>Ga0299913_10005535_pt1 | contig 10805 bp, 9 predicted proteins | sample RVTome_9_FD_201360 | JGI IMG/M metagenome (GOLD analysis project Ga0299913, IMG submission 201360) | Soil microbial communities from uranium-contaminated site in the Upper Colorado River Basin, Wyoming, United States - RVT155D38 (version 2) ... | reverse complement strand
CGCCGTGCCGAGAAGCGCCACGATGCCGAGCGCGCCCAGGTTCGTGACGGCATACGCGAGCAGGTAGAACAGGATCGCGGCTCTGCCCGCGCTGTTTGCGGCAATCAGACCGAGCAGCAGATAGCCCGCATGCGCAATGCTCGAGTACGCCAGCATACGCTTGACGTTGGTCTGCACCACGCCCAGCACGGTCCCCGCGATCATCGTCAGGGTCGCCACGACCGACAGGATCGGTATCCACTCCGCCTGCATGGGTTCGAGCGTCGACAGGAACACACGCGCGAAGGCGGCGAAGGCGGCCGCCTTGACCCCCGTGGACATGAAGGCGGTCACAATCGTCGGTGCCCCCTCGTACGCGTCCGGCGTCCACATGTGGAACGGGACGGCGGAGATCTTGAACGCGAAGCCGATGGCCAGCAGTGCCGCGCCGATCACGGCGAGCGTGGGCGGTGCGGTGGCCCCGCGCGCGGACAGTGCCACCGCGATCTGCTCCAGCCGCGTGGAGCCCGCAGCCGAGAACATGAGCGCGATGCCGTACAGGAAGAACGCGCTCGAGAAGGCCCCCAGGAGAAAGTACTTGAAGGCGGCCTCCGCGCCGGCCAGGCTCCGCCGGCGGATGCCGGTGAGCACGTACACCGACAGGGACAGGATCTCGAGCGCGATGAAGATGACCAGCAGGTCCGTGGCTGACGCCATCATCATCATGCCGGTAATCGAGAAGAGGGTCAGGGCATAGTACTCTCCCGCCGGCAGGCCCGTCCGCTCCACGACCTCGTGCGAGAACAGCATCGTCAGGATGCCGACCACGCAGAGGATCATGTTGATGAAGAGGGAGAAGTTGTCGGCCCTGATGACGCCCATGCCGACAAGGTCTTTGTCCCACAACGCCACGGACGCGGCGGCGGCACCGGTCAGACCGATGAGACCGAGTCCGGCGATGGGCATCCGCTCGCCCGGCTGCCGAAAAGCCTCGGCGAGGAGGGCCGCCAGGCCCGACAGGGCCACGATCAGAATGGGGACAATGGCGGCGTAGTCGGTCATCGGCCTGCACTTCGCGAGGGCGCACGACCTGCTGCGGTCGCGCCGATCGGCTCCGATACCCACCGGAGCCGTGCTCCGCTGGTCCCGGGCGGCGTTCGGTCACCGTCCCGAGCGCGCCCGAGGCGGGCCGGCAGCTCGCCGGTCACCCGTTCGATGAGCCGGTGCACGGTCGGTTCCATCGGACGGAGAAAGACGTTCGGGAGCACGCCCATGAAGACAGCCATGGCCGCGATCGGGATGACCATCGCCCATTCGCGCCCGCTCAGATCCGGCAGCGTACGGTTCTCCTCGTGCGTGACGGGTCCGTAATTGACGCGCTGGAACATCCACAGCATGTACACCGCCGAGAGGATCACGCCCGTGGCGGCAATCGCGGTCAGCCTCCGATCCCACTGGAACGCGCCGATCAGGATGAGGAGCTCGCCGACGAACCCGCTGGTCAGCGGCAGCGCGATCGAGGCGAGCGTGATGAGCAGAAAGGCGCGCACGAGGTTCGGTGTCACGGCCTTGAGCCCCCCGTACTCGGCGATGAGGCGCGTATGGCGGCGGTCCGACAGCATGCCGACGATCATGAACAGCCCGCCGGTACTGACGCCGTGGGCGAGCATCTGGAACACCGAGCCCTGAATGCCCTGCACGTTCAGCGCGCACAGCCCCAGCACGACGAAGCCGAGGTGGCTCACGCTCGAGTAGGCCACCAGCTTCTTCATATCTGGCTGCACCATGGCGACGAGCGCGCCGTAGACGATCCCGACGACGGCCAGCGCCGCCAGGTACGGCGCGAAGTACATCGCCGCCTCCGGAAACAGCGGAAAGGCGAATCGCAGCAGGCCGTACGTGCCCATCTTCAGGAGCACGCCCGCGAGGATGATCGACCCGGCCGTGGGCGCTTCGACGTGCGCGTCGGGCAGCCACGTGTGGAACGGAAAGATCGGAACCTTGATCGCGAAAGCCACCGCGAACGCGAGGAAACCCCACGTCTGAAACCGGTCGTCGAGCGGCAGCGCGTAGAGGTCGAAGAGGTTGAAGCTCGGCACGCCCGTGACGTTCGCGTGCGCGATGGCGAGCGCGATGATGGCCAGGAGCATCAGCACGCTCCCGGCCATCGTGTACAGGATGAACTTCACCGCCGCATACACACGGCGTTCGTAGCCCCAGATCCCGATGAGGAAGTACATCGGGATGAGCATGGCGTCCCAGAACACGTAGAACAGGAACAGGTCCACCGACGCGAAGACGCCGATCATCGCCGTCTCGAGCGCGAGCATGAACGCGGAGAACGCCTTCACGTTCCTGTGGATCGATTCCCACGAGGACAGCAGCGCGATTGGCGTCAGGAACCCCGTGAGCACGATGAGCAGCAGACTGATGCCGTCGATGGCGAGGTAGTACTGGATGCCCAGATCGGAGATCCACGCGTAGCGTTCCTCGAACTGGAACTCCGGCCCGGCCGGGTCGAACCGCCACCACAGGAGCAGCGTCGCCGCGAACGTCGCGAGCGACGTGCCGAGGGCGATCGCGCGGAGGAGCGGGGCGCGCGCCGGCCGGTCGCCCGATCCGCCGGCCAGCAGCACGATCAGCGCGCCCGCGAGCGGCAGAAAGATGATCAGAGACAGCAGCATCGTCGTAGAAGGTGGCAGCGGCTACAGCAGGTAATGGCCCACAATCACGACCACGCCGGCAAAGAACATGGCGGCGTAGGTCCGCACCGAGCCCGTCTGCGCGCGCCGGAGGGCATCGCTCCCGGCGCCCACCGCCAGACCGACGCCGTTGACGGCCCCATCGACCAGCCCCGCATCCACGCCGCGCCACAGGACGGTTCGGGACAGTGTCGTGAGCGGCTGCACGAGGAGCGCGTCGTAGGCTTCGTCCACGTAGTACTTGTCGAGCAGCAGGCGGTGCAGCGGCCGCATGCGGTCGGCCACGGCCGCCGCCGCATCACGGCGACGCAGCCAGAAATACGCGGCAATTCCGATTCCCGCGAACGCGATGCCGCTCGACAGCGCCATCAGCCGGAGCTCCGTCGCCGCATCCGCGTGCACCTCGCCCGCGTGCACCTCGCCCGCGTGGGCGTCGCCTGGCAACTGCAGGCCGAGCGCAACGGGGACGATGGGCGGCTGCGCGGCCGAGGCCACGATCTCGACGGCCTGAGTCGGCGCGTGGAAGGCCGGTTCGAGGAACTGCTCGATTCGATTGCTGCCGCCGAGCGCGTGCGGCAGACCGGCATAGCCGGCCAGCACCGACCCGGCAGCGAGCAGGATCAGCGGCACGGCCATCGACCATGGCGCCTCGTGCGGCATGCCGTGATGGCCGGGCGCGCCCTGCTGCGCGGCCGCGTGGTGATCACTGCCGTGGACTGCGGGAACGTGCCCCGCGGCGAGTGCCGGCGGCGGCACGGTCCCGGACACCTGCGTCACCGGTTCCTCTTCCTCCGACTGCTGCGGCATCGGCGCCTCGTGGCGACGCTCGCCGTGGAAGGCGAGGAACACGAGCCGGAACATGTAGATGGCCGTTAGGAGCGACGTGACCACACCCAGCACCCACATCAGGGTGTGCCCTGGCGTCGCGGCGGTGAAGGTCCTGAACAGGATCTCGTCCTTGCTGAAGAAGCCGGCAAGCCCCGGGACGCCGGCGATCGCGAGCGCGCCGATCAGGAACGTCCAGTACGTGATCGGGAGTTGGCGCTTCAGGCCTCCCATGTTCCGGAGGTCCTGCTCGCCGGCCAGCGCGTGGATCACCGCACCGGCGCCGAGGAACAGCAGCGCCTTGAAGAACGCGTGCGTATACAGATGGAAGATCCCCGCCGCGAACGACCCGACGCCCATCGCGAGGAACATGAAGCCGAGCTGCGAGACGGTGGAGTACGCCAGGACGCGCTTGATGTCGTGCTGGACGAGGCCGATGGTGCCGGCCATGAGCGCCGTCGCCACCCCGATGCCGGCCACGATGGCCAGCGTGATCGGCGCGTGCTCGAACAGCACGGCATTCCGGCCGATCATGTACACGCCCGCCGTGACCATCGTCGCCGCGTGGATGAGCGCCGAGACCGGCGTAGGCCCTTCCATCGCGTCCGGCAGCCACACGTAGAGCGGGATCTGCGCCGACTTGCCGGTGGCGCCCACGAAGAGCAGCATGGTGGCAATCGTCATCACCCCCACGGCTGTTTCCGGGGCGCGCGTCGCGGCAGCGGCGGCGACCCCCTGGAAGTCCAGCGTACCGAACGTCGTGAAGATCAGCAGCATCCCGAGGATGAAGCCGAAGTCGCCGATGCGGTTCACCACGAACGCCTTCTTGCCGGCATCCGCCGCGGAGTGCTTGTGGAACCAGAAGCCGATGAGCAGGTACGAGCAGAGCCCGACACCTTCCCAGCCGATGAACATCACCGGGAAACTGGCGCCGAGCACGAGGACGAGCATGAAGGCGGCGAAGAGGTTCAGGTACGAGAAGTAGCGCGCATACTCGCCGTCCGGTTCCTCGTGCATGTAGCCGACCGAGTAGATGTGGATCAGCGATCCGATCCCCGTCACGACGAGGATCATCAGCGCGGACAGGTGATCCAGTCGCAGCGCGAAGGGCACCTGCAGGCTGTGCGATGACAACCAGGAGAACACCGTCTGCTCGACCGCGTGCTCGCCGCTCGAGACGAGGCCCCACACCGCGGCGGAGGAGACCGCGAACGAGCCGATCATCGCGAGGCAGCCGACCAGGCCCGAGACCGCCTTCGGCAGCCGGCGGCCCGCAAACGCGTTGACGAGAAAGCCCGCGAGCGGCAGCAGCGGGATGAGGAGCAGCATCACCATTTGAGCGAGGTGAACGCGTCAGGGTTGAGCGTCTCCCGATGACGGAAGAGCGCAATCACGAGCGCCAGACCGACGGCGGCCTCCGCCGCCGCGACGGTCATCACGAAAAAGACGATGATCTGCCCGTCGACCGTGCCGAGATAGCGGCCGACCGAGATGAATGTCAGGTTGACCGCATTCAGCATCACCTCGATCGACAGCAGCACCGTGATCAGGTTGCGCCGCAGGAAGACCCCCGCCGTGCCGATCGAGAACAGCACGGCCGAGAGGATCAGATAGTGGTTCAGCGACACCATCAGCGTTCCCTCCGCGCGAGCACGGTCGCGCCGACCATCGCGGCGAGGATCAGGATGGACGTCGCCTCGAAGGCGAACGCGTGCTCCGTGAACAGCGTCCGGCCGATCCGCGCCACCGAGCTGATCCCCGTGACCTCGGCATCGTCGCCGAACCGGGTCGGCGCGAGCCGGGAGAGCGCCCAGACGAGCTCGATCGCGAGCACAGCCGAGAGCACGGCGCCGATGCGGATCCCCGTCGCGCCGAGCGTCGCCGTCACGGGCCCCACGGCCGCCTCTTCCCGCGGCACGTTGAGCAGCATCACGACGAAGAGGAACAGCACCATGATCGCGCCGGCGTAGATGATGATCTGCGTGACGGCGGTGAACGGAGCGTCCAGGAGCACGTAGAGGCCGGCGAGCGCGCCGAACGAGGCGATGAGCAGCATCACGCTGTACATCGGGTTGCGCTGTCCGACGACCAGCAGCGACGACACGACGGCGACGGCCGCGAACAGGTAAAAGGCTACAACGTCCATACGCGCCCCGTCGGTGACGGCCTCATTCGAGCCACAGCACCAGCGCCGCGGTCGCAAACAGGTTCAGGACCGCCGCCGGCAGCAGCCACTTCCACCCGAACTCCATCAGCTGGTCGTACCGGTATCTCGGGAGCGTCCAGCGCATCCAGACGTAGAAGAACAGCAGCAGGAAGACCTTGGCCAGGAAGTAGACCCACTGCAGCCAGTCGGGCAAAAAGGGACCCAGCCATCCTCCGAGGTACAGGTTCACCGCCACGGCCGAGACGGTGACCATGTTCACGTACTCGGCGAGGAAGAACAGGGCGAAGCTCATCGAGCTGTACTCGGTGTGATAGCCGGCCACGAGCTCCTGTTCCGCCTCGGGAAAATCGAAGGGCGCGCGGTTGGTCTCCGCGACTCCCGCGATCATGTAGATCAGGAAGCCGAGCGGCTGCAGGAAGATGTACCACCTCGGGATCACCCCCCACCAGTAGCCGTCCTGGTCCATGACGATCTCGCGCAGCGACAGCGAGCCCGCGAGCATGATCACCGCGGCCAGCGCGAGCGCGTACGAGAGCTCGTAGCTGATCATCTGCGCCGACGATCGCAGCCCGCCGAGCAGCGAGTACTTGCTGTTGGAGCTCCAGCCCGCCAGGACGATGCCGTAGACGCCCATCGACGCGATCGCGAAGACGACGAGCACCGCGACGTTGACGTCGGTGACCTGGAGCGGGATCGGATCCTCCAGCAGCCCGAACAGGGTGGTCTCGGTGCCGAACGGCACGACGGAAAAGGCCGCGAACGCGGCGCAGGCGGAGATGATCGGGGCGATCACGAAGAGGAGCCGATCGGCCGCCTGCGGCCGGAGCTCCTCCTTGAACATCAGCTTGATGACGTCGGCGAACGGCTGCAGCGCCCCCTCGAACCCGACGCGGTTCGGCCCCACGCGATCCTGGATGTAGGCACACACCTTCCGCTCGAGCCACACCATGAAGGCGGCCGAGAGCACCAGCATGTTGAAGATGACGAAGATGAGCCCCAGGTGGGCCACGATCGTCGGGGTCAATGCACCGCCCTCGTCCGCGACGCGCGCCAGTCGGCGGGGACCGTGCAGCGCGCCTCGCGGATGTGGGCCTCGAACTCCGCCCGGAAATGCTGCACCGCGGTCAGCGCCGGCGTCGCCGCGGCATCGCCGAAGGCGCAGAGGGTCTTCCCGACGATGTTGCCGCCGATGCTCGTCAGCAGGTCGATGTCCCGCATCTCACCCTCCCCCGCTTCGATGCGCGAAAGGATCTTGTGGAGCCAGTCCCCTCCTTCGCGGCACGGCGTGCACTTGCCGCACGACTCGTGCTTGTAGAAGTACAGGAGATTCTGGGCCGCCCACACCATGCAGGTCGTCTCGTCCATCACGATGATGCCCGCGGATCCGAGCATGGAGCCGGCCTTGGTCACGCCCTCGAAGGACGCTTCCACGTCCAGCTGGTGCGGCAGCAGCATCGGCACCGACGACCCGCCCGGAATAATCGCCTTGAGCGCGTGCCCGCCACGGATTCCGCCGGCGTAGCCGTAAATCAGCTCCCGCAGCGTCGTCTTCATCGACGCTTCGTAGGTGCCGGGCTTGTTCACGTGGCCACTGATGCAGAACAGCTTGGGCCCACCGTTCTTCTCCGGGCCGAGTGCCGCGAACCATTCGGCGCCGTTCAGGAGAATCGAGGGGAGCGTGCAGAGGGTCTCCACGTTGTTCACCGCGGTCGGGCAGTTGTACAGGCCGGCCACGGCGGGGTACGGCGGCTTGATGCGCGGCTGCGCGCGCTTGCCCTCCAGGGATTCGATGAGGGCCGTCTCCTCGCCTGCCTCGTACGCCCCCGCGCCGCGGTGAATCACGATCTCGCAGTCGAAGCCGCGCCCCATGATGTTGCGGCCGACATACCCCTCCGCGTACGCCTTCGACAGCTCCGCTTCGAGCACTTGCTGCACGTGGTAGAACTCGCCGCGGATGTAGATGTAGGCGACCTTCGCGCCGATCGCGTGGCAGCCGATGAGGCAGCCCTCGAAGAGCAGGTGCGGGTTGCGCTCCATCAGCACGTGATCCTTGAACGTGCCCGGCTCGCTCTCGTCGGCGTTGCAGCAGAGATACTTCGGCAGTGGCGTGTCCTTCAGCACGAACTGCCACTTGAGCCCGGTCGGGAACCCCGCACCGCCGCGGCCGCGCAGGCCCGAAGCCTTCACCAGGTCGATGACGGCGTTCGGCTCCATGTCGAGCGCCGTCCCCAGCGCCGCGTAGCCCTGGTGCGCCAGGTAGAAATCGAGCGTGTGGGCGTTCGGTTCGCGGATATATCTCGTCAGTACCGGTTCCATGCGTCCTGTTCGCGGGGCTGAAGCCCCGCCCTACGTCCCAGTTCCAGCGGCAGCTGAAGCCCCGCGCGAGGTCGCAGTTCCCGTTCGGGCGCCGACTCGAGCCCCGCGCTACGGCCCGCTGCCCCCAGGCGCTGCGTCGGCTAACGCCACACCAGCAGCGCGGAGCTTCAGCTCGGCGTCTCAGGGCCGTCTACGATCGCTCCACGTGCAGATGGCACCCCGTCAATGCCGCCTCGCCGTTCGTTCGAATCTCCTCCAGCAGCCTCGGTACATCCTCCGGCCTGACCCGCTCGTGCCAGTGCTCGTTGTTCACCATCACCACCGGCGCGCGGTCGCATGCGCCCAGACACTCGAACTCCAGCAGCGTGAACGCGCCGTCGCGATCGGTCTCGCCCGGCTCGATCCCCAGCCGCTCCGCGAACGCTTCGGTGACGCGCTCGGCCCCCGCGAGCGCGCACGACAGGGTGCGGCAGACCTGGATGACGTACTTGCCGACCGGCTCCCGGAAGAACATCACGTAATAGGTCGCGACATCCTCCACCTCGGCGGGCGCCATCTCCAGCATGCCGGCCACGTGCCGCATCGCGCTGGCCGTCAGGTAGCCCTGCTGCTCCTGCACCAGATACAGCGCCGCGAGCACCGCCGAGGGTTTTCGATCCGGCGGATACCGCGTCAGGATGTCGTCGAGGCGGGCCCGGCGCTCCGGCGTGAACGAGAATGGCGTGCCCTCCTCGGCCAGTTTCCGCTCGGAGCGCTGGAAGCGCGCCGGATCGTACAGCATGAGCGGATGGAAGCTCATCGATCGACATCCCCCATGACGACGTCGGTCGACCCGATGACGGCAATGACGTCCGCGATCATCCCGCCGACGATCAGCTTCGGCAGCGCCTGGCATGCGTAGAACGACGGCGCGCGCAGCTTGATTCGCCACGGGCGGTTGGTGCCGTCCGACCGCACGGTGAACCCGTGCTCCCCGCGCGGCCCTTCCACCGGCACGTAGGCCTCCCCGGCCGGCACCGTGAAGCCCTGCGAGTAGATGAGGAAGTGCTGGATCAGCCCCTCCATCTCCGTGTACACCTTGTCCTTCGGCGGCGGGACGATGCGGTAGTCCTGGATGTCGAAGATGCCGCGCGGCGCGATCCGCTCGAGCGCCTGCCTGGCGATGCGGGTGCTCTGGCGCATCTCCTCGATGCGCACGAGGTACCGATCGTAGACGTCGCCGGCGGTCGCCACCGGCACGTCGAACTCGTAGGTCTCGTATCCCGTGTAGGGAAAGACTTTCCGCACGTCGTAGCTGACCCCGGCCGCGCGCGCCATCGGACCGACGAGCCCGTAGTCGAGCGCATCCTCCCTGCACAGCACGCCCACGCCCTTCGTGCGCTTCAACCAGATCTGGTTCCTGGTGAGCAGATCCTCGTACTCGCGCAGCTTGGAGGGAAACGCGTCCAGGAAGGCGCGGACCGCATCGTGAAACCCGTCCGGCAGGTCCTCGCGCAGCCCGCCGATCCGCAGGTAGCTCGGAAACATGCGGAACCCGGCGAGCATCTCGTTGACGTTCAGCAGCTGCTCCCGCTCGCGGAAGCAGTACATCATCACGGAGACCGCCCCGATTTCGAGCGCGTGCGTGCCGAGCCAGACCAGATGGCTGGCAATCCGCTGCAGCTCGGCGATCAGCACGCGGATGTCCTTCACGCGCTGCGGCATCTCGACGCCGAGCAGCGTCTCGACCGAGAGGCAGAACGCCAGGCTGTTGGACTGGGCCCCCAAGTAGTCCATCCGCTCGACCAGCGGGATCACCTGCTGCCACTTCTTCTGTTCGGCAGTCTTCTCGATGCCCGTGTGCAGGAACCCGATCGTCGTGTCGGCCGAGACGACGAGCTCGCCGGAGAGCTCCAGCACGAGACGGAGCACCCCGTGCGTGCTGGGGTGCTGCGGCCCCATGTTGACCGTCATCGTCTCGCTGCGCAGTTCAGGCATGTGGCACGTGAAGGAACTCGACCGCGTCAGCGGGCCCCATCCGCATGGGTGGCGTCCCGCTCGAGCGGGACGTCCGCGGCGTCGGCCAGCGACGAGTCGACAATGCGGCAGATGGCATGGATGAGCGTGCGATGGACTTCCTGGATGCGCGCCGCCGATTGATCCGGCACGTTCATGTGAATGGCGGCAATCGCCCCCACGAGACCGCCATCGTGCCCGGTGAGCGCAATCGTCGTCATGCCGCGCGCGACGGCAGCCTCGAGTGCGCGGACGACATTCGGCGACCTGCCGCTGGTCGAGATCCCGACGGCCACGTCCTCGGGGCGCCCGAGTCCCTCGACCTGCCGCGCGAAAACGCGATCGAAGGCCTCGTCGTTGGCGATGCTCGTCAGCACGCTCGGATCCGCTGTGAGCGCGATGGCCCCGATCGCGGTCCTGGTCCGCTCGAACCGGCCGACCAGTTCCGCGGCGAAGTGCTGCGCGTCGCTCGCGCTGCCACCGTTGCCGAACACGAGGACCTTGCCCCCCCGCCCACTCGATTCGCAGATGGCGTCGGCCGCGCGCACCACCGGCGTCAGATCGCGGCTCCGCACCCGCTGGTGCAGCGCGACCGCCTGGTCCAGCGCTGCTTCGACGGTCCGCATCGCCCGGGTGGGATCGGGTCGGGCCATCAGCGGCTGGCGCGATCCCGCGCCGCGTCGAGGTTGGCCGCGAACTCCTCGGCCGTCAACTGCATCGGCTCATACGTCTTGACGGGCTCCTTGATCTGGACAGGGTAATCCTTGCGCAGCGGGAACCCTTCCCAGTCGTCGGGCATCAGGATGCGGCGCAGGTCCAGG
>Ga0299913_10005534_pt1 | contig 10805 bp, 9 predicted proteins | sample RVTome_9_FD_201360 | JGI IMG/M metagenome (GOLD analysis project Ga0299913, IMG submission 201360) | Soil microbial communities from uranium-contaminated site in the Upper Colorado River Basin, Wyoming, United States - RVT155D38 (version 2) ... | reverse complement strand
TGCCCGGGGATCCCCGCGCCGGCCACCGTGCCGAGGTTCATACCTACGTTGAACCCGTGAGCTTTCAGGGCGCCCCGGACAATCCCGATCGACTCGGAGGTCAGCGACATCATCTCGTCGCGCTCCTCGTCTGTGAGTTCGCAGATGTCGCCCACGTGACGGAACGGCGCCACCATCAGGTGACCGGTGTTGTAGGGAAAGGCGTTGAGAATCACGAACGAGCGTGTGCCACGATGGAGAATCCTCGCGGCCCGGTCGTCTTTCTGCTCGAGGTGGTCGCAGAAGATGCAGCCGTCGCCCTCACCCGCGCTGGTCACGTACTCGCTTCTCCAGGGTGTCCACAGTCGTTCCAGGCCCCCGCCGGACTGCACTCGGCCTCCCGCTAAACGGTCGGCTCGACGGAACGGGACTCGATCTCCTTCACCAGCGACTCCACGAGGTCGTCGATGCTCACGCCGCGCTTCTCCTCGCCGTCGCGCCTGCGGACGGAAACGGTCTGAGACTCCGCCTCGTTGTCCCCAACGACCAGCATGTAGGGCACCTTGTGGAGTTGGTGATTGCGGATCTTGGCTCCCATGGTGTTGTCGGAGGTGTCGACTCGGGCCCGCACCCCTCGCGACTTCAGGCGCGCCGCAACCTCGTTGCCGTAGTCGATGTGTCTGTCGGCGATGGGGACGATGGCCGCCTGAAGCGGCGCCAGCCAGGTCGGGAAGGCTCCGGCGAAATGCTCGACCAGCACGCCGACGAAACGCTCGACCGATCCGTAAAGTGCGCGGTGGATCATGACGGGCTGTATTCGATTGCCGGCCTCGTCGGTGTACTCGAGCCCGAAGCGATCGGGGGTCTGGAAGTCGACCTGGATCGTGGCCAGCTGCCAGTAGCGGCCGATTGCGTCGCGCACGTCCACGTCGATCTTCGGTCCGTAGAAGGTGCCGTCGCCCTCGTCGACCGTGTACTCGAGTCCCGCCTTTTCGAGCGCCTCGGGTATTGCCCGCTCGGCCTCCTCCCACTGCTCGTCGGTCCCGACCGATTTCGGGGGCCGGGTCGAGAACCTGATCTGTTCCGGCTGGAAACCGACCGCTCCGTAGAGCGCGTTCATGAACTCGATTACGCCCAGGAGCTCGTCCACCACCTGGTCGGGTCTGCAGAAGATGTGCGAGTCGTCCTGGGTGAACCCGCGCGAGCGCAGCAGACCATGGACGACTCCCGACCGCTCGTGTCTGTACACCGTGCCCAGCTCGCTCAGGCGGACCGGAAGCTCGCGGTAGCTCCTGGTCTTGCTTCGGTACACCAGCGCGTGAAACGGGCAGTTCATCGGCTTGAGGTAGTAGTCGGATTCCTCCGAGGTCAGAGGCGGAAACATCGTCTCGGCGTAGAACCCGAGATGACCCGACGTCTCCCAGAGGTTGGACTTGCCGACGTGTGGCGAGTACACGGGCTCGTAGTCGAAGTCGCGGTGCATCTGGCGAGAGAGGTCCTCGAGCTCCTTCCGGACGATCGCGCCGTTCGGGTGCCACACCGCGAGTCCGCTGCCGACCTCCTCCGGCCAGGAGTACAGCTCGAGCTCGCGGCCGAGCTTGCGGTGGTCGCGCTTCTCCGCCTCCTCGAGCCGATGCAGGTGATCCTCGAGCGCCTGCTTGTTCTCCCACGCGGTGCCGTAGATGCGCTGGAGCATCGGGCGCCTCTCGTCCCCGCGCCAGTACGCCCCCGCGGTTCTCAGCAGCTTGAAGGCTTTGATCCGTCCCGTTCCGGGAAGGTGTGGTCCCCTGCAGAGATCGACGAAGGCCGGCTCCTCGGCGTCGCGCTCGATATTGGAGTAGATGGATATGACCTCGCCCCCGGCCCCCTGCTGCTCGAGCGCGTCCGCGCCCTCGGCCACACCCTCGATTATCTCGACCTTGTAGGGCTGATCTTTGAACAGCTCGAGGGCCTCGTCGCGGCTCACCTCCGCGCGCTCGAAACGCTGGTTCGCCTTGACTATTTTTCGCATCTCGGCCTCGATGGCCTCGACGTCGTCGGGATTGAAAGGCCGTTCGACCTCGAAGTCGTAGTAGAAGCCGTCGGTGATGGGGGGGCCGATGGAGTACTTCGCCTCGGGGAACAACCGCAGGACGGCCTGCGCCAGAACGTGAGCGGTCGAATGGCGCAGGACCTCGCGTCCCTCCTCCGAATCCATCGTCACGATCTCGGCATCCGCGTTCGCCTCCGGAACGTAGGCCAGATCGCGCTGCACGCCGTCGACGATCAGGACCGCGGGCGCGCTCGCCGACGCTTCCTTTGCGAGGGCGAAACCGTCTTTTGTCCCGTCGGGAGAAACCGAAACGCTCATGGCCTAGATGCTATCCGCCCACCGACGCTCGAACTTACTGGGGCTCAGTCCGGTGAAGCGCCGCATCGCGGAGCGCAGGTGTTTCGCGCGGCTTCCGGACTCGTTGTGGGAATCGCCGAGGGTCTTGTAGAAGCGAGTAAACCTCTTGTAGCCCCACTGTTCGATGAAGTACTCGACCGCGGTGCGACTGGATTGATAGTGGAGGAAGAGCTCATCGGAGTTGCTCCGGCGAAACTGCCGGTCGGTGGCGAGTTCGGGCCGGACCGCTCCCGACGAAACCTGACTCGCATAGTAGAGATCCGCGCCGTCTCCCGGAGTGCGCGATATCCACTCCGCCAGACCCTCTTCGACCCACAGCGGAATATGTGGGCCCGAGGCGCGTCTGGTCGCCACATGCGCCATCTCGTGCGTGAGAATCAGTTCGATGGCCTCCGGCGAGTTGCCGGCGAGTGTGGCTCGGTCCACCACGATGCGGGCGGGACTGTACCCGGTGGCCTCGAAACGCGAGTACGCGAACGCCACGAAGTTCGAGATCGCGAAGTCGGCGTCGATTATGCGACGCACCTCGCGGCGCGAGGACGTCACGAGCACGACCACGCGGCCGTTCCACGGCCCATCCCAGCGCTGTCTCACGCGCGCGCGGGCGGCCTCCGCCCGTTGCATGAAGCTCTCGTCCAACTCGACGCAGCCCGCCGCCCGACAGGGATGCTGGATGACCGTGATGTTCCTGCCGCGCGTCTGCTCGACGGGCCCGTAGTCCCACAGGTTTCGCTCGGTCGTCCTCCTACCCCTGAGATCGTCGTCCGCCGCGATCAACCACTCTTCGTCGCGCAGCACGAAGGTAAAGAAGAGGCTGCTGGCGAAATCCGCGTCGTCGTAGCCCTTGAAGCGATAGGTCTCTACGACGCGGGGAATGAACACGTCGTCCGCATCCTCGTAGCGACGACGATGAACGGGTCGAGCCAGATCCCTCTCGCCGACCTGGTGACGCAACTCGTAGCGTCCGAAGCTAACGGAGCTCAGCCTCCGGAAGACCTTGCGCTGCTGCTTCCGAAACCTCTTCGCCTGGGGGTCGATAGAGGCCATGAAATCGGCCCGGTCGCCCTCCAGCACCGCCCGAGCGCGCAGGCTGAGGATCTCCGAGACCGAGGCGCGAGGGTCGGGCGCCTCCTCGGGCTCGGGCTCGTCCGGCTCGGCCGAGGGCTTAGCGCGCGGCCCTTCGGAATCGGCCCTTTCGCTCGTGCCCGTTTCCATCCAGACGCCCGAGACGATCACGGCAAGCGCCGCGGCGACGATCAGCAGTCCCTTCATCTCTCCCCAATCCGCGATTGTGCCGATCGTCGGTCATGCTCTTGCTGCTACTTGTCCGCCTTGGTGTAGACCTCGATGAAGTGCAGATAGTTGTCGGCGATCTGCTCGGCTGCGGCATCGCGGCCGAGGCTCTTGTCGAGATAACCCTTCAGCGCGTCCCACCAGATGGTCCGGCCGATCGCGAAGCCGACGTAGCCCGGCACCCCCGCGCCCTGGCGCAGCCAGTGGTCCACGGCCTCGGCGTTCGCCCCTCTGCCCAACACGACACACACGACGTTGTCTCGACCATCCGAGCGGGTTAGTTGAGAGATGCGCTCGCAGTCCTCTCGCCTGTCGATGCCCTCGATCTTCCAGATGTCGGGCTGGATGCCCGCGCCGTGGAGCTCCTCGATGGTCCTCAGCATCAGGCCGGGGCGAAGTTCCTTGTCGAAGCGGTCCGAGTCACCCCCCACCGATTCGAGCTGCGCCGGCTCGGCCGGCACGAGCAGCTCGAAGAGAAACTTGCGGTCGTTGTCGTGGAGCCAGTCGCACAGCTTCTTGAGCCGGGCGGACTGACGCTGGTTCATGCCGGTGTCGCCCTCTGGGTTGTAGCGGACGAGCACCTTCACGAAGGTGGGGTCGAACTCCTCGATGTGCTTGCCGAAGTCGTCTCCGTAATCGAAATCGAACTCGTTCTGACCCGACTTTTCGACCGGCATGGCGAAGAGGAGCCCCTCCTTCTTCGCCGTCCGGGCGACGTCGGCCCCGAACTGCTCGTCCACCAAAAGCCCGGCGGCATCCTTTGGCGCGCCCTTGTCGACCGCCCGTCGGAAACCCTCGGAGATCACCGTCTTGGCGTCGGTGATCGTCTCGGTCTGCTCGGGCGTGGGATCCCCCTCGATCCCGAACATCTTCTTCTGGAAAGAGCCCCGGTGGTCGAAAGCCAGGATGTAGAGATTGCCTTCGTATCCAAGTGCCATGGAGCTGGACCTCCTGAGAATCGCCGAATGTAGAGACCTGACATCAGGTTACCCGCCCATGTGAGCACGAACGGTCCCGCATCCTCGCAGGCGTGTTTCCATAGGTCCGTGGACAACGTGGAGCTCGTCAAACGCTTCCTGAGGGCCCAGAACTTGGAGCACGTGGGCAGGGTCGACGAGGCAGTAACTCTTTACGAGTCGATCGTCGAGGCTCGCTTCGACTCGTCGGGACCGTACGACCGGCTGATCGCCATCTACGACCATGTCGCCCGGCACCGCGATGTGATGCGCATCGCCGAGGCCGCTCTCGCGCACGTCCAGACCTATGACGACAAGCGGGCCTTCTACGAGAAAACCCGCCTGGACGCCCTGAAGGCGATCGGCCGCCTGCCCCAGGCGCAGCCCCGAAAAACGCGGTGAACGAGCTCGCGTTCCTGATGCGAGAGAGGATCGGTGCCGACGGCCCCCTCACCTTTGCCGAGTACCAGGGCCTGGCCCTGTATCACCCCGAGCTCGGCTACTACGCCCGCGATCCGCGCAGCGGGTGGAGCGGCCACTTCGTGACCTCGCCCGAGCTCGATCCCGCGTTCGGCGCCCTGTGGGCGGTTGGCTTCCGGCGCGTCTGGGAGGCGCTCGGCCGGCCCCGGTCCTTCGAGCTCATCGAGGTCGGCCCGGGAGAGGGCGGGTTTGCGAACTCCGTTCTCGGCGTGGTCGAGGGCCCTTTCGCGGACGCCCTCATCTACCGGTTGGTCGAACCGGTCCCGGCTCTCGCGGAGAGGCAGATGAGCCTCTTGAGCACCTACGACAACGTGGTCTGGTCCGCATCCATCGACGAGGTGGCGTCCGTTACACACGGGACCGTCATGGCCAACGAGGTGCTCGACAACCTCCCGGTGCACCTCCTCGAGTTCAGGGCCGGTGAGTTCGGCGAGCTCTACGTTTCCGCGACCGCTGAGGGGCTCGAGCTCACTCCGGGACCGCTCTCGGATCCGGAGTTGCTGCAGCTGCTACCCGACACGGATTTCGATGTGTCCGAGGGGCACCGGCTCGAGGTCGGCCCGGCGGCCGCCGACTTCGTCCGGTCATGCGCCGCGCGAGTGAAGGCCGGATCGGTCGTCCTGGTCGACTACGGACTGACTTGGCGCGACCTCGCGGACCGTCCCTCGGGAACGCTCGTGTCGTACTCGGACGCCGGAACCGACGACGCGGTGCTCGACCGACCCGGCCACAAGGACATCACATCGCACGCCAATTGGGACGTGGTGGGGTCGGCCCTTCGGTCCGAGGGTTTCGATGTGTCAGGTCCAACCCCACAGAGCGAGGTTCTGAGAGAGCTGGGCCTACCGGCTCTGGAGCAGTCGCTCGCCGAGCGACAGCGGAACCTGACCGCGGAGGGCAGGGGGGCCGAGGTCCTGCGAACCCTCTCGCGCCGCCAGGCACTGGGCGTGCTCGGCGATCCGGACGGCCTCGGGGGCCTCGACATCATGACCGGGCGCAGAGGTATCTGAGGGGTCGAAGGGTGTCCCGTCGCGTCTTCGCCACGTCACGACAGCCCCGGAGCCAAGTTCGACGCGCCATCCGTATTCGTGCACGAGCTTGTGATGAAACGTACAGACGAGCACCAGGTTGTCGAGATCGGTAGGTCCACCCCAGCCCCAATGCCAGATGTGGTGAGCGTGAAGAAACCGGCGAGCGTCACAGCCCGGAAAGGTGCAGCCCCGATCTCGATGGCGCAACTGCCGCACGAGCCACGCCGAGGGCGTGCGCGTCGCCCGGTCGACGCCAACCGTTCGCCCGCGGCGGTCGTGGAACGCGAACTCGATCCGGCCGTCGCACGCCAGTCTCCGGGCGGTCTCGGCCCCCATTACCCCTCCGCCCTCGATCTCGGCCCCGCCGCGGTCCGAGCCCAGCGTCTCGGCGTCTACGTGTACGACGACGGTGGCGCGGTCGGCGTCAGCATCCTCGGCGATCCGGTGCGAGGCCAGCGCAACGAGCGCGTCGGCTCGTCGCATGGCGATTGAGGTTTCGAAAGACGGCAGCTCGTCTTCGTCGTCGACGATGTCCGGCAGGCGGCCGGCCATGCGGTCGAGCGCTTTGGCGATCACGGCCCCCTGTTCCGAGGGCCACGAACCCTCGAGCCACAAGCGGCGATCGTCGTCGGTCCACCAGTAGTCGAGATGGCGGCTCTTGTCCGACTCGATCGTCTCCTCGCGGTCGGGTGCGTTGGCGACGTCCGCTCTGCGCCTGATCGTCGCCGGCGCCACCTGCCTTGCCCAGGAGATCAAGCGATCTTCTGTCTCAGGCGTGGCGAAACGGCTGAGTTCGAGGACCTTGTCGATACTGAGGGTCCCCCCGATGAGCGCCTCCGCAACGCCCGGCAACTCCGGAAGCACAACCGCCGCGTTCGCCCACCGTCGCGCGTTCCACGACGAGGTTTGGAGTTGCGCGGCAACCCACCGATTGAAGTCCCGGTAACCGTCGGCGCGCCAGGTCTCGTAGTGGCTGCAGACTGCGATTGCCTCGAGCAGCTGACGTTGACTTTCGCCCAATGCGGCGTGAGCCGCCTTCAGGCGAGCGGTTGCCTCTGATGAATTGATAATGCTTCCGGGAGCCATGAACCGCCTCATTCGTCGATCCGGGTCCCGGGAGCGCGGCTGACCGAATTATACCGAACTCACGTTCGCCATTTCAAGCGTATAGACCCATGAAATGGCGCCATTTCCGCCTTTTCAGAGCCGGAGGAAGATCCCCCGCCGGTACAGGAGGTGGGCGAAAAGCCAACCGAGTGCGACCCAGCCGATGGCATAGGTCATCGCGCCGGCGAGCTCGCTCCCCAACGGCGCCAGGTGAGGCGCGCTCGTCCGGTAGCCCGAGACGACTGCCCGCACGGTTATGAACCCGACGTAGACCGCAATTGGATTCGCCCCCAGCTCGTGCAGCGGCGCGACCCACCACCTGTGGTGACGAATGTCGATGAGCCAGATGAGAAGCGCGAACCACCAGCACGAGGTGGCCAGCGTGATCAGCGTGAACGACGGACTCCAGATGCGCTTGTTGATGGGTACCTCCAGAGCCACGAGCAGGGCCACCGCCGTAAGCCAGAGTGCGTGGAATCCCACGACTCGCAAAAGTTGCCTGGGATCGCGGTGCTCGACGACCGCCCGTCCGATCAGCGCGCCGCCCAACACGGTCACGGCGCTCGCCACCGATTGCAGGACCCCCTCGGTCGCGAAACCCCCCAGGGTCCACTCGTTGACCGCGTGCGCGAAGCCGTCCTGTTCGCTCCACGGGTCCTGTCCCTCCCCCGCCCACAGAAGAAAACCGGCCCAGATGCCCAGCAGGATCCCGCCGGCGAGAATCGGCTGCAACCTGCGTGGCGTCTGCAGGACCAACCAGGCCAGCAGATAGGAGATGGCGATGTGCTGAAGCACGCCGGGGAGAACCAGCTCGCGATGCTTGAAGGAGGACAGCGCGACGCCGAGCAGGGCCAGCAGAGCCACGCGCTTCAGGACCAGGCGCGGCGATCCGGTTCGGCGGGAGAGCGTCATGGCGATTCCCACCACGAACAAGAACAGCGGGAAGAAGAGGTCGGCGAACCTGAGGCCGTGCCACTGAGGGTGCTTGAGCTGGACGGGGAGGTCGTCTCGCATGAACGGATTTCCCGCCAGCAGCATCACCACGATGGCGAGTCCGCGCAGCGCATCGAGTGACCGCAGCCGTCCCGCCCGGGCGACCGGCCGCTTCCCATCCGGGCCGGTGTCGCGCACGTCGACCGAACCGGGAGCCGGGTTGTCCCTCGGAGCGCGCGACTCCGCGGTCACGTTTGCGTCTGAGGTCGCCAGGCAGCCATGAGGTCCGAGATCGTCACCAGCCGGAGGCCGCGCTCCTGCGCCCCCTCGAGAATCCGATCGAGCGCCTGCACCTCGTCCTCCCGGCGCCTGCGGATCCTCTGGGCCGGCGCGCTGCGCGGCGAGAAGGTTCCCCTGCCGATCCCATCGTGCAGGTCGACGATGTCGCCGGGGCCCATCGCCGCCAGCACGTGGGATGAGATGTGGCGGGGGTCCCGCCAGGAGAGCAGCCCCCGGGTGACGGACCACACGATCAGGTCGGGGCGCGAGCGGGCCAGGACCCGCACGGCCTCTTGGCCGAAGCGCCCGTAGGGGGGCCTGAAGACCCGGACCGGGACTCCGGTCCGTTCCTCGATCACCTCGTTGCCGTGCTCTATCTCGTAGCGGGTTTCGGCGAGGCTGGTCTCGGTCAGATTCAGATGGCTCCACCCGTGGCCCCCGACTTCGTGCCCGGCGTCCACCACCTCGCGCAGCAGGCCGGGATTGCGCACCGCGTTGTAGCCCATCACCATGAAGGTCGCCTTTACTCCAAAGCGATCGAGGAGCTCGAGGATGCGCGGCGTGAACTCCGGATCGGGTCCGTCGTCGAAGCTCAACGAGGCGATCGGCTCGTCGGTGTCGACCGACCAGACGATTCGCTCCGAGCCGCGCCAGGTGGGGCTCGGAGCTTCTTGGGGCGGGGGCCTCCTAGGCTCCTCGGGTGGAGGTGCCGGTTTGGGGCGCCTCAACGGAGCGAGCTCGGCCCCCGCGGCGGTGCCCGCCGCACCGATGCCCAGATAGGTGAGGAATCTGCGTCGGTTCATATGGGATTTGCCCTACCCTATCCGCCGCCGGGTATCCCACCCCTCGGGTAGGCTGACAAGACCCTTCAAGCAATCACTTTAGGAGTAATCACTTCGATGAACTGGCAAGGCCACGGCAGCTTCGAGGACATCATCTACCAGACCTCCGGAGGGATCGCCAAGATCACCATCAACCGGCCCGAGGTCCGTAACGCCTTCAGGCCGAAGACGCTGTTCGAGCTCAGCGACGCCTTCAACGTCGCCCGCGACGACCCCTCGATCGGAGTCATCATCTTCACGGGGGCCGGCGACGAGGCCTTCTGCTCCGGCGGAGACCAGCGAGTTAGAGGGGACGACGGGTACCGGGACGAGAAGGGGGTCGGCCGGCTCAACGTCCTCGACCTTCAGGTTCAGATCCGCAGGACCCCCAAGCCGGTCATCGCGATGGTCGCGGGCTACGCCATCGGCGGGGGCCACGTGCTTCATGTCGTGTGCGATCTCACCGTCGCCGCCGACAACGCTCGCTTCGGCCAAACCGGGCCCCGGGTCGGAAGCTTCGACGGTGGCTACGGTGCGGGCCTGCTGGCGCGCATGGTCGGGCAGAAGAAGGCGCGCGAGATCTGGTATCTCTGCGAGCAGTACGACGCGGACGAGGCGCTGAGGATGGGATTGGCGAACAAGGTCGTTCCCCTCGCCGAGCTCGAGGAGGCCACGGTCGCGTGGGCCAACCGAATCCTCGAGATGAGCCCTCTGGCGCTGCGGATGCTGAAGGCTTCGTTCAACGCCGACACCGACGGGCTCGCCGGCGTCCAGCAACTCGCGGGAGATGCGACCCTGCTCTACTACCTCAGCGAAGAGGCGCAGGAGGGTCGCAACGCGTACCTCGAAAAGAGAAAGCCGAACTTCGACCGGTTCCCGAAACGTCCGTAGCCGGATGAACGCCTGGGTCGAGGCCGCTCGCCCACGCACGCTGAGCGCGGGCGTCACTCCGGTACTCGTCGGAACCGCGGCGGCGGACCACTTCATCGCCTGGCGCTTCGTCGCGGCACTGGTTGTTGGACTAAGCATCCAGGTGGGCGTCAACTATGCGAACGATCTGTTCGATGCACAGCGCGGCGTGGACACCGAGAGACGTCTCGGCCCCCGCAGAGCGGTGGCCTCGGGTCTCGTTACTCCGCAGAGGATGCGGGTCGCGCTCGGGATCACCATCGCAGTAGCCGCAGTCGCCGGGGGGATGCTCGCTCTAGCCACCACGTTGTGGCTCCTGGTCGTGGGACTCGCCTGCTTCGCCGCGCTGCTCGCCTACAGCGGCGGACCGCGTCCCTACGCGTCGATTGGACTCGGCGAGGTGTTCGTGTTCGTCTTCTTCGGGCTGGTCGCCACCATCGGTTCCGCGTACGTGCAGGCCGAGCGCATCCCGGCGGTAGCGGTAGCGGCCGCGCTTCCCGTCGGTCTCCTCGCCGTGGCCATTCTCGTGGTCAACAACCTGCGCGACATCCCGACGGACTCGGCCGCGGGTAAGCACACGCTCGCGGTCAGGCTCGGCGAGAACCGCACCAGACGGCTTTTTGCCGTT
>Ga0299913_10005533_pt1 | contig 10805 bp, 6 predicted proteins | sample RVTome_9_FD_201360 | JGI IMG/M metagenome (GOLD analysis project Ga0299913, IMG submission 201360) | Soil microbial communities from uranium-contaminated site in the Upper Colorado River Basin, Wyoming, United States - RVT155D38 (version 2) ... | reverse complement strand
ACCGTCACCACGCCGCACCCCGACCACCACGATCTGTGGATCGACCCCGCGAATCCGGACCGCATGGCGCACGGGAGCGACGGCGGCGCCTCGGTGAGCTTCGATGGCGGAGCTTCGTGGTCGGAGCTCCTCAACCAGCCGACCGCGCAGCTCTACCACGTGGTCGCCGATCGGCGCACCCCGTACCGGGTGTACGCGGCGCAGCAGGACAACACGACCATTTCGCTCCCCAGCCGCTCGGATCTCGGCCGGATCACGATGGAGGACTGGTACACGGTGGGCGGAGGCGAGGACGGGTACATCGCCGTGAACACGGCCGACCCCGACATCGTGTACGCCGGTGATCACCACTGGGTGCACCGCTACGACCACCGCACGAAACAGGTGCGGGACATCTCGCCCAACCCCGAGACGCACTACGGGTGGGGCTCCGCCGACATCAACTACCGCTTCTGGTGGACGTTCCCGATCATGACGTCGCCGCACGACCCGGACGTGCTGTACGTGACGTCCCAGTTCGTGCACCGCACGACCGATGAAGGGCAGTCGTGGCAGATCGTGAGCCCGGACCTGACGCGCGCAGATCCGCGGACGCTCGAGGAGACCCCATCGTACGGCGATCCGGAGACCGGGGAGTATTGGGGTCCGATCACGAGAGAGGCGTACGGGCCGGAGTGGTACGCCACGATCTTCGCGTTCGCGGAGTCGCCGGTCGAGGCGGGCGTGCTGTGGGCGGGTTCCGACGACGGGTACATCCACGTGTCGCGGGACGCCGGCGCCACCTGGACGGAGGTCTCGATCCCGGACCTGCCGGCGTTCGCGCTCATCTCGATCATCGAGCCCTCGCCGCACGACGCGGGGACCGCGTACGTGGCGGCCACGCGGTACAAGCTCTCCGATCAGGCGCCGTACCTGTACCGCACGCGTGACTACGGCGAGACGTGGACGCGCATCACGGACGGGATCCGGGAGGACGACTTCACGCGCGTGATCCGCGAAGACCCGGTGCGGCCGGGGCTCCTGTTCGCCGGGACGGAGCGCGGCGTCTACGTGTCCTTCGACGCAGGCGACACGTGGAGCTCGCTCCGGCTGAACCTCCCCGTGGTGCCGGTTCACGACCTCGCGCTCGCCGAAGGCGACGTCGTCGCCGCCACGCACGGGCGCTCGTTCTGGATCCTCGATCACGCGGAGCTCCTCCGTCAGCTCGACGAGGTGGACCCGGCGGCCCCCGGGTACCTGCTCCGGCCGCCCGCCACGATCCGCTACAACCCGGGGGTGAGCCGGGCCGGTCTGTTCTCGACGTTCGGACGACCCGGGGCGGGCGACCCGGCGGGCGCGAACCCGCCCGACGGCGTCGTCGTCCCATACTCGCTTCGCGAGCGCCCCGAGGGCGGCGTGACGCTCCGCATCCTCGTCGGCGCGGACACGCTGCGGACGTTCAGGAGCGGAGAGACGCCACGGGGCGGCGGCCCGTCGTTCTTCGGCGCCGGCGGTGGAACCCGCGCGCCGGGTGCCGAGCCCGGCGCGAACACGTTCGTGTGGGACATGCGGGTGGCCCCCGCCGACGTCATCGAGGGCGCCGTGTTCCAGGGGAGCCCGGCGGGGCCGCTCGTGCCGCCGGGGGCGTACGCGGTGGAGCTCGAAGTCGACGGCCGCACGTGGCGACAGCCGTTCGAGATCCTGCGGGACCCCCGTATCGCATATACGGAGGCCGAGCTGCGCGAGCAGTTCGAGTTCCTCGTCGGCGTGCGAGACCGGCTGAGCGAGACGATGGATCTCGTGCGCCGGATCCGGGAGATGCGGAGCACCGCCGACTCCCTGGTCGAGCGGACCGGACGCGAGGACGAGCTCGCGAGCGCGCTCGAGGGGCTGAACGACGAGCTCTATCCGGTCGAGGAGCGGCTGGTGCAGTACCGGGCGCGGGCGGGTCAGGACCTCATCGCGCAGCCCACGGCGATCGACAGCAAGCTGGCGCGGCTCCTGTCGTTCGCCGCGATGGCCGACGCGCCGCCGACCGAGGGACAGCGCGGGCTGTTCGCCCGGCTCGTGGATGCGATCGCCGGGCACCGCCGGGCGATCGACGCCATCGAGTCCGGCGCCTACGCCGAGCTGATCCGCCGGGCGACGGCGCTGGTGCCCTGAGATCGTCGGGCGGTCGCTCGACGGTGGGGGGGCGGATCCCGCTTGCTCCCCCCCTCTTCGGATGGATAGAGTACGGATCGTGCGGAGCCCTGTGGGGTTCCACCGGCGACTCGCGGTGTCACGCGACACCGCGGCTCGACAAGAAAAGCCGACACCGATGTGAACGAAGAAGGTGAGAATGAGTCGACATACACGACCCTGGCGCACCGGCGCGCGGCTGATGGCGCTCGGCACGCTCGTGGCCGCGATGGCCGCCTTCGCGCCGCCGCGCCCCTCGCCCGCGAACGAAATGCACCTCCAGCTCGAGCGCTCCGAGCCCGCCGCGGACGCCACGGTGCACGAGGCGCCGACCGAGATCCGGCTGTGGTTCACGCAGTCCCCCCAGATCGACGGAACCTCGGTGCGCGTCCTTCCGGTCGGCGGCGAGCCGCTCGAGACCGGCGACGCGCATCTGGCGGAGGAGGACGACGAGCTCGTCCTCGCCTCGCTGGCCGAGCCGCTCGCCAGCGGACGCTACGAGGTCCGGTGGCGCGCGATGGCGCGCGACGGCCACGTCGTGCGCGGGACCTTCGAGTTCCAGGTGGATACCGCGCGGTGAGACGGGACCGGCCGTGCCGCGGGCGCTGACGGGCGGCCGCCCGACGTGTGGTATGCGGTAGGAATCTTCTCGCGCTGGCTGGTCTTCACGGCGCTCCTCATCCTCGTGGGCGCCATCGCGTTTCGGATCCTCGTGTTGCGGACCGCCGAGGATCGGCTTCCGGACGCGACGGGTCCGGGTCCGACCGAACGGGAGGTCGCGCGCCTGGGCGCGTTCGCGGGGCTCCTGCTCGCGTTCGGCGCCCTCGGGCGGTTCGCGGCGCAGCTCGCCGTGTTCCGCGACCCGTTCGAGCCTATGCTCTCCGAGGCGCGACTGCTGCTCGGGGCCACCACGTGGGGCACCGCCTGGGTGGCCCAGGTGGCGCTCGGGATCGCCGTGTGGCTGGCGTTCCTCCTCGTCCGGCGCGGCGGTTGGGCCTGGGGGCTCGTGGTGCCGATCGCGCTCGCCGCCGCGGCCACGCCGGCGTTCTCGGGACACGCCTTCGGCTCGGAGCGGCTCACGGCCCTGGCGGTGGCGAGCGATACGGTCCACGTCGTCGCCGGTGGCGCGTGGCTGGGGACGCTCGCGGTGATGGCGTCGGTGACCGCCATCGCGCGCCGACGCGGGCGCGCTCCGACCAGCGAGCGCCTGGTGTCGTGGATCGCGCGCTTCTCGCCCGTGGCGCTCGCGTGCGCCGCCGTGATCGGCATCTCGGGCGTGTTCGCGGCCTGGCTCCACATCGACACGCTCTCGTCGCTGTGGACGTCGCCCTACGGACAGCGGCTTCTCGTGAAGGTCGGCCTCCTCGGCGTCGTGATCGCCTTCGGCACCTGGAACTGGCGGCGCTCGCGGGGACGGATCTCGCTCGCCGGCGATCCCGCCGGGCTGCCGACGTCGGTCGCGCTCGAGCTGGTGGCGGGGGCCGCGATCCTGCTCGTGACCGCGGCGCTGGTCACGACTCCGCTGCCCGGGGAGTGACCGGCTTCGGAGGAGGTGGGGACGGACACCGGCGAGCGAAGCCGGCGCCCGCCCCCGTCAGGCCCGCCGAGGGACCGGCGGGGCGCGCCCGCCTCGCGCCGTCAGCGCGTGCGGATCGCGATCGCGCCGATCCACCCGTCGCCGCCGTACCGGGCGGAAGCCTCGGTGCGGCTCAGGATGTCGATCTGGCGAACCTCATCGATGGACATCGAGCGCAGGTAGTTGACCGCGTCGGCCTGAAGCCGGTCATCGATGAAGAGCTGGATGCCCGAGTAGCGAGTGCTTCCCGAGAGGCTCGGTGCCCCGTCCACGCCGCGACCGGCGAACAGGATCTGCTCGCCGCCGGAGACGCGCTCGAAGCGCAGCCGGTGATGCCGCCGGAGGAGCTGGTAGACCGACATCTCCGGCAGGTTGGCGAGGTCCTGGGCCTCGATCACCGTCGCGGAGAACGCCCGTCCCGACCGGGTCGACTCGTCGAGCTCGACCTCCTCGGTCTCCGCCTCGCCCGCGAGGCTCACCTGGAGATCGTGCTGCTGGAGCACCACGTCGGTCGTGAACGCGATCGCGGCCCCACGGTGGCCGCCGATCGAGGCCCGGACCTGCATGTCGAGGGCCTGCGGGAGTCCGCAGATGATGTACACGCCCTCGATGTCGGTCTGGGCCGTCGCCCGCTGGCGAATGCCGTCGGCGACCCAGCTCGCCGCGACCTCGGCGCCGGGGAGCTGCATGCCCGACTCGGCGTCGGACACGATGCCGACCACGGCGGCCTCGGTCTCGGCGTCGCCTTCGGGACAGAACTCGGTGAGGGACTGTGCGCTCGCGCCGGGCGGCGCCGACCAGGCGACCGCCACGGCGAGAAGGAGTGCGCTCGGGAGCGAGCGAGATGCTGAGTACCGCATGCTGACCTCGTTGCTGGAACCAACGGACCGACCACTGGCGTCCTCGCGGACGACGCCCACACAATAAGAAAAAAGGGCCCGCCGCGCTCGTGCCGGCAAGGCCACGGCCACCTCCCGACAGGATGACGTCCCGACCTCGTGAACCCCCACGATCGCCTCTTCCCCACGCGCCGCGAGTTCCTGCGCACCGCGGGCGCATACGCCGGCGCCGCGGTGCTCGCGCCCTCGATGTCCGGTCTCGTGGCCTGCGGGCGCGAGGCGGGGGGTCGCGTGGCTCGTCGCACGGCCCGGGGCTATGGACCGCTGGTCCCGGCGGGCGAGGAGCTCGCGCTGCCCGAGGGGTTCCGCTACGTGAAATTCGGGGTCGAGGGGGCCCCGATGTCCGTCGGCGTCCCGACCCCGCGCGCCCACGACGGGATGGCCGCGTTCGGCATGCCCGATGGCCGCATCCGGCTGGTCCGCAACCACGAGGACAAGGACCCCCCCGGGGTCGCCCGTCCCCTCGCGGATCCGGAGCTCGCCTACGATCCGTTGGCCGGAGGCGGAACGACGACCCTCGAGCTGAGGATCGCCGAGGACGGCACGCCCGTGCTCGAGCGGGATTTCGTGAGCCTGTGCGGGACGATCTTGAACTGCGCGGGCGGTCCGACCCCGTGGGGCACGTGGCTGAGCTGCGAGGAGACCGCGCAGGGGGAATCGCGGGGCTGGCTCGAGCCGCACGGCTACGTGTTCGAGGTCGCGGCCGCCCAGGACGGTCCGGAGCGCCCCGAGCCGCTCGTAGCGATGGGGCGCTTCGTGCACGAGGCGGTGGCCATCGATCCCGCTACCGGCATCGTCTACGAGACCGAGGACGTGAACCGCCGCTCCGGCTTCTACCGGTTCACGCCGAACACGCCGGGGGTGCTCCGGGACGGTGGCCGGCTCGAGATGCTCGGGATCGAGGGCGATCCGGGGGCGGATCTGCGCACGGGTCAGCGGGTCGGGACCGACCTCCCGGTGGTGTGGATCGAGATCGCGGAACCGGATCCCCCGGAGGCAGAGCTCCAGATCTCGTCCGTCTTTCGCCAGGGACGCTCGGCGGGCGGGGCCAGGCTCTCGCGTCTGGAGGGCTGTTGGGCCGGTGACGACAGCATCTACTTCCACTCGACCAACGGTGGCGACGCGCACAGCGGGCAGGTGTGGCGCTACCTCCCCGCTGAGGAGCGGCTCGTGCTGGTGTTCGAGTCGCCCCACCCGGAGGTGCTCGATGGCCCCGACAACGTGACCGTGAGCCCCCGTGGCGGCGTGCTCATCTGCGAGGACGGCTCCGGCGGCAACCACCTGCGGGGGCTGACCCCGGAAGGCGAGATCTTCGACGTGGCCCTCAACATCCTGAACGGGCGCGAGTTTGCCGGCGCCTGCTTCAGCCCGGACGGTCGGATCCTGTTCGTGAACATCCAGGGCGACCTCGACTCGTTCGGCCCCGGGAACCTCGGCATGACGCTCGCGATATGGGGTCCGTGGGAGGATGGCCCGCTCTGATATGGGGTCCGTGGGAGGATGGCCCGCTCCAGGGAGCGGCCGCGGAGAAGATCCGTCCGGGTCTTCCCGAGCTTCGGCGGCAACGCCCGACCAGCCGGGTCGGATCGCGTGGACCGGGCGCCCTTGTCTGGTCCCCCGCCCGATCCGAGACTCATGCGGCGCTCGATACGATTCCCGGAGGCGATGATGACACGTTGGACCGACGCAGCCGCCGCGCCGCGGTGGGTGACCCTGGCCATCGCCGCGGCGATGGCCGTTCCGGTTGCCGCGGTGGCGCAGGACGAACAGGAAGGCGAACGGCAGGAAGGTGACGAAAAGAGCTTCGAGACGCTCGTCGAGGACGCCGTCCTCGCGGAGGGCTTCTTCGACACCTACACCAAGGACGCCAAGCTGTATATCGCCGTCCGGCCGGAACAGTTCGGAGAGGAATTCCTGCTCGACACGCGCATCGCCCAGGGCATCGGCGCCGCCGGGCTGTACGGCGGCACCACGCTTACCTACTTCGAGATGGATCTGATGGCGCTCGAGCGGCGCGGCGACCGGGTCTACCTGGTCAAGCGCCCGCACAGGTTCGGGGCTTCGGCCGACCCCCGCGCACGGGAGGCGGTGGACCTGACGATCGGGTCGTCGATCGTACAGAGCGCCGCCGTGGAAGCGACCCGCGAGGACGACGGAGTCGCCCTCATCGACGTGACCGGGTGGTTCGTTTCGGATCTGTCCGGCGTCGGCCAGGGCTTGAGAGACGCCGCGTCGACGCGCCCCGGCCAGCCCGGCAACGTCTCGTTCGAGAAGGAGCTCAGCTACCTCGAGGAGACCAAGGGCTTCCCCGACAACGTGGGCATTCGCGCGCGGCTCACGTTCAAGCCGGGCGAGCCGGTCGGCATGACTTCGGTTCCTGATGGGCGCTACGTGTCGGTCTCGGTGCACTACACCCTCGCGCGATTGCCCGAGCGCCCGATGGAGCGCCGGATCGCCGACGAGCGGGTGGGCAACTTCCAGACGGTGCACAAGGACTTCAGCGTCGAGGACAGCACCTTCTTCCGGCGCTATGTGAACCGCTGGCGCCTGGAGAGGGGGGAGCGGGTCGGTGACCGGTGGCGGCCCGTGGAGCCCATCGTCTACCGCATCGACCACAACGTCCCGGACGAGTACCGCGGCTGGTTCAAGGAAGGCGTCGAGGCCTGGAACGCGGCGTTCGAGGCGGCGGGCTGGGAGGGCGCGATCGTCGCGCGCGATCTGCCCGAGGGAGCCGATGCCGACGATATGCAGTACTCCACGCTGCGCTGGAACACCTCCGACGACCCCGGCTACGGCGCGATCGGGCCTTCGAAGGTGGATCCGCGCACGGGCGAGACGCTGGACGCCGACATCCTCTTCGAGGCGAACATGTTCATGGGCTTCCGCAACACGTGGCGGAACCTCGTGAATCCGATGACGGCGGCGCAGGCGTTCGAGCAGGCGCTGGGCGTCGGCGAGTTCGCCGCGGGCGACGAAGACGCCCCGGGGATCGAGCTTCCCGGTTTCGGTACGGCGCTCGAGGCGCAGGGGGCGCTGTCCGGGCTGGTCCTGGCCGCGCGCGGCGAAGGGGACCCGGGCGCGCCGCTGCCGGACGAGCTGCTGCGGGAGTTCACGGTGTGGGTAGTGATGCACGAGGTGGGGCACACGCTCGGGCTGCAGCACAACTTCCGGTCTTCGGCGAGCACGCCCAACGACCTGCTGCACGACACCGATTTCACCCGCCGCAACGGAGTGTTCAGCTCCGTCATGGAGTACCCGACGGTGAACCTCGCGGCGGAGGGCCCGAATGGAGACTGGTACACCACCGCGCCGGGCTCCTACGACCGCTGGGCGATCCGGTACGCATACACGAACGACCAGGCGGACGCGGAGGCGATCGCGCGCGAGGTGTCGAGCCGGGAGCACATGTTCGGCAACGAGTCCGGCGGCTCCGGCGCGCTCGATCCGACGATCAACACCTACGACCTGGGAGCGGACCCGCTCGCGTGGGGCGCCGAGCGCAGCGCGCTGATCCGGGACCTGTGGGAAGAGCTGCCCGAGTACGTGCTGGCCGACAACACGCCGTACGCGGAGATGCGCAACGCGTTCGGCCAGCTCATGAACGAGTACGCGCGGGCACTCGCCCCGGCGGTGAAGTACATCGGCGGGCAGTACATGAACCGCGACCGGTTCGGAGACGGGCGGGAGCCGTTCGTCAACGTGCCGAAGGTGGAGCAGGAGAAGGCCATCGACCTGCTCGTCGACCGCGTTTTCGCGCCCGGCGCACTCGCGCTGAGCGGGGAGCTGCTGCGTTCCTTCGGGCCCGAACGGCGCACGGGGTGGGACCTCCAGTCCACCATCGGCGGGCGCTACGACTACCCCTACCATACGCTCGTGCTCGACCTCCAGTCGACCGTGCTCGGGCAGCTCCTGGCTGCCTCACGACTGGCCCGCATCCGCGACGGCGAGTCCAAGTTCGGGCAGGCGGAGGTGGTGACCATCCCGGAGCTGTTCGACGCGCTCACGACAGCCATCTGGAGCGATCTCGGCGCGAACGCGATCTCGGCGTCGCGCCGCGACCTGCAGCGCGCATACCTGGACGCGATGACCCGGCTGCTCGTGGACACCGACGACGCCACGCCGGCGGACGCCCGCTCGGTGGCGCGCTGGGAACTCAGCCGGCTGAAGGACCGGATCGAGGCGGCCACGACCGCGGACGCCTACACGCGAGCCCACCTGGCCGAAGCCGCCGCGCGGATCGACAAGGCGCTGGACGCCGGGCTGGAGGCCGAACGGTAGAGGGCGCAGCCTGCCTTCGTGGGTCTTCGGTCGCGTGTCAGGCCTCGGCGCCGGGGTCCCCCGCCTCCGCCACGGAGGCGAGCCCGGAGCGTGAGCGCTCATCGTCCGGCCAGCGTGGGGCGCCCAGCCGGAGCGGGATGAGGATGCGGGCCACGCGCTCGAAGAACACGTAGTCCCACGCCCAGTTGAGCAGGACCGCGAAGCGGTTGCGGAACCCGATCAGGTACACGATGTGCACTCCGAGCCACAGGACCCAGGCCGGAAAGCCGGTGAAGTTGCGCCCCGCCACCCGGGCGACAGCGGCGTTCCGGCCGATCACGGCGAGGAGACCCTTGTCGCGGTAGCGGAACGGCTGCGGACGGTCGCCCCGCGACAGCCGGACGACGTTCTCCGCGGCGCGCTCCCCGCCCTGCATCGCGACCTGCGCCAGCATGGGAAGCGGCTCCCCGTCCCGGGCCGTGCGCGCGATGTCGCCGACCGCGAACACGTCGGGGTGGCCGGGCACCTGGAGGGTCGGCTCGGTCTCGATCCGACCGTCCCTTCCGGTCGGAAGTCCCCAGCGATCGGTCGGCGCTCCACGCACCCCCGCGGTCCAGGCGACCGTCTCCCCAACGATCTCGCGCCGCTCCTCCCCACGGCGGATTCCGATGCGCCCGCCCTCCACGCGCTCCACGAGGGTGTCCAGTTGCACGTCGACCCCCATGCGCTCGAGCCGCCTGCGGGCGTATGTCGAAAGCGACTCGGGGAGACCCGTGAGCAGGCGGTCGGCGGCCTCCACGAGGACGACGGATGCCTCGTCGCGGAGGAACGGATAGTCCTTCCGGAGCGGTCCGCGGATGAGCTCCGACAGCGCGCCCGCGAACTCGACCCCTGTCGGGCCGCCGCCGATGATCAGGAAGCGGAGGATCGCGGCCCGCCGGCCGGGATCGGGAACGTGGAGCGCGGCCTCGAACCGCGCGAGGATGTGGCTGCGCAGCGCGATGCCGTCCTCGAGCGTCTTGAGCGGGAAGGCGTGCCGGCGGACGCCCGGGATGCCGAAGTCGAACGCGACCGTGCCCGGTGCGAGGATCAGGTAGTCCCAGGCGTAGACACCCCGGTCCGTATGCACGAGCTTTCGGTCCAGATCGAGACGACGGGCGGTGGCGTGCAGGAACTGGAGGTTCTCCTGTCCCCGGACGATGGTCCGGACCGGGCGGGCGATCGCGAAGGGCTCCAGCTCCGCCGCGCCGACCTGGTAGAGGAGAGGGAGGAAGGTGTGGAAGTTGTTTCGGTCGATGAGCGTGACGTCGACCGGCTTCCGGCGCAGCGCGCGCGCTGCCCACAGCCCACCGAAGCCGGCGCCGATGATCACGATTTTCGGGGGGGTCGCCACCGCATCCTCTCCCGAGCCGCGGACCCGCGCGCGTCGCGTCCCGGGCGGGGCGCGGTCGTTGGCTCGCTCCTTCTATCCGTCGTCCTCGCCGGGTGCGCCGGTCGCCCGGCGGAGCCGGCCATCACCCCGCTCCCGTCCGTCGAGACCGGGTGGTCCGAGACCGGCGTCGCGTCGTGGTATGGCGAGCCCTTCCACGGACGCCCGACGGCGTCGGGCGAAGTCTACGACATGGACGGCCTCACCGCCGCACACCGGAGCCTCCCCTTCGGGACCGTGATCCGGGTCGAGAACCGCGACAACGGGCGTGCGATCGAGCTGCGCGTCACCGACCGCGGTCCGTTCGCGAAGGGCCGCATCGTCGACGTGTCGCGCGCGGGAGCGCGGGCGCTCGGGATGATCGGGCCCGGCACCGCCCGCGTCCGCGTGACGGTCGTCCTTCCCGGCGGCGACGTCGTCGCGGTACGCGGCGGGTGCGTGGTCGTCCAGGTGGCCGCGTACCGGGAGCGGGCGAAGGCCGAGG
>Ga0299913_10005532_pt1 | contig 10805 bp, 11 predicted proteins | sample RVTome_9_FD_201360 | JGI IMG/M metagenome (GOLD analysis project Ga0299913, IMG submission 201360) | Soil microbial communities from uranium-contaminated site in the Upper Colorado River Basin, Wyoming, United States - RVT155D38 (version 2) ... | reverse complement strand
GAGTTCACGATCCCGTTGAAGAAGAACGCCGAGAAGAGGTCGGCGACGCTCAAGAAGGCCATGGCCAAGGCCGCGAAGGCGAAGGCCAACCGCGCCCGCCGCTAGCCGGTCGGGCGCAACGCAGTAGAGAGAGGGCGGCTTCGGCCGCCCTCTCGCGTTCTACCGCCGCTGCAGCTCGCCCTCGAGCGAGTAGAGGCGCTGGGCGTCGAAGCCCTTGAGGTCGACCTCGCCGTGCTCGACGAGCGAGAAGTCGTCCCGGATGAGCCCGTACGTCGCCTCGCTCACGAGGATCTGCATCGGCTCGGCGACCGCCTCGAGCCGCGAGGCGAGGTTCACACCCGGCCCGAAGATGTCGTAGACGTACTTCTGCACGCCGACGATCGAGCCGATCACGGGGCCCGAGTGGATCCCGATCCGGCAGAGCCACTGCTCGGGGTGCGAGGCGTTGCGCCGCTCGAGGTAGCGGCGCATCCGAAGCGCGACGCGCCCCATGTTGTGGGCGTGGTCGGGCGTCTCGTCCGGCAGCCCGGCGACGGCCATGTACGCGTCGCCGATCGTCTTCATCCGTTCGCAGCCGAAGAGCTCGACGATCCGGTCGAACGACGTGAAGATGTCGTTCAGCTCGGCGATGAGCGCGCTCGGGTCACGTGAGATCGCCATGCTCGTGAAGCCGACGAAGTCGAGGAGGAGGATCGTGGCCGCGTCGAACCGCTGGGGGGTCGTCGAACCGAAGTCCTTCATCTCCTCGTAGACGGAGCGCGGCATGACGTTCAGGAGGAGCTTCTCCACGCGCTCCTTCTCCCGTTGGAGGTCGCGCGTGTTCCGCTCGACCATCTTCGAGTACGAGTCGAGCAGGTACTCGGCCTCGCGCTGCTTCGTGATGTCGCGCGCCTCGCAGACGAGGTACCCCTCCCCGCCGAGCTCGCAGCGGCGCAGCTCGACCGAGAGGCCGACGGCTCGCGCCCCGCGGCCGGCGTCCGTTTCGAACGTGTACGGGCGGCCTTTCTCGAGGCGCGCGCGGGCCTTGTCCTCGTCGAGGGCGGGCACACGGGCGGGAAGCGCGTCGTCGACCTCGCCGTCCGGCGGGAACCACTCGAAGAAGGCCGCGTTCTCGAACGCGATCGTCCAGTCGTCCGGCCGGACGACGGCCACGCCGGCCCCGAGCCCCTGGACGAGGTGCTTGAGGACGCCCGGCGCGACCTCCTGCGCGCGCTCGGTCACGCCGAGACGACCAAGCCCTCGCGCCGCCGGACCTGGCCGATCACCTCCCGGATGTCCGCCTCGGCGAAGTCGAAGTCCTCGAGCGTCTCTTCGAGCAGGTCGACCATCTCGCGAAACTCCTCGGTCGTGATCCCGTGGCGCGCATGGATGCGGCGGAGGTGGTCGTCCGAGTAGCTCGCGGGCCCGCCCATCACGGACGAGACGAAGCGCGCCTGGTGGTCCACGAGCCGGCGCATGTCCACGTCCTCGAAGTGGTGGACGAGGAGCGGCGAGTCGAGCACCTTGCCGTAGAAGGCGGAGACGATTTTCCGCACCGTCGCGAATCCGCCGTAGCGGTCGAAGATCGTTAGAGCCAAGACCCCTCCCTGGGAACCGTTGCCAATCCTAACGGGAGGCCCAGGGGCCGATTCCGCCGAGGCGCTCGACCGTCGTCCGCATCACGAAGCCGGGCGGCGGGTCGTCCATCGGCGGGAACGTCACGTCCGGGCCGAGGTATGTGTGGGCGAGGCGCTGGAGCAGCTCGGCGCCGCCGCCCTCCTCGATCCGGGCGCGGCCGTGGACGACGAGGTACTCGCGCAGGCCCGGCGGATGGATGCGCGTGCCTTCGAGCGACATGACGACGCGGGGATCGGCGCGCACGTTGCGCAGCTTCTTCTGCGCGTCGCTCAGGTGGCCCGAGACGATCTCGTCGCCCTCGAGCCCGACCCAGACGCAGGTCACCTGCGGCGACCCGTCCGGATTGCGGGTGACGAGGTGCGCGAGCGCGTCGGACTCGATCAGCTCCCGGGCCCCGGGATGGATCTCCATGCCGCTCGAGTGTTGCCCAAGGCGTCCCCGGCCGCAAGGGCGTGGTTCAATCGAGGGCGTGGAGACGGCTGCCACCCTGGAGCGGACGCCCGCCGGCCTCACGGAGGTCGAGGCGGCCCGCCGCCTGGCCGAACGCGGCCCGGTCGAGGCGCCGGCGACGAGCCGCTCGCTGGCGAGCATCGTCCGCGCCAACGTCTTCACGGTCTTCAACGCGATCCTCGTGGTCTTCGGCGCGCTCATGCTCGTGTTCGGCGACTGGCGCGACGCGCTGTTCCTCGGGATCGTGGTCGCGAACTCCGGGATCGGGATCGGCCAGGAGCTCCGCGCCAAGCGCGCGCTTGACCGGCTGTACGCGGAGATCGCGCCGCACGCGACGGTCATCCGCGACGGCGAGGCGCGCGAGGTGCCCGCGGGCGAGGTGGTGACCGGAGACCTCGTCCGCGCGGAGGCCGGGGACGGAATCGTCGCGGACGGCACGCTCGCCTCCTCCGAGGGCCTTGCGCTCGACGAGTCGATCCTGACGGGGGAGTCGCGGCCCGTTCTGCGCGCGGCGGGCGAGGAGGTGCGCTCGGGCTCGTATGCCGTCGAGGGCGCTGCGCTCTACGAGGTCACCGCCGTCGGCGCGGACAGCTACGCCCAGCGGATCGCCGGCGAGGCGCGCGAGTTCCGCCATCCGCGCTCGCCGCTCGAGCGCGCGCTGAACCGCCTGCTGCTCGTGCTTGTCGCCTTCATGCTCCCGCTCGGGACGATCTTCCTCTACGCGCTCTGGAGGCGCGACGAGCCGTTTCGCGAGGCGCTGACGACCGCGACCGCGGGAATCGTGACGCTGATCCCCGAGGGCCTCATCCTCCTCGCGAGCCTCACGTTCGCAGCCGCGGCGCTCGGCCTCGCGCGACGGGGCGCGCTCGCGCAGCAGCTGAACGCGATCGAGTCGCTCGCCTCCGTGGACGTCGTCTGCCTCGACAAGACGGGCACGCTCACCGAGGCGCGCCTGCGGGTCGTCGCCCTCGAGCCGGCCGACGGCGTCGCCGACGAGGAGCTTCGCGGTGCGCTCGGGCGGTTCGCGGCAAGCTCCCCGGCACAGAACCGGACGCTCGAGGCGATCGCCGCCGAGGTGGGCGCCGAGCCGGAGGAGGCGGGCGACTACGTGCCGTTCTCCTCCGCGCGGCGCTGGAGCGCGCTCGCCCTGGACGGGACGGGGTATGTCCTCGGCGCGCCGGAGCGGCTCCGGATCGACGGCCGCCTGGCCGAGCGCGCCGCGCGCGAGCAGGCGACGGGCCGTCGCGTCGTCGCGTTCGGGCAGACAAGCGGACGGCTGGAGACGGCCGACCGTCCGCCGGCCGGCGTCCGCCCGCTCGGGCTCGCCGTGCTCTCCGAGGAGCTACGGCTGCAGACACGCGAGACGGTGGCGTTCCTGCGGGCCGAGGGGGTCGAGCTGCGCGTCGTCTCGGGCGACGCGCCGGCAACGGTCGGCGCGATCGCGGCCGACGCGGGAATCGACGTCGGCGACGGGCCGGTGGACGGCAGCGCGACCGATGACCTGCCGCTCGACGCGCGGGTCGTCGGGCGGGTCTCCCCGGAGGGCAAGCGGCGTCTCGTGGAGCGCCTGCGCGCGGACGGCCGCTACGTCGCGATGATCGGCGACGGGGTGAACGACGTCCCCGCGCTGAAGGCGTCGCGGCTCGCGATCGCGCAGGGGGGCGGCTCCGAGATGGCGCGGAGCGTCGCCGACGTCGTCCTCGTCCGGGGCGACTTCGACGCCTTCCCGAAGATGGTCGCCGAGGGGAGGAAGATCCTCCGGAACGTCCAGCGCGTCGCGAAGCTCTTCGTCACGAAGTCGGTGTTCGCGGCGTTCATCATCCTCGCGGTCGGGCTGACGGAGACGCCGTACCCCTTCCTTCCGCGCCATCTGAGCCTCGCGGCCTCGCTCACGGTCGGGATCCCGGGGTTCTTCCTCGCGCTCGCGCCGAGCGACGGCCCGTGGCGGAGCGAGCGGTTCCTCCGCGACGTCGCCCGCTTCGCAATCCCGGCCGGGACGATGGCCGGGCTCGGCACGGTCGCCGCGTACCTCTTCGCCCTGAACGTCGTCGGTCTCGGGGTGGAGGAGGCGCGGACGACGGCCGTCTCGACGCTCGTCGTCGTCGGGCTCTACTTCGTCTTCGCGCTCGAGGCGTCGACGCGCGCGCGGGCGATGGCGGTCGGGCTGCTCTGCCTCGTGCTCCTCGCCGCGTACGCGGCGGTGCTCGCGGTCGGCCCGCTTCGGGAGTTCTTCGCGCTCGTCGTCCCGGGCATCTGGGCGCTCGTCGCCACGCTCGGCGGCGTCTCGCTCGCCGTCGGCGCCCTCGTGCTCATGGACGAGCGCTTCGTCCCGGACGAGGTCCGCCGGCGGATTCGCCTCTAGCGCGTGCGTGGCACGAGGCTCGTGACGGGCGCGGCGTCCATAATCAGGCCGATGAAGACGGAGCAGGAGCGCCTTCGCGCGGTCGTAGAGGCCGGAATCGCCCTGACGTCCGAGCTCTCGCTCGACGTGCTGCTCCAGCGCCTCGTCGAGACCGCCCGCGGGCTGACCGGCGCGCGCTACGCCGCCCTCGGCGTCCTCGACGCGGGCCGCGTCTCGCTCGAGCGCTTCGTGTACACGGGAATCGACGACGAGACCCGCGCGAGGATCGGCGACCTTCCACGCGGGCGCGGGATCCTCGGCGCGCTCATCCAGGAGGCAAGGCCGCTGCGCCTGCACTCGATCGCCGACGACCCGCGCTCCGTCGGCTTTCCCGAGCACCATCCGCCGATGCAGACGTTCCTCGGCGTGCCCGTGACGATCCGCGGCGTGGCCTACGGCAACCTCTACCTGACCGAGAAGGAGGGCGGCGCCGACTTCACCCCCGAGGACGAGGACGTGGCCCTGCTCCTCGCCGCCCAGGCCGGGACGGCGATCGAGAATGCCCGGCTCTACGAGTCCGCCACCCGCTGGTCGCGCCAGCTCGAGAGCCTGAACGAGATCATCGCCGCGATGGCGAGCGAGGTGGAGCTCCCGCGCCTCCTCAACCTCGTCGCCGCTCGCCTGCGCGAGGTCGTGGACGCGAGACTCGTGACGATCGCGCTGCCTGCGGAGGACGGCGACCTCCGGATCGAGGCGGCCGACGGCGAGGGGGCCGCCGTGCTCCTCGGCGCGCGGCTCGGACGCGACTCCTCGAAGCACGCGCGCGTCCTCGAGCGGGGGCGCACGGAGCGGGTCGACTCCTTCCTCGACGACCCGGAGGTCGACCAGACGCTCACGCGGCAGGCGGGGCTGCGCTCGGGGCTCTACGTCCCGCTCACGAGCGCGGAGCGGCGGATCGGCGTGGTCGCCGCGCACGACAAGCTGACGGCCGACGGGCGGTTCACGGACTCCGACGTGCGGCTCAGCGAGATCTTCGCCGCCCGCGCCGCCGTTGCGGTCGACCTGTCGCGCCGGGTCGCGCAGGACGCGCTCGAGAACGCCATCGCCGCGCAGGAGACGGAGCGCCGCCGGCTCGCGCTCGAGCTCCACGACGAGACGGGGCAGGAGCTGACCTCGATCCTGCTCGGCCTGCGCGCGGTCGAGGAGGCCCACACGTCGGAGGAGCGGGCGGCGGCGCTCGCCGAGGTGCGGGCGCTCACGGTGCAGACCCTGCAGAACGTCCGCCGCCTCGCGGTCGAGCTGCGGCCCAAGGCGCTCGACGACTTCGGCCTCGTTCCCGCGCTCGAGCGCCTGGCCGAGGCGTTCGGCGAACGAACGGGCATGCGCGTCGACATCCAGGCCGCGCAGCTCGAGGGACGGCTGCCCGAGTCGGTCGAGACGACGCTCTACCGCGTCGTCCAGGAGGCGCTCACGAACGTCGTCAAGCACGCGCAGGCCCGGCACGTCTCGATCGTCCTCGCCCGCAAGGAGAGCTCGGCGACGGCGATCGTCGAGGACGACGGCCGCGGGTTCGACCCGACGTCGGGCAATGGAGGGATCGGGCTCGCGGGGATGCGCGAGCGCCTCGCCCTGATCGGCGGGCGGCTCGAGATCGAGTCCGGCCCCGGCGCGGGGACGACGATCTTCGCGGAGGCGCCCCTCTCGTGAGCGACACGATCCGCGTCCTCGTCGTCGACGACCACGCCGTCGTGCGGTCCGGACTCCGGCTCGTGCTGGACGCGGCAGAGGGCGTGGAGACGGTCGGCGAGGCGGGCTCGGCCGAGGACGGGATCCGCGCCGCCCGCGAGCTCGAGCCCGACGTGGTGCTGATGGACGTCGTCATGCCGGGCATGAGCGGCCTCGAGGCGACGCCGCCGCTGCTTCTCGCCTCGCCGGGCTCGAAGGTGCTCGTCCTCTCGATGCAGGACGACCCGCGCTACGTGCGCGAGGCCTTCGCGGCGGGCGCCTCGGGCTACATCCTCAAGGAGGCCGCCGACGCGGACGTGGTCGAGGCTGTGCGCGAGGTTGCGGGCGGCGGCCGCTACGTCCACCCGACGCTCGGCGCGCGCCTCGCGACCGCGGAGGCCGAGGCGAACGCCCGTGCCGAGGCGGATCCGCTGAGCGAGCGCGAGCGCGAGGTCCTTCGCCTGCTCGCGCTCGGCCACACGAACCAGGAGATCGCGAAGATGCTCTTCATCTCGGTGCGCACGGCCGAGACGCACCGGGCCCACATCATGCAGAAGCTCCGCCTCGCGACGCGCGCCGATCTCGTGCGCTACGCGCTCTCTCAGGGGCTCCTCGAGTCCTAGACGTACGGCTTTCCCGCAGCGCCTTTCCGCGTGGCGCCCGATGCCTGCCCGCCGTGGGGCGACCACCATGCGTCCATGAAGAAGACCTATGCGGTCTCCTGGCGGGGCGAGGCGCCGGCCGACGAGCGGCACGTGGGCAAGCTCGTCGTCGATGCCGCGTCGGCGTCCCTCGAGGGCGGCTGGGACGGGCGCGCCTCGCGCACGATCCCCGCCGCCGAGCTCGCCGATGTGCGGCTCGACCGCTCCCCGGCGGGCCGCGAGCACGGCCGGCCCTCGATCGTCCTGTCGCTTCGGAACGGTAGCCTCCTCAGGGTCGTGTCCCTCGACCAGCCGGGAACGGTGCCGGAGATCGCGAGCCGCCTCGCGGCGCTCGCCCAGGGCGCCCGCTAGCGGTGCGACGGCTCGTCGTCGTCGTCCCGCTCGCCGAGGGTGCGCAGGAACGCGCGCGCGAGCTCCTGGCAGATGGCCCGCCGTTCGACCTCGGCGACACGCAGTTCGTCCGCCACGACGTCTACCTGACCGCGAGCGAGGTCGTCTTCGTCTTCGAGGCCGGAGACGACGAGCCCGCGACGCTCAGCATCCGCGCCGAGGATCCGTCCGTCTGGCGCGCGGCGGCCGCCTGGCGCCCGCTCATGGCAGGGCGCCCGCGCACCGCCGAGACGATCTTCACCTGGGAGCGCGGCGGAACCTGAGCGTCACGCCTCGCCCGGCGGCCGCTCCTCTGGCGTGGCGAGCTCCGGAGCAACCTGTTCGCGCGGCCCCGCGTCGAGGCGGAACGGCGGGTACTCGTCCCGCATGAGCGAGGCGTACGCGGCCACACGCATCACCCATCGGTCGAAGCCGAGCACGAGGTCGTAGATCCCGCGCGGGTAGCCGCCGGTGAAGAGCAGCACGAAGGCGGCGATCACGACGAGGATGACGACGAGCCCAGGCCAGCCGCCGCCCTCGCTCCAGCCGTCGTCCCACGCCCATCCCCAGCCCCAGCCGAAGGCACCCACGAACACGCCGACGATGATGTAGTGCGGAATCGCGAGGAGCCACCACTTCACGAGCACGAGCCCGCGCGAGAGCCGCTCCGGGTAGGCGACGTCGTAGTCCGCCGGATAGCTCGGATCGGGCGCGAGCGAGAAGGGTGGGTAGCGGTCGGTCCCGTTCGCCCAGTAGCCGTAGAACCAGACGCGCCAGGTCCAGCGAAGCACGCCGACGTTGAAGTCGAAGATCCCGCGCGGGTAGTGGGCCGTGAAGAGGATCGCGAAGAAGGCGACCACCGTCATGACGAAGAACGCGACCCACAGGAACGCGAGCACGATCGCGTGCGGGATGATCAGCAGCCACTTGACGAGCCATAGCCACCGGCCGAGGCCCGGATCGAGATCGCCACGCACGCCGACGGGGTAGTCCGCGGCGACGAGCGGGGCGGCCACCATGACCGCCGTCTCACTCCCGTCTCCCACCGGCACCGCGGCCGCTCCCGGAGCCGCGACCGCGGGCGCCGCGACCGCCGGTCCCTGGGAGCGCGCGGCGAGGAAGATGAGCAGGCCCGCGACGCCGAGCAGCAGGAAGCCGGCGATCAGGAGGCCGGCGGCGGCCCAGCCGAGGAAGCCCGCCTCGGCGCCGACGCTCACGTCCGCCTCGACGCCCTGCGAGGCGTCCGCGTTCATGACGAGCAGCGACCAGTCGCCGCGCTCGGGCTCCCACGTGAGCGTCTGCTCGCCGGATCCGGAGGCCGTCGCGGCCCAGAAGGTCTCCGAGCCCGGCGGTCCGGCGGGCGCATCGCCCTCCACCTCGCGGTAGTCCGGGCTGAACGGATCGAAGTTCACGTCGGTGACCTCGGAGTACGCGACCCCGCTCAGGTAGGCGGCCACGTCGTCTGCGGGCCCGATGCCGATGAAGACGTCGTCGCCGGAGGTGGACTCCGCCTGGACGCGGAAGTCTCCCAGGAAGGACTCGGAGAGCAGCCACGATGGCGTCTCCTCGTCGATGTCCAGGCTCTCGGAAGCGAGCGCGTAGCCGTCCGACTCGAACGTCGTCGTCCTGGTCGTGAGGAACCCGTCGGAGTCGCGCTGCGTCTGGTCGGCGACGAGCGTCACGCAGCCCGCCGCGATCAGGCCGAACGCGAGGAGCGCGAGGATCACCCCGAAGACGAGGGCCAGGATGCGACCGACACCCCAGGGACGGCGCTGTTGCGGCGGTGGTTGGTACGGCGGCGCGGTCGACACGGCGGCTCCTTTCGCTCGGACTCCGCCGACAAGCCTTACACGTCCGGCGGCGGGACGCATCGCAGCGAACCCGCCGCTCGGGGTTCGGGTTACTACCCGCCCTGCGCGGCGAGCAGCACGCGGACGGCGCGCGCGGCGACGATTTCCTCCCGGGCGGTGACGACGAGCGTACGCACCGCGGCGCCGGGCGCAGAGACGTCTGCGTCGCCGTCGGCCGCGCCGTTCACGCCCGGCTCGAGCTCGACGCCGAGGAAGGCGAGCCGCTCGGCGATCCTTGCCCTCGTGGCCGGCGAACGCTCGCCGATCCCCGCCGTGAAGACGAGGACGTCGAGCCCGCCGAGCGCCGTCGCGGCCGCGCCGACGGCGCCGGACACGCGGTGGACGTACACGTCGAGCGCGAGCGGCGAGGCCTCCCGGATGTCGCCCGAGCCGCCGTCGGAGAGCCCGACGAGGCCGGACTCGTGCTCGAGCTCCCGCTCGAGCTCGGCGAGCGTCAGGTGTCCTTCCCGCAGGAGATGGAGCAGGGCACCCGGGTCGACCGACCCGGCGCGCGTCGTCATCGGGACGCCGTCCAGCGGGCTGAAGCCCATCGTCGTGTCCACCGAGCGCCCGTCCAGGACGGCCGTGACGGACGACCCTCCGCCCAGGTGGCAGACGACGACGCGCCGGGCGCGCGCCCGCTCGGCCGCCCACTGCACCGAGAGCCCGTGGAAGCCGTAGCGGCGCACGCCCCACTCCTCGCGCCAGCGCTTCGGGACGGCGTACGCAGCCGCGGCCGGCGGGATCGTGGAATGGAAGCCGGTGTCGAAGACCGCAACGTGCGGCACGGCCGGGAGCGCGGTCGTCGCCTGGTCGAGGGCGGCGAGCGCCGGTCGGTTGTGGAGAGGCGCGAGCATCGTCGCCTCCTCGATCGCGCGCACCACGTCGTCCGACAGGAGCGCAGGCTCGCGGAGGGTTCCGCCGTGGACGATCCGGTGGGCCACCGCCGCGACCCGCCCGGGCGGCGCGTCGGCGAAGCGCTCGAGCGGGGTCGCCTCGTCCGCCCGGGAGACGAGGTGGAGCTTCAGGCTCGTCGAGCCCGCGTTGACGACGAGAACCGCAGCGTCCGGCATCCTCCGGAGGCTATTCCCCCCAGGCCGCGCTGCCGACGGGAGCGGACCTCTGCCAGAAGTACGCCTCCTGCGCGAGCCTCGGCAGGCCGTCGATGAGCGGCTCCCAGGCCGAGAACGCCTTGCGCGCGTCGGCGCCCGCGGCGGCGAGCGTCCGCACGAGCGCGCCGACCCGCGCGCCCTCGAAGATGAAGACGACCTCGTCCTCCGACACGTAGACGACGTGCCGGTCGAAGCCGAGCGCGTCCGGATCGAAGGGCGGCCCTGCCTCGAGCAGCTCGCGCGCCCCGTCGGCGGCGCCTTCCTTGAGCTTTGCGATCACTGCGATGCGCTGCATCGCCCCTCCTTTCCTCGCGGGTCCCAATCATGGTCGCCCAGATGCGGCAATGGTGCATCGTGGCCTCCCCGGAAGGCGGCGCGGGAAAGCCGCAGACGTGTAGAGAGTTCCGCGCATGCAGGAGCGGTGGACCGATCTGGACGGGTTGCGGCTCTTCGCACGGGTGTGGGAGCGGCCGGGCGCGCCCGAGGTCGTCCTCGTGCACGGGCTCGCCGTCTCGAGCCGCTATTTCGTGCCGCTCGCCGAGGAGCTCGCGCCGTTCGCCTCGGTGCTCGCGCCGGATCTCCCCGGCTTCGGGCTGAGCTCGAAGCCGCGCCGGACGCTCTCGATCGCCGAGCTCGCCCGGGCGCTCCAGGCCTGGCTCGACGCGAACGCCGTGGAGCG
>Ga0299913_10005531_pt1 | contig 10807 bp, 6 predicted proteins | sample RVTome_9_FD_201360 | JGI IMG/M metagenome (GOLD analysis project Ga0299913, IMG submission 201360) | Soil microbial communities from uranium-contaminated site in the Upper Colorado River Basin, Wyoming, United States - RVT155D38 (version 2) ... | reverse complement strand
TGACGATATCAGTGAAGAGCAGGTCGATTTCCGGTCCGGCTTCTATGTAATCCAGAGCGCTCTCAGCGTCAGAGAAGCTGTGGACCTCACATCCCATATCATGCAGTACCTTGCTGGCGATGTCACGTATCTGGGCTTGGTCCTCGACGACCACCACTTTCCGCCCCGGGAAGTCAGAAGTCGGCTCGTTAGACAGTGTCCGTTCGGGAACGGCGGCCTTGGCCGGGCTGACATTCTCCGGGATATAAATCTTAACGCAGGTGCCATGGCCGAGCTCGCTGTAGATCGACACGTGTCCATTCCATCGCCGTACCGAGCTGTACACCATGCTCAGTCCCAGGCCCGTGCCTGCCGTGCCTTTGGTCGTATAGTAGGGTTCGAATGCCCGCTCACGCACCGCAGCGGACATGCCATGCCCGGTGTCCGTGAAGACGATCATCGCGTACTGGCCGGCGGAAAGATCAGGTTTGTCCGGAAGGTGGTCGCTGTCCAGCCGGACACGGTCCGTCTCGATGGTCAGGCTGTCGCCGGCCCCCATGGCATCGCGCGCATTGATCGTGAGATTGACCAGTACGTCCTCCAGTCCGGAGGAATCGAACACCACGCGCGGCAGGTCTGCCTTGAGGGCGACGTGTAGCTGGACTGACTTCCCAAGGCAGTGTCCCAATACGTTTTCGAGGCTCCTGATGACGTCATTGATGTCGTTCAGGTTTCTTTCCTGCACCTGCGGCCTGGCGATAGCAAGCAACTGACGCGCGAGGCCCGCGCCGTTTTCCGCGGCAAGGTGGGCGTCACGGATAAGCGCCAGCGCTTCAGTCGAGTCGCCGACCACCGCTTCAAGGAGCTCCAGGTTACCCAGGATGACCGTGAGTCGATTGTTGAAGTCATGCGCAATACCGCCGGCAAGCACTTCGATGGCCTCCATCTTTGCCGCCTGCCGCATGGCGTTGTCGGAGCGCAGCAGGACCGCCGAATCCCGGGTCTCGGGTGGTTCGGGCCGTCCGGCAGGTTCTGCCTGTGGCTGCCCGGGCATGCGACTCAGTTTGAATCCATTCGATCCCTTCATGATGCTGACTCCGTTGCCGGCCAACGCTTCCTGGTTTCGCCGGATTCAATTGAGTTCGAAAGGGCCTTCGGCAAGAGATGGAATTCCGTCATCTTGTCGAGGACATGGTCCGCTCTTGCTAAAGCCCGTCGGAGCGATCGGTACTCACTGACGTTTGCCGATAGCACAATGACCTGTGGCGGAGGTTCGTGATCGCAGAGATAATTGAGAACGTCGAAACCATTGCTGCCATTGGCAAGTTGCATGTCCAGTATCACGAAGTCAGGACGGTGCCTCGCGATCAGTTCGATCGCGCTCCGGCTGTCAGCCGCTTCGCCGACGATCTCGAGGCCCGCGACGGCATCGGCAACCGAACGTATGCGCAGTACGACCTGGTCTGAGTCTTCGACGATAACAAGGGACTTGCTGGACAAGACGTTTCTCGCAGCGGAGGTGTTGCCAGGGCAACTGCCGCATTTGGATTCGGCCCCGTTTCTCGCTTGGTATTGCGGGGGACATACGTGCGGATTCAGTACATATGGTCTATACACACCTACTCTATTGAGTACGTGGGACCGATGAAGCCCGCCCAGGGCGGAAAATGCTGTGGGCATGCGCGGCCCCAAGAATCGGCGCTCCGGCGACACGGTGTCATCTCCGGGACTACAGGGAGAGCGCGGCACTGGCGCACACCCCACAGGGACGCTCCACTACCCCGTTTCAGGCGGAACGGCGGACTCAGTCGACGAGGCCGTTCTTCACGACGTAGCGAACGATCTCCGCGTCGTTCTTCAGCCCGGTTTTTTCGAATATGCGCGAACGGTAGGTATGCACGGTCTTCGGGCTCAGCGACAGTTCGGCACCGGTTTCCTTGATGGACAGGCCGCGCCCCAGGCGGAGAAATACCTGGAACTCCCGGTCGGAAAGATCCTCGTGGGTGCCGCGAGACTTGCCCCCGGCCAGTTCGTTCGCAAGGTGCTCCGCCAGTTGGGGCGACACGAACTTGCGGCCGGACGCCACGTGCCTTACTGCGATAGCAAGCTCGTCGCCGGTACGCTCCTTGGTGAGATAGCCGTCGGCGCCGGCACGGAGAGCTCGGATCGCATACTGATCCTCAGGGTGTGTGCTCAGTATGAGGATCTTCACTTCCGGCGCTTTGAGCTGCAGTTGCTCCAGCATCTGCAACATGCCGAGGCCCGGCATCGAAATATCCAGCACGATGACGTCCGGCTTCGTCTCGCGTGCCATTTCAACGGCCGACAGACCGTCGGCGGCTTCTCCGACGACTTCCATATCGTCGTGACTTGCGAGCAAGCTCGAAAGGCCCTGCCGCAGCACGGCGTGGTCGTCGGCAATTACCAGACGAATCATGTCATCGCTCGGAAGGTGTCGCGCTGTCGTACGGAACGACGACTCTCACACGAGTGCCGCCATTCGCCCCGCTTTCCACCGTCGTCTCTCCTCCGACGGCGAAAGCCCTTTCCTGCATCCCAACGACGCCGATACGATGCTGGGATGTGTCCGGGTCGCTGTGATCACCTGTGCCGTCGTCCTCGACGACAAGCTCTATCTGGTCTTCTTTCGTGGCAAGAGAGACGATCACATTGACTGCCCTGGCGTGCTTCAGCACGTTGGTGAGCGATTCCTGGCAGATGCGAAACAGCGCGGTATCACGAAGTTCGTCGGGCGGGACGGCGATATCGGCGACCTCGATAATGCAGTTGCAGTCGGCGCGCTTTTCAAACTCATTGGCGAGCCATTCGATTCCGGCGGCGAGGCCGCAATCGTCCAGAACCGACGGACGCAGCCGTGTCGCAATCTGACGAAAGCTCAGGTACATGGAATCGACCAGCGCCAGTGCCGTTCTGACGCGCTCGGCACCTTCTTCGTCGTTTGCAGGAATAGCTTTCCCGATTGCCTGAAGATCGATCTTCAGGCTGGTCAGGTCGGATCCCATCTGATCGTGCAGCTCACGAGAGATGCTCTTGCGTTCGACTTCGGCGAGACGATCCAGTCGCCGGGTGAGCATGCGCAATTGTTCGCGCGATTCCAGAAGTCTGGTTGTGCGCTCCTGCACGCGAGTTTCCAGTAAGGCCTGCTGCTGCCGGATCTCGTCGTACAACCGGCGTTGCAATTCTCGCGTGCGACTCAACTGGATGTAAATGAGGAAGGCAAGCAGCGCGACCCAGGCGAGGCCCTTCCAGGTCTGTATCTCTCCCGCAAGACGGGTGTCGCCTAGCGACGTCTGCACCAACCAGTCCGTACCGAGTATCCAGATCAGGCTGACGACCAGGAACAGGCTCGTAACGCGCCACGGACTCCAAAGCGTTTCAACGTGCGCAGCCGTATGTGGTTCCGGGTCTGGGCTGCTGTGCTGTTCTCGGGCCATGCCAGATCTCTGAAGCGATCGCTACAAGCGGCGATGCTCGCGCGCAAGGATTTTACTGACAGGCTACAGCGCGAAACAAGCGCGACGGATGGTGGGCTTAGACTCTGTCCACATGGCTGCGGTGCGCGTGTCGACCGGCCGCCGTCGACCGGTTTGCCCGGCTTGCCGTTATCAACGATCCGGCAACGGCATCGTTCTCGCGTCAGCCGATGTTCTCGTCCGAAAACGCCTCACGATGCTCAGCGAAATGAACTGAGCGTCTTCCGCAAAGTATTCGTATTCGAGCTGCAGGAACCAGTGGCGCTGGATGGCAAAGCTGCCGGCGATTCCGAAAAACAGCAGCGTCTCGTCCTGCTGGACGAACGGCACGTTGCCGCTCGCGTCGAGGCGCGCGATGCCGGCTTCGAGGAAGCCGGACAACCGGGGCGTGCGCACGCTGCCCATGCCATAACTCAGACCCGCGCCATACAGGCTGTAGTCGATCCTGCTGCTGTTGTCGAGGACCGCCTCGCCGAGGTCGGCCCAGAAGGCCTCCACGGAAAGGTTGCGACTGATCGGCGAAATGTCGAAGCCGCCGAATATCTTCACTCCGGTGTCCTGATCGTCCTCGACCGAGAAGGGTGTTGCCCCGGTATCGGGATCCAGAAACGACAGGCCGGCGCCGACGCCTGCAAACGCGTCCGCGTCAGCCGTGTTTGGCGTCGCGAACAGACAGGCGCAAAAAAGCATCCCTGCGCCCGCCAAAGAACGGCCGGATCGAGCTTGCGCTCGACGACGAAAAGCCCTGAGCCACGCGATGGAAGCCAGCACAAACAACCCCAGTGCGCCGATGCCGCCGCCCCCTTGTCCGACGCTGACCTGGCCTTTCGGTGTGGCCACACCGCCGGGATCTCTCACGATGCCGTTCGGTCCGGCGTCGGCATCGGCGTCGTTCGGTCCGCCGTCCTCGATGGTGAGCTGCACGCAGAAATGCCCGGCGGTCAGTCCCGGCTGATACGCCGCATCGCCGGGATCGGGACAGGCATTCGAGCTGCCCGCTGCGGATTCGATAAGATTGCTTTCGTCCTCGACGAACTTGCTCCATCCGGACCCGGGACGGAACTTGCGGTACTCGGGAAACTCGCCGATGGCTCCGGCTTGCGGGATGACGATCTGAACGGACGCACCCACCTCCGGCAGACTGGCTACTTCGAAATCGTAGATGCCACCCAGGTAATCGAAACTGTCTTCGCTGTTACCGACGCTGCCTCCGTTGCCGTCGCCGGCGTTCGCAATGTCCTGTAACGAGACGCGCGGGGAGTTCGCACGAACCATACGGGCGGTCGTCCCGATTCGCAGGCGCGCGCCGGCGTTGGCCTGGATCGGTGCCGCCATCTGCGCCTGCAGTTGATGCGGGAATTCGAACCGGGCATCGCTGTCGTCGGCAGCGTCGGCAATACCGTCGCTGTCGCTGTCGACAATTTCGTCGGCCTCGACGTCCGTCAGGACGCTGAACAGGAAGTCTACGGCGGAGGCCGGTGAGTTGAAATCACCCTCCTCGCGTTCGACTGTCAGGGCCAGCCTGTATACACCGGGCGGTAGCGTGGCCGGCGAGAACCTGAGCGACCTGCCGGTTCGATCTCCGGAGACTACCGCGAGAACCGCATTGTCCGAGCCGCTCCAGTCGTAGAGCAGCGAGCCGGTCCGGTGGCCACCGACGCGGGCCGTTGCCGTCGCAGTGCCGCCTTCACTGCTCAACGCGAGCACAGGCCCGATTTCCGACTGGCTGAGTTCGATCCACGGCACGGGTTGTTCGTCGTGCAGCGGATCCAGGCCGAAGCGTATCTCGTCCGCATCGCCGATTCCGTCGCCGTCGGTGTCGGTATCCTCGCCGACATCATCCGGCCCTCCTGTCACCTGCAGCACGTGTTCGATGGCGTTGCTTACTCCGTCGCCGTCGTCGTCCATCGCGCCGTTTGCGACCGGCGAGTTTGCATCCAGCGGATCGGATCCCATGGCAATCTCCTTCGCGTCGGGGACGCCGTCTGCGTCCGAATCGGTAGCGGCGTCGATGTCCAGGCCGGCCAGTAGTTCGACGACGTCCGGGACGCCATCGCCGTCGCTGTCTGTCTCATCGGCGCCCAATGGGTTCAGGCCGAAGGTCACTTCCATGACGTCCGGGTAGCCGTCGCGATCGAAGTCGCCGGTCGCGTCGACCGAGGGTATGCCGATCCCGAGCAGCCAGGCTTCGACTGCATTGGAAACGTCGTTGGACGTATCGTCGCCCGCGCCGTCATCCGTTGGCGAGTCGCTCGAGGCCGGATCGGATGCGATACGGATCTCGAGCCGGTCCGGCAAACCGTCGCCGTCGGTATCGCGCCAGTCGTCGCTGTAATCCTGAACGTCCGCGGGTGGGAGGTTGAAGTTCTCATAGGTGACGGTTTCTACGTGATCGGACGTTCCACCGCCATCGCTGTCGACGAAACTGGCGGCATCGTGCGGGTCGCTGCCGTCGTCCAGCTCGACGGCGTCGGGCACCAGGTCGCCATCGGCATCGGCGAAGGACGCGGGGTCGAGCGGATCGGTGTCGTCGTCGACTTCGTCGCCATCGTTGACGCCATCGCCGTCCGTGTCGGGATTCCTCGGGTCGGTCCCGAGTTCTTCTTCACGCTCGTTCGACAGGCCGTCGCCGTCCAGGTCGCCCGTCGGACCGCCCTGGTCGTCGGCGTCGAGGTAGTCGGGAACGCCGTCGTCGTCGAGATCGGTGGGATTGGTGGCCGGATTGCCGTCACCGTCCTCATCCAGGTCCTCGTCCTGAGTCAGTCGGCCATCGCCGTCGTCGTCGTCGTCGAGGTAGTCGGGAACGCCATCCTCGTCGGTATCCTGCGGCGCGTCTTCCATCCCGGTTGGCACGCCGTCCCCATCGTCGTCGGGATCCTGGTAATCCGGCGTGCCGTCGTCGTCCGTGTCGCGGCACTCGGTGAGACTGGGACATTCCTCGATGTTGCTCAGCCCGTCTCCGTCGTCGTCGGCTACCGCATCGTCATCGGCAATCGTGACGACCGCGGTGTCGGGGTTGCCGATGGGAAGGCGGGAATCGCTCGTTTCAGTCAGCATGACTTCCACAGTTTCGTCGTCTTCGATCAGGTCGTCGGCGACAGGCGTCACCTCTATCGTCGAAGAAGTTGACCCGACCGGTATCGAGACCGTGCCGCTCAGTGACGCGTAGTCCGTACCCGGACTGGCCGAACCGTCGACGGAATAGTCGACTATTATCGAGCTTCCCGACCGGTTCTGCGCACCAATGGATACGATTACCTCTCCGGGCTTGACCGGGCCCTCCGTTGCATGCGAACCCGTTGCAGCCGTCACGGCATACGGAGCATCCCGGATGTCGACGGTTGCGGTGTCGTTCGCCACCGAGACGGAGCCGCTTTCCCTGAGCGTGACCGTGACGGTTTCATCCCCTTCGAAGAGACCATCGTCGCCCGTCACGTTGACCGTGATGGTCGCCGTACTCTGAAACAGGGTGAAACTGACGCTGCCGCTGAGGGCTGCATAGTCCGCCCCTTCCGTCGCAGTGCCCGTGACATCGTAGAAAACCGTAAAGCCGATGATGCTCGAGTCCGTGCGCGTGACGGTGAACTGCCCGTTGTTCGCAGGCGACTCGCTGGCCTCTGGATCCGTCGCATCGATCGACACGGTCTGCGCGCCGGCCGCAGGCGCCGCCGCGATCAAGACGAACGTGAGCGCGATCGAGGCGGGCCCCGTCCATAGTCTGAACCGCGTATGCGCGGACCGTGACGCATTGTCAGCGGCAATCTTCCTCATGAGCACTTTGTGAATTCTCCGGGGGGCGGTCCTGTTCCTGTCGTCCCGAGGACGTTTGAAGTCCGCGCTCGCGCGCCTGAGCCTGTGGTTCAGAATGTTTTATTCCTTGGAAATTGAGTGAAGCATTTTACGGATACTGATTGCCAGGTGATATTACCAGTCGAATACGTGCCGCTGTGCGACGGGTTCGTCCGGTGCCAGGCCCGCGAGCAACGTTTTGTAAGCTTGCGGCAGGGGATTGTAATTCTTACCGGCCTGTCCCCTCACACGCGAGCGCAAGGCAGACGGCCTTCCTCACCGCGAGCGGCTGCAAATCCCGCGCCAGACGCAGGTTCCACCCGGCGGGCGGCAAATGGCCCTTGAAAGCGCTGTATCGGCAGAGCGGGCACAATCAGTCGGATTCGTGGCCGTCGCGGCTGCCCCGCGTCTCGACTCTGTTATCGCACCGGAACGTCGTAGAGGGTATTTGGACTGGGTTCGGGCGTCAGGGTGTAATGCCACCATTCCAGCGCGTAGTTGCTGAACCCCTCGGCCTCCATGGCGCTCCGCAGCCGTTCCCGGTTCTCGCGCTGCTCCGGGTCGACGCGGGGATTGTCGGTGTGCGCCAGTTCGTCGAAAAAATCGTAGCGAGTGCCCATGTCCAGCTCCTCGCATCCCTGGCTGTCGCAGCGAGCCAGCGTAAGATCCAGGGTTGCGCCCCGGCTGTGCCCCGACACCGGCGCGATGTATACGCCAAGCAGTTCGCTTTTGTCGACGTCCGGGTAGAACTCGGCCTTCATGCGTTGATCGTCGAGATCGTAGGCCCACTCGACGAAGTGTCGGACGGCTCGCGCCGGACGGTAACAATCGAAAATCTTCAGCCGGAGGCCTTGGTCGCGTAGCTCGAGGGCGACGCGTTGCAGGGCGCGCGCGGCGGGTTCCAGAAGGTAGCAGCGCGGCGAGTGGTAGCCGTCGATGCGTTGGCCGACGAAGTTGTCGTTCGTGGCATAGCGCATCTCGACGATGGCGTCGGGCACGAGCCCGACAATGTCGACGAGCGCCGCCTCGGCTGCCGTGCTCGCCGAAGATAATTGCGGCCCCGCTGTCGTACAACCGGCGAGGAACGTGCAGGCAAGAGCCAGTAACCGGAAATCGTGCCGGTGCGCGGCAAAGGAAGCCCCGACCGGGGCCCGATCAATCACAGGTGCCTGCGCGGGTAAAGCTCAGGTCTTCGTAGTCGAAACTGAAGTCCGCCTGCGGGTCCACCTTGGTCATCGTCAGGCGGGAGGCGTCGCCGTCGTTCCCGAAATCGAGCCAGGCTTCGGCATCGACACTGTCGTCATCCCAGTCGACCAGGTAGCGCTCGTCGACCTGCATGATCGTACCGGCGAGACGGGGCGATTTCGCGGCGACGAAACGCACGCGGTCCGCGAACGGGCAGATCGCGACCTCCCCGAACCAGGGGTCGCGCCAGAGGCCGGCCTGTTGTCGCATGCGCGCAGGCGCTGCGGCGAGGCGGGAAGACGTGTCCGGCGCCGTGTTTTCGGGCGCCGCCGGCTCGTCCAGTATCTGTGCGTACCATTCCACTGTCCTCCCTTGCTCCGGCGCTGTGAAATGCTTGAGATACACCTCGTTCAGCGCGGTGCGTGCCTTGCCGCCCTGGCCGTTGGTGAGAACCACAAAGCCGCTTTTCCGGTCCGGTAGCAATGTCATCACGGAATACATTCCCTTAAGCGTGCCCGTGTGGGAAACCGTCCACACACCGTCGGCGTCGGCGAGCCGGAAACCGAAGGCATAGGCGTGAACGTGAGTATTGTTCCATTCGCGGCGGCGTTCGCCGACCGGCATGAGTGTCCGCGGCGTCCACATGGCGCGGCGTTGCTCATCGGAAAGCCACGCCAGTTGTTCCGCAGTCGGATCGAGCCAGTTTCCCGCCCACACCAGCATGGCGTCGAGGCTGCACCGGATGCCTCCGGCAGCGGCGGAGGTAATGGCCGGAACGATCTCTTCGTCGGCCCGCACCACGACGTTTCGATCGTCGACCCGCATATGCGGCTCTGCGACATTGTCGACGTCGGCGCGGCGCCATTCGCCCACCCGGCAGTCGAGCCCTAAGGGTTCGAAGACTTCGCGCCGCACGAGATCCTCGTAACTCGCACCGCCCACGGCGGCGGCCACTTCTCCGGCGACGACGTACAGCAGATTGTCGTAGGCATAACCCGCGCGGAAACTGTAGCCTGGCTTCAGGTAGGCAAGGCCCGCAAGGATATCGGCGCGGGTGAAGCTGTTCGGCTCGGGCCACAGCATCAGGTCGCCGGCCCCTTCGGGCAGGCCGCTGTTGTGCACCAGCAGGTCCTGCACCTCGATGTTCGCGCTGACCCAGGGGTCGAACATCCTGAACTGTGGCAGGTGATCGACGACGGGATCGTTCCACTCGAGCTTGCCGGCATCGACGAGCCGCGCCAGTACGCTGGCCGTCATGGCCTTGCTGTTGGAGGCGACCTTGAACAGGGTGTCTGGCGTGATCTCGTCGCCGCCGCCGGCGGCGAGTTCGCCGGCTGTGCGGACAAAAACGACCTCTCCGTTCTCGATGACCCCGACCGCCAGTCCGGGCAGGTCGTACCGCGCCAGCGCAGCGTCGAAGGCCTCATCGAAGGCGGAATCCGGGCGGACGATCGCGTCCCCGCCGCAGGAGCACAGCAAACCGGCCATCAGCGCTTCAACAAGGATTCGCACGGGTGCGGCCTCCGTCCGTCGTCGCGAGGGATTGTACAGACGCGTGTTCCGGCATTGCTGAACCATGCTGAATTATGGGAATAAAAAATGCCCTAGACATAAAATGGAATAATAAACGCTTTACAATCGCACGAATAGTGTTATTTTATTCCGGACTGGCAAGCGGCGGGGTGGTCCGGCCGCGATTCGGTGCCGGCATTGGGGAGGGGGAATGAGACACATACTATTGGGCTTCGCGCTCATTACGGTTGCGCTGTGCTCGCTGCCGGGTCTGGTGGCGGCGGCAAACAGCGACGGTTCGATCGCGGGGGTCGTCATAGACCGCTCGAATTCGCCGCAGGCCAACGTCACGGTTACGGTGGTGAACACCGAAAACGGCTATCGACGCAGTGTCAGCGCATCCGCTGACGGCCGCTTCCGCTTCGCGCGCCTGCCGATCGGTGACTATCGGGTGACGGCGGAGAAAAGCGGCTACGGAGACGCCACCATTGAAAGGGTGCCGGTTACCATTGGCTCATCCAGCAATATCGACCTGGTCTTGAGCGGCGGTACTATCGAGGAGATCGTGGTAACCGAGTCGATGATTACCGGTAGCGATATGTCATCGACCGAGTCCGCGCTGAACATCAGTTTTGCGGAGCTGCAGCGTATTCCCATCGGCCGCGACGCGGCGTCGGTTGCCTTGCTGGCGCCAGGTGTGACAACGGGCATCCCGTTCGGCGGTATCTCCTTCGGCGGTTCGTCGGTCGGTGAAAACTCCGTATTCGTCAATGGCCTCAACGTCAGCGATGTCGAAACCGGCGTCGGCTTCTCCGATGTGCCGTTCTCGATGTTCAAGGAATTTCAGG
>Ga0299913_10005530_pt1 | contig 10807 bp, 11 predicted proteins | sample RVTome_9_FD_201360 | JGI IMG/M metagenome (GOLD analysis project Ga0299913, IMG submission 201360) | Soil microbial communities from uranium-contaminated site in the Upper Colorado River Basin, Wyoming, United States - RVT155D38 (version 2) ... | reverse complement strand
CTACCGCCATTGCCGACCGGGCTGCGGACGTGACGGCCTAGGCGACGGCCGGAGCGGGTCCGTGTGGCCGATCCATGTCGCGCATGGCCGGATTCAGAAACGTCGACAGGGTGATCAGCAGATAGCCGGCGGCCACCAGCACGACTGCGGTAATGACGCCGAACTGCTCGCTGATGAAGCCGGCGAGCAGCATGCCCAGTGGGATTGCCACGTAGGCACCGGACACCATGGCGCCCGTAACTCGGCCGCGCAACTGGCGCGGCACGCGCTCGAACATGACCGTGTTGATGATCGGATTGAGCGGTCCCGCGGCGAGGCCGGTTACGGCCAGGGCGGCCAGGGCCACCGGGAAGGGCGGGCTCAGAGTGAGGATCCAGAACGGAAGGCCGACGACGACAAAAGCAACTCCAAAGGTCAGCCGGCGCGGAAGCCGCGGGCCGATGATGCCGTAGATCACGGCTCCTATCAGCGACGCGCCCCCGAAGGCACCGAGCAACAGCCCCAGCTCGGCCGCCGAGCCGTAGGCCTCGTGGACGTACACAGGCAGGATCACCGCCAGCAGCGGCGAGTCCAGGAAATTTGTCACCATCACGGTCAACACGATCGAGCGTACCAAGCGATCACGCCAGACGAAGCGCAGTCCCTCGAGGAGGTCATCGAGATACGCGCGCCAGCGGCTCCTCGAGGCGCTGGCCGCCGCTGCTTCAGCTTCGCTGTACGTCACCGCCGGCGTCAACAGTGCGATCAGACCTGCCGAGACCAGGAATGACGCCGCGTCGATCAGCAGTACGTTCTGCGTCCCGATAAGAAGGATCAGGGCGCCACCGATCGGCGCGCCGACGAGCGTCGCTCCACGGCGGATAGCCGCCGAGACGCTGGTTGCCCGCTCGAGCGGAGTCCCAGACAGCTCGGCCAGGTCGGGCAGCATTGAGCTGCGCGCCGCCGTCCCCGGCGCGTCGAGCAGCGCGCCGAGAAAGACAAGGACCATCAACTGCCAGGGGACGATGCCCACGGTCAGGTGGATGACCGGAATCGCCGCCACCGCGGCGGCACTCGCGATGTCGGCGATCACCGACATGCGTCGAAAACCGATCCGGTCTACCAGCGTACCGCCGAAGAAGGACGCTACAACAGCGGCAAGCGCCGTGAAGAACGCCACGATCCCGGTGATGGCGGCGCTTCCAGTCAGTTCGAGAACGAACCACGGGATGGCGATCAGCGTGAGCACGTTGCCGGTTACAGAAACCGCGTCCGCCGCGTACAGCGCAAGCAGGGGTATGCGGCGCGCCATCCTCTGGGCCTACCTAGGCAGGTCTGGGATCCAGAACCACCGCGAATGCGAGGCCGTCGTGGCCCTTGGAACCTACGGTCTGCAGGATCGTGGCCGTCAGTCGGCCGTCTGTGGCCAAGCGCTCGTTGAAAAGACGGATGCCGCGTACTCGAGCGTCGGTGTTCGAGGGGTCGGCGACCTGTCCCTGGCGCACGACGTTGTCGGCGACGATCAGCGTTCCCTTGCGTGACAGCCGGACGGACCATTCGAGATAGTCCGGATATCCCTCCTTGTCGGCATCGATGAATACGAGATCGAACGGGCCGGCGCCCTGCTCTGCCAGGCCGGCCAGGCTCTGGAGCGCCGGACCGACGACGACTTCGGTCACCGACGCCAGGCCGGCGCGGGCGAGGTTGGAGCGAGCGACGTCGGCGTGACGCGAGCTGATCTCGAGCGTTGTCAGCCGGCCGTCGGGCGGCAGCGCGCGCGCAAGCCAGATTGCGCTGTAGCCGCCGAGGGTGCCTATCTCCAGGATCCGCCGTGCGCCCAAGGCCAGCGCAAGGACGTGCAGCAGCTTGCCGTGGGCTGCAGACACCTGTATCCCAGGTAACCCCGCGGCGTCGCTTACCCGGAGCGCCTCTTCGAGATCATCGTCATGCAGCCCTAGCTCGTCGGCGATGTACGTGTCTACGGCGTACCAGCGGTCCATGCACCGCTAGGCTACTGCCGCGGAGCGTCCCTCGTGCACGCCTTCAGGTTGAGCAGGCGGCTGATCAAATGGCGGTTGGCCGCCACCACTCGGTAGCCGAGGTTGATGGCCGGCCGCGCCAGGGGTAGCTGCGCCAGCCACATGAGTGGACGCAGTGGCGGCACGCGGCGGCTGATCTCGATCAGCGCGTCGCCGCCGGCCCACCAGCGTCCCTCGGCATCGACGGCGTGCAACGTATCCACGAGCTGGTCGAGGCTTGGCTGACCGGGCACGGAGGCCTCGTGCAGTTGAACCAGCCGCAACCGTCGGCGCCGATCGAGCCGCCTCAGAAGCGACGCCGTCGAGGCGCAGAACGCGCAGTCGCCGTCATACAGGACGGTGAGTGTCGACGGTTCCATGTACAAGTGCCTGATACTCGATACGATTGAGTACCATGAATGTCCCATCACAACGCGATACTGTCAAGTACCGAGTTGACCTTGACGCAGCGCCCGACGAGACAGAGCACATCCGGCGTCGGTTCGCCCAAGCGTGGAGCAAGATGGGAGAGGCGTGGGGAGTCGCGCCTTCCACGGCTGCCGTCCAGGGCTACATGCTGGCGCACGGCGGCCCGGTCACCGACGCCGAGTTGCAACAGGCCCTGGGGTTGTCCCATCGGGCGATCCGCCTCGCGTTGGCGAGTTGCGAGGAGTGGGGCATCGTGCGACGCTCCGACAAACCACGGCGCAGCGGCCGGCGCGGTCCGGCGGGCCGCGCCTGGATGGCGCTCGACGATCACTGGGAGTGGTTCCGGCGCGTGATCGAGGCGCGCAAGGAGCGCGAGGGCGATCCGGTCATCGCCATTCTCGAGCAGTGCCTCGTCGAGGCGGGCAACGTCAGAGACTCTGCAGGCGGCGCCGACCTTGTGGCGCGGCTGGAATCGCTCCTTCGCTTCGTGCGCCAGTTCGATCATGCCCTCTCGGCGGTCGTGCGTGCCGACACGGACGCCCTGCGCAAGCTCTTCGTGGTCCTTGGCGAACAGGATGAAGAAACCCTCGACCGGCTGCTGAGGACGTTTGCCGAGATACCCGAGGACGAACTCGTCGAACTTGTGCGCAACCTTGGTCGGATGCCTTCCGGCAACGTAAGGCGATTGATGCGCCTGGCCCGGCAGCCGACCCTCGGGCGGCTGCTCGGCATACGCTGAGCGTCATACGCTCACGGTTTCGTGCTTCAGAGGCCCCCGGTATCCGGCTGCATTCCAGAAAGTTCGCCGCTCACACCTCCGACGCCCTTCTCCCGCGGCGCAGGCTCGGTAGCGGTCAGGAGAATCTCTCCCTCGTGCTCGACGATGATCCGCTCGGCAGGCGCGTACTCGGCCATCCTCACCCTCGCGACCAGGAGATGGGCCTGGTCGGGCGCGTTGCCGGGCGATCCCAGAGGCGCAAGGGAGATAGGCGTCTCCGACGTGGATTGGAGGCTGGTCGCCAGAGCCTGCTGCGCCCCACCGGCGCTCTCGCGCGTGTTGAAGCGCGCGGCTATCAGGCGCCTTGAGCTGAGATCGACGAGTCCTTCAGGCAGCCGCAGCTCGATGGCGTGGAAATGCTCGACCTCCGTGTCGGTGACGAACTCGTCGACAGCCGCGAAGAGTGACTTGCCGGCGCGACCAGGCTCCGCGAGTGCCTCGATCACGAGCGGACTGGCCCAGGCGGTCGCCGCTACGACCTGCTCCTGATCACTCGCCGTTCTCTCGCCCATGGCCCATGCCAGCATCAGCTGCTCGGCGCGAAGGGCGCGCCCTCGTTCGTTCAGCCAGCGGAACAGGTCGTCGTGCCGATTGGGCCGAATGTTCGCCGACGTCAGGCGCAGCACCGCACCGGGTGCGTCCAGGATGCCCTCGGCGCTGGGCTGCAGGAGGTCGTATTCGTCGACCGAGCCAACCTCGGCCACATCGGCGAAAGTCTCCACTGCGAGGGGTCTGCTCCCCGGCCCCGCTGCTCGCCCGGCGTCCCCGGCGCTCGCCCAGCTGCTGATCAAGACGAACCGGTCACCGCCCTCCACGCGCCGGTAGCCAGCCATGAATGAAAGCAGCCCGGGCGTCCTCGCGCGCACCGCCACGCGCGCACGGCAGCGCTCGATAAAGTCGGCTTCCTTTCCCTGAAGAACCCGACCGCGAACGATGCGCAGCAGCGGACCGCGTGGAGTCATGGGCGCTGCTACGCACCTTAGGACCGGCGCCGCGCCGTTGTCGTTAAGGATGCGTTTCAGCTTCGTTGCAGCGAACGCGGAATACCTGGGCCCAGTGCGGTTAGGCACAGATGGGACAGGTAAAGGACGACAGAGGTGCTGGCAGTCAACAGATTGAGCGCCGGGAGCCACCCGCGGGTGTGTCCTAACGCGGCAACTCGATATAGGCTCCCCACCCCGGGTATGACTTTTGGCTGATCGGCACCTGTACTTTAGGACCACACATGTTGCGCATCGAACCAGAAGAGAAGGTGGCCCAAGAACCGATCGTGCGGCACTACCGCGGTGCGGATCGGAGCGAGGCCGAGCGCGAATACACAATCGATGCGGCGCAGGCGGCAAGCGCCGGCTACCTCCCCGCCTCGCACCATTGGACGCGCAACGGGACCGGCTTCCTGCTTGCCGTTGTCTATCGCCTGCAAAGGGGCGCGGCCGCGGGAACGGAGCGATTCGCAGCGGCGGAACGCGAGTCGCCGCCAGGTCTCTTCGCGCCCCCCAACGGCAAGGCCCCCGAGACGCTCCGGCCGGCGGAGCCGAGATACGTCGCCGAACCGCGTCACATCGCGGACTTGGAGCCGCGGCAGTCGCCTGAACAGACTCCGTCCGCAACACAGGTAGTAGCCGAGCCGGAGGCGCCGCGGCCGTCCCCGCACGCGTCGGCGCGGAACGCTCAGGAATCTGTCCACCTGGGACGCGAAGCCCGACTGACTCTCCAGACAATGGATCTGCACTGCGCCGGTGAGCCGTTGCGGCTGATCCGCAGTGGCTTCCCCGACGTGCCCGACCTGCCGGTTGGCGAGCGGCGACACTGGGTGATGGAGAATGCCGATCACGTCCGCCGCCTGGTGGTCAACGAACCACGCGGCCACCGCGACATGTACGGCGCCATCCTCCTCCCGCCGCACAGCGACAGCGCCGACATGTGTGCGTTGTTCATGCACAACGCCGGTTACAGCACGATGTGTGGGCACGGCATCATCGCCATCACCACGGGATTAATCGAGGACGGCCTGTACCCGGCCTCCGAGCCGGTGACGACCATCCGCTACGAGGTGCCCGCCGGGATAGTGGCTGCGAATGCCGCGACGGTGCGGCTGGAGGACGGCGGATGGGCCGTCCGTGGCGTCCGCTTCACCAACGTGCCGTCCTACCTGGCGGCGCAATCGCTGCCGATAAGACCCGACGGCGTCGAGCTTCACGGGGCGTCCGCCCAGTACGGCACGTTGAGCGTAGATCTCGCCTTCGGCGGCGCGTTCTACGGCATTGTCAACGCCGCCGAGCTGGGACTACGTGTCGTGCCCGAGCAGGCCGACGCCCTGCGCCGCGCAGGCGCGGCGATCACCGACATCCTCCGCCGAGATCACACGCTCGGCCACCCGACTGATGCCACGCTCAACTTCGTCTACGGCACGATCATCGTCGACGCCAACCCGCGTACCTCGCCCGACGGCCTTGCCTCTGGCGCTCACATTCGCAACGCGACGATATTCGCCGACGCCCAGCTCGATCGGTCGCCTTGCGGCTCGGGTACGAGCGCCATCCTCGCCCAGCTACACGCTCGTGGCAGCCTGGGCGTCGGCCAGCAGATCGTCAATGCCGGCATCACCGGGGAGCACTTCCTGGGCCGCATCGAGGCCGAGACGGCACTTGGGCCGTACACGGCCGTCAGCACGAGCGTCGCCGGTAGGGCATATGTCACCGGCTACTCGACTCTCATCGTCGACAGCCGCGATCCGCTCGGTGAGGGCTTTCTCCTGGGCTGATCGCAACCACTCCGCCGCGGGGTGTGTTATTCCGACGTGTACATGGCCGTGCCCTCTGCCGACGACCTCTGCCAGCGCCTGGCGACCGACCTGGAAGCAGCGTTCGCCGACCTCGTGAAGGAGCACGAGGACCTCGTTTTCGGCGTTGCGTTACGCGTCGTTGGCGACGCGGCCAGCGCTCAGGATGTTGCCCAGGAGGCCTTCGTCCGCGGCTATCGCGCGCTGCGCAGATACCCGTCCGAGCGGATCCGCGAGTTGCGGCTGCGACCGTGGCTGGCGCGCATCGCCCTCAATCAGGCGCGCAACCAACTGCGAGCAAACCGGCACATGAGTAGCCTTGACGATCTGACCGTGCATCCCGTCGCGGGTGACGCAGGCCCGCAGTCGATCGCCGAACGGAACGACCAGGCGCGGATGTGGGCCCGCCTGCTGGATGGGCTGCCCGGTCGCTATCGGTTGGCGGTCGCGATGCGCCATGTCGAGGGGTTGTCCTACGCGGAGATTGCAGAGGCCCTCGATCGGCCGCTGGGAAGTATCAAGTCGGACGTTCACCGCGGCGTAGCGCTGCTCCGCGCGGCATATGACGCCGAGCAACGAGCCGTGGCGAGCCAGGAGGCAAGCTGATGAACATGCATCTCGACCCCCGAATTGCGGACGACCGATTGGTCAGCCGTGGCCTGCATAGCCTGCGCCGGCCCGCTCCGGCCACCCTGCTGGGCGATGTACTCGACCGCATCGGGTTGGTCGACGCCTACGTCGAAGTGCCAGGTCCGATCGGCCCATTGTTCGTGGCCTACGGCAGACGGGGCATCTCGCTCGTCGAGCGGGCGACCGATGCCGGCGACTTCGAGCAGGCCTTCCGCGACACATTCGGGCGGCCGGTGCGTCGCGTAGAACGGGCGCCGCAGCTGATCGAGCGCGTGATCGAGAAGCGCGTGTGGGGTCGTGGCGGGCAGTTGAAAAAGGTACCTCTCGAGCTCGATCAACTGCCGGAGTTCGACCGCGAGGTCCTGCGCAAGACGCTCGAGATCCCGCGCGGCGAGGTCCGCCCGTACGCATGGGTGGCCGCCGAAATCGGCCGGCCGCTGGCCGTGCGCGCGGTGGGCAATGCACTGGCACGCAACCCGATTCCCTTCGTGGTGCCCTGCCACCGTGTCGTGCGCAGCGACGGCCGCATCGGCCAGTACGGCGCCGGCGGCCCGGACGCGAAGCGGGCGGTGCTCGAAGCGGAAGGTCTCGACACGAGCGAGCTCGAGCAGCTGCCGGCCGCCGGCGTGCGCTTCATCGGCTCCGACACGACCGGCATCTACTGCTACCCGTCGTGCCACAACACGCGGCGGATTAGCGAAAGGCACCGCGTCGCGCTCAGATCCGCAGACGACGCACGGCAGGCAGGCTTCCGTGCCTGCCGCGTCTGCCGGCCAGTGGATGCGCCCTTCCGCGCCGCCTGAAGCGGGCGGGGCGGACTTGCGAATCGCCAGCGCCGCCGCGGCCGTGTATGCCGCTGGTGTGCTGTACGTGGTTGTGCTCCACGTCATCGCGCCCCAGCGCGCCGGGCCGACTGCTCTAACGCAGATCGTCGAGCCCTACCTCTTACTGGCTGCCCTCATAGTCCTTCCGTTAGCCCTGCGCCGCTGGGGCCGCTGGCGGCTGGTTCTGGCTGCCCTACTGGTCGTAGTCACGTGTGTGCGCCTCGGACCCACCTGGATCTCGTTCCCTTCTACCGCCGCCGCGACCGATTCACTGAGTGTCGTGGCATGGAATCTCCTTGCCGGTCCGAATGGGGGCGAGAGGTTGCGCGACGGGTTGGCCGGAGTGGAACTCGATCTTGTCGGCCTCGCAGAGCTCCAGGTCGAAACCGCCAAGGTCATCAACTCGGACACCGAACTCTCAGGCCGCTTCCCGCATAGAGTCCTGGGCCTGAACGGGAGCGCTCTGGATGTGGGCCTCATCAGCCGCCATCCGATCGTCGAGCAGGAGCGGTGGACCGATCCTCCGCTCATTAGAGCAGTCGTGCAACCGACAGGCCAGGCGCCGATCACGGTCTTCGTTGGTCATCCGCTTTCAGCGCGCATCGATACGCTTGCCGACCTGCCGGTCGGCGTCGACACGACACTCCGCGACCAGCGAATCGCGACCATTCGCTCTTTCGTCGATCGCGAGCTGACGGCGAACCGGTCGGTGCTCCTGATCGGCGATTTCAATGTCACCGAGCATGAACCAGCATATAGCGTGCTGGCTGCGGGTTTGCGCGATGCACATCTCGAGGTCGGTCTCGGTCCCGGCTTTACCTGGCGGCCTCTGCGGCTGGCCGGCTTTCCGTTCGGGCTCTTAAGGATCGACTACATCCTGACCAGCCCGGACTTCGCAATCAGTTCGGTCGGGCTCGACTGCTCCGAGCCGAGCGATCACTGCCGGATCTCGGCGGTCGTTTGGCGGCCCTCACTCGGGCCCTAGATGACGACGATCGCGTTGCCGCCTGGGCCCTGCCTCGCCGCGAGACGAAGCGAGGCGACGATACTCGAGACCGGGAAGGTCCGCCTTCAGCGAGGCAAACCGGCGCCGGAGAGTTTATCCGGCGCCGACTAACCCGATCACGAGTTGGTTCACACCACACGCAACGTTCGGCCAGAACTCAGCGTTGGCCGCACCCGGACCTCCGTTTTCGGCGGTTTGTACCGCTTGACGCAAACCCAGGGTCGGCTGGGCAGCGGGCGGGCCGGCTGGTAGGTTTCAGCGGTGAACGAGCGACCCACCGATGATGCCGGTCGGCGGCCCAAACGGCTGGACGAACGAGTGGCGCCCGGGTGGGCCAACCTGAGCGCCACGCTGCTGCGCGGCGGTGGCGTGCTGGCCGGCTTGTTCCTTCTCTGGGTCGGCTTCGTGACCGGCGGTTTCTTTCTCCTCCTAACCGGTTTTCTCGGCGCACTGGCGCTGATAGGTGGCTGGCTGCTCGGTGGGCTCATGACACGTGAGAGCTGGTATGAGCGACCGAACGCCAGGCCACTGTCGATCGTGCTGGTCATCGGCTTCCCCTTGATGCTCGTGGCCGTAGCCCAGTTTGCCGGCCCGCTCCTCACCCCGCCGCCCAATCTCGCGGCGTGCTACTCCGGCACGCTGGCACGCGGCGAGGAGCGCCACGAACCATTGGCCGTTGATCCACGGATCGATTCGATGGTCTTCAGGCTCGTGATCCACGACGTGACCGGCGGAGCGCTGCGTTACTTTGTCGCCGACGCCAACGGGGAATCCGTTTGGAGCGGCCGCCCTGACATCGCGGGTACCTACGAAAGCGATCAGATCGAATCTCACGGCGGGCAATGGATGGTCAATCTGATCGCCGAGGCCGAGCAGTCAACGTATCAATTGGAATGGACGGCCACGACCGCAGATGGTCAGTCGGGCGTACCCCACTGCCCGTAGCCGGGAGAACTAGCCGCGTCTCAACGCCCGCGCGAAGACGACCGGAGCCTGCCAGCTGAAATCTGTCGCCGAAAGACGGTCGAGGCGCTTTCGGGCGTTGGCCTCCAGCGCGCTGCGCTGGTCCCCGTCCAGCATGCTGATAAGTGCGCGCTCGTCGTAGGCGAGCTTGTACTCGAGATACGACTCGTGCGTCCAGTGGTAGACCAGCTCGTCCTCGCGGGCTGACGCGTTGACGAAGCCCGCGCGGCGAAGCTCGCCGGTCGCCGAGCGCCCTGAGCGGACGTCGCCGGCATGGGGCTCGTCCTCGAGCTCGGGCTCCTCGATCTGCAGGTCGAGAACTGCCTCGTCGAACTCCTCCGCCGGCACGAACGGTACGCGTGAGTCGCGATCGAGCCAGGTCAGGTAGGCGACCATCCCGTTCGGCGAAAGCAGCCGATGCGCCTCGCGCAGGGCGTCCAGTCGATCGGGGACCAGCTGGAGCACGAAGGACGAAATGACCAGGTCGAATGCTCCGCCCTCGAGCGGCAGGCTGTCGGCACCGCCGACCACGAAGCGGACCTTGTCGTTGGCCAAGTTCGAGGCAGAGATCCGCTGCTGCGCCAGATCCAGCATGCCGCGTGCCGCGTCGCTGACGGTCAGCTCCGCCTGCGGCCAACGCTCCAGCACCGCGAGCGACAGAGTGCCCGTCCCGGCACCGACCTCGAGTACCCGCAGGCGACCGTCGCGACGTGCCACGAAATCGTCGACGAAGCTGACCAGCCGGCGCGATGTGCGCTCCAGAACCGGCCCCCAGTAGCGCGCGTAGTCCGAGGCATCCGCGTCGTACCGAGCGACGATCGCATTCATGCGCGAGTGCGAGCCTCCAGCGAGCGTGTGGGACCGGCAGCGAGCAGCTGGTGACGCAGCGCCACGGCCTGAGATTAGCCGACGATCATGACCGTCGCTCGCTGTTAACCTCCCCGGCGTGAGCGACTCCGCTCCGCCGGTCGGCTCCCGTCACAGGCCGCGCGGCTGGCGTCGAATTCTTGGGTCCGATCCATTCTTCGGCCGCCGGCCGTGGTGGATGATGTTGGGCGTGGTGGCGGCCCTGCTGGCGGTCGTCGCCCTGGGTGTCGCGGGTTTCAGCATCCTCGCCGCGCCGCCAGCGGTCACGCCGGCGGCGCTCGAGCTCGTGCCGCGCGCCGAGCTCGATCGACGCTGGGGCTCCTACCTTTCCGAGCGCGAGTGGGGCACGCCGCGGGAGGCGGTGGGGGCCAACGGCTGGGCGCTCTCGTGGAGCGGCGCAATAGGCCGCGAGTACGTCTTCGGCTCCGACGGCATCGGCGGCTTCAGCGACATGAGCAACGAGTTCCGACTCGGCTGGGCGTTCTGGGATGGGTCGCAGAGCCACGTCACCGAGCGACTGAACGGCCTCTC
>Ga0299913_10005529_pt1 | contig 10808 bp, 10 predicted proteins | sample RVTome_9_FD_201360 | JGI IMG/M metagenome (GOLD analysis project Ga0299913, IMG submission 201360) | Soil microbial communities from uranium-contaminated site in the Upper Colorado River Basin, Wyoming, United States - RVT155D38 (version 2) ... | reverse complement strand
GGATCCGCGGCCGATGCTCAGGCTCCGCCGCGGCCCCCGATCGCTCCACCAGACCGAGGCCCTCGACCAGCGTGAAGAACGCCGCGGCGTATGGCGACCCCGCTGTCTCGCGGCGGACCAGGTCCCAGTCCACCTGCTCGCGAATCGCCCGGGTCATCTGGAGGATGGACTCGTAGTCGAGGTAGTGGTCGTGCATCGCCTGCAGCTTCGTGATCAGCACATCCTCGAGCGCCATCGCCTGCACTTCCAGGCCGAAGGCGCTCACCGGCTTGGCTCGCGCAAAGGAGTCCTGGTCGACCGACTGGCCCTTCGGGTCGAAGATCAGGTCGACCAGGACGTCCCCATCCCAGGCCTTGAACAGCCAGCCCTCGGGCGGCCGCCCGCCGCGCATGCCGGCCCCCTCGAGCGCCCGGAGGGCGGCCTCGCCGTCCTCGCGGCGGATCATCAGGTCGAGATCGTTGAGGCTCTCCGGGCCGCCGCGAGCCCAGACCGCCAAGCTGCCGCCGAGCAGGAAGGGGATCCTCGCCCTGTTGAGGGCTTCGACCGCCTTCCTCAGGGTGGCTTCGATCGCCTCGAATGACTCAGCGCTTGGCGCGGTCATGTGGTCTGGGGCTACCCGGCGCGGGGCGCTTCGAAGCTCGGGCCGGGGGTAGTAGTGCGTCAGTGCAGTCGATTCCAGCCGACAGCGACCGGAAAGCAGAGCGACAAGGCGGGGCGGTCAGGATCGCAGCCGCCGGCGACATTCACGCCCGGGAGGGAATGGATGAGCAGCTCCGCGCCTCGTTCCAATCCGTCCGCGACAAGGCCGACCTCGTCCTGCTCGCCGGGGATCTGACCACCCACGGCTCGACGCGAGAGGCGGAGACCCTCGCAGGCGCCTGCCGGGATCTGGGTCTGCCGGTGATCGCGGTGCTCGGCAACCACGATTGGCATCTCGACTGCGCCGCGGAGATCACCGCCGCCCTTACCGACGCCGGCGTCACCGTCCTCGATCGGGCCGCGACCGTCATCGAGATCGGTGGGCTCGAGGTCGGGGTGGTTGGGACGAAGGGATTCATCGGGGGTTTCCCCGGCTCGCACCTGCCGGACTTCGGCGAGCCGGCCCTGCGGATGGTCTACGCCGAGACCACCGCGGAGATCAAGGGGATCGCGCGCGGGCTGCAGGACATCTCGACCTGCGATCTCCGGATCGTGCTCCTCCATTACGCCCCGACCGAGCAGACGCTCACCGGCGAGTCCGAGGGGATCTGGGCGTTCCTCGGGACGGACCGAATGGCGGCGCCGATCCGCGAGCACGAGCCCGATCTCGTCCTTCACGGCCACGCGCACGTCGGGAGCCTCGAGGGCTCGATCGGCACCGTGCCCGTCTACAACGTCTCGGTCCCGTTGATGGGGAGGGACTTCTGGATCCTCGAACTGAGCGGGATCCGGGAGGCTGCGCCCCCCATTCACTGAGCCTCGCTCAGCGCCCGTTCTTCTGCTGCCAGAAGGCGACCTCGGTGCCGTCCGGCGCCGCCACCACGCTCCGCCACCCCTCCGGACCCTCCCGGGGCTCGAGCAGCACGCCCCCGCCGAGGTTGCGCGCCTCCTCGGTGGTCTCGGAGATGTCGCCCACCTTCACGTACGGGAGCCAGAGTGAGCGACCGGCCTGGCACTCGACGACGCCGCCGCCGACCCGATCCCCCATGCCCAGGGCCGTATATGAGCTGGATCCGGCTTGGATCCGCTCCGGTTCCCAGCCGCACAGGCGCGCGTAGAAGTCGACGGCGCCCCGCAGATCCCGGGTATGCAGCTCCAGGTGGATCACCGGCTTGGTCGGGTTCGGCCTCATCCCTGCCCTAATGACCGAAAGAGGCCCCAAAATTCATCGGTTCGGCGATGAGTTCCCAGCGGCCCGTCGGTCTAGTCTCCTGGAAGTGATGAATCCGGAATCGACCGTCGTGGACCAGGCGCTGCTCGAGACGGCCCGCGAGGGCAACGAGAGCGCCTATGCAAAGCTCGTCGAGCCCCACCGCTCCGAGCTCCACGCCCACTGCTACCGGATGCTGGGCTCGGTTCAGGACGCCGAGGACGCCCTCCAGGAAGCGCTCCTTCGCGCCTGGAAGGCGCTTCCCAAGTTCGAGGGGCGAAGCTCATTGCGATCCTGGCTGTACCGAATCGCGACCAACACCTCCCTCGACGCGATCGAGCGCCGACCGAAGCGGATCCTGCCGATCGATTACGGGCCGCCAGCGGACGATGCGGTCGTCGGCGAGCCGCTGGTCGAATCGGTCTGGATCGAGCCGTACCCCGACGAGACGATGGGGCTCGAGGACGGCTACGCGTCCCCGGACGCGCAATATGAGCAGCGCGAGTCGGTGGAGCTGGCGTTCATCGCGGCGCTGCAGCACCTGCCCGCCAATCAGCGGGCGGTGCTGATCCTGCGCGAGGTTCTTGGGTTCTCCGCGAAGGAAACCGCCGAGATCCTGGACACGAGCGTTGCCTCGGTGAACAGCGCCCTGCAGCGCGCGCGGGCGACGCTCGAGAAGCGACTCCCCGACCAGAGCCAGCAGGAGACGCTGAAGACGCTTGGCGACGAGCAGACCCGCGAGCTCGTCGAGCGGTACGCCGACGCCTGGGAGCGGAACGACGTCGACGCGGTGGTCTCGATGCTCGCTGAAGATGCCGCGTTCACGATGCCGCCGATGAGCCGCTGGTTCCACGGCGAGGGAATCCGGCCCTGGCTCGAGACGTCTTCGATGACGGGAGAGTGGGGTTGGCGGGCTCTGCCGGTGACCGCCAACGGGCAGACCGCCCTCGCCTTCTACAGCTGGGACGAGGAGAAGCAGGCCCGCGTACCGTTCGCGATCAATGTGCTCACATTCGAGGGCGAGAAGATCAAGGAGGTCGACGCCTTCATAGTGCGCTCCTCGCAGGACCCGGATCCCGAGGTCCAGGCGCGTACCCCCGAGCAGCCGGCGGACTACGAGAAGCTGGCCGCCGCCTACGCGCGGTTCGGGCTGCCGGCTCGGATCGACTAATCGCCAGGATCCCTTAACCCAGCAGTTGACTTCAACCGCAGTCGAACCGCTACAAGGATGCGATGAATTTTCGGCGGGGCGGCGGTCCTTATGGATGACCAGCAACGTGGGCACAGGAGGCCAACGAGATGACGCAGGTGCAGGTGGGAACTGACGCGCAGAGCCAGGCGATGAGCGACCGATCGCGGTGGGTCGCGCTCTACGTCCTCTGCATCGGGATGCTGATGATCGTCCTCGACATCACCGTGACGAACGTCGCGCTGCCCTCGATCAAGGACGACCTCGGTTTCAGCCAGTCGAGCCTCGCCTGGGTCGTGAACGCCTACCTGATCACCTTCGGCGGCCTGCTGCTGCTCGCCGGGCGCCTCGGCGACCTAGTCGGGCGCCGCACGATCTTCCTCGTCGGGCTCGCCGTGTTCAGCGTCGCCTCGCTGTTCTGCGGACTCGCACAGAGCCAGGGCGTCCTGATCGGTGCCCGCTTCCTGCAGGGAATCGGCGGCGCGATGACCTCGGCCGTGATCCTCGGGATGATCGTGACGATGTTCCCCGAGCCGCGCGAGCAGGCGAAGGCGGTCGGCCTCTATGCCTTCGTCGCCTCGGCGGGTGGCGCGGTCGGGCTGCTGGTTGGCGGCGTTCTCACCGAGACGATCAACTGGCACTGGATCTTCTTCGTCAACATCCCGATCGGGATCGCCACGGCCCTGGCCGCGCGCCGGCTGATCGAGAAGGACGAGGGCATCGGCTTCGGTCAGGGTGCCGACCTGCCCGGTGCGGTTCTGATCACCGCCTCGCTGATGCTCGGCGTCTACACGATCGTGGAGCCGGCCGCGAAGGACGGCTGGGGCGCGGCAACGACGCTCGGCCTGGGCGCCGGCTCGCTCGCCCTGCTCGCCGCCTTCATCGCCCGCGAGGCGACCGCCGTGACTCCGCTGATCCCCCTGCGGATCTTCCGCTCGCGCAACGTGACCGGCGCGAACGTCGTCCAGGTGCTCACCGTGGCCGGGATGTTCGGGATGTTCTTCATGGGCTCGCTCTATCTGCAGCAGGTGCTCGGGTACGACGCGCTCCAGATCGGCCTCGCCTTCCTGCCGGTGACCATCGTGATGGGGACGCTGTCGGCAAAGTACTCGGAGCCGCTGATCATGCGATTCGGCGCGCGGACGCTGCTCTTCCCGGGCCTCGGGCTGGTGGCCGCCGGGCTCGTCCTCTTCACTCGGACGCCGGTGGACGGCAGCTACGTCGAGCACGTCCTCCCCGTGATGCTCCTGCTCGGCACCGGGATCGGGGTCTGCTTCCCCGCCCTGATGACGATTGCGATGTCGGGAGCCACACAGAGCGACGCGGGCCTCGCCTCCGGCCTGGTGAACACGTCGGCTCAGGTCGGCGGCGCGCTCGGCCTCGCGGTGTTGGCCACGCTCTCAACCTCGCGGACCGAGAACCTGCTCGACTCGGGCAGCTCAACCGCCTCGGCGCTGACCAGCGGCTTCCACCTCGCCTACTGGATCGCGGCGGGCCTGGTCGTCGTCGCGATCGCGATCTCCGCCTTCGTCCTCCAGCCCGAGGAGAAGGCGGCGGAGCAGTTCGCCGAGGAGGGCGAGAAGATGCCGGGCGCGGAGCCCTCGTACTCCGAGGCCGCCTAGCTTCGGCTGCCAGGCAGGCTAGGTGCGCTCCGAGAGGGGTTCACGGTCCCGCTCCAGCTCCAGGCGGCCCTGGCGCCAGCGGCGAGCGGCCGACTCGATCGGCCGCCGCAGGAGCAGCGCCACGGCGACGCCGCAAAAGACCAGGAGCAGCAACTCCCCGGGTCCCATCGCCAGGGCGAGCGCCACTGTAAGCGCGATGATCGCCCAAGCGCACACCAGCCCGACCCCCATATTGACCGGGTCCTCGAGCAATTTTCCGAGCCTGTGGAAGCCGAGTTTCAGCTCATCGTCCATTGATTCAGCAATTCCCCTGCTCCACGGGGCGAAACGCCTGCGTTAGGTTCCGGGGCGTGAACCAGGGATCGAAGGCGGGCGGGCGCCGAAGGCACTCGATCGTGGCCGCCGTGGTGGCGGCGGCGACGGTAGCCCTGGCCGGTTGCGGGGAGAAATCAGAGCCGGAGGTCCGCCCTCCGACGACGGCGACTCCCACCGTCACGACTCCCACCGCGCCGCCGGGGGCGACCACTCCTACGCAGCCCGCACCGACCACCACCCAGCCTTAGCGGTTCCGACCTAGCGGCCTCCGACCTGGGCGCGAAGAAAGTCGGCGAGCTGCCGGGCCTGAGTGGCCGGATCGTCCGAGCGGGGGACCTCGATCGGACGGGCCTCGTCTTGCTGTGCGCTGTTCGCCTTGGTCGGTTCCTTGGAGCCGTCGGCCCCGAGCACAACCGCGGTCCCGGCGGCGGCAAGCGCGATCAGACCGAGAGCCGCGGCGACTCGGATCCCGCCCCGGCGCCGACCGCGGCGCGCGGCGGTCGCGGCCGTGCGCAGCCTCGCGGTCGCGGTTTGCAATGGGGCGGTTGCCGCCGTGCTTCGGGCCTGAGTTCGGACGCGACGAAGCGGCCGTCCCGCGACCTCACCATCGGTGGCCGCGAGCGCCGCCCCGAGCTCGCCTGCGTCTGTGAATCGCTCAGCGGGGTCCTCGCGCAGGCAGCGCTCGACAACCTCTTGCAGAGCCGCTGGGCGTGAGCTCGGGAGGAGCGCGTCGGCCACCACTCCGCAGGCGTAGACGTCGGTGGCGGGCGTGATCTTGCCGTCGGTGAGCTGCTCCGGCGCCATGTAGCGCTCGGTCCCGATCACCCTTCCCGGCCTCGTCAGGCGCGTGTCCTCGGCGGCCCGGGCGATCCCGAAATCCGCGATCTTCAGGCAGTCATCCGCATCGCGGAGGAGCAAGTTTGCCGGCTTGATGTCGCGGTGGACCAGCCCCTTCGCGTGCGCGTGGCCGAGGCCGTCGCACATCTGGGCGAGCAGTCGCAGGGCGTCTCCGCGAGGCAGAGCGTTCCCGCGAGCCCCCATCCGATCGCCCAGGGTCCCTCCCTCGACGCGCTCCATGACGATGAAGGGACATTCACCGTCCTCGCCGACGTCGAAGACCTTGACGACGTTGGGATGGTCGAGCTTGGCGGCGAGGCGAGCCTCGCGCGTGAAGCGCGTGCGGATCTCCTCGTCGCCGGCGTAGTTGTCGGCGAGGATCTTGATCGCCACCTGGCGGTCGAGCCTCCGATCGTGCGCCGAGTACACCGTGGCCATGCCGCCGTAGCCGAGGCGGCCGCCAAGCTCATAGCGTCCGTCACCGAGCCGAGCGCCCATCAGCCGTCGAGCCCCTCGAGCTTCATCCGCTGACCCGGCGGGAGCGATTCCACCCCGGGGAGCTTCTCGTCCTCGTAGCCCTCACCGTCGCCCTCGCCCTCCTTCCTCTCCTCGTCCTCCTTCTTCTCCTCGTCCTTCTTCTTCTCGGGCTCGGGCGGCGGTGGGCAGTTCACCTGGTTCACCAGGTTTGCGGCAACCTCCTCGATCCCCGGCCGGAGCCGCCCGTCGATCCGCGCGCTCTCGATCGCGTCCGCGAGATCATCCGCGCGCGCGGCGGCGGTGCAGGTATCTCCCGCGTCCAGATCGACGGCGATTTCCTCGCTCAGCGAGGCGAGCTGCTTGGCCGTCGCGACCGAGATCGGAGGGGGCGGCTCGGCGTTTTCCGAATCGTCGCCGGAGCCGCACGAGCCCAGGCCGAGCGCCATAACGGCAAGCCCACCTGCAAGCGCGACAGCTTTCGAAGATCTCCTCTTCACCTATCCCCCAATTCGCTGGGTTACCCTGGCGACGGGTCGCGAAAACGGCTGCGCGGGTCCAGGAGCTGTGCCGGCACCCGAAGCACCTCCACGACCGCGGAGAACGACCCGCCGGGCCGCGGTCCTCCCTCGATCGCGAAGATCCGCAAGTCCCGCGACGCGACGCCCAATCCGTGCCGCGGAGTGCGCATTCCTGGCAGCTTGCGCCACCGGCGGGACCGTGGATCGAATGCCTCCACTGGACGAATGGTCCGCGTGCCCTCGGACAGCTCCTCGCCGCCGACGAGCACCGCCCATCCGCGGACGACGGCGGCGCCGAAGCCGCTCCGCGGGGTCGGCACGGGTGGTCGGCGGCGCCACTTTCCGGTGCGGGTGTCGAGCTCCTCTGTGGCGTCGAGGTTCCGGCCGGAGTTCCGGCCGCCGAAGGCCAGGATCCGTCCTGAGACCCAGACGCTCGCGAGGTGCTCGCGAGCGACCCGCAGACTGGGGCCGCGCCGCCATCGGTCGCGTCGGATGTCATACACCTGCACGGTCCGGTGGACCTTCCCTCCGCTCGCTCCGCCGATCGCGTACAAGGAGCAGCCGACCGCGCTGAGCGCGGCCGCTCCCCGCGGGATCCCGGAACCGGTCAGGTTGGTCCAGGAGCCGGTCCCGGGGTCGTAGCGCTGCAGCGCGTCGACCTCGCCCGTGAGCGACCCGCTGTCGGCGTAACCGCCGTACACGTAGAGATCGCCCCGGCAGCGACCGCCGCCGGCCGCCACCGCCGGATGGTTGACGGCGGTCGGTAGCGGCGCCACGAGCGACCAGGAGCCGGACGCGATGTCGTAGCGAGCGACCTGGTCCGTGGTCGCCCCGTCCGGTGCGATGAACCCGCCGACGACGTAGATGAAGCGGCCGATCCTTGCCGCGGCGGACTCGGTTCGCTCCAATGGGCTCGACTGGAGGGAGACCCAGCGCGGGGACCGGGCCGCCGTCCCGCCGTTCGCTTCGTTGCCGCCGCTCAGGAGCAGCGCGACGATCAGCCCGGTCGCGGCGAGTGCCCCGATGGCGCCCGCCACGAGCCAGATCCTCTTGCCGGCGAGCCCGCTCATCGCGGTTCTTGCTCCGCCCCGCGCAGCACGAATCCCGCGCAGCTCCTGACCGGCAGCCGGGGATAGCGCGGGAACTGCGGATTGGTCTTGGAGAGCTCGCAGAGTGAGAACTCGGAGCCGCGGGTGTTCCTGATCAGGCGCTGGTGCCGGCAGCGATCGCAGAGGCCGGCGGGAGGGCGGCTCACCGCCGTTCTTCGGGTCCCTCTGTCCCGGCGTCGGCGGCCCGGTCCGCGACGTCGCCGGCATCGTCAGCGCCGAGAATCGCGCGCTTGAGGCGCCCGCCGACGTACTCGCCGCCGCGCTGGGCGCGCTCCAGCGGCTCGGTCAGCTTCACCATCCGCGCGAGGAGCTCGTTCATCTTCTCCGCCTGCTCGAGCGCCTGGTCTGCCTGGCGCCTCATCACGTCGAGCTGCGCGCGGGAGACCTCCATCAGCTCGTTCGCCTCGCGGATGCTGCGCTCCATCGAGCGCGGCAGCTCGATCATCGCCCGGGTCATCGAGATCGGCCAGCTGATCAGCTCTCTGAGCACTCCACGGAGACTAATACTTCACTTTGTATAGTCGGTGCATGCGCACCTTCCGGCGCCTGCTCGGCTTCCTGCGTCCCTACCGCCGCCCCCTGATCGGCTCGCTGCTGCTGGCCTGGCTGGCGATGGGGATGACGGTGCTGATCCCGCTCCTGATCGGTCAGTCCATCGATGCCATCAAGGACGAGCACCGCGGCGACATCCTTCCCCTCGCCCTCGCGCTGCTCGGCGCGGGGGTACTCCGGCTGGCGCTCACCGTCGGGCGCCGACTGATCGCGGGCAAGGTCTCCCTGGCGGTCGAGTTCGACCTGCGCCAGCGTTTCTACGAGCACCTGCAGCGGCTCGAGCTTTCCTTCTTCGACAGCCAGCAGACGGGTCAGCTGATGTCGCGCGCCACCGTCGATCTGCAGTCGATCCGCTTCTTCCTCGGCTACGGGCTGATCTGGATCAGCCAGAGCGCGCTGACGATCCTGTTCGCGGCCACGGTGATGTTCGTGCTCGATCCTCTGCTTGCTCTCCTGGCGCTGGCGCCGGTGCCGGTCCTCGTCGCGACCGCGACCCGCTACAGCCGTCGGAACCGGCCGGCGGAGCAAGAAGTTCAGCAGCGAGTCGGGGAGCTCACCGCGGGCGCCGAGGAGAGCGTTTCCGGGATCCGGATCGTCAAGGCGTTCGCGCGCGAGCGGCACGTGCTCGCCCGCTTCCGGCGGGCGGTCGACCGGCTGTTCGAGCAGAGCATGCTCACGACCCGGCTGCAGGCGTTTTACACGCCCCTGATGGGGTTTCTGCCGAACATCGGCGTTGCGGTAGTGCTGCTCGTCGGCGGACGGCAGGTGATCAACGGGAATCTCAGCGTCGGCGACTTCAGCGCCTTCTACATCTACATGGTGATGCTCTCGGGGCCGGTGCGGTGGCTCGGGATGTCGCTGAGCATGGCTCAGCGCGCCGTTGCCTCGGGCAACCGGATGTTCGAGATCCTCGATCGGGAGCCGGAGATGCAGAGCCCGCCCGGGGCGCCGCCGCTCCCCGAGGGTGGCGGCCGGGTCTCGCTCCAGCGGGTGACGCTCCGCTACGACGGGTCCGAGCCGGCGCTGACCGGGGTCGATCTCGAGGTGGAGCCCGGGCGGACGGTGGCGCTGGTCGGGCCGACCGCGTCGGGGAAGACCAGCCTGGTCGGCCTGTTGGCGCGGCTCTATGACCCCAGTGATGGTCGCGTGGTGATCGATGGAGCCGACATCCGCGAGGTCGACCTCTCGGCGCTGCGCTCCAAGATCGCCTTCGTCGCGGACGACAGCTTCCTGTTCTCGGACTCCGTCGCCAACAACATCGCGTACGCGCGCCCGGACGCCACCCGCGAGCAGATCGAGGCGGCGGCGCGGCGGGCGCAGGCGCACGAATTCGTCACGCGGCTGCCGGACGGCTACGAGACCGTGGTGGGCGAGCGGGGGCTGACCCTGTCGGGGGGCCAGCGCCAGCGGGTGGCGATCGCTCGGGCGCTGCTGGCCGAGCCGCGGATCCTGATCCTCGACGACGCGACGTCATCGGTTGATGCGCGCACGGAGGGGGAGATCAAGGCGGGGCTTCAGGAGGCGATGGCGGGCCGGACGACCTTCATCGTCGCCCATCGCCTCTCCACGATCTCGCTCGCCGACGAGATCGTCGTTCTCGACCACGGGCGGATCGTCGATCGCGGGACGCACGACGAGCTGCTCGAGCGCTGCTCGCTCTACGAGGAGATCGCTGAGAAGGGTCTCGAGGACTCGGTCTATTTGCAGCGGGACCTCGAGGAGCGCGAGGAGCTGGCGCGGCTGTGAGCGGGCGAAGGGAGAACGGCCGGGGTGAGCGGGTGACTCCAAACCAGGACCCACGTACGCCGGTGGCGGAGGCGGTGGAGGCCGAGGAGCGCGAGGAGGGCGCCTACCAGGCCCCGGACAACCGGTTGCGGGTCGTGCTCGACCTGTTCGCCTCGCTGTGGCGGCTGATCCGCGGCGAGGACCAGCGCGGACGGAAGGTCCGCTGGCTGCTCACGTTGCTGCGGCCCTACCGAAAGCAGGTTGCGTTGATGCTCGGCGGTCTGCTGATCGCGACCGCCGCGACGCTCGCGCCGCCGGCCCTGGTCGGGCTCGCGACGGCGGAGATCGCCTCTCAGAGCCCGTCGACATCCGCGCTGAGCCTGATCGTCGCCGGGTTCATCGGGACGGGACTGCTGCTCTGGGGTTCGAGCTACCTGCAGACCTACCTGGTCGGATGGGTCGGCCAGCGGGCGCTGCAGGACCTCCGAGTGCGGATCTTCACCCACCTGCAGAAGATGTCGATCGGATTCTTCACGCGGAACAGGCCCGGGGTGCTGATCTCGCGGATCACAAACGACGTGGACGCGCTCGACCAGCTGATCTCGACGGGCGTGG
>Ga0299913_10005528_pt1 | contig 10808 bp, 10 predicted proteins | sample RVTome_9_FD_201360 | JGI IMG/M metagenome (GOLD analysis project Ga0299913, IMG submission 201360) | Soil microbial communities from uranium-contaminated site in the Upper Colorado River Basin, Wyoming, United States - RVT155D38 (version 2) ... | reverse complement strand
TTCCCTGGGAGGAGATCTCCTTCGCCCACTGGTGGTGGTTGGCGGCTGCCGTGATCGCGACGTTGGCGTCGGGCACGGAGTACTTCACGAAGAGGATCGGCAGGGAGTCGTTGGTTGAACGCTGAGATAGTCGGCATCGGGACGGAGCTCTTGCTCGGCCAGATCGCCAACACGAACGCGCAACACATCTCTCACGCGCTCGCGGGGATCGGGGTCGACGTGTTCTTCCACACCGTCGTCGGCGACAACGAGACACGGATCGCCGACGTCTTGTCGACCGCGATGGCGCGCTCGGATGCCGTCGTGATCACCGGGGGCCTCGGCCCCACGCCCGACGACATCACCAGCGAGAGCGTGGCCGGTGTGACCGGACGCCCGTTGGAGCGTCGGCAGGAGCTCGTCGGCCGGATCGAGGAGATCTTCCGCCGGCTGGGGCGCCCGATGCCGGAGGTGAATCTCAAGCAGGCCGACCTGCCGCGAGGGGCGACCGCGATAGATCCGGAGGGGACCGCCCCCGGTTTCTGGCTGGAGCACGAGGGCTCGCTGATCTTCGCGCTGCCGGGCGTCCCGTGGGAGATGAAGGCGATGCTCACCAAGGTCGTGCTGCCCGAGCTCCGCGCTCGCGCCGGAGAGGCGGTCACGACGAGCAAGGAGATCATGGTCGTCGGACTCGGCGAATCGCGCACGCACGAGCTGATCGGCGATGTGGTGGAGGCCCAGACCAATCCCTCGATCGCTTTTCGGGCCGGCGCCGGGATCGTGCGGGTCCGGCTCACCGCGAAGGCCGCCGACGAGCACACGGCGCTCGGACTGATCCGTCCGGTGGAGCAAGAGATCAGGAGTCGCCTGCGCCCCCACGACCTTCCCCTGGACGCGAGCTCGCCGGGAGAGGCTCTGGGCAACATGCTCCGGGAGCGAGGAGCGACGGTGGCGGTGGCGGAGTCGCTGACCGGGGGAGCGATCGGCCTAGAGCTCTCCTCGACCTCGGGCGCGGGCGACTACTTCCTGGGCTCGATCGTTAGTTACTCGACCTCCGCCAAGAAGGACGTGGTCGGCGTCGACGAGGCGATCCTGCTGGGGCCCGGCGCCGTCAGCGAAGAGGCCGCGGCCGCGCTGGCCGAGGGGGCCGCGGCCCGGTTCGAAGCCGATCTCGGTCTCGGGGCCACGGGCGTGGCCGGGCCGTCCGAACAAGAGGGCAAGCCGGTCGGGACGATCTTCGTCGCGGCCGCCCTCGCGGGCCGCACCGAGGTCCGGCACGTCCAGGGCTATGGGGACAGGAGCCACATCCGTGCTCTGGCCGTCACCTCCGCGATCGACCTCGGCCGGAGGCTTCTGGAGGGGTCGTGAGCAACGACCGGCCGCTGCGCATGTTCGTGGCCGCTTCGGTGCCGCCCGAGCAGCTCGAGTGGCTGGCCGAGGCGACAGCCGAGCTGCGCGAGCGTTGGCCGGCGGCTCGCTGGGCGGCCATAGAGAACCAGCACATCACGCTCAAGTTCCTGGGGGCCACCCCGCCCGATCGCCTGGAAGCGGTCGAGAGCGTCTGCCGGTCGGTGGCGGCAGGTCGCGCTCCCGGATCGCTCCGGCTCGGGGGGGTCGGCGTCTTCCCCAGTCTTCGGAGGGTCCGGGTCTTATGGGTCGGCCTGGAGGATCCGTCGACGGTGCTGCCGAGCGTGGCGGGTGACCTGGACGCCGCGCTCGAGCCGCTGGGCTACCGGACCGAAGCGAGGGCCTACACCCCCCATCTCACGCTGGCCAGGTTCCGGGAGCCGGTCAGGATCGAGGCCGTGCCGGAGCTGCCCGAGGCCCCGGCTCCCTTCCCGCTGGCCTCGATCGGGCTGTGGCGGAGCCACCTCTCGCCCCGTGGGGCCCGCTACGAACAGTTAGCCGAACTACCGCTTGGCCACGCTCCGTAGCGCTGTAGCCACCCTCCGCAAAAAAAGTTCCGATTTTTTTCCTTCGGGGGAAGGAATCCGACCCTGGAGGCGGAACTGTAGTCACACGACCACAGAGAGTGACAAGTCCGAGGAGGAAAGCATGAGCAAGAAGTTCAGGTTCCTGAGTTGTCTGACCGCCGTCTTCGCCCTTGCGCTGATGGCCGTTTCGCCCGTTGCCTTCGCCGGCCCCGAGAAGAACGACAAGGCCGGCGAGAAGTCGTCCGAGAAGGGCAACGATCGCAAGTCCGGCTACGAGGGCAACTCCTCGACGCCGCAGGAGACCAACCACGGCAAGAACTCCGACCACGACGGCGACGCCGACGCGGACTCCAACACGGCCTACACCGAGGACAACGACACCAACGACGGCGGCACTCCCAACAACGTGTCCGACGACGGTGACAACCGCCACCCCTCGGGCAAGGACCGCTCGGTCGAGAACGGCAAGTCCGGCAACCAGGGCAAGTCCGAGTCGAACCCGGATGACTCCAAGGGTCCCATGCGCTACGAGGGCGCCCAGGGCGACGACAAGCCCAACGGTCCCGGCGGCACCGACCTGGCCGACCAGGACGGCAACAACGGCTGTGGCAACGACGACGACTTCGACGACGACAACAACGGCTGGTGCGGCAAGCCCCAGCGTGAAGACGACAACGACGACGTGGGCGGCGAAGTCATCGAGCGGTGCCCGGACGGCAGCGAGATGCCTGCCAACGGCAAGTGCGATGAGGTCGATGGCGACGTCACCGAGCTGTGCCCCGACGGCAGCGAGATGCCCGCCAGCGGCGACGTCGAGGACTGCGAGGTCGAGGTCGACGAGAACCCGGGCAACCCCGACGACGACGTGCTCGGCGAGCGCATCGACCGGGACGAGCAGCCGTCGGCACCGACGGTGCTGGGCGTCCGCCTCTCGCCGGCTCTCAACGAGCCCGTCGAGGTGGCCGGAGCGGTTCTTCCCTTCACCGGCGGCGACGCACTGATCTTCCTGGCCGCGGCGATGGCTCTGATCGGCGCCGGAACCCTGGCGCTCAGGTTCCGCAGCAACGAGTCGTAACCCCCCCGCATCACCTAGAGGATCGAAAAGAGGGCCGGGAGACCGGCCCTCTTTCTTCTTCCTCGTAGCATCCAGCAGATGCTCGCTCGCACCCTGGTCACCCCCCGGCTCCGACTCGAGGCCACCACACCGGCTCACGCCGACGGGCTGTGGACGGCCACCCAGAGCTCCCTGCCCCAGCTCCTCGTGTACATGGCGTGGGCTCCGCAAGCCTCTCCGGAGAACGCTCGCTCGTATGCGGAGCGGGTGGCGAAGCGGTTCGACGAGTCGATCGACTGGTCGTTCACGATCTTCCACGACCACGAGGTCGCGGGGGCGATCTCGCTGATGAACTACGAGGCGATGTTCAAGGTCGCCGAGATCGGCTACTGGATCCGGTCGGATCTGGCCGGCCGTGGGCTGGCGACCGAGGCCGCTCGAGCCGTCTGCGATTTCGGGTTCGACGAGGCCCGTTTGCACCGGATCGAGCTCCGGGCATGGGTCGAGAACCCAGCCAGCATCCGCATCGCCGAGAAGCTCGGCTTCACTCGCGAGGGCCTGTTGCGGGAAGCAAGTTGGGCCCAGGCCGGTTATCAAGATATGTACATCTACGGCCTGTTGGAGAGCGATCGGAAGGCGGCCAAGTGAGCGAGTTCGTCATGCATCCAGAGGTGAAGATCGGCCACGTGCATCTCAAGGTCTCCGAGCTGGAGCGCTCTGTGGCCTTCTACCGGGACGCGCTCGGCTTCGAGTTGATGACCCGCTACGGGACCGAGGCCGCGTTCATGTCGGCCGGGGGCTATCACCACCACCTCGGTCTCAACACCTGGTTCAGCAAGGGGGCCGCAGCGGCTCCGGTGCGCGCTCCCGGGCTGTTCCACTTCGCGATCCTCTATCCGAGCCGGGCCGAGCTTGCCCGGGCTCTCACGCATCTCATCGAGACCGGCGTCGAGATCGACGGGGCCTCCGACCACGGCGTCAGCGAGGCGATCTACCTCCACGATCCGGACGGCAACGGCATCGAGCTCTACCGGGACCGGCCGATGGAGGAGTGGCCCCGCGATCCCGACGGATCCCTCGGCATGGTGACCCTGCCCCTGGACATAGAGGACCTCCTGGCCTCCGCCCGGGCCTGAACCGGACCCTTCCCCTCGACCCCCGTAGGGGGCTAGAATCACAGCGGGGTAACTACCTGGTTGTGGTTCGCAAATCCGCCCTATCGAACACACGTTCGATTATTGTCACACCCTCTGCATACGTTGGTCCCATCCGACAGACCCGCTTGCTGCGGGGCGATCGAAGGGAGACGAGGTGGCCATCAGGGACCGAAGCGGCGTGACCGATACGAGCCGTGACATGAAGGGACGGGACGCGGCCGTCGAGGCGGCGCTGGCTCAGATCGAGAAGCAGCACGGCAAGGGCTCGATCATGCGCCTGGGCGACGAGGGCCCGTTACGAGATGTGGAGGTCGTCTCCACCGGCTCCCTCGCGCTCGATCTCGCCTTGGGCGTGGGTGGGATCCCTAAGGGCCGCATCGTGGAGATATACGGGCCCGAGGGTTCCGGAAAGACGACGGTCTCGCTGCACGTGATCGCCGAGGCCCAGAAGGCCGGGGGGCTCGTGTCGTTCATCGACGCCGAGCACGCGCTCGACCCGGCTTACGCGAAGGCTCTCGGCGTCGACATCGACAGCCTGCTGGTCAGTCAGCCGGACACCGGCGAGCAAGCGCTCGAGATCGCGGACACCCTCGTCCGCTCCGGAGCGATGTCGGTGATCGTGATCGACTCGGTCGCGGCGCTGGTTCCGAGGGCCGAGATCGAGGGCGAGATGGGCGACAGCCACGTCGGTCTGCAGGCTCGCTTGATGAGCCAGGCTCTGCGCAAGCTCGCCGGCAACGTGAACCGCTCGAACACGATCCTCGTTTTCATCAATCAGATCCGCGAAAAGATCGGTGTCATGTTCGGATCGCCCGAGACCACCTCGGGGGGGCGGGCTCTCAAGTTCTATTCGTCGGTGCGTATGGACGTTCGCCGCATCGACTCGTTGAAGGACGGCGCCGAGATCGTCGGTTCCAGGGTGCGCGTGAAGGTCGTCAAGAACAAGGTCAGCGCCCCCTTCAAGAAGGCCGAGTTCGACATCCAGTACGGGTTCGGGATATCGAAGGAGGGAAGCCTCCTCGACGTCGCCATCGACGAGGGCATCGTGCGCAAGTCCGGCGCGTGGTTCATCTACGGAGACGACCAGCTCGGCCAGGGCCGCGAGAACGCCAAGACGTTCCTCGCCGAGAACCCCGACATCGCGACCGAGATCGAGCTCAAGATCAAAGAGAAACTGGGTCTCCTCGCCATCGACGACGACAACGAAGACGCCGCCGGCGGCGAGGTAGCCGAGACCGCCTAGCGATGCCGAGGCACTGATGGGAGCTCAGCCCGCTCTCTTCGTCGTCGACGACAACTTCGCCGACGAGGTCAAGGACGCGATGGAGAAGGCGGGCAAGCTGCTGTCGGTACGAGCCCGTTCCGAGCGGGAGCTGGCCGACCGACTGACCGAGGCGGGGTTCGCTACCGAGGTCGTGGCCCAGACCCTGACCCGCCTGGTCGAGCTGGGGTTGGTGGACGATCTCGACTTCGCCCGGCAATGGGTGGCCGATCGCTCGGCCAGAAAGAAGCTCGGCCCCCGGGCTCTCCAGGCCGAGCTGACGGCCAAGGGCATCTCCCGAGAGGTGATCGGCCAAGCTCTGGCCGACGAGGGCCCCGACGAGGAAGCCCTGGCCATAGAGGCGGCGGCCGCTCACGTCCGCAAGGTGGCGCGGTTCCCCCTGGCCCAACAGGCGGCGAAGCTCCAACAGATGCTGGCTCGAAAAGGATTCTCGTTCGAGGCGGCCGAGGCGGGTGCCAGGGCGGTGCTACCGCCTGAGGGGTGGGACTGAGGGCCGGGAGGCCGCCGCTGCCCCGCTCAGGTCGCGAAAACGGTGGTCTTAGGACGCGCTCCGGCGTACCATAGAGACAGTAAATCAGCTGAACAAGCACCTCAAACGGTACGCACGAGCTAAGTGAGTGAATCCTGAAAACGTCTTTGCTACCTAGCGGATCGGAACTCCTATCGTTGCCGGGGGCCCATATGTGGGCCGTCCTGCGGCTGGAGGCACGTCTGATCTAGCGGCTCTGTAGCCGTCGAATGCTCGCGCTCGTCGTACCGGGTTCGACCCGGCTCTTCGCCGCGTCGGATCGGGGACGAGAAAGGAGCGAGAGATGGACATCATCATCGGTCTCATCCTCGGTCTTGCAGCGGGTACGGGGGTCGGATACTTCGTCCGGAAGACGATGGCGGACAAGGAAGTCGCGTCCGCCGAGAACCGAGCCAAGACGCTCGTGGTGGACGCTCAGCGTGAAGCTGAAGCCGCCAAGCGAGAGGCTCTGGTCGAGGCCAAGGACGAGGCCTTCCGGTTGCGCTCGGAGGTCGAATCCGACCTCAAGGCCCGCCGCCAGGAGATCGAGAAGAAGGAAGATCGCATCAGCCAGCGCGAGGCCACGCTGGATTCCCGGGCCACCTCGCTGGATCGCAAGGAACAGGCGATGGAGTCCAAGGAGCAAGACCTCCAGCGGGCTCGTCAGGAGCTGGACAAGGTGGCCGAGCGGTCGCGGGCCGAGTTGGAGCGCGTCGCCGGGATGACCTCTCAGGACGCGAAGCAGGCCCTCATCGAACAGATCGAGGAAGAGGCCAAGCGGGACGCCATGGTGATCGTGCGAGACATCGAGGCCCAAGCCCGCGAGGAAGCCGACAAGCGGGCTCGCAAGATCATCGCGATAGCTATGCAGCGGATCGCTTCGGATCTCACGACCGAGTCCACGGTGACCACGATCACCCTTCCGAACGACGACATGAAGGGGCGCATCATCGGGCGTGAGGGCCGCAACATCAGGGCCTTCGAGTCGGCCACCGGAACGAACCTCATCATCGACGACACCCCGGAGGCCGTGGTGCTCTCGTGCTTCGATCCGATCCGCAGGGAGATGGCGCGCCTCACCCTCGAGAAGCTGATCGGCGACGGTCGCATCCAGCCGGCCCGGATAGAGGACATCCACGAGAAGTCCAAGGCCGAGATCGAACGAGAGATCCGCGAGGGCGGCGAGTGGGCGGTGCTCGAGACGGGCATCACCGACATGCACCCCGAGCTGGTGCGGGTCCTCGGCCGTCTGAAGTACCGGACCTCCTATGGACAGAACGTGCTGCGCCACGTGGTTGAGGCCTCGCACATCGCCGGCATGATCGCGGCCGAGCTCGGAACCGACGTACAGCTCGCGAAGCGGTGCACGCTGCTTCACGACATCGGAAAGGCAGTAACGCACGAGGTCGAGGGATCGCACGCTCTGATCGGTGCCGAGATCGCCCGCAGGTTGAAGGAAGACCCGGCGGTCTGTCACGCGATCGAGGCCCACCACGGCGAGGTCGAGCAACGCACGATCGAGGCCGTCATTACCCAGACCGCGGACGCGATCTCGGGAGCCCGTCCGGGTGCTCGCCGCGAATCGATCGAGACCTACGTCAAGCGTTTGGCGCGGCTCGAGGAGATCGCCGGCGAGTTCGAGGGCGTGGACAAGGTCTACGCGATGCAGGCGGGCCGAGAGGTGCGGGTGATGGTCAAGCCCGCCGACGTCGACGATCTCCAGGCCGAGGTCATCGCGCGCGACGTGGCCAAGAAGATCGAAGAGGAGCTGCAGTACCCCGGCCAGATCCGCATCACGGTCATCCGAGAAACGAGATCCAGCGCCTACGCCAAATAACCGTTCTGGGTTAACTGGAGCACGTCTGAGCGTGCTTTCCCGACATCAGAACGACCGAGGAGCCCGTCCCGGATCGGGACGGGCTCCTCTATCTGACCAGGCTAGGCTTCCCACCATGACGACCAGGAGCTACTTCATCACCACCTACGGGTGCCAGATGAACGAGCACGACTCCGAGCGGATGGCCGGGATGCTGGAGGCCGAGGGCTACGCCGAGGCCTCGGGGCCCGAGGACGCCGACGTCGTCTTGTTCAACACCTGCTGTATCCGGGAGAAGGCCGACACCAGGCTCTACGGCAACCTCGGTCACATGAAGGCGATCAAGGACCGTCGGCCGGACATGCGGATCGTCGTCGGCGGCTGTCTGGCGCAGAAGGACAAGCAGACGATCCAGCAGCGCGCCCCGTACGTGGACGTGGTGCTCGGTACCCACAACCTGGCCAGCCTCCCCCGGCTCCTTGACGAGTCGATGGATGGCCCGGCCTTCGAGATCCTCGAGCAGACCGAGGTGTTTCCTTCCGCGCTGCCGGCGCGCAGGTCGTCGCCGTGGCACGCCTGGGTCTCGATCTCCATCGGGTGCAACAACTCGTGCACGTTCTGCATCGTGCCGGCCGTCCGAGGCAAGGAGGTCTCGCGCCGCCTCGGCGACATCGTTTCCGAGGTCGAGTCGCTCGCCGCGGATGGAGTCGTGGAGGTAACGCTCCTCGGTCAGAACGTCAACTCGTACGGGCGGGATCTCGACGGAACCCCGCTCTTCTCCAAGCTGCTGCGAGCTCTCGATCGGGTTCGCGGTCTCGAGCGCGTGAGGTTCACCTCGCCCCATCCCAAGGACTTCAGAGCCGACACGGTCGCGGCGATGGCCGAGTGCGCCGTCGTCTGCGAGCACATCCACCTGCCGGTCCAAGCGGGTTCGGACCGGATCCTGAAGGCGATGAAGCGCGCCTACACGAGGGACCGCTACCTGCAGAAGGTCCACATGATCAGAGAGGCGATCCCCGAAGTCGCGGTCACTACAGACATCATCGTCGGGTTCCCCGGGGAGACCGAAGAGGATTTCGCCGACACGCTCTCCTTGGTCGAGGAGGTCGGCTACGACGCGGCCTACACTTTCCAATACTCGCCCCGCCCGATGACCGAGGCGCAGGCGCTCGAAGGTCACCTCCCGAAAGAGGTCGTGCAGGAGCGGTTCGAGCGTCTGGTCGCTCTCCAAGAGCGGATCTCGTTCGAGAACAACAGGGCCTGTATCGGGCGAAGCGAGCAGGTGTTGGTCGAAGGCGTCTCCAAGAAGGATCCCTCCAAGGTGACCGGAAGGACCCGTACCAACCGTCTGGTCCACTTCGCCGGCGGTGACATCGCCGAGGGGTCGCTCTGCTCGGTGAACATCACGTCCGCGCACCCCCACCACCTCGAAGGCGAGCTGACCGAGCGGTTGCGCGTGCCGGCGCGCGGGGGCATGACACTGCCCTTGATCGGAGCGAGCACCGGGTGCGCATCCTGCTGAGGCGCCCAACGATGGTGTTTACCCCTGTTTACCTACGATAGAGCGTGCAGGATGGTCTGAACGGCCTCATCGTTCCGCATGCCCCTTTGCTTCTCCCCGAAGTACTCGAAAGCTCGCGAGAGGGCGCGGCCGCGCGCGTTCGCAAGGGTTGTGCTGCGGCCGCGCGCGTCTTCGATGGTCCGCGCGCTCTGGTCGCGTCTCCGCACGCCATGCATACGGGTGTGTACGTGGCGCCCTACGGAGACCTCGCGGAGCTCGGTCCGCGCGCGCCGGCGGTCCTTTGCCCCCTCGATCTGGACGCCAGCCGTGAGATCGCCGGACGCTGGGGCAAGCCCGAGATCGACGAGCCACTGGACCACGGGATCGTGGTCGGACTTCTCCTCGCACCACCCCCCGTCCCTGTGGTCGCGGTCGGGTTCGCACAAGATGTCGATGCGAGAGAGGACGCGGCCGCGCTCGCGGAGGTGCTCGAGGAGATGGCGTTCGCCGGGACGGTCGTCGCCAGCGCGAACCTCTCGGCCGGTCTCACCGACGGGGCTCCGCTGACGCGGCTCCCGGGCGCGGAGGAGTTGGAGAGGGAGACGATCGATCGCCTTCGACTCGACGCCGGGAGCCTGCTGGAGACGGCCCCCAGGCTGACGGCGGCCGCCGGAAGCTGTGGTCTCGGCCCCCTTTCGCTGCTCGGCCACCTCTTCGAAGGTCGCCCCGCCGAGGTGCTCGCACACGAGTGGCCCTTCGGCGTCGGCTATCTGGTCGCGACGATCGCGGCGAGCGGATGACCCGGGTCGCGGCTCTGGTCGGTGCGACGGCGGTCGGCAAGAGCGCGACCGCCGTCGCACTGGCCGAAAGCCTGGATGCCGAGATCGTGTCCGTGGATTCGATGCAGATCTATCGCGGCATGGACATCGGGACCGACAAGGTCCCCGCCGAGATGCGGGAGCGCGTCCCGCACCACCTGCTGGACCTACGCGAACCGAGCCACGACGTGACGGTGGCCGAGTTCCAACGGCTCGCGCGCGCCGCGATCGACGACATCTCCGAGCGAGGGCGTCTTCCGTTGCTCGTCGGCGGCTCCGGCCTCTATTTCCGCGCGGTCGTCGACGACCTCGAGTTCCCCCCTCGCTCTCCCGAGGTTCGGGCCGCGCTGGAGGAACGGATCGAGCTCGAGGGCCCGGTCCGGTTGCACGAAGAGCTGGCAGCACGAGATCCCCTCGCGGCGGCGCGGATCGAGCCGGCCAACTCCCGTCGCATCGTGCGAGCCCTCGAGGTGATCGAGATCACCGGGCGCCCCTTCTCGGCCAACACCGCGTGGGAGAGATACGAAAGCCGTTACGACCTGCGCGTCGCCGGCCTCGACCTGCCCGCCGAGGTACTGCATCGCCGGATCGGGAAGCGGGTGGACGAGATGCTGCGCCGGGGCCTGATCGAGGAGGCCCGCGCGATCGCCGCCGGAGGAATGAGCGCGACCGCCCGTCAGGCCCTCGGCTATCGTCAGGTGCTCGAGGCCGGCCCCGCTACCGAGCCGGATGGGTTGCGCCGAGCGATCGTCACCGCGA
>Ga0299913_10005526_pt1 | contig 10809 bp, 8 predicted proteins | sample RVTome_9_FD_201360 | JGI IMG/M metagenome (GOLD analysis project Ga0299913, IMG submission 201360) | Soil microbial communities from uranium-contaminated site in the Upper Colorado River Basin, Wyoming, United States - RVT155D38 (version 2) ... | reverse complement strand
ATAGTCGATCAGCTCGGCGAGCGTCTTGTACGGCACCCCGGCGCGCGCGGCGAGCATCGGCTCGGACGCGTTGATGCGGGCGACCGATTTGAACGCGGTCTTCGGGTCGAAGTCGACCTTGCGCGTCTGCGGCGTCAGCTGATCGAAGGCGTTGTGGGTGAAGATAATCGTATAGCCGTCCGGCGTCGCCTTGGCGACCTGAGTCGTCCCCTTCATGCCGGCGCCCCCCGGCACCAGGCTGACGACCACCGGCTGGCCGAGGATCTCGGACAGGATCGGCGTGATACCGCGGGCGTGCAGGTCGTGGCTGCCGCCGGCGCCGAGCGGGATCACGACGGTGATCGGCCGGTCGGGATATTCGGCTCGCGCCGAGAGCGGCGCCGACAGTGCGGCGGCCAATGCCACCGTGCCGAGCAATCGTAGGGCTTTCATCGGGCTTCCTCCGTCATCTGGTTTTCGGATCGATTTTGTCTGTCAGGGCACGAACGCCTCGCCCGGCTTCCGCCGGAAGCGGACGTAGATCATCCCGACAATCCAAGCGATTCCGGCGAGAAGAAAGAATGAGGCGATTGGTCGCTGGAGGAAGAAGAAATCCAGGACATCGCCCCGGGCATAAAGGAGGCTCTGGCTCAGGCGCAACTCTAACGGCTCGGCCAGAATGAAGCCGATGATCAGCGGCGCCAGGTCGTAGCGCAGCTTTTTCAGGATATAGGCGCAAATGCCGGCCGCCATCATGATGCCGAGATCGGAGGCCGAGCCCGTGGACAACGTGCCGACAAAGGCCAGCGCCAGGATGACCGGCACCAGGTACGCTTTCGGCAATTGGATCGCCTTGGCGAACGGCCTGAGCAGCACGTAAGCCAGCACCACGAATATCAGATTGGCGAGGATCGCGGCGATCAGGATGGCGTAGACCAAGGCTCCCTGCTCGTTAAAGATCTGCGGCCCCGGCCGCATGCCGTGGGCGACGAAGGCGCCAAGCAGGATAGCGGTAATATTGTCGCCGGGAATGCCGAGCGTGAGGAGCGGCACCAGAGTCGGGCCATTGACCGCATTGTTGGCGGCCTCCGGGCCGGCGATGCCGTCGAGCTCGCCCTTGCCGAAGGTCTCCGGATGCTTGGAGGCGCGCTTGGCGGCGCTATAGCCGATGAAGGCAGCGACCACCTGCCCCACCCCCGGCACCATGCCGATACCCGTGCCGATGATCGTCGAACGGCAAATGGTGCGGATCGAATTCTTGAACTCATGCCAGCGCAGCCGCTCGCCGCTCTTGGCCGGATCGACCGACTCGTTGATGAAGCTGCGTGTTCGTGACTCAACCGCCTCGAAGACCTCCGGCAGCGCGAAGATTCCGATCACCAGGGGGATCAGCGGGATGCCTCCGACCAGGGCATCGAGCCCAAAGGTCATACGCGCCTCACCGTCGACCGACTCCTTGCCGACGAATCCGAGGCCGACGCCGATGCAGGCGGCGATCGCGCCCTTGATCCCGGATTCTCCCGACACGCTGGCGATCAGGATCAGCGAGAAGATGATGATCGCGAACACCTCAGGGGGCCCGATCAGCAGGATGATCCGCGCGATCAGCCCGATCATCAGCAGCGTGATGATGTCGGACGCTGCGTCGCCGATCACCGAAGCGAACAGCGCCATTTCCAGCGCCTTGCGTCCCTTGCCCTGCCGCGTCAGCGGCGGCCCGTCGAAGGTCGTCGCAATCGAGGCGCCGGTGCCGGGAATACCGACCAGGATCGCCGGAATGCTGCCCCCGTAAATGCCGCCCTTGTAGACACCGATCAAGAACGGGATGCCGAGCATCGGTTCGAGCTTGAACGAGATCGGCAGCAGCACCGCCATCGCCAGGATCGTGGTGAGTCCCGGCATGGCGCCGACGAACATCCCGATGACCAGGCCGATGGAAATGTAGAAGTAGATGTCCCACCGCAGCAGCAGGTCGATGCTTTGGCCCAAAGTCTCAAGCATACCGGGCCTACGGAATGAAGACTTGCGAGAGGAACCGCAGCACCGCGTCCTCAACGAGGCCGATGCTCTCGATCGAGCTGCGCGGCAGCGAGATCAGCAAGAGCCGCTCGAACACGAAGCGGATCAGGACGGGGACCACAATGACGCCGGGAATGAAAGCAAGCGGATTGCGCAGGCCGAGGTACCAAGCCATCGCTGCAGTCATCACCATGGTCGCGAGGATGTAGCCGAGCCAAGTGACACAGAGCGCGTAGCCGACAGCAATGGCCGCCGCGATGCCGGCGCGCTGCAGCCGGCCGAGTTCGTCGGCGCGCGGATGACCCGCTCCGCTTCGCACCGTCTGCACCGCCGGGATCAAGGCAACAATCGCCAGGATGGTCAGGCAACCGAACGCAAGCCGTGGGATCAGCGCAGGCGACAAGGTCGCGAAATCACGCTCGGTCTCGATGCCGCCGGAAGCGATCAGCATGGGCATAGCGACGGTCATCGTCGCAGCGATCAGCGCGAGGATGGCGGCCACCGCCACGTCGGCCCAGGCCATCAACGGACTGAACGCGACTGCCGCATCGATGTCGGCCGTGGATGGGTCGGGCGCGACGGGTGGACTCCCCGGCGGCGCCCCCTGGGTCATATCGGTCACCGCCCCGCGCCTCCCCTACCGACCGGCGCACTCCTTATAGTGCCGCCGCAATTTATAGTGCCGCCGCAATGCCGGAGGCCCGCCACGGGAATCGCGGCGAGCCTCACCCTGACGACTGTTACGTCGATTATCCTATCGATCCAAGGCCTTGACGGCGGTGCGGAGATTTTGCCGCAGGGGCTCGCGGACCATGCGTTACCCCGTCGCTGTCCCGCCGCGGTTCCAGCCGCGTCCGCCTTCGCCGTAGATGTCGTGACCGGCCTCGGTCACCACCACGGTGTCCTCGAGCTTGATGAAGCCGCGGCTCGGATGCTTCAGCGTGGTCTCCACAGAAATCACATAGCCCGGCTCGAGCGGCTTGTGAGCGTCCTCGTCGCCATAGGGCGACGGGCCGCGCCGCGTCAGGTGCGGGATTTCGTGGCTCACCAGCCCCATGCCGTGCGCGAGGAACTCCATGTGGTTGTGCTGCTTCGATTGCCGCATGCGCCCCTCGCCGGCGGCATAAATCTCGCGGCCCATGACGCCGGCCTTGATCGGCTTGAAGGCGGCGCGCTGGATTTCCTCGATCTCGCCGAGCAGGTCCTCAAGCTCCGCATCCGGCTCGCCGAGGATCGCCATGCGGGCGATGTCGCCGATGTAGCCGTGATAATTGCCGCCCGAGTCGACGGAGAGCACATCGCCCTCTTCCCAGCGCTGCGGCGACGGCGCGCGGTTGTGACTGTTCCCGGCCGCGATCAGGCAGTACTCGAAGGTAAGCCCGCGGTTGACCTCCTCGCGCCGGAGCGCGTCGTTGAGCTCCTGCTTCGTGGTGCCGGGGCCGTGGTTGGCGATCACCGCCTGCATCGACTCCAGCACCAGGTCGGAGGCGAGGCGCAGCTTCTGCAACTCCTCCGGCGTCTTGCGGGCGCGCAGTTTCTCCAGGATGAACACCGCGTCCACCATCTCGGCGTCGGTACAGGCAGCGCGCAGCGCCACCGCGGCATCCACCGGCAGGAAACCGAATTCGACGGCGATGCGGCGCGGCTTCACGCCGGTCTTGCGCATGTGATCGACGGCCTTTGCCATCGTATCGGTGGTGGTCGAGTTGTTGGTGATGCACACCGGGGTCCAGAACGGCGCGACTTCGGTCTGATGCGTCTCCAGCCGATGGCCGAAATAGCCGGCCTTTTCCGGCGCGCCCCTGAAGTAGACCAAGATCGGCAGGTAACGCGAAAGCGCCATCGCGTCCATGTAGTCGAAGAAGAAGGAGCGGTGGCCGCCGAGCAGGTATTGGACATTGTGCTTGGAGTTCACCAGCAGCACGTCGACCCCGGCCTCGTCCATCAGCCGGTCGAGGCGCTCGGAAGCAAACGGAATGGCCGCGCGGAAACCTGTCGGCTTGGTGGTGGTGAGCATGAGCGAACCTCCCTGGTCCGTGCTGTGCGTTACGCTGGTTGGAATGTATCGCAAAAGCCTCCCCGGCTCTTGCGCTGGATCATGGATCAGAGCTTGACCCAGCCCGCAGGCGGGGTCTTGCCGGGGTGAACGGTGCCGCATTTCGGGCAGGTGCGGGCCTTCTCGTCCTTGTAGAACGCCTCGTAGAGCGGCGGCAGGTCCTTGACGAGGCTCCTCACCTTCACTTCCACACGGTGCACGCGCGTGCCGCAGTTGAAACAGTACCACTCGAACGCATCGAGCTCGTCGGGCTGCCGCGCCGGCTCGACCACCAATCCGACAGAGCCTTCCTGCGGACGCTGCGGCGAGTGCCGCACATGCGGCGGCAGCATGAACACGTCGCCCTCCTTGATCGGCACGTCATAGAAATTGCCGTTGTCGATCACCTTGAGCACCATGTCGCCCTTGAGCTGGTAGAAGAACTCCTCCACCGGGTCGTCATGGTAGTCGGTGCGCGAGTTCGGCCCGCCGACCACCTGCACGGTCATGTCGGCGTTCTCGAACACCTTCTGATTGCCGACCGGCGGCTTCAGCAGGTGCTGGTGCTCCTTGATCCAATTGCCGAAGTTGAAGGCCTGCAGGCGTCCCGTTGCCATCCCGTCACTCCATCGTCCGTCAGGCCGCCGAGGACCGGACCGCGCCCGGCAGCCTGAGGCCGCAGGCGGCGAAGGCCGCGCGCGTCGCCTCCTTCTCGGCCTCCGTCAGTTCCAGCATCGGCGGACGGACCTGGCCGCCCACCTGCCCCAGCAATTCCTGCCAGTATTTGGAATGCGCCGGCGGCTTCTCGGCCGGACGCGTGCGCTTGAGCGCCTGCCGCACCGGCTCGAGGCTGTCGCGCACGGCCTTGGCCTTGGCGACTTCACCGCGGAACGCGAGGTCGGTGTATTCGCGCATGCGCCGGTCGGCTTTGGTCTGCAACAGATACGGCGGCGACGAACAGAGATAAAGCCGCCAGCCGAGCTCGACGATATTGTCAAACCACTCCTCCTCAGAGGCGGTGCTGACGATCAGCTTGTCGCCGGCGATGCGGGTCAGCTTGGCATACATCTCGCGCGGCACGCTGTACTTGATGGCGACGATGTTCGGCAGTTCGGCGATGCGGGCACACAGCTCCGGACTCATCAGGTAGCCGGAATCCGGGTGGCTCCACATGGCGATGCCGACATCCACCGTCTCGCTGATCGTCTTGTAGTATTGATAGAGCGTCTCATCTTGCGCATGCAGGAAGTGCAGCACGGGCGCATGCACCACGATCGCGTCGGCGCCGATCGCCTGGGCATGTTTGGCGAGGTCGATCACCACGTCCATGTTCTGGTCCGAACACGACATGATCGTGCCGGCGCGGTCGCCGATGGCTTCGAGCGCCAGCTCGAAGCTCCGTTTGCGCTCCGGCACCGACATCGAGAAAAACTCGCCCTGCTTGCCGGAAACGAATACGCCGTCGACGCCGAGATCGTCGACCCAATGGCGCAGGTTGCTGCGGAACCCCTGCTCGTCGACGCTCAGGTCGGCACGGAACGGCATCAACGCCGCCGCCCAGATCCCCTTCATCTTTTCGCGGGCGTAGTCCTTGGCCTCAAGCCGGGAATAGCGCATGCCGAGCCTCGCCATGTTGAATGCGCGCATTTTGCACCTTCGCAGGTCAAAGCGCACCCGGAAATTTCACATGAAACTATTATGCCTGCGTCGCCGCCGATGAGGTATCCGGACGGCGCGTGAGCAGGTATTCGCGCGTCAGGAGGCCGGCGCCGAGCACGATGCCGGCGAGATCGACCAGGCCGCCGGCGCCGATCGCGGTATCCGGGAACACAGCCGCAAGCCCTCCGACGGCGAGCAGAACCCGCAACGCCGGCGACAGCGGCCGGGTGAAGAAGCCGATCACCGCAACGGAAGCGATATAGACGCCGACCGAAGCTGACACGACGTTGAGCGTGATTTTCCACCACTCGCCTTGCATCAGGAGCGATGGCGACAGCACGAACAGGAACGGAATCACATAGGCGACCCATCCCATCCGCATCGCGGCAAATCCGGTCTGCATCGGATCGGCGCGGCTCAAGGACGCCGCGGCGAACGCCGCCAGCGCGATCGGCGGCGTGATCATCGACATCATCCCGAAGTAGAGGATGAACATATGCGCCGGCAGCTTGTCGATTCCGGCCTCGATCAAGGCCGGCGCAACCAGCGCCGCCAGCAGCACGTAGACGCCGGTCGTCGGCATGCCCATGCCGAGCACGATGCAGATCACCGCGCCGATCAGCAAAAGCAAGAACAGATGGCCTCCGCCGAGCTGCACCAGGAACAGGGTCAGCGCGAAACCGCCGCCGCTCTTGTTGAGGATGCCGATGACGAAGCCGGCTGCGGCAACGATCATCACCAGCTCGGTGGTGGCAAGTCCGGCGTCCCAGGCCGAAGCAAACAGGCCGCGCAGATTCATCCGCTTGCCCTTGTAGCGGCGCAGCATGCCGAGGATGGCGATTGCCGCGACCGCATACATGGCCGCAACCTCCGCCTCGGCATTCATGACGTAGAGCGCATAGAGCAACAGCGCGAACGGGACGATGAAGTGCCAGCCCTCGCGCAGCACGACGGACGGCCGCGGCAGATCGGCGGTCACCATCGCGATGCGGTCGCGCGCTGCGACCAGATCGACCTGCACGAAGATCGCAAAATAATACAGCAGCGCCGGAATGATCGCGGCGAGCACGACGCTGGCGTAGGGAAGTTCGAGAAACTCCGCCATCAGGAAGGCGGCAGCGCCCATGATCGGCGGCATGAACTGGCCGCCGGTGGAGGCGTTCGACTCGATTGCGCCCGCGTCCACGGCGGAATAGCCGGACTTTCGCATCAGCGGGATCGTGATGACGCCGGTCGTGGTGACGTTGGAAATCGCGCTGCCGGAGATCGAGCCGAACAGCCCGGAAGCGACCACGGAAATCTTGGCGGCGCCGCCGCGGCGCCGCCCCATGGTGGCGGAAGCGATGTCAGTGAAGAACTCCCCGCCGCCGGTGTTGAACAGCACTTGGCCGAGGAAGATGAACAGCACGACGATCGAACTCGCGACCGTCAGCGGCGCGCCCAGCAGCGCATTGGTGTCGAATGCGAGATAGATGGTCAGCGACGCGATATCGCTGCGCGTGCCGGTGAGCGGCGCCGGCACGAAATGCGCGAGTAGCGCGTAGACCATGAAGAACAACACAACGAAGAACAGGAACGGCCCGGCCACCCGGCGCAGACCTTCCATGATCAGCACGACCAGGATCGCGCCGAGCACCAGCATTTCGGTGGTGCCGTAGGGCGCGTCGGCGAGAAACCGCTCGTAGTCCCAGGCGACATAGAACGGCACCGCGAGCATCAGCGCGGCTGCCACCCAGTCGACCAGCAGCGGCCGGCCGTCGCGGCTGCCGTCGTAACGAACGGTCAGAAAGACCGCTGCGCCTGCCAGTCCTAGCGAGAGGAGCAGGAACTGTTCCTTGAATACAGCGATGCCGAGCTGGCTTGGGACCTGAAACGTCCAAACAATCGCCAGAGCGACGAACAAGAAGCCGCATGCGCGCGCGAGCCACAAGGCCGGTCCGGCTGTGGCAGAGCCGCGGGGCAGATCAACGTCAGTCACGCAGCGTTCTCCGTCCTGACACGCGACGCCGCCGGCTCGCGGTGGCGAGCCGGCGGTTCCCGTTGCTTAAGGCGTCAAACCGCGTCGGTCACTTTGGCGGCCACAGCCCGACTTCCTGGTAGAACTTGATCGCACCGGGATGGTACGGCGCGGGGTGCTTGCGCACCATGCCTTTCGGATCGAATCGGGCGAACGCGCCGAGCGCCTTGACGAGATCGGCCTTCCCCTCATAGGCGGTCTTTGCGACCTTGTAGACGACGTCGTCAGGCACGTCCTTGCCGGCCATCAGCAGAACATCGACGCGCACCAGGTGGGTCGGGTCATCGACGACGCCGGTCGCGTTCGGGCCCGGCTTGACTGAGGCGGGCATGGAGGTCGGCGTGAACTCCGACATCTTCTTCGCGCCTCCCGGCGATCCGTCGAAGTCGAGGTAGCGCCAGCCGCCGGGAACGGTCGCCATCGCCTGCTTGGAAATGCCGGCGTTGAGCGGGAAATAGGCAGCGTCGGTGCGGCCGGCCATGAACGCCTTGGCGCCTTCGATGAAGTTAGGCGTGGGAACGCCTTGCAAGTCCTTGTCGGTGAGGCCGGCGGTCGCGAGCGCCGCGCCCATCAGGAAGTGGAAAATGCGCCCGGAGTTGAAGCCGACCGGCACCTTCTTGCCTTTCAGGTCGGACACCTTGGTCATGCCGCTGTCCTTGCGCACGCCGATGCCGCTCAGGATCGGAAACGCGAGCGCGACCGCACGCAGGTTCGGGTTCGCATGTCCCTTGAACATCTCGGTCCCGCTGTAGGCGAAGCTCGCCTCGGCGGTGTTGGCGAGGCCGAACGGCAGATCGCCCTTGTTGATCAGCGGGATGTAGGTTGAGGAGCCGGCGTAGGGCGATACGCGGAACTGCATGCCGGTCTTCTCGACCATCACCTTCGAGAACGCCGCGCCGGCGGCATAGAAGATGGAGCCTTGCGGGTTGGCGCCAATACCGTAGGTCTGCGCCGAAGCCGCGGTGGCCAGCGCCGTGAATACGGCGGCCGTCGCCGTTAAAGGTCCAGTTCGCATATGTCAGTCTCCTCTCTAGCGTCCTCCGGCGCAGCCAGCGGCGGCACACGGCCGCGGCCACAGCCCTGATGCCGCGGTCGATCCGGACAGCGGGAATGTGCTAGAATGCACTGGACAACGGCCTGCGGACACCGGGTCGCTCGGTCAATCGCGCATCCAAATCGTCGCACCCCCCGTGCGGCCCACCAATGTAAGAGGAAACCATGCCAGACATCCAGAACAAGCCCGTTGTGAGGATTGCGCCGAACAACCCCGTTTTCGACCTGCCGGTGATCGTCGGCATCGAGGAAGAGCTGTTCGCCGACGCGGGGCTCGATGTCCGCTTCTCCGCCACCTACGCGGATCGCGAAAAAGACAATGCCCAGAGCCCGATCATGGGGCGGCTGAAGGAGAACCTGTTCGATAGCGGCACCGCCGACAGCTACAACGTGTGCGAGTGGGCCAGCATCGACCGACTGGAGCGTGGGACGCGCGGCGGCAAGCTCGCGGCGTTGCGCGCTTCCGTGGCCGCGCAGGCAATCCTGACGTTCGATGAGTCACTCCAGGTGCCGCGCGACATGGCCGACGTTCCGATCGTCGTGCAGTGGCTCACCGGCTCGCACTATACGACCCTTCAGATGCTGGAGAGCGCGGTCGGCGCGGAGCACGTCAAGATCGAGGCCGGCGGCCTGCCGCAAGCCCGTTGGCGGGGACTGAAGGATGGCACCTTCCGCGCCGTCACGGTGATGGAGCCGTTCATCAGTCTCGGCCTGAAAGAAGGCGCGCACATCATTGCAGCGTCGTTCTACCGCGGCGGCGAGGTGATCTCGGCGGACCTGTCCCCCGAGCAGCGCAAGGCCTACTACGACGCCGAGAACAAGGCGGTCGATCTTATCAATGACGACTTCTACAAGTATGCGCACCACGTCGCCGCCCATGCAGGCGGGGCGCTGAAGCCGCAGGAACTGCTGCGGGCCTTCGTGCGCTACAAGCACGTCGACTACTACGACACGACGCTGTTCGGCCGCACCTATGATTGGATGAAAGCGCGTGGCCTGACCGAGGGACAGAGCCAGCACGCAGGACTCGTCGTCTGATCTCTATTTGCAGAAGCGAGACACCCCGAACCCTTCCTCTCTGCGCGGGAGGAAGGGTTCTTCTTTTTTATGATCTCGCCGTAGCAGCCGCACCACGCTGCGACGCCCCCAGGAGAAAGCTCCACCCAAGCAGCCCAATACAGGCCACGAGGCCGATCCAGTCCAGCACCCCCGCTCCCGCGAAGGCGTTGGGCGGGATCAGCACCGACACCGCCGCCACCGCAAATGCGATCCGCAGCGGCTTGGACAGCGGCGAGAATGCGTAGCCGACGATCGCCGAAGTGCCGACGAAGATACCGAGCAGGTTGCGCGCGAACTGCCAGATGATCCAGTACCACGGCCCGTCCATCAGCAGCGCCGGCTCGAGCACGAACAGGAACGGAATGAAGAACGTGCTCCAGCCGACCGCCACCGCGGTCCAGCCGGTCTGCCAGCCCGAGACGCGCGCGATATTGGCCGCCGCATAGGCGGCGATCGCCACCGGCGGCGTAATCATCGACAGCATGCCGAAGTACATCACGTACATATGCGCCGCCATCGGCGTTACGCCGAGCTTCACCAGCGACGGCGCCAGCAAGGTCGCGGTGAGCACATAGACGCTGACCGTCGGCATGCCCATGCCGAGGATGATACTGATCAACGCGGTCAGGATCAGCAGGAGGAACAGGTTCTCGCCGCTGATGGCGATGAGCTGCAAGGTCAGCCCGAACGAGATGCCGGATACGCTCAGCGTTCCGACCACGAGGCCCGCGGCCGCGCCGATCAGCACGATGTCGAGCGCCGCGCGGCCGGTGTCGAGGATGGCGCGGAGCATTTCCCGAATGGTGACGCGCTTGCCGCGATAGCCGAACAGCAGGCACAGCACGATCAGGATGCCGGTCGAATAGACCGCGGCGCGCTCGATCGGGATCTGGAAGATTTCCGGATAGGCGATGGTTACGATCAGAAAGATAATCGGGATCGGAAAGTGCCAGCCCGACTTGATCACCTCCATGAACGGCGGCGCGTC
>Ga0299913_10005525_pt1 | contig 10810 bp, 5 predicted proteins | sample RVTome_9_FD_201360 | JGI IMG/M metagenome (GOLD analysis project Ga0299913, IMG submission 201360) | Soil microbial communities from uranium-contaminated site in the Upper Colorado River Basin, Wyoming, United States - RVT155D38 (version 2) ... | reverse complement strand
CGGGCTCAAATCCCGCGAGATCGAAGTAGTTGGGAGTGACGAAATTGACGGGCGTCCGTGCCGGCTCGCCGGATCCGGCCAGGTTCACGCTCTGCCAGTCGAGGAAGAGAGCCACGTCCTCGAACGCAGTGCTGTCGCGGATGACGTCCTTCATGTCCCGGTATGAGACCGAGAAGCCTCCCTGGTTGATGCCCTCGAACTCCATGGAGATCAGACCCAGGCGATCGGCGTGAGGGTAGGGCAGCGGTTGAAGGAACGCGGCATTCGCCAGGGCCAGAATCGCCGTGTTGGCGCCGATGCCAATCGCGATCACGAGTCCGGCCGTCACGGCGAACGCGGGGTGGCGGCCGAGGTGCCGCAGGCCGTAGCGCAGGTCGCTCAGGGTCGAGGCCCAGGATCCGTCACTATTCGCGCGCTTCCCGGGCCGCGGTGAATCCAGGCAGCGTTTGACGAAGCGGCCGAGGCGATGGGCGGACATGCGCACGCCAATCGCTGTGGTCTGTCGCCAGTACCACCGGCCTGCGGACGCCGCACCGGCCGATGCCGTGCGCGCCTCATGCTCCTCGGCGAGATCGCCGAGGACGGCGTCGCGGAGCGATGGCGGCAGCAGCCGCGCGAGCAGCGCGGTGGGGACGCGCGGCGGCCCGATCATGCCTGCCCCAGCACGGACTCGAGGCCGCTCCACATCTGCTGGACCGTGGCGCGGGCCTCCCTGATGGCGGCGAGTCCCGCGCGCTGCACGCGGTAATACTTGCGCGGCCGATACCCGCGCGGGCGGGACGCGTCAGCCATGCGCGCTCTCAGATAACCCTTCTCGACGAGCCGCTCGAGCGTCAGGTAGAGCGCTCCCCTCGACACCCGGCGTCGCGTGCGCTCCTCGATGGCCTGCAGGATGGTCACGCCGTACGCCTCGTTGCCGCCGTGCAGCACGGCCAGCATCACCAGCAGCTCGAACTCCCCCAGATACCCACGCCTCGCCACCGTGTCGCTCCTTTCCGGGCGCGTGTGCGCGCGGCGTCATCCTCGCGATCCCGCCGCAACCCGCACATAGATCGCCTCGAATCCGGTCGTCCAGCTCGTGCCGCCGTCAGACGATCGCTCGATCGTCTGGCGCACCCGCCCGTCCTCCAGCGGCCTGAGCGTGGTGCGGTCGAGCACGACGTGTTCGCCGCTGCGGATCCGTCCCTCGAAGCGAACGCCTCCATCACGGAGACGGGCGGCCAGCCGCTTCTCCTTGACGCCGCCCGGCCCCAGGGCCGTGTTCGTCACCCAGACCTGGCGCCAGCCCCCCGCGTCGGGCGACACGTAGAACAGGCTGAAGCCGGCGCCGCCGCGTGCGTCGGTCCACTCCTCCGTCACCGCGCACCCGTCGAGTATCTTGCGGATGCGGTTGGTCCCGATCTGTTGCCCGCCGGTCAGGACGCGCCACTCACCGACCCAGAAATCCAGCCAGGTGAACTCGGGGCGGTCCGCACAGGACGGCGTCTGTGAAGCAGGCGCCCGAGGGGCCCACAGCGGGACGAGCGCGAGCAGGATCACGGCTCCGAGTCGGGCGGGCCCGGCGTGATGACGAGTTTGTAGGCGCATCATGACTCAATTGTAGGCAGCCGCGCCCCCCTGTCAAGCCGACTACGGACGAGGTGGCGCTGGCGCGGCCGCCACCGGCAGTTCGCGCGATACACTAGGCTCCCGCACCCGGGATGCGTTCACCGGAGGTCGCGCTTCAGCGGAAGACGAGAGATGCCCGAGCCGCTGCTCTCATTCCTCCAGGGCGGAGGAGAACTCGGTGAGCTGATCCGGAACAAGGACTGGTCCGCGACGCCGCTGGGTCCCATCGCCGCGTGGCCGCAGAGCCTCAAGACGACGCTGGGGATTCTGCTGAATTCCCGCTATCCCATGTTCGTCTTCTGGGGCCCCCGCCTCGTCAAGATCTACAACGACGGCTATCGCCCGATTACCGGACACAAACATCCGTGGGCCCTCGGCCGTCCGGCGCAGGAAGTCTGGCCCGAGATCTGGAGCGACATCAAGCCGCTGGTCGATCGCGCGCTGGCCGGCGACCCGACCTGGTCCGACGATCTCCTGCTGTTCATGGAGCGCAACGGCTTTCCCGAGGAGGTGTATTTCACCTTTTCGTACAGCCCGGTGCCCGACGAATCCGGCGGCATCGGGGGCATGTTCTGCGCCTGCACGGAAACGACCGGGAAGGTGCTGGGCGCCAGACGGCTTCAGGTCCTCCGCGATCTGGCAGCCGCCCCGGCAGATGCCCGGACCACGGCGAACGCATGCGTCCTGTCCGCACACGTGCTGGCGTCCTGTCCGGCCGATGTTCCGTTCGCGCTCATCTATCTGATCGACGACGACGGAGGCGCCGTGCTTGCGGCTCACGCCGGGCTGGCGGACGGCGAGGCGACAAGGCAGCGCGCGCCTGACGAGGCGGAGAGCCGATGGTGCCTCTCGGCGGTGGCCAGGTCACGGCTGCCGATGGAGGTGTCGCCGCTCGCGCGACGCTTCGATTCGGTGCCGGCCGGCCCGTGGCCGGAGACGCCGTCCTCTGCGATGGTGCTGCCGCTCGTCGATCGGGGCCTCGATCGGGCGACGGGCGTGATCGTACTCGGCATCAGCTCGCGGCGCCCCTTCGATGCGGACTATCGGGGGTGGTTGGGCCTGGTGTCGGGCCAGATCTCGGCGAACATCGCGAATGCCCGCGCCTACGAGGAGGAAAAGCGGCGTGCGGAGGCGCTGGCCGAGATCGATCGTGCGAAGACCGCGTTCTTCAGCAACGTCAGCCACGAGTTTCGGACGCCCCTCACGCTCATGCTCGGTCCCACGGAAGAAGCGCTGGCCTCCCCGGAACGAGCGCTTCTCGGAGACGACCTCGAAACCGTTCACCGTAATCAGCTGAGACTGCTCAAGCTGGTGAACACGCTGCTCGACTTCTCCCGCGTCGAGGCCGGCCGGGCGAATCCCGCGTTCGAGCCCACCGATCTGGCCGCACTGACGTGCGACCTCGCTGCCGCCTTCCGGTCCGCCATCGAGCGCGCAGGGCTGCAGCTCATCGTGGACTGTCCCCCGCTGCCGTCGCCCGTTCCTGTCGATCGGGAGATGTGGGAGAAGATCGTCCTCAACCTGCTGTCGAACGCGTTGAAGTTCACGCTCCAGGGCTCGATCGCGGTGGAGCTCAGGGCGGCGGACGACCACGCGGAGCTTCGCGTGCGGGATACCGGCGTCGGCATCGCCGCCGATGACCTCGAGCGGGTGTTCGACAGGTTCCACCGGATCGAAGGCGTCGCCGCGCGCACGCACGAGGGCTCCGGCATCGGACTGGCGCTGGTCCGCGAGCTCGTCGCGATTCATGACGGAACGATCCAAGCGTCGAGCGCTCCCGGCGAGGGGTCGGTCTTTACCGTGCGCGTACCGGCGGCGGCGCGACCCTCGACGGGCCGGCGCGCGGCCGCCCGGAAGGGCGGAGATCTCGCGTCCCCGATGGTTGCCGCGCCCTATGTCGAAGAAGCGCTGCGATGGCTCGGCCCGGCACCGGCGGGTGGCGATGCGCGCCCGGCGGCCGCGCCGGCGAGCGCCAGGGTCCTCGTCGCGGATGACAACGCCGACATGCGCGAGTACGCGAGCCGCCTCCTGTCGCCGCGCTTCGAGGTGGAGACCGTCGGCGACGGTCTCGCGGCCCTGGAGGCGGTGCGGCGGCAGCGGCCGGACGTGATCGTCAGCGACGTGATGATGCCCCGCCTCGACGGCTTCCAGTTGCTCGCCGCCCTGCGAAGCGACGAGCGGACGCGGAGCGTGCCCGTCGTCCTGCTCTCGGCGCGGGCAGGCGAGGAGGCCCGCATCGAGGGGTTGCACGCAGGAGCCGACGATTACCTCGTCAAGCCGTTCTCGGCGCGCGAGCTGGTCGCGCGCATCGAGGCGCAGCTGGTGCGCGCGAAGATGCGGTCGCTCGAAGAGGCGCACGCCGTCAGGCTGGCCAACGTGTTCGCCCAGGCACCGGTCGGCGTCGCCATCCTCAACGGACCAGCGCACGTGTTCGAGTTCGCCAACCTGCAGTACCTCGAGCTGGTGGGCGGACGGCCAATAATCGGCAAACCGGTGCGTGAGGCGCTGCCCGAGCTCGCCGGGCAGGACGTTTACGAGCTGCTCGACCAGGTCTTTCAGTCCGGCGAGCCATTCGTCGGACGTTCACTCCCGGTGTTGATCCAGCGAAGTGCGGGCGCGGTGGAGGAGACGTTCTTCGACTTCGTGTATCAGCCGCTGTTCGACAGCGCCAGCCGGGTGACCGGCCTCGCTGTCGTGGCGTTCGATGTCACCGAGCTGACCAACGCCAGGCGCGAAGCCGAGGCGGCGAGCCGGGCCAAGGACGAATTCCTCGCGATGCTGGGACACGAGCTGCGGAACCCGCTGGCGCCAATCCTCACCGCACTGCAGTTGATGCGCCTGCGCGACGTGACCGGCGCCGAGCGCGAGCGGACGATCATCGAACGGCAGGTGAAGCACGTCGTGACCCTCGTGGACGACCTGCTCGATGTCTCGCGGACCACCCGGGGAACGGTGCAGCTCAAGCGTGAGCCGATCGATCTCGCAGACGTCATCATCAAGGCGATCGAGATGACCAGCCCGCTCGTGGAGGAACGCCGGCACCGCCTGCACGTGGACGTCCCCAGAGGGTTGATCGTGAACGGCGATGCGGCGCGCCTGGCGCAGGTCGCCGCGAATCTGCTGACGAACGCCGCCAAGTACACGGACGTCGGGGGAACCATCAGCGTCGTCGCGGCGCCGGAGGACTCCTCGGCGGTGGTCAGCGTGATCGACAACGGCCGCGGCATTGCACCGGAGATGATCCCGCGGATCTTCGAGGTGTTCTCGCAGGAACGACAGGAGATCGATCGCTCCGCTGGCGGGCTGGGGCTGGGGCTGGCGATCGTACGCAGCCTCGTGCAGGCCCACGGCGGAACCGTTGCCGCGAAGAGCCGGGGAAAGGGATACGGTGCGGAATTCACGATCCGCCTGCCGCTCTCAACCGCCGCACCGAACGTGTCGGAGCCGAGTCCCGCTCGCGGCAGGGCGAGCCGGGCCGAGGCCGCGCCCGGGCATCGGGTGCTCGTCGTGGACGACAACCAGGATGCGGCAGAGCTGCTGGCCGATTCGCTGCGAGCGCTCGGGCACACGGCGCGGGTGGCGCTCGATGGCCCGGCCGCGGTGGACGCCGCAATCGAGTTTCGTCCCGATGTGGCGCTGCTCGATCTCGGGCTGCCGGTGATGGACGGGTTCGAAGTGGCGGATCGCCTGAAGGCCCAGCCCGGCCTGGCTCGCATTCAACTCGTGGCGATCACGGGATACGGGCAGGAGATCGACCAGCGCCGGACCCGGGAACGCGGGTTCGACGGACACTTCATCAAGCCCGTCGATGTCGAACAGCTCGAATCGTGGCTTCGCCGCAGGGGCGCACCCGCTTCGCCCGCGCCGACCGAGTCCTGACATCGCGCGGCCCAGCCTGTGACATGCCTGGCCGGGAAGCGTGGCTCGATGGCCCGCGCCGCGGTCAATCGGCGGCGAACAGCTCCAGGAAGCGGGCCGCGAGCGGGCTCTTCTCGATCTCGGCCACCTGCAGCCGGTTGCCCCAGTGCAACCCATCCGTGTTGCCGTAGGCGACCAGCGTCAGCCCCGCATCCGGCAGCTTCAGCAGAAAGCCCGCATAGGCGTCGGGCCACCATCCCCCGTGCCATACCAGATTCCTGGCGCGCCATGGCTGCACCCACCAGCCATAGGCGTAGGATGCCGGCTGCCCGTTGGCCTCGACCGGCGGCGTCCACATGCGCGCTTTCAGCGCCGCCGGCATGATCCGGTTCGTGTCGAGCGCGATCGAATACCGGGCGAGCGCACTCACACTGGCGATGATCCCGCTCGATGCGTTCAGTTCGGGGTTGGGCAGCGGCGACGGCGCAAGCCCGTCCGACTCCTCCGGCGCGTGGCGGAAGGGAGGCGCAAGCAGGCGCAGGGCATCGCCGCCGTCGCGGTCGCGCCAGCCGGCGGCGACATCCCGAAGCCCCCCCTTGTCGATGACATAGCGGCGCATCCAGGCGGCGAGGGGCGTGCCCGTTTTTTCCTCCACCCAGTTGGCGAGCCGGCCAAACACGATCGGGTGGTAGAGGAAGTTGCTGCCCGGCTCCCCCAGCACGCGCATCTGGAGCACATGGCGCAGGCTGATCCGTGCGTCGCAGCGAATGCGCGGCGGCGTATAGCCATCGTCCAGCGGCTGGCCGCCGCCGAAGATCGTGACGCCGCTTGCGAGCCACCGGCACCGATCGTCCCAGTCGCTCAGCGTCGTGAAATCGTCGTCCAGGTCGATGATCCCATCCCCGTCCATCTGAAGCAGCGTCGCGGCGGTGAAGGTCTTGGTGATCGACGCGACCAGATAGCTGGTGTCCGGGGTGGTCGGCTCCTCAGCATCGTGATCCTGCCAGCCAAAGCCTTCGGCGGCGACGATGCGCCCGTCCTTGACGATGGCGTACGAAAAGCTCAGCACCTTGTGCGTGCGGCGGTACTCGTCGGCAAAGGCCCTGAACGCCGCCAGCTTTTCCGCATCGGCCGCTTGGCCGCGGACTTCGGCGGGCGCCAGGAGCGCGGCAAGGGCAAGCGCGATGGCGATGCGCATGGATCTCCTCCTGGGCGGCAGCCTATCAGGAAGGCCCGCCTGCCCCGGAAGGCGAGCGAAGAATGGCGGACCAGAACAGCGTCAGTTGGAACCGCGTTCACGAATGGTTGACCCAAGGTCGGATCTCGACGAAGACAATCGACACCGGCCCGGCGAGCATTTCTCGATCATCGGGCGGATCGAGATCAGCTATGCGGCCCGAGCGGGCCTGTAGTCCTGCTCCGCAAGGGGCGCCTCGCCAAGCTCCGCGAGGAGCTGGTTCAGGCGATCTGGAGGAACCGCCTGTGGTGCGGTGATCGCGACACCCAACGGCTTGCCTGACGCGGAGTAATGCTGCTGGGTGGTGACAAGCAGGTCACCGCTGTTCGAAATGCCTTTTCGCGAATGCGCGTCCGGAGCCAGACTTCAGATAGCGTTCGAAGAGGAGCGCCCGCCTCTCGTCCGGAAACTCAATGACGACGTGGCGTTCCCAGGGACGATGACGCGCTGTGTGAGGACAGCGGCCGGCGTTGTGATCGCTGATTCTACGTGTCACGTCTGAGGACAATCCGATGTAGAACCTGGGTGTGGTATCGGCGTTCTTCAGAACGTACACGAAGTGTTTGTCCAGCATGGCGTCATGCGGAGCAAACCGAGTGCCTCGGCTCATCCGGCTCGATTGTTGATGATCTTCGCGGAAGGCAACGATCCTGGTCGCAGTATTCGAGACGCAGGGTCATGAAGTACCCTGCCAATTTTGCAGCCTGATTTTCGGGGCGGAACTGGTTCAGATCTCGGCCACGGAAGGCCCGCCTGCGCGGCTACGCCGCTTCGGCGCGACATCCTTCGCGTGGCTTGCCGAGCCGAAGCTCACGCCTCGGTGTCGCCTTCGCGTGAGCGCCCGCCTGCGCGGCTACGCCGCTTCGGCGCGGCATCCGTCGCGTGGCTTGCCGAGCCGAAGCTCACGCTTCGGTGTCGCCTTCGCGTGAGCGCCCGCCTGCGCGGCTGCGCCGCTTCGGCGCGGCATCCTTCGCGTGGCTTGCCGAGCCGAAGCTCACGCCTCGTCTCGGCCTCGCGTGAGCGAAGGATGGTGGACCTGACCGGGATCGAACCGGTGACCTCCTGAATGCCATTCAGGCGCGCTCCCAGCTGCGCTACAGGCCCACGTATGCCGGGCGGCAACATGCGATCGTAACAGCAGGCCGGGAGAGCGTCAAACGCGTGGCGCCGGCGGCCGCCCGTCTGACGCGGCCTTCAGTTCTGCCGGGGCGCCGCGGATCCGCCCGCGGATCGGTAGGCGCGCGTGAGCCAGTCGGTCAGCAGCCTGGCGGCCTCATCAGGCGTCGGTCCGTAGAAGGGCATCATGGCTGTCGGGATGCCCGGCGCCCGGACGATGTGTGCCCGCCACCGATCGCGAGCCACACGGGAGACCTCAATCTGAAAAGTACGACCTTCAATCGTCTCGCTCAGATGCACGATTCCGCCCGTCGTTCTGAAGTGGTGAGAAGCCGCGAGGCCGACCGCCATTCTAGGCTTCACGCCGCGCCGTTCAAGCGAAAGTCCGCGCGAAGCCGCATCCACATCCCGAACCCGCGGACGGCCCCGTCTCATCAGCGCAGGAAAAAAATTTCGCGCGCACAGCGCCTCCACAGGTTTTGCACGCGTCTTCCACACGTTTTGCACAGGGCGGATCGACGCCGTCCAAGACCGGTCCTCCGGACGTCCTAACTCCTGTACTGTCACGATGTTTGCGGCGGCTGCGGAGACCCGCCGCGCCGCCTTGTGGCACACTACGAGGACCGTGCGAGCCGCCCGACGAGACCTGATTCGGCGCCTCTGCGTCTGTGCGCTGGCCGTGACGACCATCGCCCCGCACGCGGACGCGGCCGAGACCCCGCTGCTGCGCGTGTTCCTCAACGACGGCACCACCATCGCGTGCTACGGCGAGTACGCGCGTGCCGGCGGTCGGATCGTCATGTCCGTGCCGCTCGGGCAGGACGAGGACGGCAGGCCGAGGCTCCAGCTCGTCAGCCTGCCGGAGGATCAGATCGACTGGGCGCGGACGGAGCGGTATCGCGACGCCTCGCGTGCCGCGCAGTACGCGGCCACCCGGGGAGAGCAGGACTTCACGGCCATGACCGCCGAGGTCGCCCGGACGCTGAACGCCATCGCGGCAACGCCCGATCCCGCCCGTCAGCTCGATCTCGCGGAGCAGGCCCGGCGGCAGCTCGCCACCTGGGGACGCGATCATTATGGATACCGCGCGCGGGAGGTGGCGGAGATCGCCGCGCTGCTCGATGAGACGATCTCGGAGCTGCGCGCCGCCGCCGGGCACCAGGCGTTCGATCTCACCCTCGTCGCCGTGGCCGAGCCGCCTCCCGCCGAATCGCTGCTCGGGCCGCCGTCGGCGGCGGACGTCATCGCGCAGAGCGTCGCGCTCGCCGAGCGCGCCGACGACCCCGCCGAGCGTCAGGCGCTGTATGCCGGCACGCTCGCGTTGATCGACGCCTCGCGCGGACGGCTCGACGCCGCGGCCCTCCGTACCGCACGCCGTCACGTGGTGCGGCAGCTCGAGCGGGAGCGATCGATCGACGAGCAGTACCGCCGGCTCACACAGGAGGTCACCGGGCTGGCGCGGGACCGAGCTGCGCGTGCCGACGTACGGGGCGTCCAGTCGGTGCTGGAGCTGCTGGGCCGCCGCGACGTGCGGCTCGGCCGGCAGCGGCCGCAGATGGTGGCCGGTGCGCGCGCGGTGGTGCGTCAGCAGATCGACTCGGCCCGCCGCCTCCGCCTGGCCCGCGACCACTGGGCGGTGAAGGTCCGCGCCTATCGTGCCTACGAGCAGCTCGTCCGGCGTCCCGTCGGCGCGCTCGATGTCGCCCACGAGCCGCTCGAGGACATTCGCCGTCTCGCCGGCCCCGAGCCGCAGTCCCTTCGCGGCGTCGGACGGCGGATCGATCTCGCGACGCGCCGGCTCGAGGCGATCGTCCCGCCGAGCGGGATGGCGCAGGTCCACGATCTGCTGCGGAGCGCCTGCCGGCTGGCGGCCACCGCCGTGAGCGTCCGGGAAGAAGCCGTGGCGCTCGGCAGCCTCGAACGTGCCTGGAGCGCTTCGGCGGCGGCCGCCGGCGCCCAGCTGCTGCTCGCCCGGGCGCGCGAGGAGCTGAAGCGTCTGCTGGCGCCCCCGCAGCTCCGGTGATCACGCCGCGCTCGACCCGTCTCATCCGCACACGCACGCTGGACGCCTGTCAACTCGCCATCATCACGTCGTGCCGCCGCGATCCCGCGGAGGTCCGGGGGACGCTGGTGCTCGTCCCGACGCGATCCGCGGCGCGACGTCTTCGCCTGACGATCGAGGAGCGGCCGCTCGCCGACGCCGGGAGTGCCAGTCCGGAGCTGCCGGACGTGCTCACGCGCACCGAGATGTACGAACGGCTCCTCGACGCCCTGCCGGAGCCGCGCGCATGGCTTTCGCCCTACGAGCGGGAGACGCTGCTCGAAGCCGGCGCGCACGCCGCGATCACCGACGGCGTGGGCCCGCCGTTCCACCTCCGGGCGGCGCTGCTCGGGGAGATGCTCGAGCTGTACGACGCCTTGCTGCGCTCCCGGCAGACCGTCGACGATTTCGAGCGCCTCCTCGAAGGCGAGCTGCAGCCGCAGGCGGCCGCGGACCGCGGCGCCGAACGCCTGCTGCGCCAGACGCGGTTCCTCGCCGCGTCGTTCCGCCACTATGCACGGGAGGTGGGCGCGCGCGAGTCGCTCGACGAGCACGAGCTGCGCGCGCTTCTGCTCCAGGGGGCCGCGTCTTCCCCCTGGTCCCGTGTCGTCGTGACCGTCGGCGACCGGGCGGCCGAGCGGGGCGGCCTCTGGCCGGCCGACTTCGACCTGCTCACGCGACTCGACGGCATCGATCGAATCGACGTGATCGCGACCGAGGCGCAGCTCGCCGCAGGCCTGCACACCCGGATCCACGATCTCCTCCCCGGCATCGAGGAGCAGCGCTTCGAGGAAGAGGGCGGCGGCGCGCCGGCGCCGGCTCTCGTGGTGCCGGAGGGCACCGATCGCCGCTACTTCGTGAGCCGCGATCGCGAAGAGGAGCTGGCCGCGGCAATCCGCCTCGTCCGCCAGCGGCGCCGCGCGGAAGGCCCCGAGGCCCACCGGCTCGAT
>Ga0299913_10005524_pt1 | contig 10812 bp, 7 predicted proteins | sample RVTome_9_FD_201360 | JGI IMG/M metagenome (GOLD analysis project Ga0299913, IMG submission 201360) | Soil microbial communities from uranium-contaminated site in the Upper Colorado River Basin, Wyoming, United States - RVT155D38 (version 2) ... | reverse complement strand
GGCCGTCGACGATGTGGGCGGTGCGGACGCCGCCGTCGACGGCGTCGGCGCAGGCGCGAAGCTTGGGGATCATGCCGGCGCTGACGCTGGCATGGTCGAGCCGCTGCCTCAGCTCGGCGGAAGTGAGGCGCGCGATCAGCGAGCCGGGGTCGTTCACATCGGCGAGCAGGCCGGGCGCGGCGGTCAGATAGACGATCTTCTCGGCGCCCATCGCGACCGCGATCGCGCGCGCCGCCTCGTCGGCATTGACGTTGTGGGGCTGGCCGGCCCGGTCGGCGCCGACGGTGGCGACGACCGGCGTCAGCCCCTCGTCGAGCAGCCGGTCGAGGACCGAGGCGCGCACTTTGCTGACGTCGCCGACGAAGCCGAGCGCGGGGTCGCGCGCCGTCACCGTCAGCAGCCCGCCATCCTCGCCGGAGACGCCGACCGCGACCGGCTCGTCGACCGCCTCGCGGTTGATCGTCCCGACCAGGTCGCGGTTGATCTTGCCGACCAGCACCATCCGGACCAGCTCGAGCGTCTCCGCGTCGGTGACCCTGAGGCCGTCGCGAAACTCCGGCTTCTTGCCGACGCGGCGCATCAGCGCGTCGACCTGCGGCCCGCCGCCGTGGACGAGGACGCAGCGCACGCCGACGCTCCGGAGCAGCAGCACGTCCTGCGCGAGCGCCTTGTCGAGCGCCTGGTCGATCGCCGCCCCGCCCAGCTTCACCACCACCGCCTTGCCGGCGAAGCGGTAGACATAGGGCAGCGCCTGGACGAGGACCCGCGCGGTTTCGGCGGGGCTGGTCATGGTCGACGGTCCAAAGCGTCATTGCGAGCGCAGCGAAGCAATCCAGCCCGTCGCCGCTGGATTGCTTCGTCGCTTGCGCTCCTCGCAATGACGAGGACGGGGACGATACGCATCACGACGTCTTCACATTCTCGGCGATGTAGCCGGGACCGAGATCGATGCCGATCGTCCGCGCGGTTCCGGGCCCGGTGCCGATCCTGACCTCGATCTCGATCTCCGGCTGCTTCACATGCGCGGCGACCGCCGCCTCGTCGTGCGCGACCGGCGCGCCGGCGCGGGCGACGGCGATGCCGCCATAGGCGACCTCGGTCGCCTCCTCGTCGAACGCGACTCCGGCCGATCCCGCGGCGGCGAGCAGCCGGCCCCAATAGGGGTCGCCGCCGTGCCAGCTGCACTTGACCAGATTGTTCTCGGCGATGCTCTTCGCCGCGGCGCGGGCCTCGGCGTCGGTGGCGGCGCCAGCGACGGTCAGCCGCGCCATCCGCGTCATCCCCTCGGCGTCGCGCGCCATCTGCAGCGTCAGCTCCGCGCACAGCCGGTGGACGGCGTCCGCGAACTCGCCGAGGTCGGCCGGGCCGCGCCGGCCGCTGGCGAGCAGCATCGCGGTGTCGTTGGTCGAGGTCGCGCCGTCGACGTTCAAGGTGTTGAAGCTGCGATCGGCGGCCTGGGTCAGGATCTGCTGGAGCGCGGCGCGCGGCACGTCGGCGTCGGTGGTGAGGAAGGCGAGCATCGTCGCCATGTTCGGCGCGATCATCCCGCAGCCCTTGGCCATCCCGCCCAGCGTGAAGGTCGAGCCGTGCACCAGCGCCTGCTTGGAGCGACGGTCGGTCGTCAGAATGCCCTTCGCCGCGTCGTCGCCGCCCTTGACCGACAGCCGTTCCGCCAGCTTCGGCGTCGCCTTCAGGATCGGGTCCATCGGCAGCCGCGTGCCGATGATGCCGGTCGAGCAGACCAGCAGGTCGGCTTCGTCGACGCCGAGCGCGTCGGCGGCCGCCTTTCCCATCGCCTGCGCGTCGGCCAGGCCGGGCGCGCCGGTGCCGGCGTTGGCGTTGCCGGAATTGACGATGACGGCGGCGGCGCGGCCGCCATTCTCGGCGAGCCGCGCGCGCGACAGCACCACCGGCGGCGCGACGAAGCGGTTGCGGGTGAAGACCGCGGCGCAGGCGACCGGCCGGCGGTCCGCGGTGGCGATCAGCGCCATGTCGGGCCGCCGCCGCTTGATCCCGGCGTGGCAGCCGGCGGCGACGAACCCCTCGGCGGCGGTGACGCTCATGAGAGTTCCTCCCCGGAACGGGAAGGGGGACCGCCGGAACGGCGGTGGAGGGGGGCGAGCGCAGCGAGCATGGAGTGGCGGGCCCCCGCCACCGTCCGGCGGCGCCGGCCGGTCCCCCTCCCCGTTCCGGGGAGAAATGAATCGGCCATCACGGCCACACTCCAACGCGAGGAAGGCCGGCGGTTTCCTCGATCCCCAGCATCAGGTTGGCGCACTGGATCATCTGCCCGGCCGCCCCCTTGACCAGATTGTCGAGCGCGGCGAGGGCGAGGATGCGGCCGGTGCGCGGGTCGTAGCGGGCGGTGAGGTGAACGGCATTGGAGCCGAGCGTCCATTTCGTCGAGGGCGGGCGCTCGGCGACGTGGACGAACGGCTCGCTTTGATAGGCCTCGCGCAGCACTTCGAGCGGGTCGCACGGCCCCTTCGCGACCGCGTGGCAGGTGGCGAGGATGCCGCGGTTGACCGGCGCGAGATGCGGGGTGAACAGGACCGGCGCGCCGAGCTCCATCTCGATCTCGGCGGTGTGGCGGTGGGTCAGCAGGCCGTAGGCGGTGAGATTCTCGTCGACGCTGTTGAAATGGGTTTCGGCCCTGAGCGCCTTGCCGGCGCCGGACACGCCCGAATAGGCGTCCACGACGATCGTGCCGGGCTCGATCAGGCCGAGCAAAGGCTTGAGCGCCAGGATCGCCGACGTGGGATAGCAGCCGGCCGCCGCCACCGCCCTTGCGGCCGAGATCGCCTCGCGGTGGAGCTCCGGAATGCCGTAGGCGAAGCGATCGAGCAGCTCGGGCGCGCCGTGCGGCTCCCGGTACCAGCGCACGTAATCGGCGGCGTCGTTGAGCCGGAAATCGGCGCCGAGGTCGACCAACGGGAGGCCGCGTTCGAGGATGGCGGGGGCGATCTTCTGCGATGCGCCGTGCGGCAGCGCGGCCAGGGCCAGGCCGACGCCGTCGAGCGCCGCCGGCGCGAATGCCTCGACCAAAAGTCCGGGAAAAGTCAGCCCAAGGTGAGGGTGGACGTCGCCGATCGCCTGGCCGGCCTGGCGGTCGCCGAACAGCCGGACCGGGCGCAGCGACGGATGCCCGGCGCAGAGCCGCAACAGCTCCGCGCCGACGAAGCCCGAGGCCCCGAGGATGGCGACATCGATGTTCACCGAAGTTGTATGCACGTCTTTGCATATTTATGCAAGTCCGTCATTGCGAGCGAAGCGAAGCAATCCGGTCTCGCGGTGGTATCGCTCTGGATTGCTTCGTCCCCCGGCATTCGCCGGGGTCCTCGCAATGAATAGGTGAGCGCCTGCCCCTCAGCCGCGAAGCTGCGCGTTCGTCCAGTCGGCCACCACCGTGGCCAGCACCTCCAGCGGCAAATCGCCGTTCAGCAGCACCGCGTCGTGGAAGCTCTTGATGTCGAAGCGGTCGCCGAGCCGCGTGCGCGCCTCGCCGCGCAGCCGCACGAACTCGTTGTGGCCGATCTTGTAGCTGCACGCCTGGCCCGGCCAGACGATGTAGCGCTCGACCTCGCTGGTGGCCGAGATCTCGTCGAGCCCGACCGTATCGATGAAGTAGCGGATCGTCCGCTCGCGGCTCCAGCCCCGGGAATGCATGCCGGTGTCCATGACGATCCGCGCGGCGCGGTAGAGGAACGACTGGAGCATGCCGATCCGCCCCTGCGGGAAGGCGCGGTACATGCCGATCTCGTCGGCCAGCTGCTCGGCATAGAGGCCCCAGCCCTCGCCGTAGGCGGGGATGCCGATATTGCGGTGGAGCAGCGGGATCGCCTGGTTCTCGAGCACGATCGAGCCCTGCCAGAGATGGCCGGGAATGCTCTCGTGGTGGGTGAGGGTGGGGAGCGACCATCTTGGCCAGATCCGGGTGTCGACCAGGTTGATGTAGAAGGCGCCGGGCCGCGAGCCGTCGAGGCTCGGCCCCTGCGCGTAGCCGCGCGGCGCGCCGACCTCGATCGCCGGCGGCACCCTTTTCACCTCCATCGGCGAGGTCGGGATGGTGGCGAAATATTCGGGCATGCGCGCGCGCACCGCGTCCATCTGGCGGTTCAAATCGGCGATCAGCTCGGCGCGGCCGGCGTCGGTGTTCGGGTAGAGCCAGCGCGGCTGCCGGCCGAGCTCGGTGAGGCGGGCGCCGACGCTGCCGCGGGTGAGGCCTTCGGCCCGAAGCAGCGGGTCGGCCTCGGCGCCGATCTCCTCGACCTGGGCGAGGCCGATCGCGTGCGCCTCGTCGGGCGTGAGGCCGGTGCTGGTGTGAAAGCGCAGGCACAGCTGGTAGAAGCGCTCGCCGTCGGGCAGCCGGCCCGCCGCCGGGCTGGTGCCGGCGCCGCGCCGCAGCTCGGCCAGCGCGGCGAGCTGGCGCTCGAGCGCGCCGGCGAGCCGGCCGTCGACGATCGCCGCCGCCTGCGTCGCCCAGTCGCCCTCGATCCCCTTTTCGCGGGTGCGGCGGACGAGCGACTGCACCAGCCCGGCTTCGCGGCCGCGCTCGGCGCGCAGCGAGCGCGTCTGGGTCAGCGCCTTGTCGAGGATGTAGGTCGGCGGGACGACGCCGCGGCCGGCGTCGGCGCGCATCCGGTCGACCTCCTGGTCGACGGCGCGGGCGAATTCCTCGAGCCGGGCGACATAGGCCGAAGCGTCGGCGCGGGTGTCGATCCTGTGCTGGCTGTCGAGGAAGTCGGGAACGTTCTGGTAGGCGCCCGACAGCTGCGAGACGACGTAAGGGATCGGATAATTGTAGCCGCCGATGCCGCCATACGGAATCGTCGCCGCCTCCTCCATCCGCTCGCCGAGCCACAGCACGGTGTCGAGCCAGGCGCGCTCGCGGCCCTGCAGCCGCGACCGGTCGACCTGGCGCAGCTGACCCATATGGTCGAGCAGCGGGCGATAGGGGCCCATCTTGCCGGCCGGCGACGCGTCGGAAAGGCGGCTCTTGAGAAAGGCGCGCTCGCCGGTGTCGAGCCCGAGCCCGGTCGCCATCTCCGGTGCCGCGCGCAGCATGCCCTCGAAGATGCTGTCGTAGAGCGAGCGCGCCGCCGCCGTCTCGGAGCGCGGCGCCAGCCCGGCGCAGCCCGGCAGCGCCAGCGCGCCGGTGGCGGCGGCCGAGGAGAGGAGGAAGCGGCGGCGGTCGAGGGTGAGGGACATGGCGGGCGGACTCCTCGCAAATTCCCCGCTCATGCTGAGCAGGGCTGAGCTCGTCGAAGCCCGGCATCGAAGCACGAGGCGGTCCTTCGACAGGCCGGTTCGACCTCGCTCACCGGCTACTCAGGATGAGCGGATTGGGCAATGTCGGACCGCTTCCCTACGCCGCCTGTTCCTTCAGCGCGTCGGCGGCGACGTCCGGCGCGGTCTCGATCACCTTCAGATAGGCGCGCACCGCCGGCGGCGGCATGTGGCGGCCGATCTCGTACTGGCGGATGCTGGCGAGCGGAATCCCGTAGGTGCGGGCGAACGCCTCCTGGCTGAGCCCGAGCCGGTGGCGCAGCATCCGGATCCGCCGCCCCATCAGCGCCCGCTCGACGCCGGCTTCGCTGACGTCGCGATCCTCAGGGTCGTTCGGATCGGCCGGAATCGCGATAATATGTTCTTTGTTCACCTGAATTGCTCCTTCGCATCGAGATCATCCGCACCGCGGTCCCGCGCCATACGTGGACGGCCGTCCAAAGTTTGCCCTCGACCCGTGCGATCGCCTTGAACCGTTCCTCCTCGTCTCCGAGGCGAAGCGTCGGCGCGAGCACGAGATACGGATCCTCGAACAGCCTCGCCCCGAAGGCGAGAGGGACGCCGTGCTTCTCCCGGTTGGCGTCGTCCTTGGCCGGATCGAACTCGATCAGCATATATGTGAATCACACAGGCGCCGCAAGCCTTGGGCGCCGCGGCTACGGCTCCGCCCGGTGCACCCGCCCCCGCACCATGACGAAGCGCACGTCGCGCAGCACGCCGACGTCGGCGAGCGGGTCGCCGGCGACGGCGATGATGTCGGCGCTCCTTCCGGGCTCGATCGTGCCGACCTCGCCGGCGAGGCCGAGCAGGTCGGCGGCGTTGACGGTGGCGGCGACGATCGCCGCCATCGGGTCCATGCCGTGCTCGACCATCAGCAGGAACTCGTCGGCGTTGCGGCCGTGCATCGACACGCCGGCGTCGGTTCCGAACGCGATCCGCACCCCGGCCGGGAAGGCGCGCCGCAGCGAGCGGCCGGTGATCCCGATCCGCCATTCGATCTTCTCGCGCACCTCGCCGACATAGGCGTTGGGGTTGGCGCGCAGCCGCTCGATATAGCCGTTCACCGTCGAGAGGGTGGGGACATAATAGGCGCCGGTCGCGCGGAACAGGCGGATGCCCTCCTCGTCGAGCAGGGTGCCGTGCTCGACCGAATCGGCGCCGGCGCGCAGCGCCAGCACGATGCCGTCGGCGCCGTGGGCGTGGACCGCGACCTTGCGGCCGTAGAGGTGCGCCGTCTCGACGATCGCCCTGACCTCGTCCTCGAACATCTGCGCGCCGAGGCCGAGGCCGATGCGGCTGTTGACGCCGCCGGTGGTGGCGATCTTGATGACGTCGACGCCGCGGGCGATCTGGCGGCGGACCGCGCGGCGGCAGTCGTCGGCGCCGTCGCAGGTGCTGCCCGAGCGCAGCAGCGCCTCGTGATATTCCTCGCGCATGCCGAGCGTCGGGTCCATGTGGCCGGTGGACGCCGAGATCGACGTGCCGGCGTCGACGATGCGCGGGCCGGTCGCCCAGCCGCGGCGGATCGCGTCGCGAAGGCCGAGCGTGACGCCGTCGTCCGAGCCGAGGTTGCGCACCGTCGTGAAACCGGCATCGAGCGTCTTCCTCGCGTTCCACGCCGCCTCGTAGGCGCGCAGCGGCACGCTTTCGGTCATTTCGGCGAGCTGGCCCTCGACGCCGGCGCGGTCGGTGGTGAGGTGAACGTGGGCGTCGATCAGGCCGGGCAGCACGAAGCGGTCGGAAAGGTCGATCAGCCGCGCCCCGGCCGGGACGGGGACGAAGCCGTCCTCGACCGATTCGATCCGCCCATCCCGCACGACGATGGTGGCGTTGCGCCGCGGCGGCCGGCCCGGCCGGTCGAGCAGGGTGCCGGCATGGATGAAGTACCGGCCCTGCGCGGGCGCCGGCGGCGCCTGCGCGGTCGCGCCGGGCGCGCCGGGCAGCAGCAGCAGCAGCAGCAGGAGCAGGGGCAGGAGCGACAGCGGCGGGAACCGGGTCAGGCGCATGGGGCGAAACTCCGCTGGAGGGCGGCCGGACGATAGCCGATCCGGACTGCCGGCCAAGCCCCGAATGCGGCGCGAACCCGACGCCCGCCTGTTGCCGTGCTGCAACAGGAGTGTAGCCATCTTGCGACTCCCGCTCGCGCCCGCTGTTCAGCGGGCGTCGCCAAAGTTATTTGTCTACCGAAACGATAGAAGGGGTGAAATCGATGAACCGTCCCGTTCCCGCCGCCGGCAAGGCCGTCCTCCTCGGCGCCGCCTCGCTCGCCGCGCTCGCGCTGGCGAGTCCGGCCGCCGCCCAGGACGAGCCGGTCCCGCCCGAGGTCGAGACCCCGGCCGACGAGCAGCGGATCGTCGTCACCGCGACCAAGCGCGAGACCTCGCTGCTCGAAGTGCCGTTCTCGATCAACGCCCAGACCGAGCTCGACATCCAGCGCTCGGGCGCCAACACGCTCGAGGACCTGTCGCGCAACGTCGCCGGCCTCACCATCCAGAATCTCGGCCCCGGCCAGAGCCAGGTGTCGGTGCGCGGCGTGTCGGCCGGCCAGGTCGTCCGCGACCAGCCGGGCGTCAAGGAGCAGGTCGGCGTCTATCTCGACGAATCGGTGATCTCGCTGTCGCTGTTCACGCCCGATGTCGACCTGTTCGACCTCAACCGCATCGAGACGCTGCGCGGCCCGCAGGGGACGCTGTTCGGCTCGGGCTCGGTCGGCGGCACGATCCGCTACATCACCAACCCGCCCGAGCTCGGCCGCGTCGAGGGCATGGTCGAGGGCAATCTCAACCTGGTCGGCGGCGACGATATCGGCGGCCATCTCAAGGGCATGATCAACCTGCCGGTCAGCGACGCCGTCGCCATCCGCGGCGTCGCCTATCACACCGAATATGCCGGCTTCATCAACGCGCTGCAGGAGGGCGGCGGCGTCGACGAGAATGTCAACGACGGACGCCGCACCGGCGGCCGGCTCGCCATCCTGCTCCAGCCGGCGCCGGGCGTCCGCCTCGTGCCGCGCGTCGTCTACCAGGAGATCCGGGCCGACGGCTTCAACCGCCAGGAAATCTACAATCTGTTCGCCAATCCCTTCACGACGACGCGGCCGCCGGTCGTGTTCGACGAGCGCGAGCAGTTCCTGCTGCTTCAGGAAGGCTTCGCCGACGACACGCTGCTGATCGACCTGACGGCGTCGTTCGACCTGACCGACATGATCGAGCTCACCTCGGTGTCGACCTACATCAACCGCGACATCGTCGTCAGCCGCGACGCCAGCGCGCTGACCGGCAGCGTCTCGGTCGACCTCGGCTTCCCGGACGCGGGCGTGCTGCTGCCGTCGAACCTGATCGATACCACCGATCTCGAGACGTTCGCGCAGGAGCTGCGCATCGCCACCGACAGCACGGGGCCGCTCAACTTCGTCGCCGGCATCTTCTATTCGGACACCAGCCGCTTCTATCGCCAGCGCCTGCCCACCCCCGGCTACGACGCCTTCACCGACGCGCGGTTCGGCGCCGGCACCTCGGCGGCGGTGGCCAACGGCTTCGGTCCCGATTCGCCGTACAATGCCGATCTCCCCTACGACATCACCCAGACGGCGGTGTTCGGCGAGGCGACCTACGACGTCACCGAGCGGCTGATCCTGACCGCGGGCGGCCGCTGGTACGATTTCTCCGAGGAACGGCAGTTCATCTCCGGCGGCCTGTTCTCGAACGGCGACCGGCGGATCGACGAAACCTCGTCGAACGGCTTCAGCCCGCGCTTCATCCTCAGCTGGGAGGCGCTCGAGGACATCCGCCTCAACGCCCAGGCTTCGAAGGGCTTCCGGCTCGGCGGCGTCAACGATCCCCTGAACCTGCCGCTGTGCACCGACGAGGACGAGGCGCTGTTCGGCGCGTTCCAGGACTATGACGACGAGACGCTGTGGAACTACGAGGTCGGGGTGCGCGGCGAGCGGCGCGGCCTCAGCTTCCACGCCGCCGCCTTCTACACCGACATCACCAACCTGCAGGTGACGCTCGACGCCGGCTCCTGCTCGTCGCGCATCGTCTTCAACGTCCCCGAGGCGCACTCGATGGGCGTCGAGTTCGAGCTCAGCGCCGAGCCGGTCGAGGGCCTCGCCTTCACGCTGGCGGGCAGCCTGATCGAGGCCGAGTTCGATTCGACGCTGCCGGAGCCGCTGGCGACGACCACCGGCATCCGCGAGGGCAACCGGCTGCCGTCGGTGCCGAACTTCCAGATTTCGGCCAGCACCAGCTACACCTTCCCGGTGATGACCGACGCCGAGGCGTTCGTCGGCGCCTCGGTCCAGCATGTCGGCAGCCGCTACACCCAGCCGAGCGACCAGGAGAACAATCCGCGTCCGTTCGTGCACGGCCTGCCGTTCGGCGGCGCGCCGGCCAACGCGACCACGATCGTCGACCTGAAGCTGCCCGATTACCAGCTCGTCAACCTCAGCGCCGGCATCGACTGGGACAACGGCCTGGGGGTGATGGTCTACGTCACCAACCTGTTCGACGAGAATCCGATCCTGTCGTTCGATCGCGAGCGCGGCGGCCGGGCGCGGCTCGGCTTCCAGGTCGGCCAGCCGCGGACGTTCGGCGTGACGGTGCGCAAGCGGTTCGGCTCGTGATGGTCGGCCCTGGCCCGAATCGTCATTGCGAGCGGAGCGAAGCAATCCAGCCGAGCGCTTGAGCCGGCCTGGATTGCTTCGTCGCTGCGCTCCTCGCAATGACGGCGGCGACGGCGATACGCATGGTGCAGAGCCTCCGGGAATGAAGCTGAGCCGCCGCGCCCTCCTCGTCGCCGGCGCGGCCGCGGCGGCGGCGCCGGCGCTGGTGCGGGCGCAATCGCTCGGCAGCGCCCCCCGCACGCTCGTCGTCGGCGCCGGCGCCTTCGGGGCCTGGACCGCGGAGCGGCTGCGGGCGGCCGGGGCCAGCGTGCTGCTGCTCGACGCCTGGGGCCCGGCTCACGCCCGCGCCTCGTCGGGCGGCGAATCGCGGATGACGCGCGGCGCCTACGGATCGGCCGAGATCTACACGCGCATGGCGCTCGAATCGCTCGCCGACTGGCAGCTCCTGTCGGACGCCGCCGCGCTGCCGCTGTTCCACCGCACCGGCGTCCTTTTCTTCTTCCCGCGCGTCGAGCCCTATCTCGCCGACAGCCTCGCCGTGCACCGCCGGCTCGGGCTCGACACCGAGCTGCTCGATCCGGCCGCGCTGCGCGACCGCTTTCCGGCGATCGACTTCGCCGGCGTCGAGGCCGGCCTGTTCGAGCCGCGCTTCGGGGCGCTGATGGCGCGCCGCGCGATCCAGACCCTGGTCGCGCGCTACCTCGCCGCCGGCGGCCGCTACGAGCGCGCGGCGGTGGCGCCGCCCGCGGCCGGGGGCGAAGCGCTCGCTTGGGTCGCGACGCTCGACGGCCGCCGCATCGAGGCCGACCGTTTCGTCTTCGCCTGCGGGCCGTGGCTGCCGAAGCTGTTCCCGGACCTGCTCGGCTCGCGTATCTTTCCGACCCGCCAGGAGGTCTTCTTCT
>Ga0299913_10005523_pt1 | contig 10813 bp, 6 predicted proteins | sample RVTome_9_FD_201360 | JGI IMG/M metagenome (GOLD analysis project Ga0299913, IMG submission 201360) | Soil microbial communities from uranium-contaminated site in the Upper Colorado River Basin, Wyoming, United States - RVT155D38 (version 2) ... | reverse complement strand
GCATGACGAGCGTCACCGGCATCGTCGCGGCCGGCTGAATCTTCCCGGTCGAGGTCTTGATGAAGTCGGCCCCGGCATGCATGGCCAGCACGCTGGCGCGCCGCACCCGGTCCAGCGTACCGAGTTCTCCCGTTTCGAGAATCACCTTGAGGTGCGCATTGCCGCAGGCTTCCTTTATTGCTGCAATCTCGTCGAACACGAAGCCGTATTCGCCTTGCAGGAACGCGCCGCGCGAAATGACCATGTCGATTTCGTCAGCGCCATCCTCGACGGCGATACGCGTTTCCTCGAGTTTGATCTGCCGCGGCGCCATGCCGCTCGGAAACGCCGTTGCGACCGAGGCGACCTTGATGCCGGAATGACCGAGCGCCTTCTTCGCAACGGCCACCATGGTCGGATACACACAGACGGCCGCGACATGCGGCAGGTCCGGCAGCGCGTCGTGAAGATGCCTCGCTTTCTGACAAAGCTGCCGCACCTTGCCCGGGGTGTCCTGGCCCTCCAGCGTGGTCAGGTCGATCATGGAGAGGACCATTTTCAGTGCCTGAACCTTGGAGTCCTTCTTGATGCTGCGGCTCTGAAAGCGCGCGACGCGTTCGCTCACGCCGACCTCGTCGACGGGCGTCACGCGGCTCAGGTCTGGAAGCCGGGTGGAAGGCGGCACGGCTGCGAGGCTCATTCTTTCCTCACCTGCTCGCCCGTGCCGTTTCGAGCGCGACCCGGATCATGTCGTCGAAAGACGAGCGGCGTTCCTCGATCGAGAGCGCCTCGCCGGAACGAATGTCGTCGCTCACGGTGCAGATCGCGAGCGCTTCCGCGCCAAGCTCCGCGGCAATGGGATACATGCCGGCCGCTTCCATTTCCACGCCCAGCACATCGTACTTCGCCATGGTCTCGAACATCGCGGTGTCCGGCGTATAAAAGAGGTCGGCGGAAAAAATGTTGCCGACGTGATAGCGCACTTGCATTTCCTCTGCCGCGCACACGGCATTCTGCACCAGCCTGAAGCTCGCGATCGCGGCCAGATCGTAGCCGCCGAAGCGCATGCGATTGACGCCGGAATCGGTCGAGGCGCCCATGGCAATGAGGACGTCACGAAGCCCGACCTTCGGATGCGTCGTGCCGCAACTGCCCACCCTGATGACCGACTTGACGCCGTAATCCCGGATCAGTTCCGTGCAATAGATCGACACGGATGGAATGCCCATGCCGTGCGCCATCACGGACACGGCCATCCCCCGGTACTCGCCGGTAAAGCCCCACATGTTGCGCACGTCCGTGACCCGCCGGGCGCCGTCGAGGTAATTATCGGCAATGTATTTCGCACGCTGCGGATCGCCGGGCATCAGCACGGTCTCGGCGAAATCGCCGGGCGTCGCATTCATGTGTTTCGTGGTCATCGGGGGGTGCTTGTTCTGCATTCTGGCGTGAATTGCCGCCAGTTTACCATTTCGCCCGAACGCCGATATTGGGGGGGGTCGATCACCCTTGTAGGAGCCCGCCATGCGGGCGATTCCCTAACGTCCGTCACACTCGCCCGCATGGCGGGCTACAGGTGCCAATAGAACAGCCGCAGCGGTTAAAATCCCCATCCGCAACGGAGCCACCCCATGCTCATACGCAAAGACAAACCCGCGGAAGAAATCCTCACCGCCGAACGCTGCTACATCCGCGAGCTGCTAAACGACGAACGCGTACCGCAAACCTCACTGGCGGAATGCCGCGTCGAGCCCGGCGTCACCACGCAACTGCATCGCCTCTCCGTTGCCGAGTGGTATCTGATCCGCGAAGGCGAAGGGCTGATGGAAGTCGCGGGCGGCGAACCGTTTGCGGTAGCGCCGGGCGATGTTGTTGCGATTCCACCAAAAGCGCCGCAACGCATCAGCAATCAGGGTACTGCAGACCTGAGATTCTTGTGCCTCTGCTTGCCAGCATTTACGCCGGGATGTTATGAAGCGCTTGAGCTTGGATAAGCTGACGAAATGGGAATTGAAGGGCGCAATACTCCGCAACGTCCGCCGGGCCCGGCGGACGTTGCCTGAATACCACATCGGCACGACTTCTGCCGCAGGCCAAGGCCGATCGAAAATGGTGGCGAAATGTATTGCCGTCGGCGCTATACTGCGCGCCAGATTTTGTGGGGAGTTCAGCAATGCGTAGCAGTAATCCAACAACGAAGATTCGTTCACTGACCGGTATCGGGCGCATGTTTGCGTTCGCGGCGGTACTGAGTTGCGCGCTCGGCGTTTCCGGCGTACAGGCACAGGAGCGGGATCAGACCGGTCGGCTGATTCTTGAGGAAATAACGGTGACGGCGCAAAAGCGCGAACAGACGATGGCGGAAGTACCGGCGGCCGTTTCCGCCATTTCGGGCGACCGTGTTACTACCTACCTCGGCGGTGCGGACGACATTCGCGCCCTGGCCGCACGTGTCCCCGGCCTGAACGTCGAAACGTCCAACGGACGAACGCAGCCGCGCTTCTATCTGCGCGGCCTGGGCAATATCGACTTCGATGTGAACGCGAATCAGCCGGTTGCAATGATCCTCGACGAAATTCCGCTCGAGAACAACACGGTGCGCAGCATTCCGTTGTTCGATATCGAGCGCATCGAAGTTCTGAAGGGCCCGCAGGGGTCCTTGTTCGGCCGCAACACCAACGCCGGCGCCATCAAGATCGATTCCGTGAAACCGAGCGACGATCGGGATGCCCACTTGCGGCTCAGCTATGGTTCGCGCGACACCATCCAGATTGGTGGCGCCACCAACCAGGCCCTGTCCGACAGCATAAACGCCAGACTGTCGCTGCAGTATCAGGAGCGCGACGACTGGATTGACAATACCGTCAACGGCCCCGGCGACGATTTCGGCAGTTTCGAGGAATTCGCCTGGCGGCTGCAGTTTGCCTTCGATCCTTCGGATTCGTTCTCGGGCGGGCTCAAGCTGCACGGCTTCAATCAGGAAGGCACCAGCCCGAACGTGTTCTATGCAAACGCCATCGAGCTTGGCAGCGATGGGCTACGCCCGGAATTCGACGAGGAGATTGTCAGCCAGGACAGCGGCGACATCACGACTCTGGAACTCGATCACTTTGGCGGCGCGTTGAACCTGCAATGGACGCTCGCGAACGAGGTCACGTTGACGTCCATCACCGGCTACGACACCGTCGATAACTTCCAGAGCGCCGACGTCGACGGCGGGCTGCTTTCGTTCGATCCCGCGGACATCGGCGAGCTCGGCCGGCAGGTGTTCTTCAGCGTCGCGACCGGCGACGGACTCGACGACCATTCGCAATTGACGCAGGAATTGCGGCTCGCCGGATTTTCGGACAACCTCTTCTACCAGGTCGGCGTCTTTTATTTCGACGAGGACTTCGAGCTGCGGAACCAGGACTTCATTCTCCCCTTCCTGTCGGCGCTCGTCAGCCAGCAGACCGAGTCACTGGCATTCTTCGGCCAGGTCGAGTATGCCTTGAATGACGCCTGGGCCCTGACGGTGGGCGGCCGCTGGACGGACGACGAAAAGGATCTGCAGGTCGGGCCCGCACCGGGTTCCACTGTCGCACCGGATTCGATCTCGGTCTCGGACAGTTTCGTCAATTGGGATGTCGCCCTGACGTTCGCTGCAAGTGACGCCTGGAGCTGGTACGGCCGGGTCGCGACCGGTTCGCGCGGGCCGGTCACGCTGGGGCGCTTCGGCTTCGTGAGCTCGGCGGAGACGGAGGACACCCTGTCCGGGGAGATCGGTTTCAAGAGCACGCTCGCGGGCGGTCGGGCGCGCTGGAATACGTCGGTCTACGCGTTCCGCAACGACGACCAGCAGCTGACGGCGACCGGCGGGGCTGCGAACGTCAATCAGCTCCTGAACGCAGACCGGGTCAACGGCTTCGGCGTCGAGACCGAGTTCGACCTGCTCATCTCGGAAAATCTTTTCCTCTCTGCCAACCTGAGCTACAACGACACCGAGATCGACGATCCCGACCTGCGGGACGATCTCTGCGGCTCGGCGCCAACCTGCACCGGCCTGGATCCGGTCGTCGGTACGCGCGTCGGACCGTTCGGGCCGGTAACCGAGGTTTCCATTGACGGCAATCCGCTGCCGCGCACCCCTGAATACATCTTCAACTTCATCTTCGAGTACAGCTATCCGTTGCAGGCAGGCGAGCTGTACTTCAACACGGACTGGAACTTCCGCGACGAATCGAATCTTTTCCTCCACCGCTCGATCGAGTTCGTTCAGGAAGATCGCTGGCTCGGCGGCATTCGCACCGGTTACCGTAGCGACAACGGTTGGGATCTGGCAGTCGTCGGCCGCAATATCACCGACGAGGTGGTGGTCGATGGTGGAATCAACTTTCTCAACCTGACGGCATTCGTCAACGATCCGGCTTTCTGGGGCCTCGAATTCCGGCACGATTTTCAGTAGAGCACAGCAATAGCACATGAGTCGGCCAGTACTGATCACCGTTTTCTTGGGAGGACCGACACGGAGGCTCCTGCAGCTTTGACGGCTGCAGGAGCCCGCGTTTCGGCAGAGACGAGCGGAAACAGAATCGCCGTGGCAGCGCACCCACTGCGCGAATAGAATCAAGCCGACCGATGCTGCGCTGTCGCGGCCTCCGAATCGCGAGCTCCATCTTTTCCGGAGTGCCTGATGAAGACCCGTCTGACTTTCATCTCCCTTGCCCTCGCCGTCACCGCCTGCGCCCGCCAGACTCCGCCACCGGCACCGGTCGGTGACATTCCCCCGGTCACCACGGTGACAATAATGACGTTCAACGTCGAAAACCTCTTCGACACCGAGGATGACCCCGGCAAGGATGACAAGACCTTCCTGCCGCTCGCAGCGAAGCAGACGGAAGCGCATCGCGCAGCCTGCGCGGAAATTAAGGTGCCGCACTGGCGAGAGCAGTGCTTCGACTGGAACTGGAGTGAGGCGATACTGGCGCACAAGCTCGCCGTGGTCGCGGACGCGATCCTGCAGGTGAACGACGGGCGCGGTCCCGACATCGTCGCGCTGCAGGAAGTCGAGAACCTGCGGATACTGGAACGGCTGCGCACCGAATACCTCGCCGATGCCGGCTACCTGCCGGGCATCCTCGTCGAAGGCGACGACGAACGCGGCATCGACGTCGCGTTCCTGTCGAAGCTCCCGCTCGCGGAAGCCGCAAAGCTCCACCGCATTCCCTTCGCCGGCGCCGCCGTTGAGCGCGTCGCGGATACGCGCGGAATCCTCGAGGCCACCTTCCTGCTGCCCGGCGGTTCGCGTCTGACGGGTTACGCAGTGCATTTCCCGGCACCTTTTCATCCCACTGAAATGCGCGTCGCGGCCTATGAGTTTCTGGCGAAACTCAAGTCATCGCTGCCTCCGGATCGCCCGGCTTTTGCCGCCGGTGATTTCAACACCACTTCGGCGGAGGACGCCGCGCACTCGATGCTCGAGCGATTTGCAAGGCCCGACTGGACGGTGGTGCACGAGGAGGGCTGCGACGGTTGCAAGGGAACCAGTTATTACGCGCGAGATGACAGCTGGTCGTACCTCGACATGATCCTGTGGTCGCCCGCCGCTGATCGTGGTGCGCAAGCAACATGGACGCTACGCGAGAATTCCGCACACATCGCGAACGCGACCACGGATCAGGTACGCGATGACGGCACTCCTGCCCGTTTCGTACTCCCGGAAGGGCACGGCGTTTCCGACCATTGGCCGCTGGTATTCTCCATCGAAACAAAATAGAAACAACACCTTGCGGGCCTGATGGCCGAATTCGCTGCGATACGCGATGCGACGGCCCCGACCCGGCGCCCCGGATTTGTAGTTCTTGGCTAACGGGTACTCCGGAAACCTTTATTGCATGGGCAATAGGGCTGCGCTAGATTCGCAACACAATTAGACGGACGATCCGAGGCAGACCACTGCCCGCTTTTGTCCGACATTCTGTCCTGGGGCGAAAACAAACTGTCACACAAGCACATTAACTTTCGCCGACATATCATTCCTGGGGAACAACGATGAAAAGCAAGATCGACCATGCACGTGCAGGTGCCGGCCTGCTGCAGGGAATCGCAGGCGCAGTATTTGTCGCCGTAATGCTGCTGGCGGCGCCTGTTGCAGGATACGCACAGGAAACGGCCTCCTCCATTCGTGGCCGCGTGGTCGACACCACCGGCTCGCCGGTTGGGGGCGCGTCCGTCGTGGTGGTCGATATGCGTACCGCCATCTCCCGCAGCTATTCGTCGAATGCCAACGGCAACTTCTTTGCCAGCAATCTGCCGGTTGGCGGCCCCTACCAGGTAACGGTCAACGGCGACAAAACGGTCGAGGTTCCGTCAATCGCATTGGGTGACGTCTACAGCCTTACGGTCGAGGTGCCACCTGCCGGAGAGGTCGAGGAAATTGTCGTCGTCGGGACCGCCGTTCAGGGAGTGGAAGTGGCTGCGGGTCCTGCCGCCACCTTTTCCAACTTCGACATGGAGACATCGGTCGCATTCAATCGCGACATCGTCGATGTTTACAGTATCGATCCCCGACTGAATCTCGACAACGAAGACGACGGCTTCGAAATCAACTGCGGCGGCAAACATCCGCGGTTCAACAGCGTGACACTGGATGGAGTGAGCCAGAACGACCGTTTCGGCCTGAACTCGAACGGGTACTCGACGGCGGTCGGCATGCCATTCCCGTACGACGCGATCGAACAGGTCGCTGTCGAGCTGGCACCCTTCGACGTGACCTACGGCGGTTTCTCGGCCTGTAACATCAACGCCGTTACGAAGTCGGGTACGAACGAGTGGCAAGGAAACATCTTCTACGAGTACACCAGCGACAGTCTGCGTGGCGACAGCATCGGCGGCGATCCCGGCGATTACAGCACGCCCGGCTACAACGAGAAAAACATCGGTTTCTCGATCGGCGGCCCGATCGTCAGGGACCGTCTGTTTGTCTTCGCTGCCTACGAGGAATCGGACGAGCCGCGTTTTCTGGCCCGCGGTTTCGCAGGCTCGGGCGTCGGTGAAGAACGTCCCTGGTACAGCGAGGCACAACACAATCGCGTCGTCGACATTGCCAGTAATATTTATGGATACGATACGGGCGGTCTGCCTGGCGACGGCGCTCAGGAGATCGAAAAATACATGGCGCGTGTGGACTGGAACATCAACGACAGTCATAACGCCGCCCTCATCTACAACTTTTTCGACGGCTTTCAGGATCGCGATTCGGACGGCAGCTCCAACGAGTTCGAGTACGCGAATCACTTCTACGTGAAGGGTGCGGAGTCGGAAACGGTAACGATGAAGCTGTATTCGCAATGGACGGACGCCTTCTCTACCGAACTCTTCTTCAGTAACAACGAGATGATAGATTCGCAGGTCACCGTGGGGCCGAAGGATTTTGCCGATCACCAGATCAGTGTCGATTTCAACACGATCTATCTCGGTGCCGACGACTCCCGCCAGACCAACGCCCTGAACACTGAATCCGACTTCATCAAGCTTACCGGTCAGTATCTGATGGGCAATCACGTCTTCACGCTCGGGTACGAGCGTGAAGAACTGACGATCTTCAACGCCTTCGTGCAGCACTCGCAGGGCGGTGAATACGATTATTTCGATGACTCCGCCGGCAACCCCGCTTTCTGCGACGCACTGACGGCACAGCAGCGCTTCGACGATCCGCAGTGCGAGCTGTCGGGCATCGATCGTTTCGAACTGGGCCGGCCGAGCCGCATTTTTTATGGCAGCGGCGGCGGCACGAATAACCCGACCGATGCGGCAGCACAGTTCAGCAATACACTGAACAGCCTCTACTTCCAGGACGAATGGTTCTATGACGACTACGACCTGACCATCGTCGCGGGCGTGCGCTACGACTTTTTCTCCAGCGACGATCGGCCGAACTTCAACCAGACGTTCACAGACGCCAATGGTGTCCGCAACGACGGGAACATCGACGGCCTCAGTCTGCTGATGCCGCGCCTTGGATTCACCTGGGGCGCACGAGACGATCTGCAAGTTCGCGGCGGCATCGGCCTCTACTCGGGCGGCAATCCGAATGTCTGGATCTCGAATGCCTGGAGCAACGACGGTTTGACCAACGTTCAGCTCGTCCTGAACAACTTCGATGGTTCGCGGTCGGTCCTCGACGGCACTATTCCCCTCACCGGAGGGGATCCGGGCTTCGACGTTCCGCAGGAGTTGTTCGATGCCGTTGCGGCCGTTACGCCGGCGAATGCAGTCAATCAGGGTCTGGTACTCATCGATCCGAATTACAGGCAGCCGCGCGAATGGAAATTTGCGCTGGGCGCAACCTACGACCTGCCGTGGTGGGATGTAGTCGCCGATGTCGACTACCTGCACACTGAACAGCAGGAATCGGCCATGTACGTGGACCTGTCGCAGGAAGTGGTCGGCCAGACAATCATCGGACAGCCCATCTACGACGCCGTCAACGGTGAGAACAACCTGATGCTCACCAACGCAGCCGCCGATGGATCGTCGGATCTTTTCTCCATCGCGTTGACCAAAGACTTCGACTGGGGCCTGGATCTGATGTTCGGCTATGCTTACACGGATGCGGAAGACGTCATGCCGATGACCTCGTCGGTCGCCCTTTCGAACTTCGAGAATCTTGCGACCAACGACATCAACAATCCGGGTGCCGCCACCTCGAACTACGTCGTCCCGAACCGGTTCACCCTGCGTGCAAGCTACGGCAACGAGTTCTTCGGCGATTACACGACGAGGGCTACGGTGTTTGCGTTTTCGTCTGAAGGTCAGCCGCAGAGCTATGTCATGGGATCCGGAGATCTCGAAGCAGGTGGCTTCTTCGGCCGTCACCTGTTGTATGTGCCGAGCGGCCCCAACGACCCGAACGTGATTTTCGATCCGGGATTCGAATCGGCCGAATTCTTCGATTGGGTATCCCGGGAAGGGCTTAGCCCGGGCCTGCAGTCGCGTAACGAGCATCATGCGAGATGGAGCAGTCGCGTCGACTTCCGTCTCGATCAGGAACTGCCGACTTTCGTCGGCGATACGCGGGCCCGCCTGTTCATGAAGGTCTACAACCTGGGTAACCTGCTGAACGATGACTGGGGCAAAGTCACCGATGCTCAGTTCTTCTCCGTGCAGGTGGTCGACTCTTCGGTCGACCCGGTCACAGGGCAATACATCTTCGAATCTTTTGAGGAGGCTTCGGTAAATGATGTACTGGAAAGCCGGTCGCTCTGGGAAGTCCGGTTTGGAATCGAGCTAAGCTTCTGATCGACCGTATCGATCTAGATTTATTGAAGGACGGAATGGGCGGTCAGTGACCGCCCATTCTTTTTTGAACACTGGAAACCGGCTTTCCCTATGAAAATAAAAATAGCGCCGAAGATGTCATTGCTGCTTTGCCTGACTTCCGCGCTCGGCGCCTGTGTGTCGCCGCCACCAACCGCTTCCGAACCGCACGCCGGAATCCTCTGGGTGCGCGATTCCGCCGAGTACCGGGCCCTGGCAATCCAGGCCTACGCGGCAGCCGCCAAGGATCTGCAGGGAATGATCGACGATCCGTCCTGGAGCGCGCTCCCGGACGAGAACGATGCCACCGGACGTAAGCCCGCGATCATTTTTGACGTGGATGAAACGCTGGTCAGCAACGTCGAGTTCCAGGTCGCGCTCGAACCACCCTTTCGCAACAGCAAACTCGATGACTGGAATGCCGCGAATGAGGCTTTACCCGTTCCCGGCGCTCCGGAGTTCGTGCAGCTGGCTCGCGATTCCGGCGTGGAAGTTTTTTTCATCACAAACCGCCCCTGCGAACCCAAAGCCGGCGTAGCCGACGCCTGCCCGCAGGAGCGTGTGACGATCGAGGACCTTCGTGAAGCGGGTATTCCTGCCGACGCAAAGCATGTCATGCTGGCGAACGAACAACCCGGATGGACAGGTGAGAAAAAAGTTCGCCGCGACCTGATCGCACAGGACTATCGCATCATCATGCTGGTCGGCGACGATCTCGGCGACTTCCTGGATTGCGTGCGGGCGCGTCCTGTCGCGCCGTGTACCGAAGGCGCGACCAAAGCCAGCCGCGAACGCGAAGCCGGGAAATATTCCACACTGTGGGGCAACGGGTGGTACATGCTGCCGAATCCGATGCACGGTTCGTGGACGTCGGCGCGCTGACGTCCGTTCTCTGGCGAACCGGCCGATGCCACCGAGCTTTACACAAAGGCACGACCCGCGCGACGCCACCCAAAAAAGCGTATTCTTGAACGAAACTGCAACGGCCAGGCGATCAGCACGGCCCCGAAAAATCTATCTTCCCGGGGAGGTCCACAATGTCCACACTGAAATGCGGTTTGATCCAGATGGGATTCAAGGGCGACACTTCCATGAGCCCGGATCAGATTCGCGATGTAATGATCGAAGCGCACATTCCCTTCATCGAAGACGCCGGCAACAAAGGCGTACAGGTCCTCTGTTTCCAGGAAGTATTCACGCAACCGTACTTCTGCCCGAGCCAGGACCGCAAATGGTACGACGCCGCCGAGAAGATTCCCGACGGCCACACGACGCGGCTGATGCAGAAGTACGCGAAAAAACACAGCATGGTCATCGTCGTGCCTGTTTATGAGGAAGCGATGCCCGGCGTTTACTTCAACACCGCCGCTGTCATCGACGCCGACGGCAGTTATCTCGGCAAATACCGCAAGACGCATATCCCGCAGGTCGATCCCGGCTTTTATGAAAAGTTTTTCTTCAAGCCCGGCGATCTCGGGTATCCGGTGTTCGACACCGCCTACGTCAAGCTTGGAGTGTACATTTGCTACGACCGTCA
>Ga0299913_10005522_pt1 | contig 10813 bp, 9 predicted proteins | sample RVTome_9_FD_201360 | JGI IMG/M metagenome (GOLD analysis project Ga0299913, IMG submission 201360) | Soil microbial communities from uranium-contaminated site in the Upper Colorado River Basin, Wyoming, United States - RVT155D38 (version 2) ... | reverse complement strand
CCGCGGTCACCACGACCGCCGGTGGCATCGCGTTCGGCTCCTACGACGTGGTGATCGCCGGAGGCGTGGAGCACATGGGACGCCACCCGATGGGCGAGGGAGTGGACCCGAACCCGCGGATCATCTCCGAGAAGGTCGTGGACCCCGAGGCGCTCTCGATGGGCAACACCGCGGAGAACCTGCACGACCGCTACCCGTCGATCACCAAGGAACGCGCCGACGCGTACGCGTTGCGCTCCCAGCAGCGCACCGCGCAGGCCTACGCCGACAACGTGATCCAGCCCGACCTCGTGCCGGTCGCGGTCAGGTCCGCCGAGGAGGGCTGGGGTCTCGCCTCGGTCGACGAGCCGCCCCGCCCCGGGACGACGATGGAGGACCTCGTTGGGCTCAAGACGCCCTTCCGCGCGCACGGCCGGGTGACCCCGGGCAATGCGGCGGGTCTCAACGACGGCGCGACGGCCTGCCTGCTCGCCGACGAGGAGACCGCACGCGAGCTCGGCCTCCCGGTGAAGATGCGCCTGGTGTCCTACTCGTTCGTCGGGGTGGAGCCGGAGGTGATGGGTGCGGGACCGATCCCCGCGACCGAGAAGGCGCTCAAGCAGGCCGGTCTCACGGTCGACGACATCGGCGCGTTCGAGGTCAACGAGGCGTTCGCCGTGCAGGTGCTCGCGTTCCTCGAGCACTTCGGCATCGCCGACGACGACCAGCGGGTCAACCCCTACGGCGGTGCGATCGCGATGGGTCACCCACTCGCGTCCTCGGGTGTGCGGCTGATGAACCAGCTCGCGAGGGCGTTCGAGGCGCGGCCCGGGGTCCGCTACGGCATGACCACGATGTGTGTCGGCATCGGCATGGGAGGCACGGTGATCTGGGAGAACCCGCACTGGAACGGCACGGTGGTCGAGCCTGTCGGCACGGTGGTCGAGCCTGTCGGCACGGTGGTCGAGCCTGTCGGCACGGTGGTCGAGCCTGTCGGCACGGTGGTCGAGCCTGTCGAGACCGAGGAAGGTGCCCTCTGATGACCGACATCGTGGAGCTGCTCGAGCGTGGCGTCGCCATGGCCGGCGACGAGGTCGTCACCGAGGCGAAGCTGCGGTACGTCGACCTCCCCCTCGCCGCGGGGACGATGGCCCTGATCACGCTGGACAACGGCCTTGACCACAACCGCCCCAACACGTTCGGGCCGAAGGGTCTGAGCTCGCTCAACACCGCGATCGACGAGGCACTCGGACGTGACGACGTCGTCGCCCTCGGAGTCACCGGCAAGCCGTTCATCCTCGCTGCCGGCGCAGATCTGTCCGGGATGAAGGGCCTCGAGGGTCGCGCCGACGCCAAGCTCATCGCGCAGCTCGGCCACGGGGTCTTCCGCAAGCTCGTCGACGGCGGCAAGCCGTCCTTCGGCTTCATCAACGGGCTTGCGCTCGGCGGCGGCCTCGAGATCGCGCTCAACTGCACCTTCCGCACGGTCCAGGACTCCGCACCCGCCGTGGGCCTGCCCGAGGTCATGCTCGGCCTCGTCCCCGGGTGGGGCGGTGCCTACCTCGTGCCGAACCTCCTGGGCGCGGAGAAGGCGGTGAAGCTGATCCTCGAGAACCCGCTCAACCAGGGCAAGACCCTCAATGGTCATGCAGCCTTCGAGATCGGCCTCGCCGACGCGGAGTTCTCCGGCGCGGACTTCCTCGAGCAGTCCCTGCTCTGGGCCGCCCAGGTGCTCAACCGCGAGGTGACGGTCACGCGGCCCGAGATCGACCGTGGCGACGCCTGGGACACCGCTGTGGCGAAGGGGCGCTCGATCGCGGACGCCAAGACCGGCGGAGCCTCCCCCGCGGCCTACCGTGCCCTCGACCTGATCGCGGCGGCCAAGGACAGCTCCCGTGACGAGGGCTTCGTCGCCGAGGACGAGGCCCTCGCGGACCTGATCCTCACCCCCGAGCTCGCCGCGAGCCTGTACTCCTTCGACCTGGTGCAAAAGCGCGCGAAGCGTCCGGCCGGCGCACCCGACAAGGCCCTCGCCCGGCCCGTGACCAAGGTCGGCATCGTGGGCGCGGGCCTGATGGCCAGCCAGCTGGCGCTGCTGTTCGCGCGACGCCTGCAGGTGCCCGTCGTACTCACCGACCTCGACCAGGCACGGGTCGACAAGGGTGTGGCCTACGTGCACGAGGAGATCGACAAGCTCCTGCTCAAGGGCAGGCTGTCGCAGGACAAGGCGAACCGGCTCAAGGGCCTGGTCACCGGCGCGGTCGACAAGACCGACGTCTTCTCCGACGCCGACTTCGTGATCGAAGCCGTCTTCGAGGAGATGGGTGTCAAGAAGAAGGTGTTCGCCGACGTCGAGTCGATCGTCTCGCCGGAGTGTGTCCTTGCGACCAACACCTCGTCGCTGTCGATCACCGAGATGGCCTCCGACCTGCAGCACCCGGAGCGGGTCGTGGGCTTCCACTTCTTCAACCCCGTCGCGGTGATGCCTCTGCTCGAGATCGTCAAGGGCGAGCGGACCGACGACGCCACACTGGCCACGGCGTTCGCCACCGGCAAGGCGCTGAAGAAGACCACGATCCTGGTCAACGACAGTCCGTCGTTCATCGTGAACCGCCTCCTCGGACGGTTCATGGGTGAGGTGAGCAAGGTCGTCGACGAGGGCACCCCGGTCGACGTGGCCGACAACGCCTTCGCGGGCGTCGCGCCGATGCCGCCGTTCGTGCTGCTCTCCCTGGTCGGCCCGGCCGTCGCACTGCACAACAACGAGACGCTGAACAAGGCGTTCCCGGACAGGTTCTACGTCTCGCCCAACCTCGAGCGGCTGGTCGCCGCGAAGAAGCCCGGGCTGTACGGCGCGGACGGGAAGCTCGACCCCGAGGTGGCCGCGATGTTCGTGACCGGCGACCTCGCGCTGAGCTCCGAGGAGGTCCGGGAGCGGGTCCTCTCGGTGCTGGCCGAGGAGGCGCGCCTGATGCTGGACGAGGGGGTCGTCGTGGGCCCCGAGGACATCGACCTGGGGATGATCACCGGCGCCGGGTTCTCGTTCTGGAACGGCGGCATCACGATGCTGCTCGACCGCGAGGGCATCTCCGAGAAGGTCACCGGCTCGACGTTCCACTGACCCCTCGGGCCACCGCTTTCCCATGGTCCCCTGGTAGAGCGTGACTCCCCACGACGCATTCGTCGAGGGGAGTCACGCTCTCCCGTGGGAAGTTCAACGCCGTGCGACCGCCCCGGGCCGGGTGGCACGCTCAAGCGCCACGGCGAAGACCGTGAAGAACACCGTGGTGATCGTGCACCCCCACCAGGTGATGTTCGACAAGATGAACGCCGCGAACCCCGCGAGCACCGAGAGGGGCGCCCACCAGCGGACCAGACCCGCAAGCCACAGGGCCACCGCCGCCAGCGGGAGCGCGAGGACCAGGCCCGCGACCCCTGGCATGGCGAACACGGGAGGGCCCCACATCGTCGCCTCCATGTGCTCGGCGACTGCCGCTGTCGTCTCGACTCCGGCGACCTGGCCGATGGCCGAGTCGTACCAGTCGATGAACAGCAGTCCCGGAAGCGTGGTCATGCCTGCGAACCCGACGAGGGCGGCAACGTTGGCAAGCCACGCGCCTCTCCCTCTCACGTAGCCGACCAGCAGCAGTGCCGGGGCAATCCAGAATGCGTACGACCAGTGGAACCCGAGCGACTTGAACTGCAGCGGCTCCGGGTTCGCGGCGTAGAGCGCCCAGAGCTCCTCTCCGTCCAGGCCGACCGCCGGGTCGGCGTATGCGCCGACGACAGCGAACAGCCCGGCAAGGACCGGACAGGCAACGAGGAACCAGCGGCGTACGGCAACCGCACGGCTGGGTTGGAGGTCGACGTCACCCGTGGACGCGGCGCCCCCGGGCGGCGTACCGGTGGCAACGGCGTGGGTGGTGGAGCTCGCGGCGCGGGCGATGAGGAAAGACATCTCGAACCTTCTGACGTGGGTGAGACTTCTCGGTGGTCCCACGGTCGCGGAGCGGAGCCACAGCGAGGATCGCCCGTCGGAAGGATTTCGCCCTCAGCCGTACGACGGATCTCCGAAGCCCTCACGCTCCCCCGGCAGGACCACGCCGTTCTCGTAGGCGAAGATCACCGCCTGGACCCGGTCGCGCAGCCCGAGCTTGCTGAGCACGTTGCTGACGTGCGTCTTCGTCGTCGCCTCGGAGACGAACAGGCGCTGCCCGATGTCGGCGTTCGGCAGCCCGCGGGCGAGGAGTCCGAGCACCTCCACCTCGCGCGGGGTCAGCCGCGCCAGAGCGGGGTCGGGCTTACGCGTCGCGATGGGCGGGCGGCGTACGAACGCGTCGATGACGCGGCGCGTGACACCGGGCGCGAGCAACGAGTCACCCGAGGCGACGATGCGGATCGCGGCGACGAGCTCCTCGGCGGGTGCGTCCTTGAGCAGGAAGCCGGAGGCGCCGGCACGGAGTGCCTCGAAGACGTACTCGTCGAGGTCGAACGTAGTCAGCACCAGCACCCGGGTGGACACGCCCTCGTCGAGCAGCGCACGCGTGGTCGCGATCCCGTCGAGCACCGGCATCCGGATGTCCATCAGCGTGACGTCGGGCGCGAGCCTCCGTACGACCTCCAGCGCCTCCTCGCCGTTCGCCGCCTCCCCCACCACCTGGAGGTCGGGCTCGGACTGGAGCAGCGAGCGGAACCCGGCACGCACCATGCCCTGGTCGTCGGCGATGACCACCGTGGTCGGGGTGCTCACGTGGCCTCTCCGACCGGGAGGTGCGCCTCGAGGCGCACGCCGCCCGCGACGCGGTGGCCGATCTGGAGCGACCCACCGTAGATCGCGACGCGTTCGCGGAGCCCGACCAGGCCGTGGCCGCCCGTCGCGTCAGTCATACCTCGTCCATCGTCCTCGATCACGAGGCCGATGCTTCCGAGGCGGTAGCTCACCACCACGTCGACCCGTCGTGCTCCGGAGTGCCGAACCGCGTTGGTGAGGCCCTCCTGCACGATGCGGTATGCCGCGAGGTCCACCCCCGGCGCCAGGTCGAACGGCTCGCCATCGACGGTGAGCTCGACCTCGAGCTGCGGCGCGCGGACCTGGCGCAGCAGCCGGTCGAGCTCGGCGAGACCGGGCTGCGGCACGAGCGAGGCGGCCTCGCCGTCGGCGCGGAGCACACCGAACAGGCGTCGCATCTCCGCGAGCGCCTCCCGGGCCGTGGCCTCGACAGCGGCGAGGTCCGCTGCCTCCCGGGCGTGCTCGGGGCCGAGCCGGCGTCGTACCGCCTGAGTCTGGATGGTCACCACAGTGATCGAGTGCGAGACGATGTCGTGCAGCTCGCGCGCGATCCGGGTCCGCTCCTGCTCGACCGCCACGGCCCGCTCCCGCTCGAGCAGCTCCGCACGTGCGACGGCCTCCTCCGTGCGAAGCCCCCGCTGGCGCACGAGGACGCCGACCGCCCACGGCCCCAGCAGGAACACCACCGCGGCAGCGACGTCGCTCGGTTGGAGCCCCTGCGGGTTCAGCGCGGTCAGCGCGACGAGGAACGGTACCGCGACGACGGCCAGTCCCGCGTAGCTGCGCGGGGTCTCGGTCTCGGAGCCGACCGTGTAGCACACGAGCACCAGCGACAGCAGGGTCGAGAACTGGCCGTCCGGGTTGGTGACGATCGTCGAGACGACCACACAGACCGCCACGCCGATCGGGAACGTTCGTCGCCATCCCAGCGTCGCCATGGCCAGCCCGCCCACGACTGCGTGGAGGCCCGGCGACGGCACGGCGGGGCTGAGCACCGCCTCTGCGACGGTCATCAGCACGAACGCCGCGGCCAGGGCGACGTCCACCAACGGTGGGCGCACCGGCAGACGCTGGAGGAGGCTGCGCACCGAGGGCCGGGGCGTCGCCGGCGCGGACTGCAGGTCGTGCATGCCACGACGGTAGGGCACGGCCCCGCGGCCCACATCGGTCTTGCGGATGAGACCCGGAGGACTCGACCCGACGACGTCAGGTCAGGGCTGCTGCTCGACCTCGAGCAACGTCGCCGCCCCGTCGAGCGCGGTGACGTCCTCCACGATGCTCCGTGCGAGCTTCTGCGCGGTGAGCCCGATCTCGTCGAGGATCTTCGCGCGCTTGGCGTGCTCCAGGAACCGCTGCGGGATGCCGTGCAGCCGCACCGGGGTGTCGATCCGCGCCTCGTTGACCATCTGCAGCAGGACCGACCCGCAGCCACCGGTGATGCCGTTGTCCTCCACACAGACCACCAGCCGGTGCTCACGCGCGAGCTCGAGCACGACCGGGTCGAACGGCTTGACCCACCGCGGGTCGACCACGGTGACTCCGATCCCCTGAGCAGCAAGCCGTTCGGCGACGTCGACCGAGACCGACGCCATCGAGCCGATCCCGACGAGCAGGACGTCCTTGGCGCCCTTGCGGACCAGGACGTCCATCGAGCCCGCACGGTCGACCGGCTCCACGTCGGCGGTCGGCGGCCCCTTGGGGAACCGTACGACGGTCGGGGCGTCATCTACCGTCACGGCCTCACGCAACAGCTCCCGCAGCCGCGAGGCGTCCCGTGGTGCAGCCAGCCGCAGGCCGGGCACCACCTGGAGGATCGACATGTCCCACATGCCGTTGTGGCTCGCGCCGTCGTCGCCGGTCACGCCGGAACGGTCGAGCACGAAGGTCACGCCGCACTTGTGCAGCGCCACGTCCATCAGCACCTGGTCGAAGGCACGGTTGAGGAAGGTCGCATAGATCGCGACGACGGGGTGGAGGCCGCCCATGGCGAGACCCGCCGCGGACGTCGCCGCGTGCTGCTCGGCGATCCCGACGTCGAAGGTCCGTTCGGGGTAGCGGGCGGCGAACTGGTCGAGTCCCACCGGGTGGAGCATCGCGGCGGTGATCGCGACCAGGTCCTTGCGCTCGCCCCCGAGGGTGACCATCTCGTCGGCGAAGACGTCGGTCCAGATCTGGCCCTTGGGGTTCTCGACACCGGTCGCGACGTCGAACGGCCCGGGCGAGTGGAAGTTGTCGGCCTCGTGACGCTCGGCGGCGTCGTACCCGAAGCCCTTCTTGGTGATCACGTGCACGATCACCGGACCGCCGAACCGCCTCGCCTTCTCCAGCGCCTGCTCCACGGCCACGCGGTCGTGCCCGTCGATGGGTCCGACGTACTTCAGGCCGAGGTCCTCGAAGAGCCCCTGCGGCGCAAGCGCGTCCTTCATGCCCTTCTTGACCGCGTGGAGGGCGTCGTACACCGCGGGCCCGACCCCGCGCACCCCGTTGAGGCGCTTCTTGACCAGATCGAGCACCTGCTCGTATCGCGGGTTCGTGCGGAGCGTGGTCAGGTGGTTCGCGAGTCCGCCGACGGTGGGCGTGTAGGAACGACCGTTGTCGTTGACGACCATCACGAGCTTGCGGTCCTGGTCCGCGGCGATGTTGTTCAGCGCCTCCCAGGCCATGCCTCCGGTGAGTGCGCCGTCGCCGATCACGGCCACCACGTAACGGTCCTCGCCGCGGATGGCGTACGCCTTGGCGAGACCGTCGGCGTAGGACAGCGAGGTCGAGGCGTGGGAGTTCTCGACGACGTCGTGGTCGGACTCCGCCTGGCTCGGGTACCCCGAGAGCCCGCCTTCCTGGCGCAGGGTGTCGAACTCCGACGCGCGCCCGGTGAGCACCTTGTGCACGTAGGCCTGGTGACCGGTGTCGAACACCACCCGGTCGGTGGGTGAGTCGAACACCCGGTGGATGGCCATCGTCAGCTCGACGACACCGAGGTTGGGTCCCAGGTGGCCGCCCGTACGCGAGACCTTGGCGACCAGGAAGTCGCGGATCTCCGCCGCCAGGTCGGCCAGCTGGCTGTCGTCGAGGTCGCGCAGGTCGCGCGGTCCCGTGATCGACGAGAGGTATCCCATGTAAACGATCGTCCCAACTTCTCGGCGGCAACTACCCGAGTCTAGTCGCCGGTGCCTCAGACCTCGAAGTAGGCGATGGCAGGCTCGACCAGGCTGCCGACCCACACCCGGCCGGCGTGCTCCCGCACCCCGGTCGCCATGTGAAACGACGTCGCGTCGAACGACCGGTCGTGGACGACCGCACCCCCGTCGTCGATCGCCATCACGCGAACCGTCCGCTTCTGCTTGGGTCGCACCGGCTCGGGCAGCCGCCACGCGAGACGGCGCACTGGCATCGGGGCCCGCATCAGCCTCTCGACCACGGGGTCCTTCGGCGAGGCGATCGTCACCCACACGAGCCCGTCGCTCCCCCGGGCGATGTTGTCCGGGTAACCCGGGAGGTCCGCAACGAGCGTGTCCGTCGTACCGGCTCGGTCACCGGTCAGCCAGTGGCGTACGACGGTCCGCCCGGCCGTCTCCGCCACCGCAAACCAGGACTCGTCGCCCGGCAGCGCCACCCCGTTGGAGAAGCGCAGCCCCTCGAGCACCACCGACACCGAACTGTCGGGGTCGCGCCGGAGCAACCGTCCGGACCTCGTGTCCTCGGCGATGTCGGCCCGCCACCGGTCGACGCCGTGGAAGCGCGAGGAGTCGGTGAACCAGATCGTGCCGTCGGGGGACACCGCCGCGTTGTTGCAGAAGCGCATCCGCTGCCCGTGCACGAGGTCGGTCAGAACCTCCACGCGGCCGGTGGAGGCGTCCAGGGCCAGCAGCCCCCGTCGTGCGTCGCACACCAGGATCCGGCCGTCGGGGAGGTGCTCGAGCCCCATCGGACGCCCGCCGGTGTTGCCGACGCGTTCGATCCGTGTGCCCTCGTCGCGGACCCGCCACACCGTGCCGTCCTCGGTGCCGGTGAGCACCGACCCGTCCTGGTCGACAAGCACATCCTCGGTGCCGTGCCCGGGCACCGGGACCACGGTCAGCAGCGAGGCGCGGGCAGGATGGGTGGTCATGCTGCGCAGGCTACAGCCGGGCGACGAACCGGCGACCGCGCAAGGCCTCCTCGACGAGCCCGACCGCACGCCGCTCGGCGAGGAGCCTCGCGCCCTCAGTGTGCCAGGTCTCGATCGCGGTCTCCACGGTGTCGGGGTCACAGACGTCGCGAAGCGCCGCCCGTGCCTCGCTCAGCCCGCGTCGCACGGCCGCCTGCGATGCCTCGACGTGGAGGACGGCGAAGCGGGCGAGGACGACGACGTGACGGCGGAGCACCGGATAGGAGCGGTACTCGGGCGGGCAGATGTCGAGCAGCCAGTTGGCGGCCGTGCGCTCCCAGTCGGGCGCGTCGGGCGGGCGGACCTGCGCGGGCCAGCCCGGCGGCGCCACGAGTCGGTCTGCCATCCCCCCAGCATACGCGGTGTTCGCACACCTGTTCGAATAGATCGGTGGGTCACCCTGGAAGGAAGGACAACCGGACCTCCCGGTCGGGGTTGTCCACGTTGAGATCGACCAGGCAGATGCTCTGCCACGTGCCGAGCTGCAGCCGCCCACCGAGCACCGGCACCGTCGCGTACGGCGGGATGAGGGCAGGCATCACGTGCGACCGGCCGTGGCCGGGCGTGCCGTGCCGGTGCTGCCAGCGGTCGTCGTTCGGCAGCAGGTCCGCCAGCGCGGCGAGCAGGTCCTCGTCGCTGCCGGCGCCGGTCTCGAGGATCGCGACCCCCGCGGTCGCGTGCGGGACGAACACGTGGAGCAGCCCGTCGGTCTCCTCGGCGGCGAACGCCGAGCAGTCCCGCGTGATGTCGAGGACGGTGTCCCGGTCCCCCGTCGTGTAGTGAAGAGTCTCTGAACGCATGACCCCATCCTGCTCCAGACGCCACCACACCTCGAGCCGGGCTCGACCGGGACGCTCAGAGCGTGGAGAGCGAACGGACCAGGACGACGACGGCCGAGACCGCGCACAGGATGAGCATCCCGGTGCGGATGTGGCGACGGGGGACCCGCCGGTCGAGCAGCCGGGAGAGGGCGAAGCCGACCACCAGGGCGGGCACGAGCGCGAGCGCCAGCAGCAGCGTGGAGAGCTCCAGCGCACCGGCGATCCCGAGCCCGGTGAGGCTGAGCGCCGCGCCGGCGACGAAGTACAGACCCAGGGTGGACCTGATCTGTGTCGGCGAACGGTGTTGGTAGAGCAGAGCCATGGGTGGCCCGCCGATCGACGTCGCGGTGCCGGTGACCCCCGAGACGAATCCGGCGACGGACAACGTCCTCACGTTCACGGGCACCTCCACCGCGCGCACCGAGAGACCGACGCTGAGGAGCACCATGAGACCGACGGCGATGCCCAGCCCGGCTGCCGGCACGGAGGTCACGAGCACGACGCCGAGCACAGTGCCCAGGACGCGCGTCGGCAGCGACCAGCCGAGTCCTGCCCAGTCGATCTCGTGGTGCTCCCGGACCAGCGTGACCAGGGGCATGATCGCGGCCAGCCAGAGCATCAGGTCGGGCATCAGCTCCGGTGCGACCAGGGCGATGACCGGGGCGGAGACCAGCCCCAGCCCCAGCCCGATCAGCCCCTGGACGCCGGCTGCAACGACAAGGGTGGCGACCAGGACGGCCACCACCCCTGCGTCGACTCCGAAGATGGTCAGCCCTTGAGCAGACCACGCAGGACGTACTGCATGATGCCGCCGTTGCGGTAGTAGCCCGCCTCACCAGGAGTGTCGATGCGCACCTTGGCGTCGAACTCGACCTCGCCGGCCTTGACCTTCACGGTCTGCGGGATGTCGCCGTCGTTGAGGGCGGTGACACCGGTGACGGAGAACTCCTCCTCACCGCTCAGCCCGAGCGACTCGGCGGTCTCCCCCTCGGGGAACTGCAGCGGCAGGACGCCCATACCGATCAGGTTGGAGCGGTGGATGCGTTCGTAGGACTCCGCGATCACGGCCTTGACGCC
>Ga0299913_10005521_pt1 | contig 10814 bp, 14 predicted proteins | sample RVTome_9_FD_201360 | JGI IMG/M metagenome (GOLD analysis project Ga0299913, IMG submission 201360) | Soil microbial communities from uranium-contaminated site in the Upper Colorado River Basin, Wyoming, United States - RVT155D38 (version 2) ... | reverse complement strand
GTCACGAACGACCACGTCTCCTTCGGATCCCATCCCCAGTAGCGGCCCCACGCCTCCTGCGCCCAGATCGCGCCGGCGATCACCGCGAACGTCCAGATCGGGAACGCGAACGCGATCACGCGATAGGCGACGCGGTCAAGCGCGGCCGCGGACGGAAGGACGCCGCCGCGCTGCGGCGCGGACGCCCCCCCGGCGCCCTCGGGATCGGGCAGCAGGTCGTGCGGCGCGTCGACCTCGACGGCACCGCCCATGATCGGGGCGGGCATGCGCTCGCGGCCCACCGCGAGCGCGCGACGCTCCGATCGGTCCTTCAGCAGGAACAGGATCGTCGCGATCCCACCGATCGCGAAGAGCGAGGACCCGGTGATCGCCGCGACCACGTGGATCTTGATCCAGTACGAGTTGAGCGCCGGCTGCAGCGGGCTCGGCTCGACCGGGAAGAACATCGCCGCGACGGCGAGCGTCAGCACCGAGAACATCAGCGAGAAGCCGGTGAGCGTCTTGATCCTCGCGACGCCCTCGACGAACACGAGCGTCCCGACGACGACGAGGAACGCCAGCACGGTCGAGTACTCGAACATGTTGCCCCAGGGCACGCGGTCGGCGGCCATCCCCCGCGCGACGATCGAGACGAGGTTGGCCGAGGCGCCGGCGATCGTGACGACGCGCGCGAGCACCCAGAGGAGGTCACGCCGGGCCGCCAGATAGGCGAAGGAGAGCACCATGGCACCGAGGTAGAGCCAGATCGTCACGTCGAAGGACGTGCTCGAGATCCTCGCCCAGTTCACGACGTCCCTACCCTCTCCTCCGGTTGGGCCTCGACGGCCTCGCGTCCCCCGATACCCCGGACGATCCGATCGAACTCCGCCTCGAAGGCGTCCTTCTTCTGCAGGGCGAAGCCTCCGATCTTCACGAGCGAGCCGCCGGGGGCAGCCTCCGCCCGGATCCAGACCTTCCGCCGGGAGACGTACAGCGAGGGGATGAGTCCCACGAGGACGAGGATAGCGGCGGCCAGCACCAGCGGGATGCCCACGTCGCGGCTGACGAGGAAGACGCTGTACTGCCGGAGCTCCGAGAACGAGAGTCGGAGCTCACCTGTCCCGGGGATATCGAAGGTGCTGGTCCCCGCCGCGTGAAGGTCGGAGCCGCCGATGCGCCGGAGACCGGTCGTGTCGATCGTCGACAGCGCCGGATCGGTGATCTCGCCTGCGTACACGGAGTACCGGATGTACGGGTCGAACTGCCCGAGCATGGAAGTCGGCTCGCCCGTGAGCTGGAGGTTGGCGAACGCGCGGAAGTCCGACCAGAGCTCGAGGGTGATCATCACGTCGGGCTCGGGCGCGGTCAGCTTGATGGCACCTCGCCACGGCATCGCGGTGGCGGGCACTCCTTCCGGTGCATCGTCCCTCGCCATCTCGATCGGCGTCGACCACAGGCGCTGTTCCTGGAGCGACACCTCGACGACGGGCGACCACCCGAACCCCTCCTGGAAGAAGCGCAGACCCCCCGCTTCCGCCGGATGGTTCACGCGGATCTCCTCGGTGTCGGTCGGCCGGCCGTCACGATCGAGGAAACGCACCCTCGAGACGAAGTCGATCGCCTGCCCGTTGGGTCGGTAGCGGTCCTCGAAGTCGAGCAGTTGGAAGCCGATCCCGGTGAAGCCTCCGGAGAAGTACCTGCCGGTGCGGATCTGGCCGGCGTAGTTGGGCAGGGCGTCCACGAACGTTTCGCCCTCCGTCACGACCGCGCGGCCGGTGAACCCCGTCCCCTTGCCGACGATCACGCCGAGCAACAGCAGGAAGAAGGCCCAGTGGAACAGGAGGCTCCCGATCTCGCGCAGCACTCCCTTCTCGGCGGCGACACCGAGGCCCTCGCGGGAGACGCGGAACCGCTTCCTCCGCAGGTAGCGCGCCGCCGTCACGGCGGCCTCGTCGGGCCCCGTGCCGACCCGAACCTCCGCGTGATGTCGGAAGCCGTCGAGCTCTCTCGCGTGGATCGGCCGCTGACGGACCGCCCGGATCATGGCTCTGGTCCTCGGGAACAGGCACGCGGTCAGCGAGACGAACAGCAACGCCGTGATCAGGACGAACCACCACGAGCCGTAGACGTCGAAGAAGCCGGCGCGGAAGAAGAACGTTCCCCAGAACTCGTGGTCGTCGAGGTACTGGCCCACTCGCTCTGGCGAGTTGGGGATCTGCGGCAGGAGCGAGCCGATCACGGCGGCCGCCGCGAGGATCATCAGGAGGATCAGCGCCGTACGCATCGACCGCAACGTGCGCCAGACCAGAGCGACGGACTGTCGCAGCGTGGGGGCGGCCGAGGTCGTCATGGGGCCCCGATGCTAGGAGCGCCCTCTCCGCGCGTCCATCCCGTGCCGCTCGCCCTGCCCGGGATCCGGTCGGGTCCCGGCTACCCGTCAAGCGGTTACCGACGAAGACCTACACGAGCCTGCGAGGGCGCACGTCGTCGTCGTCAGGGATCTGACACTCCAGCCGACAGCGCCACGGCTTGGGCACGCTTACAGCCCCGGGGCGTAGCGCGCGAGCGGCGCGATGATCCGCTGGAAGGTGCCCGTGATCAGCAGCACGCCGACCGTCACGAGGAGCGCTCCCGAGACCCCCGCGATCGCTCGGTAGTTCCGTCGCACCCAGCCGAGGCTCCGCACCAACCGGTCGGCCCCGATGCCCACCAACAGGAACGGCAATCCGAGGCCGAGTGAATACACGACGAGCAGGGCGGCCCCTTTCACCGTGCCACCACTCGCCGCGATCGCCAGGATGCCCCCGAGCACCGGCCCGATGCACGGCGTCCACCCGGCGGCGAACGCCATCCCGAGCGGGAGCGCCCCGGCCGTGCCGGGGCGCACCCGCTCGAGCAGGGGCCGGCGCTCCGCGTACAGACGCGGCGAGCCGCGGCGGAACGCGTAGCCGAGCATCAGCAGCCCCAGCGCCAGCACGACCAGCCCGGCCGCCCGCTGGAACCAGGGGTCCCGGAAGAGCCGGACGAACGTCCCCGCGAACGCGCCGAGCAGCGTGAACACGATCGTGAACCCCAGGATGAACAGCAGGATCGGCAGGAGCGGGCGCCGGCCCTCGCCCTCGGTGGCGCGGCTGCCGGTGACGAACGAGACGTAGCCGGGCACCAGCGGCAGGACGCACGGGCTCGCGAACGACACCACCCCGGCCGCGAAGGCGAGGGCCGGCGCCCACCACGACGAGAGCCCCGTATCGACCAGTCCGGCCAGCATCAGGTGCCCAGTCTCCCATCGCCGCCTGCGTGAGTTGTCTGTGCTCCGGCAGGGACTTAGTGTGGAGCTGCTCGTGAAAACCTTCACGAGTGGGAGCGGGAGCCAAGAGCAGGGCAAGGCCCCCCGAGGCCCGGTTATGATTCGCCCGCCCATGGAGCAAGCGAGCGCATGAGCCAGGTCGACACCGCAGCCAGATCGCCCATCCAGACCGTCAAGCGCCATGTCGAGGCGTTCCTCAGGGACTTCGAGTGGTCCTGGACGAACGCCGTCCTCTTCTCGATGGCGCTGCTGTTCTTCCTGCTGATCTCCGCCGCGGTGCTCCCCTCTTGGTGGATGTACTACTCGGAGCAGAAGCTGGGCTGGCAGGGCCCCACGGACCTGGAAGCCTTCCTCCGGGAGCCGTTCAACTTCGGTGGGAGCCCGTTCTCGGCGGAATCCTTCCTGTGGCTCTCGGCAGAGGGACTGCTCATGCTTCGCGACGCCATCGCGATGGGGCTGACCACCGGTCCCGTGATCACGGTCCTCGTCCTCGGCTCCATCCTGCAGAACTGGCGGCGCAAGCTCCGCGGCGAGTCCGGCGACGTTCGCCCGACCGGTGGGTACCGGTAGGAGACAGAGGAAACAAGATGCCCTTCACCAAGACCGAAGTCGACATCCACGAGGACTACAACCTCGAGGCGGTCGACCCCGCGTGGCTCGCGCAGGGCGTGAAGTCGCCGAAGCACCTGATGCTCGATCCGGACAACTGCATCCTGTGCCGGGCGTGCGAGGACGTGTGCCCGTGGAACTGCATCTTCATGCTCTCCCCCGGCATCGTGGAAGACGCCGAGACGCCGGCCTCGGAGGCCGAGGTCCTCACCTCGAGCACGATCTTCGTCCTGGACGACAACGCCTGCACCCGGTGCTCCGTCTGCGTGGACCGGTGCCCGACGGACACGCTGTACTATGCGCGGCTGCCGGATGGTTCCGGCGGCAAGCGGACGATGGCCGAGGTCCCGACGTCCCAGGCGGCGGACGAGTGATCGTGCCGACCGCGAGAGGGGGAGCACGTTGAAGTTGAAGCCCCCGTCGCCGAGCGAGGTCGGCGACCGTCTCCGGGAATCGGAGGTCTGGAAGTCGATCTTCCGGCCGGGCTCGATCTTCCGGAAGGGCTACAAGGACACGTCGCGCGACCGCGCGCTCGCGACCATGAACAACGTGCTGTACCACCTCCACCCCGTGAAGGTGAAACGGCACGGGCTGAAGCTGACCTACACGTTCTGCCTCGGTGGGCTCTCCTTCTTCCTGTTCATCCTGCTCACGATCACCGGCATCTTCTTGATGTTCTTCTATCGTCCGATGGCGGATCTCGGCGGCTCACAGGCGTACACCGACATGCAGAACATCCGGACCCTGGTGTTCTTCGGCGACTTCATCCGGAACCTGCACCGGTGGGGAGCGCACCTGATGGTGATCACGGTCACGCTGCACATGGCGCGGGTCTTCTACACGGGGGCCTACAAGCCGCCGCGCGAGTTCAACTGGGTCGTCGGCGTGATCCTGCTCTTCCTCACGCTGGGTCTGTCGTTCACCGGGTACCTGCTGCCGTGGGACCAGCTCTCGCGCTGGGCCGTGGCGATCGCCGAGGGCATCGCCGGATACTCACCGCTGATCGCGAAGCAGGCGCAGTTCCTCCTGCTGGGCGGGGTCGTCGTCGGCCCCGACACCCTCCTTCGCTGGTACGTGCTTCACGTGCTGGCGCTTCCCTTCGTGCTGGTGCTGTTCCTCGCGGTCCACTTCTGGCGGATCCGCAAGGACGGCGGGATCTCGGGACCGCTCTAGGAGGCCGGTGATGGCACGCGAGGACACCCCGCTCGATCAGGAGGTCTTCGACCGCGTCCTGAAGGAGCAGCTCGAGGCGGGCACCGACAAGCGAGTGGCCGAGGGCCGCGCGCGATCGGCGGCGGTCCGCGCCTACAAGACCGCGCATCCCGAGGAGGAAGCCGCTCCTGCCGCGGCCGCGTCCGGCGGCAACGGAGAGGCACAGGCGCCGGCTGCCGCGGCAGCAGGCGCAGCTCCGGCTGCAGCGGCCGCCCCCGCACAGGGCCAGGCCGCGATGGTGGCTGCCGCTCCTGCGAGTGCCCCGACGAGGACCGCGCCGCTCCCCACCGGGAACATCCCGTCGCCCAAGAAGGGAGCTCCGGACAAGCACCGTCTGCTCGCGCTCGTGCCGCCCGAGGGGATCCAGCGGGTCGAGCGCGAGCAGGGCGACCGCGTGAACGTGTGGCCCCACCTGCTCATCGAGGAGTTCGTCGCGATGTTCGTGCTGTCCGTGGGCCTCGTGGTGTTCTCCACTTTCGTGAACGCCCCGCTCCGCGAGCTGGCCAACGCGAACCTCACCCCGAACCCGTCGAAGGCGCCGTGGTACTTCCTCGGACTGCAGGAGCTGCTGCGCTACTTCCACCCCTTGGTCGCCGGGATCTCGATCCCGACGTTCATCCTCGTGGGATTGGCAGCGGTGCCCTACGTCGACCGGAACCCGAGCAACAGGCCCGGGGACAGGAAGATCGCGATCACCCTGTTCACGATGATGTTCATGTTCGGCGCCGTGCTCACGATCATCGGCTCGTTCTTCCGGGGCCCGGGCTTCAACTGGACCTGGCCGTGGGCGCAGGGGGTGTTCTTCGAGCTGTGACGACGCTCGCCGTGTCCGCCGGGCTCATCGCCGCGATCGCATCCCTCCTGGCGATCACGATCTTCGCTATCGCGTTCTTCGTCATCTCGCTCCGGTCCTACCAGCGGCAGCAGGAAGCGGTCGCCGCCACCCGGGCGCGCGCCGCGGGCCTTCCCTCCCCACCCGGCCGCGCGCCGGCGGTGTCGCGTCGCGACTTCTTCCGCAAGTCCCTGATCACGTCGCTCCTGGTGTTCGGCGCGCAGTTCGGCGGGGCATCGATCGCGTTCCTCTGGCCGAACCTCAAGGGTGGGTTCGGGGCGCTGATCGACGCCGGCCCGTTGGACGAGATCAAGGCGGCCGTCGCCTCGGGCGAGCCGTTCTACGTCGGGTCGGGCCGCTTCTACATCGTTCCCTACAACGGGACGGCGAAGGGCGACATCGACTACGTGAAGGACGGCGTGGCCGGCGAGGGGATCATGCCGCTCTACCAGAAGTGCGTGCACCTCGGCTGCCGGGTCCCGTTCTGCGGGCAATCGAAGTGGTTCGAGTGCCCGTGCCACGGCTCGAAGTACAACCAGGCGGGCGAGTACAAGCTCGGCCCCGCCCCCCGCGGCATGGACCGCTTCCACATGGAGGTCGTCGACGGACGGGTCATGGTCGACACCTCAGAGGTCGTCTTGGGACCGTCGCGCGGCATCGACACGATCGACCAGCCGCCGCAAGGCGCCTTCTGCGTGGCGCCGGGATAGGAGCGGACGAGAGCGATGCTCGCACTGTCGACGACGGCCGGGATCGGGCTCGCGATCGCGGGCGCCCTGATCACGGTCGCCGCGATCGCCGGGCTGGCGCTCCGGCAGCGGACCCGCGAGACCGGTCCCGACATCCCCGAAGCCTTGAGACCGGGCCCCTCTGACGCGGCCCTCGAGACACCCCTGCTCCAGAAGCTCCAGGGCTGGAGCGTGGTCATGCTGGCGTTCTTCGTCCTCTGGATCCCGGCGACCTGGATCTTCGAGCCGTCGACCAACCTGAACCAAGAGCACGAGCTGAAGGAACTGGCCATCGATAGAGGCGAACGATCGGTCCTGCTGTTCTCCGAGGAGAACCAGCTTGGCGTCGGCTGTGTCCGCTGCCACGGCCCCGACCTGACCGGCGGCATCATCCAGGCTGGCGCCAACTATTACTTCCCACCGGACCTGACCACGGTCTGCGGCGGCCCTTCGACGGGGCACGCGGCGATCTACTCGATCGACGACATCTACCAGGTGATCGCCGAGGGCCGTCCTCCTGCGATGCCCTCTTGGAGCATCCGCTTCGAGGGTGCCCTCGACGACCAGCAGATCAACGACATCGTGGTGTACCTCGTGGATCTCTCCTCGGAGAACGTGCCGATCGAAGAGAACGTCTGCGTGAACGAGGAGGCCTCCGCCACAGCCCTCGAGAACGCGACCACCAACCCGAGGGACCCCTAGATGGAGAGCTGCCTCGGCTTCAACGTCGACTGCGGCACGCTCGTCAAGGGTGCCGGCGTCACCCTCATGGGCTTCATCCTGTTCGTGGGGAGCGTGTACCTCATCCTGACCGCCGTCCTCGGGCGCTGGATGGGCTACCTGGTGCTGATGGTCGCCTTCTCCGGGTGGATGATCCTGCTCTCTGCGATGTGGGCGTTCGGCTTCTATTCGCAGGGTCCGGACACGCCCGTCAACCTCGGTCCGCGCGGCGCGGAGCCCAGCTGGGTGCCTCTCCTCGCATCGACCGGGGAGACGAGCGACCGCCATGAGGCGTTCGGGAGCTACCCGGGAGAGCCCTGGAAGGAGCCCGGGCAGAGCAACGCTGCCGAGGTGCAATCCCTGACCGGCATCGTGACCGACTTCCTCGCCGACGAGGCCAACGCGGAGCTCGAGATCGAGGCTACCGACGCGAGAGCGGTCACCGGCGTCGACTTCGCGGTCGACGACCTCCGCTTCGCGACCGTCGAAGGCAACGAGCTCGCCGTCGCCCAAGCCCATTTCCTGGACGGTGGACCGCTCTGGACGGTCTCCCTCGAGTACGACGAAGGAAGCGTTCCCAAGTACTCCTACATGTTCCTCGCCGGCTCCGTGATCCTGTTCGCGGTCCATCTGCCGCTGCTGGACATCGCCGAGCGCAAGCGCAAGGACTTCCTCACCGGCGGGGCAGCCCCGCCCTGGTACGGACCGGCATGACGACGATGCGAGAGGAGGTCGGAACGATGCTCGCGCAAGCACACGAGGTGCCCCTCCTCGATCAGGGAAGCATCCAGTTCATCCTCCTCGGGGTGATGGTCCTGGCAGTCCTGTTCGTGCTCTGGATCACGATCGCGAAGTAGCCCGTCGGGCTCACCTCGTGGGAGCGAACGCCACCGCCGCGCCTCGCTGCCCGACGTCGGCCAGCGCTGCCTTGCGCTGTTCGTAGTACGCGAGGATCTGCAGCTCGACCGCGAGGTCGACCGAACGGACCGACACCCCCGGTGGCGCCACGAGCGGGGCGGGCGCGAAGTTCAGGATCGACCTGATGCCTGCCGCGACCATGCGATCGCCGACCTCCTGGACGGCCGCCGCGGGCGTGGCGATGACCCCGATCGCGATCGCTCGCTCCTTCACCAGCCGCGGGAGCGTGTCGACGTGCACGACCTCGAGGTCTCCCACCCGTTCGCCGATCTTGCTCGGATCGACGTCGACGAGGGCCGCCACGCGGAACCCTCGGTCGCCGAAGCCCTTGTAGTTGGCGAGAGCGTGCCCCAGGTTCCCGATGCCCGCGATCGCGATGCCCCAGTCCTGGGTGAGCCCGAGCTCTCGCCGGATCTGGTGGATCAGGTAGGCGACGTCATAGCCCACGCCTCGAGTGCCGTAGGAACCGAGATGCGAGAGATCCTTCCGCACTTTCGCCGAGGTCACCCCGGCGGCGACGGCCAGCTCCTCCGACGAGGCGACCACGATCTCCTCCGCCGCCATCCCGCCGAGCGCCTGCAGGTAGCGCGGAAGCCGTCCGACCGTGGCCTCGGGGATCGACCGATCCCTCACTGGTGATGCGCCCTCGTGCTCGTGCGAGACCTTGTGCTCATGAGAAAGGAGCCTAGCCGAAATCCGAGATGCGTTCACAAGTGCACGAGCGCGGCCCGCCAGTCGCTTTCACCCCACGAGGCGGGCGAGCCGTGCGGCGTCGACGGTGATCTCGAACGCCTCCTCCCCGTCGACCTCGACCACGGGGATCCGGATCCCGTACTCCAGCTCGAGCTGGTCGTCGGCCTCGATGTCGATCTCCTCGAACTCGAACCCGAGCCGATCGCGCTGGGCAAGGATCGTCTCGCGAGCCACGTCGCAGAGGTGACATCCCGGACGCGAGTAGAGGACGACCCGGTGCACGGAGCGCCGTTGCATGAGGGCGATGGTAGCGTCGCGCGCCAAGAAGATGAGAGACGGCGACCGGGAGGATCTGGAGCTGCACCGGCGCCTGTCGAGAGGCGACCGAGATGCGTTCGACGAGCTCTACCGCCGGTATTCCCCCACGTCGTACGGCATCGCCTACCGGCTCCTCGGACAGCAGCTGCTGGCCCAGGACGTGGTCCACGACGCGTTCCTCGCCCTCTGGAGGGCACCCGAGGCTTTCGACGCCGCCCGCGGGGCGTTCAGGAGCTTCTTCCTGGCGCTCGTCCACCATCGCGCGGTCGACACGATCCGGCGGGAGGAGCGGATGCGGGCCCGGCAGGACCGGGCGGCGAACCTCGAGCCCGCCGTGGGCGAAGACCCATCGGAACGCGTCGTCGACGAGGACTTCGTCGCACGGCGTCGCCAGGAGGTCCGGGATTCGCTCGCAGACCTCTCAGCAGAACAACGTCAGGTGCTCGAGATGGCTTATTTCGACGGCATGACACAGGTCCGGATCGCCGAGGAGCTCGGCATCCCGCTGGGTACGGTCAAGACCAGGACGTTCGCAGCGCTCCGCAAGCTGCGCAGCGCCCTCGAGACGGAGGACTGACAGCTTGGACCGACCGGGATCGCAGTCGGGGTCGCAGGTGGATCCAGAAGAGCACGATCGCATCGATGAGCTGATGGCGGGCTATGCCCTCAGGAGTCTCACCGGCGAGGATGCCACCGAGGCGGACCGCCTGCTCTCCGAGCACGTGCCGGGCTGCTCGCGATGCGGAGAGACCCTGCTGACTCTCACCGACACCGTGGCCGACCTCGCCTTCGCCGCGGATCCGATCGCTCCTCCGGACACGCTCCTCCCCCGACTGCATCGGGAGCTCGAACCCCGCGGCGAGCGTCCTCCCGTCGGCCGCTGGGCCGGCGTCGCGGCCGGCGTCGCAGTGGTCCTCGTCGCTGGGGGCCTCGCCGTCTCGCAGGTGCTCCGCGCGGGGAACCTCCAGGAACAGAACGCGCTCTTCGCGCAGGCCCTACGGTACTCACAACGCCCAGACGCCGACAGCGCCCGGCTCGTCGGGACCGACGCCGAGGACCCGGCGCCGGTGTCGCAGGTGGCCGCGCCCGACGCCGACCACTTCTTCCTGGTCGGCAGCGACGTGCCGCAGGCTCCGGCGGGGCTCGCCTACGTGATCTGGCTCTCCGACGGTGTCGATCCCGTCATGGCGGGGACGTTCGTGCCGGGCCCGAGCATGACGGTGGTCAAGGTGCCCTTCGATCGATCGAGGTTCGACCGCGTGCTCATCACGCTGGAGATCGAAGGGGACGTGCCGTCGGAGCCCGGCGATGCCCTGTGGGAGGCGGCCGCCTAGCACCGCATCAAGTCGTCGGAAACTCCACCCGCCGCGAGGATGGACGGGACTCGGTCGCTCGCCGGAAGCCGACGAACATCACGGCGACGCCGGCCAGCAGCGAGAGCGAGAACGCCGGCAGGTTCCCCAGGGCCGCGAACGCCGAGCCCGCGGCGGCGGTGATG
>Ga0299913_10005520_pt1 | contig 10814 bp, 6 predicted proteins | sample RVTome_9_FD_201360 | JGI IMG/M metagenome (GOLD analysis project Ga0299913, IMG submission 201360) | Soil microbial communities from uranium-contaminated site in the Upper Colorado River Basin, Wyoming, United States - RVT155D38 (version 2) ... | reverse complement strand
TCGAGGACTCCCGGCTGCTGGCGTTCCCGGTCTCCGCGCTCGCCGCGCTCCGCGAGCGCTCCGCCGACGCCTGGCGGGAGGCGGCCGACCGGGCGCTCCGACGGCTGCGCAGACTGCACCTGTCCGCACACCTGGACCGTCTCTTCGGCCCGTTCGACGCGTCGGAGACCGAGGTCCTCGAGGCGCTCGAGGAGGGGGTCGGCTTCCGCTCGCTCGCGGCGGGCGCGGACCTCTTCCGGCAGGGCGACCCGGCCGAGGCGGCCTACATCCTGATGAGCGGGTCGCTCCGCGTCGCGGTCGCCACGCCGGAGGGGATCGAGCAGACGATCAACGAGGTCTCGCCCGGAGAGACCGTCGGCGAGATGGCCCTGCTCACCGACGACCCGCGCTCGGCCACCGTCTTCGCGGTGCGCGACAGCGAGCTGGCCCGGATCCCGCGCGAGCACTTCCACCGGCTGATCGACCGGCGGCCCGGCTCGATGCTGAACCTGTCGCGGATCATCATCGAGCGCCTGAAGCGCCGCAGCGAGGTCGCGGACCGGCGGGAGAACCTCCGCACCTGCATTGGGCTGCTCGCCGCCGACCCGTCGGTCCCCCTCGACGCCGTCGCGCGGCAGCTCGTCGCCGAGATGGAGCGGTACGGGCGCGTCGCGCTGCTGACGAGCGCCGGGGTCGACGCCGCCCTCGGCCAGCCCGGCATCGCCCAAGCCTCCGACGGGGAGCCCTCGTACCTGCGGCTGACCGAGTGGCTCCACCGGCAGGAGGCCGCCTGCCGCTACGTGCTCTACCAGGCCGACACCGCCTGGTCGGCGTGGAGCGAGCGCTGCCTGCGCCAGGCGGACCAGGTGGTGACCGTCGCCGACGCCGGCCGCGCCGCGGAGCTCGGCGAGGCGGAGGAGCGGACGGCGGACCGCTGGATGCCCGGCCGCCAGCCGCGCCGCAGCCTGGTCCTACTCCACCCGCCGGAGCTGCACCGACCGGAGGGCACGGCGCGCTGGCTCGCCGGCCGGAGCCTCGATGCGGTCTACCATCTGCGTCTGGGCCACGCAGCCGACGTGGCGCGGCTGGGGCGCATCCTGGCCGGCCGCGGCCTCGGGCTGGTGCTCGGCGGCGGCGGGGCGCGCGGGTTCGCCCACCTCGGGGTCCTGCAGGCGCTCGACGAGCTCGGCGTCGCCGTGGACCTGATCGGCGGGGCGAGCATCGGCTCGTCGATCGCGGTCCTGGCCGCGCAGGGGAAGTCGCCGAGAGAGGCGGCGGCCGCGGCGGGCCGGGCCTTCCGGTCGCTCATCGACTACACCCTTCCGCTGTCCTCGCTGCTCGCGGGCCGGCGAATCACCGAGTCCATCCGCCGGGAGACCGGGAGCTGGGACATCGAGGACTTCTGGCTCCCCTTCTTCTGCGTCTCGACCAGCCTCACGGACTCCCGCACCGTGGTGCACCGGCGGGGCAGCTCGCTGCGCGCCCTGAGGGCCAGCATCGCCATCCCCGGACTGCTCCCGGCGGTCGTCGAGGGGCGGGAGCTGCTCGTCGACGGCGGCGTGATGAACAACCTGCCGATCGACGTCATGCGCACCCTGAACCCGACCGGCCCGGTCGTCGCCATCGACGTCGTCCCGCCCCGCGGCCCGACCGCCAGGTGGGACCACGGGCTATCGCTGTCGGGGTGGAGCCTCGCCCTCGGCAAGCTGACGCCGTGGCGGAAACGCGCCCCGCGGGCGCCGACCCTCGCCAACACGATCTTCCGCTCGATGCTCGTCGGCGCCGGCCGTGCCCGGGTGGATATGCTCGAAGCGGGCCTCGCCGATCTCTACCTCAACATCCACGTCCGCGGGGTCGGGCTGCTCGACTTCGACCGGATCGAGGAGGTCGTCGCCGTCGGCTACCGGGAGTCGCTCGAGCCCTTGCGGAGGTGGATCGACACGGGCGGCCTGGCGGGCGGAACCGCCTAGGCGCCGGCCCCGCCCGTCCCGCCGGCGGCGAGAAGCCGCTCGATCTTCTCCAGCAGGCGCGGCAGCTCCACGGGCTTCGTGTCGTAGTCGTCGCAGCCGGCGTCGAGCGCCTTCTGGCGGTCGTCCGACATCGCGTGGGCGGTCAGGGCGATGACCGGGATCGAGGCGGTGCCGGGGTCCGCCTTGAGCGTCCGGGTCGCCTCCCAGCCGTCGACCACCGGCAGGCTCATGTCCATCAGGATCAGCTCCGGGGGGTCCCGGCGCACGCGGTCGATCCCCTCCTGGCCGTCGACGGCGAGGTCGACCTCGTACCCCTTGCGGCGCAGCCGGCGGCTGAGCATGTCGCGATTCATCTCGTTGTCTTCAACCAGCAGTAGCCTGGCCATGGCTCTCCTCTCCCTCCGTGCGATCGGCGGTCTCGCCGGCGGCCGGGGCCTCGGCGGCCCGCGGCTCCGCCACCCGCGCCGGCAGCTCCAGGGTGAAGGTCGACCCCTCCCCGGGCCGGCTCGTCACCGCCAGCTCTCCCCCCATCAGGCGGGCGAACCGCCGGCTGATCGCGAGCCCGAGGCCGGTCCCCCCGTAGCGCCGCTGGGTCGAGGAATCCGCCTGGGCGAACTCCTCGAACACCCTCTCCACCTGCTCAGGCGTCATCCCGATCCCGGTGTCCTCGACGCGGAAGACCAGCCGCTCCCCGTCGTCCGCTCCGCGACGCTCCACCTCCAGCCGGACGCTGCCGTCCTCGGTGAACTTGCAGGCGTTCGACAGGAGGTTGACCAGCACCTGGCGGAGCTTGGTCTCGTCGGTCGTCATCGTGCCGAGCTCTTCCGGCAGCGTGACGTCCAGCCGGTCGCGGTTGCGGTCGGCCAGCGGCTGGATGGTCGTCACGACGCTGTCGATCAGGCCGCCGACCTCGAACGCCTCGATGGCGAGGGTCATCTTGCCCGCCTCGATCTTCGACAGGTCGAGCACGTCGTTGATCAGGGCGAGCAGGTGCTTCCCCGCGGTGCGGACCTTGCGCAGGTCGTCGATCAGCGCCTCGTCGCCGGCGTCCTCGGCGTCTTCGATCAGCATCTCGCTGTAGCCGATGATCGCGTTCATCGGGGTGCGCAGCTCGTGGCTCATGTTGGCCAGGAACCGGCTCTTCGCCTGGCTCGCCTCGAGCGCCACGGCGCGGGCGCTCCTCGCTTCCTCGAGCAGCCGGGCGTTGCGGATCGCGGTGGCGATCTGGATCGTGTAGCGCTGGATCTTCGTCAGGTCGTCCTCGGCGAGGTCGAGCGCATCCTCCGAACGGCCGAAGAGGATCGCGCCGATCACCGTGTCCTCGAACTCGAGGGGGAAGACGACGAACGCCCGGACCGGGTTCATCGTGTAGAGCTCCCGCCCGACCGGGGTCATCCGGGCGAGCTCCTCCGGCCCGACGCTCGGCACGAAGACCACCGTGTTGCGGACGATCGCGCGGGCCACGAAGCTCCGGTCCTCGTCGAGCGGCAGCCGCATCGCGCGCAGGCGCTCGAAGGCCGCGGGGTCGAGCCCGAGCCCGAAATGGCGGTCGAAGCGGGCGGACAGGCCGTCGTCGTCGATCATCGCCACGATCACCTGGTCGAACTCGCAGACGTGCCGCAGGCTGACGATCGCCTTCTGGAGCACCTCGTCGACGTCGAGCGTCGAATTGACGGTGCGGGCGAGCTCGGCGAGCATCGCGGCGTCGATCACGGCGCGGCGGAGCTGCTCGGTCTTCCGGCTGATCTCCTCGTTGCGGGCGGCGAGGTCGCGCCGGGTCGAGACCAGGCGCCGGGTGGTCGCGTTGACGAGGTACGAGGTAGTCAGGAACGCGAAGGCGAGCCAGGCCGCGGAGGTGAAGACCGTGATCGGTCCCGGGTGCCTCCACGGGTCGACCGGCACGAAGGAGGCGGTCGTGGCGAGGCCGGCCGCGGCCGCCAGCGCCCCCTGGAGCATGAACCACGGCCCTCCGACCATCAGGTACAGGCCGATGATCACCAGCAGGAACGCCCCGGTCGGAGACCAGGCGAGTCCCGACAGGCCGACCATGGCGCCGCCGATCAGGCAGTCCATCAGCAGCACGTGGAAGGGCGCCCGGCGGTGGGTCAGGCGCGTGCCCAGGAAATGCGCCAGGTGCGGCCACGCGAGCGCGGTCATGACCAGCGGCAGGGCGACACGGGAGGGCTCCTCCAGGTCGGAGAGCACCATCACGACGACCAGGGGGAAGCCGCCGACCCGCAGCCAGCGGCTGGCGCTGACCAGCGGGTGGACGCGCCGCGCCGCACCCGACCCGTCGGGGTCGCGTGGACTCATCGCGCTCCCTCCTCGTCGAACAGGAGCCTCAGCTCGTAGACCCCCGAGACCACCCGGCGCTCGATCCGGCAGCCGCTCTTCTCGAAGACCTTGATCATCCCCTGGTTGGCGGTCAGGACATCCGCGGTGAAGCCCCGCAGGCCGCGCTCCCGCGCGTACTCGACGAGGCGCCCCTGCAGGACCGTGCCCAGGCCCCGGCCCTGCCACTCCGGGTGGATCATGTACGCGACGTCGGCGAGGTTCGTCGTCGGGTCGACGTAGTAGCAGCAACCGCCGACGATCCGCTCCTGCTCGAGGTCTCCGAGCACCGCGACGAACGCCATCTCCTCCTCGTAGCTGACGCTGCACAGGTGCTGCGCCCTGGCGTCGGAGAAGGAGCCGAGCTTGGTGAAGAACCGGGTGTAGACATCCTCCTCGCGCAGGCTGTAGAAGAGGTCCTGCATCCCCCGTACGTCGGTCGCCTTCGACGGCCGTACCAGCACCTCCTCGCCGCCCCGCAGGACGACCCGTCGCTCCTCTTCCACCGGGTAGTCCCGCCGGCTCTTGAGGGTCTGCTTCGGTCCGAGGTACCCGAGCTCCTTGGCGGCCGCGAGCAGCTCCTCGCGCGCCGACGGGTGGGCGATCTCGATCAGCGCCAGGGCCCGCTCGCGGATCGACCGCCCGAACAGGTAGGCGATCCCGTACTCGGTCACCACGTAGTGGACGTCCGAGCGGGCGACGGTCACCCCCTCCCCCTTCTCGAGCAGCGGCCGGATGCGCGACCCTCCGTCGTCGGTCCGCGACGAGAGGCAGACGATCGGCTTGCCACCGGGGGAGGCGGCGGCGCCCCGCAGGAAGTCGGGCTGGGTCGACACGCCGCCGTAGAGCTCGCCGGCGAACTGGTCGGCGCACACCTGGCCGGTGAGGTCCACCGCGAACGCCTGGGTCACCGAGACGAGCTGGTGCTGGGCGGCGAGGACGTCGGGCCGGCAGACGTAGTCGAGCGGGTGGAACCGGAAGGCGGGGTTGTCGTCGACGAGGTCGTAGAGGCGGCGGGTGCCCATGCAGTAGCTGGCGACGACCTCGCCGCGGTGGACGCTCTTGCGCGAACCGGTCACCACGCCCTGCTCGACGAGGTCGACCAGCGGGTCGGTGATCACGTCGGAGTGGATGCCGAGGTCCCGCCGGTTCGTCAGGTGGCGGAGCATCTCGTTGGGCACCCGGCCGAGGCCGACGTGGAGCGTGGCGCCGTCGTCGATGATCCGCGCCACGTAGCGCGCGACGCGCTCGGCGACCTCGTCGACCGGCGGGTGGACGTACTCGATCACCGGGGCGTCGACCGCGACCCAGCGGTCGATCGACTCGGCGGGGATCGTCGTGTCTCCGCGGGTGCGGGGCATCCGCGGGTTGACCTCGGCGACGACCCGCCGGGCGTGGCGGCCGGCGGCCAAAGTGAGGTCGACGGAGACCCCCAGGCTGCAGCGCCCTTCGGCGTCCGGTGGCGCTACCTGGACGAAGGCGACGTCGATCGGCAGGCGGCCGTTCTCGATCAGCCGGTGGACCTGGGCGGCGGAGATCGGGACGTACTCCGCCCTGCCTTCGGCCACGAGCGGCCGCACGTCGGTGCCGACGAAGAAGACCCGATGGCGGAACCGGCTGTACGGGCCGCCCGCGAGCTCGGGGACGACGCCGTCGGTGAGGAAGTGGACGAGCTGCACGTCGGCCAGCCGCTCCTCCGAGGCCTCCAGGGCCTGGACGAGGGTCCGCGGCGTGGCGCAGGCGGTCCCGACGAACACGCTCGCTCCCGAGCGGATGCCCGCCACCGCCGCGGCGGCGGTCGTCTCCCGACTGCGCCAATCGTGGCCTGCCATGGACTGCTCCTCGACGGGTTGTGCCGGCGACTGTACCGGATCGCGGCGCTCGGAGCTGTGCTAGCCTGCCGCGAGCTTCCCGACCCTTCTCCCGCGGCGGCGTGACCGGTGAGCCCCGGAGCCGACGACAACCCCTTCGTCCAGGTCCGCCACGACCTGCGCAACGCCGTCGGCCAGATCCTCGGCTACGCGGAGATCCTGCGCGACGAGTGCCGCGACCGGGAGCTCGCCGAGCTCGACGGCGACCTCGGACGGATCGAGATCGCCGCCCGGCGGATCCTGTCGCTGGTCGACGGGCTCCTCGCCGACGCGGCGCCGGCGGCGGCGCTCGGCGCGGTCGCGAGTGAGAGCGCACGGATCGCGCACGCCGGCGGCGCCGACGCCGGCCGCGACGGCGGCTCCCCGGCCGGCGCCGACGCTCGGGTCGGCGGCGGCGCTCCCGCCGGCGGCGAGTCCGCCCGCCTCCTGGTGGTCGACGACGACGAGGCTGGCCGCGAGCTCCTCGCCCGCCGCCTGGCCCGGCGCGGCTACGAGGTCGTCCCGTGCCCCGACGGGGAGACCGCGCTGCGCCACCTCGCGGAGCACCCGGCAGACCTGGTGCTGCTCGACCTCGACATGCCCGGGCTGGGGGGGATGGGGACCCTCCAGTCGCTCCGCCGCCGGTTCTCGGCCACCGAGCTGCCGGTCGTCGTGGTCACCGGGCGGGCGGAGGGCGCCGACGCGGTCGCGGCCCTCGAGCACGGCGCCAACGACTACGTGGTCAAGCCGTCCGACGCGGCGACGCTGGAGGCCCGCGTCCGCACCCACCTCGCGCTGAGCCGCCTCGGCCGCGACGCCGCCCGCCTGACGCGGCAGCTCGAGCTGCGCGGCCGCTTCCTGCGCCAGGTCTTCGGCCGCTACCTGAGCGACGAGGTCGTCGAGAGTCTGCTCACCAGCCCTCTCGGCCTCCGGCTGGGCGGCGAGCGGCGGACGATCACCGTCCTGATGGCCGACCTGCGCGGCTTCAGCGCCCACGCCGAGCGGCTGGCCCCGGAGGAGGTCATGGCCCTCCTCAACCTCTACCTCTCGGCGATGACCGACGTCATCGTCGAGGCCGGGGGCACGATCGACGAGTTCTTGGGCGACGCGATCCTCGTGCTCTTCGGCGCCCCGCTTCCCCGTCCCGACCACGCCCGCGCCGCGGTCGAGTGCGCGCTGCGGATGCAGGCCGCCATGGACGGCGTCCGCGACCGCCTCGCCGAGCGCGGCCTGCCGTGGGTGGAGATGGGGGTGGGGGTGCACACCGGCGAGGCGGTGGTCGGGAACGTCGGCTCCGAGAAGCGGGCCAAGTTCGGCGCGGTCGGCCGGTCGATCAACCTGGCGGCGCGGATCGAGAGCCTCACCGCCGGAGGCCAGGTGCTGATCTCCGCTGACACCCGGGCGGCGATCGACGAGCCGCTCGAGGTCGAGGAGAGCTTCGAGTTCCGGCCCAAGGGCGAGCCCGAGCCGGTCGTCGTCCACGCGGTCCGCGGGATCGGCGGCGCCGGCGCCCTCTCCCTGCCCCCGCTGACCGCAGGCTTGCGCCCCCTTGCCGGCCGCCTGCGGCTGACCCTAACGCCGTTCCGGGGCAAGCGGCTGGGGACCGACTCCCGGGCCGCCGACGTCGTCCGGCTGTCGCTGCGAGCGGCCGAGATCCGCCTCGACGGCGGGCTCGAGCCGAGGAGCGACGTCGAGCTCCGCTTCCCGCCCGACGCCGAGGGACGGCCCGCTCCGGTCCTCTACGCCAAGCTCGTCGCGGCCCCCGAGGACGAGCGGGGCCTCTGGCGTCTCCGCTTCACCTGGGTCCCCGCCGAGACCGCTGAGCGGATCGGCGCCGCCCTCGGCCGGGGTCCCGCCTGAGCCGGAGCGCCCCCTCCGCGCACGGGCGACGCCGCAGCGCCGATGGACCCGATCGCCGATCTGTTCGTCCCGGCCGTCCTCGCGCTGCTCATGCTGGTCGTCGGCTCCGACCTCGCCGTCGTCGACTTCCGGCGGGTGGCCGACGACCCGCGAACGGCGCTCTGGGGCACCCTCGCGGCGCTCCTCCTGCCGTCATTCGCCGCCGCGGGCCTGGTCCTCGCCGTCCGTCCCGCACCGTCCGTCGCGGCCGGGCTGATCCTCCTCGCCGCCTGCCCGTCCGGTGCGCTCTCCAACTACTACGTCTTTCTCGCGCGCGCGGACCTCGCGCTGTCCGTCACCCTGACCGCCTGCTCCATCGTCGCCAGCCTCGTCACGCTGCCCCTCGTCGCGACCCTGTCGCTCTCCTTGCTCCTCGCCGAGCGGGCCCCGATCGCGGTCCCCGCAGGGCGGCTGCTCGGTCCGATGGCCCTCTTCGTCCTGCTCCCCGTCGCCACGGGCATGGTCGTCCGCGCCCGGCGGCCGGAGCTCGTGCGGCGCCTCGCCGCACCGCTACGGCGGGTGAGCGTCGCCGCCATCCTCGCCCTGATCGCCGCCGTCACCCTCGACCGGGGCTTGTCCTTCCACGGCGCGAGCCTCCAGCTCGGCCTCCTCGTGCTCGCCCTGACGATCGCGTCGCTCGCGATCGGCCTCGCGGTCGGCCGGCTCGCCCGGGCCGGCGCCGCCGCCCGGCTCACCCTGGCCTTCGAGCTCGGAACCCGCAACGTCGCCGTCGCCGTCCTCCTCGGAGTGACCGCCCTCGGCGGCAGCGAGTTCCTCGTCTTCGGCGCGGTCGCCCTCCTCGCCCAGGCTCCGGTGCTCCTCGTCACCGCGGGCATCTGCCGCCGCGTCCTTCGGTCGGCGCCGGCCGGCATGCATCGGTGAGCCGCCCGGCGCGAGCGTCCGCGGCTCAGAGGCGGGCGTGCAGGTCCTCGCCGAGGTCCTCGAGGGCGGCGATGCCGGTCGGCTCGTCGGGCAGCAACGGGAGGTCGACGACCTGCCGGCGGGAGCCGAGGAGCTCGCGGAGCTCGGCGAGACCGCGGCGGTCGCGGGCGCCGAGCCAGGCGAGGAGGCGCCGGCCGTCCGGCGTGCAGGGGTCGCCGTCCTCGGCCTCCGGTGCGTCGCCGACCTCGACCTCCGGGTGGACCCGGTTGACGATCACCGGCCCCAGCCGATAGCCGGCCTCCTCGAGCCGCCGGGCGAAGAACAGGGTGTCGGCGACCCTCTCCTCGCCCGGGCCGGCGACGAGGACGAAGAGGGTCTCCTCGGAGTGCAGGAGCGCTTCGACCTCGCGGGCGCGTTCGCGGAAACCCTCGTAGAGGGGCTCGAAGGCGCCGAAGAACTCGGCCATGTCGCGCAGCAGGTCGAGGCCGACCATCTCGTCGAGGAAGCGCTCGAAGCCCCGGCCCAGGGGGCCGAGCCGCGAGGCGCCGCGCAGCCGGCCCGCCGCGTCGAACCAGGGGCGGAGCGCGATCTTGAGCGCGCCGCTCTCGAGGAAGCCGACGATCCGCCCCGGCGCCTCGAGGAAGTCGAGCGCCTGGCGGGTGGGCGGGGTGTCGAGGACGACCCGGTCGTAGCTCCCCTCGCGGGCGACCTCCCACAGCCGCTCGACCGCCATGTACTCGAGGATGCCGGCGAGGTTGCCCGAGAGGTGCTCGTAGAAGCGGTTGCCGAGGATGCGGTCGCGCGCCTCCGGGTCGGGGGCGTAGCGGGCGACGAGACGGTCGAAGGTGCGGCGGGCGTCGAGCAGGCTGGCGTCGAGCCGGCCGACCGCACCCTCGCCGTCACCGGCGGAGGGGAGATCGACCGGCACCGCCCGCTCGCGGGCTTCCTCGCCGACGCCGAGCGCGTCCTTGAGCCGCAGCGACGGGTCGAAGGTCATCACCAGGGTGTCGTCGCCGCGGCGGGCCGACGAGATCCCGAGCGCCGCCGCGAGCGTGGTCTTCCCCACCCCGCCGGAGCCGACGACGACCAGCAGCGGATGGCGGGGGGACAGGAGCTCGCCTCCGCCGCCGGGGCTCGCGCCGGTCGTCCTCGGGCTCACGGCGTTCCCTCCGGCACCCCCAGCTCCCGGTCGAGGCAGAGGCCGAGGGCGGCGACGAGCGCCGGCCCGCGGTCGAGCGGCAGCTTCGGCAGGCAGGCCCACGGGCCCCGCCACGACGCGGTGAGCCGCTCGATCTCCCGCCCTTGGAGCCGTCGGCGGCGGCGCCAGAGAGCGAGAACCGGGTCGGTGGCGGCGCCGGTCTCCTCCGGCGCGGGCGGGTAGCAGCCGTTGACCAGCAGCAGGTCCGGCTCCCGGCCCAGCCGGTCGCGCAGGCCGTCCTGGAGCTCGAGCGCCTCGGCGACCGGCATCTCCTCCGGCGCGGTCACGACGACGATCGCGCAGCGCTCGGGGTCGGCCACGAAGCCGGCGAGCTCGCCCCCCATCTCGCCGAACGGGCCCTGGCGGATCACCTCGGAGAGCAGGCGCGGCGCGGCGAGGAGCGACACGCCGTGGCCGGTCGCCGGCGCGTCGAGGACGACGAGGTCGAACGGCTCGCCCGGGCCGCGGTCGAGGCCGCGGACCTTGCGCAGGGCGTGGCCGAGGACGGCGACCTCGCGCAGCCCCGGCGCCCCCTCGGTGAAGTGCCGGTAGACCGTGCTCCCGAGGACCCGCCGGGCGACCGTCTCGAGCGGCACCCGCTCGCGCACGATCCGGTCGATCACCGCGCGCGGCTTGAGGTTCTGGAGCCACAGGCCGTCGCCCGCGTCGGCCACGTCGCCGCCCGAGGGCGGCACGTCGAGCGCG
>Ga0299913_10005519_pt1 | contig 10815 bp, 11 predicted proteins | sample RVTome_9_FD_201360 | JGI IMG/M metagenome (GOLD analysis project Ga0299913, IMG submission 201360) | Soil microbial communities from uranium-contaminated site in the Upper Colorado River Basin, Wyoming, United States - RVT155D38 (version 2) ... | reverse complement strand
GACATGTACGGCCCCGACTTGAATGCGGCTGGCGTCGAGGAGTCTCCCGACGACTCGATTGAGATGTTCGGTCTCTTCGAGGATGACTTGCAGAAATGATTGGGTCTGTTCGGGTGACCAGGCGACTTCGGTTTCAAGGAGACTGGTGACGGATGCCTTGATGGTCGCCAATGGGGTCCGGAGGTCGTGGGATACCGCATTCAGGAGTGCAGTTCGCAGACGGTCGGTCTCGGCCATGGCCTCGACAGCAGCGGCCTCTTTCTCTAGCTTCTCGCGCTCGAGCGCCTGGGCCATCTGGGCGGCGAATGCTCTGAGCACCCTGCGGTCGTCGCCGGTGAGACTCCCTCCACTGAGCGCGAGGATGGTGTCGTCGGTCAGCGGGATGACCTCGCTGGCTTGGTCGGGGTCTCTCAGTTCGGTGGCACCGACTGCGGCGAGTTGCTCCCAGCCGTCGTCTGATCGGTGCAGGACGGCGGCGGCGTTCATCGCGAAGACATCCCTAATCCGTCCCGCCAACCCGGCAGCCTGTTCAGCGAACTGTGGATGGACCGAGGTGGTGGTTGCCGCCAACGCTTCAGCTTGTGCACGCGCTCTGCGCGCTTCTGCGCTTCGCCGTGTGGCGTTACCCACCAGCAGACCCACTGCCGAGGTGACGAGGAGGAAGGCGAGGAGGGAGAAAAGGTGGCCTGCGTCTGCGATCTTCCAAGTGAGAAACGGAGGGGTGAAATACCAGTTGGCGAGAAGAAATCCGGCGATTCCGCTGACAACAGCGGGGAGAGCTCCCCCTACCACTCCTATTGCTACCGCGGCCAAGAGATATACGAGGAGAACATTCTCGAGAGCGATCTGGCCGCGCAGGGAAAGAAGCAACAGGGTCAGTAGGGGCAAACCGAGGGTTGCTGCGATCCAGGCGAGCACTCGACGTCGCAGACTGAGGGCGGCGCTTCCTCGTGAAGGTCTTTGGCGACGGGCGTGTCGGCTCGCTTCATAGGAAATGACGTGAACTTCGATTGTTCCCGAGTCTCTGATCACTCGCCGAACCGTTGAACGCCCCAACCATTCGCTGTGACGGGAGGGACGAGAGGCTCCCAAGACGATCTGGGTGGCGTTCTCCGCTTTGGCGAATGCAACAAGCGCGTCGGCGGTATTGTCCCCGACTACCTCGTGGTAGGACCCTCCCAACCTCTCGAGCAGGCCTCTCAGGTCTTCGAGGTGCCGGGTCTCGTCGTCATCGAGCCCGGCGGTAGGCCGCACGAAGACTCCGAGCAATTCGGCGCGGGACCTCAAGCCGGTTCGCGCTGCCCTGCGGACTATCACATCGGCACCTTCGACAGCCATGAGCCGAACGACGATGCGCTCCTTGGTCTCCCACGGCTGCTCAATCCCATGGATGAGTCGGTACTCGGTGAGGGTCTCGTCAACCCGATCCGCCGTCCAGGACAAGGCCAGCTCACGTAGCGCCGATAGGTTTCCAGGGCGGAAGTAGTTGGCCAGGGCGGCGTCGATCTCCTCGGCCGGATATATCTTTCCCGCGGTCAGTCTCTCCTGAATCCCTTCCTGGGTGAGATCGACCAGCTCGACTTCAGCTCGCTGACGGACGAGATCATCAGCGATCGTGTCGGTTTCTCTGACACCGGTGATCTCGTAGATGACATCGTTCATCGATTCCAGACTCTGCACATTGAGGGTCGTCAGAACGTCGATTCCGGCGTCGAGAAGCTCGTGGACCTCCTTCCAGCGGGTCCTGTGTGCTGAACCCGGAGGGTTCCTCCGGGCCAGCTCATCGACCAATGCGACCTGCGGCGCCCGAGCGAGGACAGCGTTGAGATCCATGGCACCACCTGTGTCACCGTGGTCACCAGAGCCCAGCTGGGTGACCACCTCTAGGCCGTGGAGCAAGTCAGATACCTCGACACGATCGTGGGTGTTGACAATCCCCACCACAACGTCACGTCTCTCCCTTTGGAGACGATGGCCTTCCTCGAGCATTGCAAACGTTTTGCCCACACCCGGGGCAGCCCCGAGAAACACACGCAGCCTGCCTCGGCTCATATCCGCGACGCTAACTCCCCTCGAGGGTTGGCGGTCGCTCAACATGTCATGGACCTATCAAGAATCGCAGCATTCGCGTATGGGGAGCGTCAAGACGGCTCTGGCAAGCTCGAGTGCGTCCTAGACAGCGCATATGGATGCCCGATGTGGCCACATGCCGGTCAGGTGAAGGTCAGGACTCGGATGAAACTGTTGGTCGGTCTTCGTTATCGAGTCGACGGGATCCTCCACGAGTACCTGGGACCGGCTCGTCTTCCCCGAGGATCGGGCATTTCCCATGTGTTCTTGCGGAACGAGTGGCGCCCAGACAGGCCCGGTCAACTCCCCCTCACGCTGGTTGAGGAGTCGACGGTCGACGAGGTGGTCACGAAGACACCAATCAGAGGGAGGCGTCGTCGATGAGAATCGTCATTGCCGGTTGTGGCCGGGTGGGAAGTGACCTGGCTCTGACCCTGTCGGAGGAAGGCCACGACGTCTCGGTGATCGACAATCGGCCCGGTGTCTTTGATCGGCTCGGTTCGACGTTCAATGGTACGACTCACCTGGGCCTCGGTTACGACGTGCGTCTACTTCGAGGTGCGGGCATCGAGTACGCCGATGCCTTTGTGGCGGCAACGGACTCGGACAATGCGAATGCTATGGCGGTTCAGGTGGCCAAGCGGGTTTTCGGGGTGCCGAAGACGATCGCTCGTCTCGACGATCCTGCCCGCGAAGACGCTTACCGGGCCCTTGACGTCCAGTTCGTTCCGGGAGCGAAGCTGACGTCGAAGGTCATCCATGAGCAGATCGTCAGGGAGGAGTTCAGCTACCACGTGACGTTCTCCGGGGGTGATGTCGAGATCGTGGAGATGATCATCGGACCCGGTGGCGCCAGGCTACTTGTTGCTGATTTCGAGGTACCTGATGATTTGCGTGTGGCGGCCGTTTACCGGGGCCACCGGACCTTGATACCCGACGACAATTTTGCTCTCGCCGAGGGCGACTTGGTAGTGGCGGCAGCTCGTGGTGGCGCTCGGAAGAAGATCGGCCGGTTTCTCGCAGTCAAGGAAGATCGTCAGTGAGGGTCGTCTTGATTGGGGGTGGCAAGGTTGGGTCCTATCTGGCACGTGAGCTCCACAAAAGTGGACACGTCGTCACCGTAATCGAGGAGGCCCACGGCCACGCAGAGACGCTCGCAGACGAGTCCAATGTGTTGGTCCTCGAGGGTGACGGCACTGACATCAGGTTGCTCAATTCGGCCGATACAGGACGGGCCGACTGGGTGCTGGCAGTAACCGGGCTCGACGAGGTCAACCTCGTGGCTTGTCAGTTGGCCTCCACGTCCGGGGCAAGCCAGGTCCTTGCCCGACTCAACAATCCTCTGAACAGGCCCACATTCGACGCTCTCGACATCCCAGTAGTGGCGGTGACAGATGTCATGGCGACCCTCATCTCACGAGAAGTGGAAGTACCCGAGTTCCGACATGTGACCCTCCTGGGCAGAGGCGAGATCTCTGTCTACGAGATCGACATCTCCCCGGACTTCGAGTCACGGCCTGTTGCCGAGCTCCGGCTGCCGAAGGGAGCACTCCTGGTGGCGAATGTCAGGCGCGAGGAGGTCATGGTTCCCACGGCTACGTCCATCCTCCATCCTGGCGACCAGGTGACTGCGGTGAGCAGCGTCGAACTCGAAGACGAGGTCCGCGCCGCACTCGGACACAAGAACGGCCGTAAGAAGTGATGGGACCACTGGACCGGAGGTGGTTGAGGGCCTCCAACTGTCCTGGTCTTCGCGGCGGACGAGTCTCTGATGGCAGGAGCAGGTCCAGGTCCTTTTGCTCACCTCTGGGAATCGGATACCGGGCGCCTGGTCCGCAAGATCCAAGGCTCTGTCTACGACCCGATCGGGTTGCCTTCGTCAATGACGGCTCCGAACTCGTGGTTCTATCCACCAAAGGCGTCCTTCGGCGACATCTACGGTGCGGTCTGGAGTGGCCCTGAGGTCAATCGCCGCAATACTCATGATCGGTCTGGTCTTCGTCGATAGTCCCCGCCCTCCCGGCCTGGGTCTGGATGTCTGCGCTAGCGTGCCCCGATCATGCATGACATCGATATCACCTACTGCGTCCCCTGAAACTATCTCGACCGCGCCGTGGGCGCGGCAAACGACATTCTGTCTCGGTATCAGCACAGAATTAGTTCGCTGACGTTCACGACTGGCTCCAAGGGCGTGTTCGATGTGACAGTTGATGGAGACTCGATCTACTCCAAGGCAAAGACCGGTCGTCATGCCGAGCCGGGCGAGGTGCTCGAATTGTTCGTGGAGAAGTACGGACAGGGGGTCACCGTCTACGGCCAGGAGTAGATCCAGGAGGGTCGCCGTGACCAAGCGAACCGGAGCTCGCCAACCCGGCAAACGCTCGTGGGGCCGGATTCGTCGTGAGGCGAGGAAGGCGGCGAACACCTCCGGGGGGGAGAAGGCCAGTCCCGCTCGACTGATGGGCAGCGACGTGGCACCTCAAGAAAGCGCTCTTCCGGCCCGACAATATTGAGGGGTCTGGACAGGCCCAACATCCAGACACGATGACGTCACGATCTGAGCCTCATCAGCTGACGGGATCAGCCGATCTCGACCACGCGAAGCTGTCCTCGCACGCTCTTGTGGCGAAGCTGGGCCAGGCTGCCCTGGACGGCGTTCCCGCTGCCACCCTGCTTGGCCCGGCCGCGCGCGTGGTTTGCGACGCCCTCGACGTCGAACATTCGATCGTTCTCGTGCTCGATCGCGCCACTGGTCAGCTGAATGTGGGAGCCTCGCACGGCTGGGATGACCTGTCTGAGTTGGAGACGTTGCTCAAAGGCTCGGAACGGTTCCATCAATATGTGATTTCATCTGAGGAGCCGGTTGTCGTGCCCGATGTCAGCTCTGACATTCGTTTCGAGGGCCCATGGCTACTCGGGGAACGCGGGGCAGTTGGTGCGATCGCAGTGCGAATCCCCGGAAGACATGGGCCGTTTGGCCTGCTCGGGGTGTTGACCGAAGAGAACCGGCGGTTGTCTTCGGACGCCGGCGACTTCCTTCGCTCCATTGCCAACGTTCTCGGTGGGAAACTCCAAGCCGAGGCCGGAGCACGAGCTCAAAGACGCCACATCCGATTCCAATCCGCCCTTGCCGAGTGTGCGCAAGCCCTGCTCGTCCACTCTGAGCAGAATCCTCTGGAACAGGCTGCCAGGGCATTGCTGTCGGCCACCGACGCGGAGAGTGTGTTCATCGAGCGGAACGTCATGGATGCCGAGCTGGGTCTCTGCTCACAGACCGTCGCCGAGGCGGCCCGCCCTGGAACGGCAGCTTCGAGACTCGACCCCGGGTACGACTACTGGGATCTGACACCGTGGGATCAGATGCCCACGTCGCGAGCTCATATGCAGCGCGGCGACCCCTTTTTCCTCGTGCCGTCGGAGCTCGAGGGCGTCGAGTACGACCTGTATCACGCTGACCCGTTTCGAACGAAGTCGGAGCTCGACATCCCGATTTTCGTACGGGGCGAGTGGGCCGGTCTGATCGCTTTCAGCGAGAGCGAAGTGGCAAGAGAGTGGGAGGATCAGGATCTGATGCTGCTCAAGGCGGCTGCTCAAATGGTCGGTGCCTATTGGGAAGCCGAGGACGCCAATGAAGAGCTCATGCGCTTGATCGCCTCCAAGGACCAGTTGATTGCTTCGGTGTCACACGAGCTGCGGACACCTCTGACGTCGGTGGTCGGGTTTGCCAAGTTGCTCGAGATCGAGGGCTCGGATCTCGACCCCGAAGAGAGGGCCATGGTCATAAGAACGATCGCCGAGGAGGGGGTGGATCTCGCCAACATCATCGACGATCTCCTCGTTGCCGCCAAGGCCGAGTCGGGGACGCTCGAAGTCGTGGCTGTGCCGATCGACCTGCGTGCCCAAGTTGCCCAAGTGGTCGAGGCGTGTCGCCCTGAGGACGTGGCGCGCATGAGCGTCGGAGCCGAACCGGTCCGAGCGGTAGGAGATCCGGCCCGCATCAGACAGATCCTGCGTAATCTCGTATCCAATGCCATCCGGTATGGAGGCGCGCGGATTCGAATCGAGTTCGGGCATGAAGCTGGTTGGGCGATCGTCCGGGCGATCGACAATGGCCCCGGCATTCCGGCCGAGAAGAGAGACCGGGTCTTCGAGTCTTACTACCGGGGCGAGGAAGACCCTGGACTGGCCGGGTCGATGGGGCTAGGGCTCTCGATCTCCCGGCAGCTGGCGGAGCGGATGGGGGGCAGCATCGCCTACGGCTACGTCCAGGGAGAGAGCATCTTCGAGCTCCGTTTACCGAGCATCGACTGAGCCGGTTCTCGCCGGTCGGTTTAGAGATCCGTCTCGATCGGTGAAGCATCATTCCGTCGGCAATAAACGAGAGACCCCCGGGTGCTTCTCGCCGGGGGTCTCTTTCTTTTCCGCTATCCGCCTTCAGTCTTGCCCAGGGAGAGTCGCGGTTTGGTCGGGCTCGACCACAACGTGGGTCACCGGGAGACCCGTGACCTTCTCGAGACGTGAGGGGAGGTCGAGACGCAACCAGCGAGAGATTCCCGGTGGAAAGGTCGAGACGATGATCTCCTCACAATCGGGATTCGAGCCGAGCTCGTCGGTGACGGCCACAAGGGGATCAGGGTCGCCCACCGTCACCCCATTCAGCTTCACGCCTGAAGACGTCAGCCTGTTGGCGGCCGCCTGAGCAGTGGCTTCGGCTACGGCGTTTGACTCTCCCTCCGTCCATGTGAAGAGGTTTTGGGTCCGGGTCGCCGGCACCAGAAGTCTGAACTCGGCGCCGGCGTCCCGACCCATCACCCCCTCAATTGCATCACGGAGCGGTCTTCCTCCCGCCGTTTGATAGGCGACGATCAGGTAGACCGACATGGCGTGCTACTTGATTTGCCCCCGAATCTCACCACCCGGGAGGGCTGTCGTGTGGACGTTCACGTAGGTGTTGCCAGCTCGCATCTGCTCAATGAGGTCGTCTAGGTCCTCGATGTCAACACCGCAGACCGCGTTGTCGATCAAGGGGAGTATCTGTGCGTCGGTGATTACACCTGTTTCCAGAACCCCGTTGAAAGTCCCCGGGATCAGCTCCGCTGGTGGCGCAGGTGGGTACAGGAATGCAACTACGGCTCCGTTCTCATCCGCGGATCCGCAGTGAATGTGCGCCTGGAGGACGTTGTCCAGATTGGCCACGATCAACTTGTACGACAAGGCTGTCCCGTCCTTGCTCAACTTGAAGTGGGCCACGCCGGCGCCTTGGCTTTCGTTGGCCGGCACTTCGTTCGACCCGCTCAGGGGTGCAGCGGTGAAACTGCGCCCGTTGCCGGCTCCGGCGGGTAGTGCTACTACCAGGGCAAGAGCCACGGCGATGGCGAGCGCGAGTAGACGTCGCATGGATTCCTTTCCTTTGCTTCACACAGCAGTACGGATGACCACTCTTCGTGGTTCTGTTTGGTTTTCGCGAACTCCCTGGAACCCGTGTCTCGTACAAGCCCTGTCATCGCGCCCCGCTATCTTCGGAGCGCATGGAGGTCATATGACTCGAATCGCGATCGGTACTGAAAAAGGGGCGTATGTCGTCCGCGATACGGGAGGATCCTTCGATGTGACCGGGCCGATGTTCCCGGGATGGAAAGTGTCGGCGTTCGGGACCGCGCCAGACGGCACTCACCTAGCCGCGGTGGGCAGTAACTGGTTCGGTGTTGGCGTGCATCGCAGCGCCGACTTCAGCAACTGGGAGCAAACCGATTCGCCGCCGTCGTGGCTCGCGGACGGGGAGCGGAAGATGGAGCAGATCTGGACGTTTCACACCAACGGAGATCTGATATGGGCCGGAGTTGCCGAAGCCGGGCTGTTCACCTCGGACGACCAGGGAATCACCTGGGACCCGGTCGAGGGTTTGAACGAACACCACACGCGCGGCGACTGGCACCCTGGCTTCGGCGGGCTCTGTGCCCATCGAGTGATGATCGACGGGGACATGCAATGGGTGTCTATCTCGGCTGTGGGCGTATTTCGATCTGACGACGCCGGCTCGACGTGGGAGCCCAAGAACGACGGTGTCGATGCAGTGGGGCTACCAGAGGATGCTGCCCGCCCGGAGGTGGGTTATTGCGTCCATTGTGTGGCTCACGATCGAGCCAACCCGTCGCGCATCTGGCGTCAGGACCACTCTGGGGTCTACCGCACCGACGACGGCGGAGACAACTGGGAGCGAATCGAGGACGGATTGCCGGCCAATTTCGGGTTCGTCATGTGGCGGGATGCCGCAAGCGGAAGGCTCTTCACCATCCCGCTCGAAGCCGACGCCAACCGGGTGCCGGTGGAGGGCGCGCTGAGGGTGTACAGCTCTGACAACGACGGTGACAGCTGGAAGGTGTCGGGATCCGGCTGGGGCGATTCTCCCCAGTTCACCGGCGTTCTGCGTGGTGCCTTCGACGGTGACAACGAAGGGACGTTCTGCTTTGGGACCACCGGGGGCAAGCTCTGGCTCACGGGTGACAACGGTGACACCTGGAGGGAGCTCGATCCGGCGTTCCCCCGTATCGGAGCCGTCAAGGTCCTCGATTGACCACGATTCGTCTCCCCCGCATGTTGTCCGAGGCGGCCAACACCGAGCTCCGCCACGAAGTGGTTGGGGCAACCGTGGGTGAGGCGTTGGATACGCTGTTTCAGGAGAAACCGGGTCTGCGCAACCATATTCTCGACGACGCCGGGGGCGTGCGGCCCCACGTCTCCCTGTTCGTGGACGGGATTCAGTCTGATCTGACGACTGCCCTACGCGACGGCTCCGAGGTCAGGATCCTGCATGCCGTCAGTGGCGGATGACTCGGCCGGTGGCTGTTTAATCCCACGTTCATCGGGGAATTCCGGAAGCGAATTCTCATGTCGCTAGCTTGGTAGAACGTGATGCGGATTCTGTTGGCAGACAGATTCTCCGAGCCGCAGGCCGAGAGGCTGGCACGGCGTGGGCACGACGTTCGATATGAGCCAGAGTTGGAGGCGGACGATCTCCCTGGCGCGATCGCCGACGCCGACGTCTTGGTCGTTCGCTCCACGGCTGTGACGAACGAGACCATCGAGAGATCAAACGAGCTCGGGCTTATCGTGCGCGCGGGTGCCGGAACCAACACCATCGACACCAAGGCGGCATCGGAGCGGGCGATCTTTGTCTGCAACGTGCCAGGCAAGAACTCGGTGGCCGTGGCCGAGCTGACCATGGGCCTCATGCTCGCTCTCGACCGGCAGATCCCCGACAACGTCTCCGAATTGCGAAACGAGCGCTGGCTAAAGGAACGGTTCTCCAAAGGGAGGGGCTTGAAGGGCCGAAAACTCGGGATCATCGGGATGGGAGCCATCGGCACCGAGGTCGCCATCCGAGCCCGGTCATTCGGTATGAAGATCCTCGTCCTCGACCGGCCTCAGCGGTCCGAAGGGGTTTCCGATCTCCTAGTCGATCTGGGTGCGAAGCTCTACCCGGATCTTCCATCGATGCTCGCCGAGTGCGACATTGTCACCATTCACGTCCCAGCAGGTCATGAGACGACGGGGATGGTCGATCGCGAGTTTCTCGACCATCTCCAGGACGGCGCCTACCTGATCAACACTTCCCGCTCCGATGTCGTGGTCGAGTCAGACCTCCTGCAGGCTCTGGACCGGAAACATCTTTGGGCGGCGATCGATGTCTACCCGGATGAGCCCGAGACGGGGGAGGGGTCGTTCTCGCCGCTGTTGGCGAAACATCCTCACGTCTACGGCACGCATCACATCGGCGCTTCGACCGAACAGGCCCAGGAGGCCATCGCCAAGCAGGTCGTGAGGATCGTCGACGAATACAGCGACGGCGGAATCAAGAACGCCATCAATCTCTCCGAGCCGATGGATGACACCACGGTCGTCGGCATTCGACACGTCGATAAAGTCGGGGTGCTCAGCAGGGTCTTCGCGGTGCTGCGAAGCGCCGACATCAACGTCGAGCACATGGAGAACCACGTTTTCGACGGGGCGAGATCGGCCAAGGCAGTGCTCCACTTGCACGGCTCTTTCGGGGCCGCCGTTCGCGAGGAGCTCGGAGACCTCGACGGAGTCTTTCACGTCGGTGTCTTGCGCGACAGCCCCTAGGTTGTCAGCCTGCTCAAACGGTCAGTCTGACGATTGGCCTGGTGTCGTTGCGTCGCAATACCTCGGCGAATCCATGCTCTGAGAACATTCCGAGTGTTCCCGTGAAGTAGTCGACCAATGACTCTCGGCGACCGTCGACCGGGTAGGCCTCGATCACCTTTGCACCGCGATGTTTGGCGTATTCGATGGCGCCTGCCAACAGGCCCCGTCCGATCCCTTGGCTGCGTTCTCCCGCCTTGACCACGAAACAGTTGATCGTCCACGGGTCCAGCTCGTCGACCGCTTTCAGCAAGCGAGATCTGGCCAGGGTCGGAAAGTCCGAGCGGGGCCCTACCTGCACCCATCCAATTGGCTCACCGTCGATGTAACCGATCAGGCCCAGGGGAGGCCCGCCCAGCGCTTCGTCGGCAAATCGGTCTCGATTGTCGCGCTCGTCTCCATAGCCTCCGTCGGGTCTCCGCCAATGCATGCAGAAGCAACGGCGGGCCACGCCGCGATCTCCGAACACGGCCTCCATGTCACCGAATCGCTCGTTGGTCAATGGCCTGCAGGTCAGAGTGCCGGCATCGGTCTCGGCCGTTTGACTCCACGTCATCTCATGCCCCGATGGTGTCAAGGCAG
>Ga0299913_10005518_pt1 | contig 10818 bp, 7 predicted proteins | sample RVTome_9_FD_201360 | JGI IMG/M metagenome (GOLD analysis project Ga0299913, IMG submission 201360) | Soil microbial communities from uranium-contaminated site in the Upper Colorado River Basin, Wyoming, United States - RVT155D38 (version 2) ... | reverse complement strand
TGGTCGACGAGATCGTGCGGGTCGCCGGCGAGCTGCCGGCCGATCTCATCGTGATGGGCACCCACGGCCTGACCGGATTCGAGCGGCTGCTCCTCGGCTCGATCACGGAGAAGACCCTGCGCAAGGCGCCATGCCCGGTGTTGACCGTTCCCCGGCACGCAGCAGGGGAGGCCGGTGAGCCGCACGTCACGTTCTCGACCATTGTCTGCGGGGTCGACCGGTCCGCGACGTCCAGACGCGCCCTCGACTACGCGTTGTCGCTGGCGCAGGAGGCCGGCGGCCGACTGGTGCTGGTGCACGCGCTCGAAGACGTCGCCGAGGAGGACGGGCGCTTCTCGAGCCACTTCAACACGCCGGAGTGCTGGAGCAGAATCGCGCCGGACATCCGCGCCGACTACGAGAAGCTCGTGCCCGAGGAGGCGCGAGTCTGGTGCAATCTGGAAGTCCTCCTCCCGCAGGGCAAGGCCTATCGGGAGCTCCTCGCGGCTGCCCGCTCGCGCCGCGCCGACCTGATCGTGCTCGGAACGGCCGGGTCGAGCACGCCGTTCGGCACGACCACCGAGCACGTGCTCCGGCAGGCGGACTGCCCGGTGCTCGCCGTCCCGGCCGTCGACGGAGCCGCCCACGCCACGGCCGCGCCCTCGGCGGCGGCAGGGTAGCCGCTGCACGGGATGACGAGGCGTCCCCTGCGCTATCCGATCCTCGCGACCGACTACGACGGCACGCTGGCCGACAGGGGCACGGTTGCGCCGGCGGTGATCGACGGGCTGGTCCGGCTGCGGGCCTCCGGCCGGCGGCTGGTGCTCGTGACCGGGCGCGAGCTCGAGGATCTCTCGCTCGTCTTTCCCGAGCTCGACCTCTTCGACCGGATCGTCGCGGAGAACGGCGCCGTGCTGTACCGCCCGTCGACTGGCGACCTCCTCATGCTCGGCGATCCGCCGGGCAGCGCGTTCGTCGACGTCCTGCGCGCCGACGGCGTCAGGCCGCTCGCGATCGGCCGGGTGATCGTCGCCACCCTCAGCCCGCACGAGGACCGCGTCCGCGGCGCGATCGCGCAGCTGGGTCTCGCCATGCACGTCATCTACAACAAGGGAGCAGTCATGGTGCTGCCCGCCGGCATCGACAAGGCGTCCGGGCTGCGCCACGCGCTGCACGATCTGCGAGGCTCGGCGGCGGAGACCGTGGCGCTCGGGGATGCCGAGAACGACGAAGCGCTCCTGGCCGCCAGCGCGCGCGGCGTGGCCGTCGCCAACGCGGTTCCCACGCTCAAAGCGATTGCGCAGCAGGTGACGGCTGCGCCGGCGGGCGACGGTGTTCTCGAGGTCATCGAGGAGCTCCTCGCGGCAGACGCGCGGGACGAGTAGCCCGACCGGATCAGACCGGTGCGTCCTCGGGCGCCCGGGCGGCGTACTGCAGCGGCTTGCTCCACAGGCTCTCCAGCCCTTCGAGAATGTCCGTGGCCCAGCTGAACACGTTGCGCCCCGCGACGACGCGCCGCATCGCACGCATCCGCGCGATCCGCTCGGCGGCCGGCATGTCGATCGCCCGCGCGATGGTGCCGGCGAAGCCCTGCACGTCGTACGGGTTGATGATGAGCGCATCGTGCAGCTCCTGGGCCGCACCGGCGAGCGCGCTCAGCACCAGCACGCCGTCCTCGTCGTCTCGCGCCGCGATGAACTCCTTGGCGACGAGGTTCATCCCGTCGTGCAGCGAGCTGACAATGCAGAACCGCGCCAGCCGATACAGAGCCACGAGCGCCGGCAGGTCGAGCGCGCCCTTGTGGTAGTGCACGGGCGGCGGCAGCCCAGGCACCGCGTGGCGGGCGTTCAGCGCGGCGACGCGCTGGTCGATCTGCAGCTCGATCGCGCTGTAGCTCTCGATGTCGGAGCGGGACGGGACGCCAATCTGCACGAACGTCAGGACGCCTCGCAGGGCAGGCCGGATGGTGAACAGCCGGTCGAGCGCGTCGAGCCGCTCGGGAATGCCCTTCGTGTAGTCGAGCCGATCGACGCCAAGTCCGAGCACCGGCGCCCGCAGGCCGAACCGCTCCGTCAGCGTGTCCTGATGGCGGGACAGCGCAGGGTCGCGGACCACGCCCTGAATGCGGTCGTAGTCGACGCCAATCGGCACGGCAATCACCGTCGAGGCGCGTCCCGCAAACCGGACGCTGCTGCCGTCCGCCTCCACGTCCGCGTGCAGCTCGTCTTCCACCGCCATGAGGAAGTTGCGGCGATCGCGCTCGACCTGGAACGCGAGCAGGTCGTTCGAGAGCAGCCCGGCCAGGATTTCCCGGTGCCACGGACAGATGCGGAGCCGGTCCGGATAGGGCCACGGGATGTGCCAGAAGAGCGCCGTCGGGGCAGTGGGGCGTTTCGCCCGCAAATGGGGCGCGACGAGCGCCAGATGGTAATCCTGGATGAAGACGGGCGCATCGCCCGAGGGCATCTCCTGGTCGATGGCGTCGGCGAAGCGGGCGTTGACCGTCTCGTAGGCGGCCCAGTCGCTGCTGCGGAACTTCGGCCGCACATCGACGAGATGGCACAGCGGCCACAGCCCTTCGTTCGCGAAGCCGTTGTAGTAGCCGGAGACCTCCTCCGCGTCGAGCCAGAGCCGGCGCAGCCGGTACGCCGGACTGTCGGGCGGCACGAGGACCGTGTCGGTAGCGTCCACCAGGGCGCGATCAGCCGTGCCGGCGCCATGTGCGATCCAGACCCCGCCGCGCTCGCGCATCAGCGCATCGAGGGCGACCGCGACGCCCCCTGTCGCCGGCGAGCACGTGATCTGCCCGTCGGGTCCGTAGTTGTGGAGATACGGCTCGCGATTCGAGACGACCACCAGCGCGCGCTCCGCGTGGGCGTCGATCTCGCCCGCGCGCGCCAGGCCCAGCCGGAAGAGCGCCGGCCCGATCAGCTCGTCGATCGCGATCAGGGCGACGAGGAGCATCTGGATCTGCGACCCCCACGTCGGGAACTCCACGGCCAGCGCGGACGCCAGGCCCAGGGTGATGCCCGCCTGCGAGATGAGGCCCGTCCAGATCAATCCGCCGCGCATCCGCTCGATACCCGAGAGCTTCAGGCCCGCGGCAACGCCCCCGCGCATCAGCCCCATCCGTACCGCACAGAGCCCCGCCGCCACCGAACCCGCCGCGGCCAGGAGATCGAGCTGCAGCGAGGCGCCGATCCCGACGAAGAACACGACGAGCACCGGGAGGGCGCCTGCCTGGATCGCGACCTTGAGCGCGTCACCCTGGGCGACGGTCACGTTCGCGATCACCCCGCCCGCGACCATCGCGGCGATGAGCGGCTCGAAGCGCTGCGCCACGCCGACCTGGCTGAGGAGCAGGCTCACGGCCAGCAGCACGAGGGTCACCTCGCGTCCGACGTACCGCAGGTACAACGCGAAGAGCGCACCGATCAGGCTGCCGAATGCCGCGGCCCCGCCGATTTCCCAGCCGAGCCGCACGAGCACGCTCGTCTCCTCTACCGGCACATCGCCGAGGACCGCGCGCGCGAACTGCATGAGGAACGAGAAGAGCACCAGCACGATGAGGTCGGCGAGCACCACGAGCGCGAGCACGAGATCGCTCAACCGGCCGCGCGAGCTGGTCTCGGCGATGACGGCCGCCGTCATCGTCGGCGAGAAGCTCACGACCACGACGACTCCGAGCGAGATGATCGCCGCCTTTGCCAGACCCTGCACCTCCGGCGCGACGGGGATCCACGGCCACGCCACCCAGGCCAGTGCGAACAGCCCGGCCATCGCAGTGCCGAGCGTGACGAACGTCATTACCACGACGCCCGGCACGCGCCGGCCGAGCCGCTCCAGGTTCAGCGTCAACCCGGCGATGAACGCGATGATCGTCGTGGCCAGGCCGTTGACGGCCTGGAGCTGCCGCGCCATTGCCTCCGTGATGAAGTTGCCGAGGTAGGGCCCGACCAGCAGCCCGAACAGCAGGTAGCCCGTGAGCCGCGGGAGCTGGAACCGCCGCAGGAGATCGCCCGTGGCCAGCGCGACGACGAGCACGAACCCGAGCGCCAGGGCGGTACCCGGCGCCTCGCTCGCGCCATCCGCCGCCAGCTGCCGGATACCGACCATGGCGGCCACGATCAGCGCAATCGCCGCAGCGCGCACTAGGCTCTGCCCTCGAAGCGGCGTGCCGTCGCGTGCGCCGCGTCGATCGCCAGCGTGGCGAGCACGACGGCCGCCAGGAGCAGGCTCCCGTGTCCGCCAGTCGCGTCACTCTGCAGCACGTCGATTGCGATGGCCATCCCCACGACGCCGGGGGCCGTGAGCGCAGACGGCCTCCCGGAGACCGGCGCTGGTCGCGCCTCGGCGCGCCGTGCGACCCACAGGCCGGCGCTCAGCTTGCCGGCCGTCCTGCAGCACAGGTACACCAGCGCCAGCACCAGTGCTTCCGACGTGACGACCAGGCGCGCGCCGGCGACGACCAGCAGGAGGACGACGAGCGGGTGCTGGACGTACTGCACGTCGCGCGCGATGCGCTCTCCGGCGGCCCCGCCCACCTGGCCCCACAGCACGCCCGCCAGCAGCCCCACGAACAGCGCGGAGCTTCCCAGATACGCCGCCGATCCGCCGAGCAGCAGGAGCGTACCGGCGATGAACGTATGGCGCTCGCGATCCGACGACGAAGTGCCGACGAGGAGCCCGCCCGCGCCCGCGATCGCCAGCGCGATAAGACCCAGACCGCCGAGCGTCAGCGCCGCGTCCCTGGTGGTCGCCTGACGCGCCAGCCCGAGCACCAGAGCACCTGTGGCCACGGCGAGCATGCTGTTGAAATCCCCGATCGTCGGCACCGGTCCGGCGTGACGCTCGCCCGGTGAGGTGGCCGGCGCGAACGACGCAGCAGCACAGACGCCGAGCAGCGCCGGGAGCGCCCAGGCCACGCCGACGGGTGTTCCCCACACGGCGTACAACGCGGCCACTCCGCCGTAGACGAGCATGGCAGTCCAAACTCCTTCGACTGCCGCCATACCGAACCGACCGGCGCCGGGGCGCCGTATCTCTGCCGCCATCCCCAACAGGGTCCCGAGAACCGTCAGCGCCACCGAGACCAGCGGCTCGAGAAACGCCAGTGCCGGGGCCGACAGGAGTGCCATCCCGGACGGCCCGAACACGAGGCCGAGCGGCACGAGGATCAACGTGCGGGTGTGCGGATCCGTCAGGGCGGGTCTGATGCCGCCGGCACCGCCCGGCCGCTCGGCAGCGCCGGTGATGCCCGCGCGAACGACAAGACGCGAATCGAGCGGGTCGACGTCGCGGAGGGAAGTCAGCGGATCGGGCGTCACGGTCGGCGGGTCATCGTCAGCACCACCGAGGCTTCGCCGCGCGCCACGACGAGCAGAATCGGCCGATCCTCGACGAGCACGGCGTATCCGCGCGTAATCTGCGCCGCGGTCGGCGCCCGCGTGCCGCCGAAGAACGTGATGACGTCGCCGGAGCGCAACCCGGCGCGTGCCGCCGCAGAGGCCGGGAGCACGCGCAGCACCTCGGCGCCCGTTCCACTGAGCGTACGCAGCGTCAGACCGAGATGCCCGGCCGGCGCCTCGTCGTCTCGCGGCGGCGCCAGGCGGACCTGCTGCGCCTCGCCGCCTCGGCGGATGCCAAGCGTGAGCGCTTCGCCATATTCGAGGCGGGCTGCATGCCCGCGCCAGTCCTCGATGGACATGATGGCAGCGTCGTCAGCCGTTTCGATGACGTCCGCCGGCTCCAGGATCGGTGCCGCGGCTCCGTCCGGCTCCACGCGCGCCACGATCACGCCGCCCCGCGCGCCCGTAGCCGCGGCGATTGCGGGTGTCACGGGCTGTACGTCGAGCCCCAGCCGCACGGGCGGCGGCGGAGGTTCGCGCAGCAGCCGCTCCATGCGCGCCTGGACCGCCTGCCACGGGACGATGGCCGTGTCCTCCTCGCGTCTCACCACGAGCCCCAGCAGCGACCCCTCAGGGGTGAGCGCCGCGCTTCCCGCACGGAGCCCCGCCGCTCCGGGCAGGTTCCAGATCGCCCCTCCCCAGAGCGCGCTGGGTTCTGCGATCAACCCGCTGACGAACACCGGGCGCAGCGAGACGCCGGCGGCAGACGCGTCGGCCTCGATCAGAAAGCGGGGAACGTCGAGGCGGCGCTGCGACCACGCCGGCGGTTCGGTGGCGCCGCCGGCCTCCACCCGCATCACTGCCAGTCCCGAGGCGCGGTCGCGCACCACGATCGACCCCTCACTCCCGGCCGGCACGCCGTCCTCGAGGAGCAGCACCGCCAAATCGTCGGCAATGCGGAATGCCGCTCGACTGCGGAGCCCTTCGGCGGGACGACCGCCGTGCGGTGCATCCACGCGCACGACCGTCGCCCACCCGTCGAGCCGGGGTATGAGATCGGCGACGACCGCGGGAATCTCGTCGAGCGGCGAGCGCGGCGCGAGCTGCGTCAGGACCGGAGGCAGGGTGGAGGACACCGCGCGTTCTGGGAAGCGCACGCGGGCGAGTCCCCACAACACGACCACCGACGCCAGCGCCGTGATCAGGAGCAGGCGCGTCTCCCGTGTGACGCGCGGCGGCGCGGAGCGTCCCGGCGGCATGCCGCATCGTATAGTCCGCCCGCCAGCGCGGCAAGCTGTCCCGTGCCCGCTGTCCCGTGCCCGCGGATTTCTGGCGCGGACACTGATCGCCGAATCGTCCTATCATCTGCCATGGCGCCGGCGCTGCCGTCCGGTGTGACCAGCAGGAGGACACATATGGAGCCCCAGACCGCGCGACTCGCGCGTCGCCGGCTGTGGGTGGCACTGGCCGCCGCGGCCGTTGTCATCCACGCCTTCGGCGCGCCAGTGCCGCACGCGCGCCTTACGGCCTCCGGCACGGACGGCCAGGCACGCGGCGGGCGGTCCGAGCCGGAAGGGCCCCGCGTCCAGGCGCTGATCGTGAGCGGCGGGTGCTGCCATGACTACTCCGGCCAGGCGCGGATGCTCATCGATGCCATCTCCAGGGCGCTGCCCGTGGACTGGACGGTGGCCATCCAGGGTGGCCGCGGGACGCGAGGGCACCAGCCCGTTTTCGAGCGGGCGGACTGGGCGAAGGGCTACGACATCGTCATCCATAACCAATGCTTCGCCGACGTGACCGACGAAGCGCTCATCCGCCGCATCACCGATGCGCACCGCGGCGGCCCTCCCGCTGTGGTGCTGCACTGTGCGATGCACACGTTCAGGGCCGCCACGATCGACGCCTGGCGCGAGTTCCTCGGCGTCACCAGCCGCCGCCACACGCGCCAGTTCACGATCCCGGTGAGCGTGTCGGCAAAGGATCACAGCATCATGCGCGGCTTTCGCACGGACTGGGTCACACCGATGGACGAGCTGTACGTGGTCGACAAGTTCTGGCCGGGCGCCACGGCACTCGCCTCGGCGGTCAGTCCTGAGGATCAGCGGGAGTATCCGCTGGCCTGGGTGCACGAGTACGGCGGTACGCGTGTCTTTGGCACGACGCTCGGGCACGGCAACGCCACGTTCGACGACCCAACCTTCCAGGATCTCGTGGCGCGGGGCTTCAGATGGGCAGTGAACCGGGAGTAGGCGGGCTCCCGCCTTCGAGCCCCGCCCTTTACATCCTGCCGGTCGGGGCAGTTCTGACAGGGGCCTGAAGGTCCGTCGGACGGGCCGGCCGCCGCCCGTCGCGCAGACCTTCAGGGTTGTCCTACAGTTGCGGCCGCTCCGGCCGCAGACCTCCAGGCCGGCTGTCGTATCCGATCAGCCGACGGTGAAGGGAATCGACGCGCTGGTCGTGCCCCACTCGACCCGGAGCGTGCCACCCTTCGGGGTGTCGTCGACATGGATCGTGAGCTGCTCGACGGGGCTCTTGGTCTTGGTCGTCTGCATGGGTGCCCGGCCGAGCTCGAGCGAGGCGTTGTACGGCACCCCCCACTGCCCGGGCTTGCCGAGCTTGCCGATGATGAGCTCCCACTGCTTCTCACCCGGCTGCGTATTGATCGTGTAGCTGCCCGGCTCGAGGCTCACCGACCCGAACTTCAGCGCGCGATTGGTCGTGAGTACGGTCGCCTCGTCGGCGCCGGTCCGCCACGGCTTGCCGGCCGGCATCACGTCGGACTCCGCGCGGCCCTTCAGGTATGGCCGCCCGTATTCGATCGAAATGTTCGCGCCGTCGATCGTCCACGCGGTCTTCACGTGGGGGCTGCCGCCCTTTCCCGGGTGCACGTCGGTCGTCTTCTGTGCAGCCGGCGCGGCGGCGACCGCCGCCACCAGGAGCACACCCACTATCCCGCTTGCGTTGCGCACCATCAAGTTCCTCCTCGCAGGGAAGCCCGAGGCCCCGCGGTTGCGTCCGCGGCAGCCCGGGTCCATGGTTCGAACTCCAGAAGCGTACATCAGCTGGGCCGCACACGCGCGCGCCATCTCATCATCCTGCCGCCGGGCCGTCAGACATCGATCACCTTGCCTGGATTCATCCGGTTATCAGGGTCGAGCGCGCGCTTGATGGCGCGCATCACCTCCAGGGAGCCGCCGTGCTCGGCCTCGAGAAACGGCATCTTGCCGTACCCGACGCCGTGCTCTCCGGTGCACGTCCCTCCCATGGCCAGCGCGCGCGCGACGAGGCGCTCGTTGAGCCGCCGTGCCTCCGCCATCTCTCCCGGGCTCGCCGGATCGATGAGATACATGAGATGGAAGTTGCCGTCTCCCGCGTGGCCGACGAGGCAGACGGGGAAGGGGAGCCCGGCATGGTCCGTCTTGGTTTCGCGGACGCACTCGGCGAGTCGCGAGATCGGCACGCAGACGTCGGTCGCCCACGAGCGGCAGCCGGGCCTGAGCGCGAGCCCCGCATAGTGGGCGTTGTGCCGCGCCTGCCAGAGACGCTCGCGATCTTCCGGCCGCACCGCCCACGCGACGTCGTGCCCCCCGCGTTCCACGGCCAGCGCCTGCACGGTCTTCGCCTGTCCCGCCACATGCGCGTCGTCTTCTCCGTGGAACTCGAAGAAGAGCGTCGGCGCCACCCGGTACGAGGTGTGCGCGTAGCGGTTGATGGCGTCCATCTGCACGTCGTCGAGCAGCTCGATGCGCGCCACGGGCACACCGAGCTGGATGGTGGCAATCACCGTCTCGACGGCGCCGTCGATGGACTCGAAGGCGCAGACGGCGGCCGAGATCGATTCGGGAAGCGCGTGGAGCCGGAGCGTGACCGCGGTGATGACGCCGAGCGTGCCCTCGGATCCGACGAAGAGGCGGGTGAGATCGTATCCCGCTGACGACTTGCGGGCTCGCGTGCCCGTGCGGATGATCCGGCCGTCCGCGAGCACCACGGTGAGGCCGAGCACATTCTCGCGCATCGTGCCGTACCGCACGGCGGTCGTGCCCGACGCCCGCGTGGCGGCCATGCCGCCGAGCGTCGCGTCGGCGCCCGGGTCGATGGGAAACATCAACCCCGTGGAGCGCAGCGCGCGCGAGAGCTGCAGGCGCGTCGCGCCCGCCTCGACGGTGGCGTCCATGTCCTCCGCGCTGATGCGCAGAATGCGATTCATGTCGCGCAGGCTGATCGTGATGCCGCCGCGCACCGCGTGGACGTGCCCTTCGAGGGAGGTTCCCGCGCCGAAGGGAATGACCGGCAGGCCGTACCGTGCGGTGATCGTCACGATCGCCGCGACTTCCTCGGTCGTGGTGGGGAAGCACACGAGATCCGGAGCGGCGGGCGGGTGATAGGACTCGCCGTGGCTGTGATGATCGCGCACGGCCGCCGCGTCGGTCGCGCGCGCGCCGAGCAGATCCTTGAGCGCCCGCGTCGCTGATTCGAGCGCGTCGGCGCGCGTCAGCGGAACCATGCCCTCAGTGTACCCTCGCGGACCGGTCGCTTTCTCCTTACGCCGCCGGTAAGCCTCTTACGCCGCACGGCATCCGGAACCCTTCCACTCTGGCGGCGTCACGCAAACAGGCGGCAAACACGCCTGACGAGATCCGGGTGCCGTGGCACACCCGTTGCGCTGTCGCCGTCGATCGTTCACGGTCACTTGGCGAAAGAGGAGGTCAGCAATGAGAAGGCTCGCCTTCGGGTGCCTGGTCGCGGCCGGCGTGTGCCTGTCATGGCTCGCGCCCGCACCAGCGGTGCGCGTCGCGGCGCAGAACGGAGCCAGCCCGTTTCCCGATCCCAACTCCTGCGATCCGGCCGTCTGCGGGAAAACGTCGCCGCTCATCCCGATGCAGAGCACCGAGGCCGTGCACATGGGCCTCGTCTGGAAGAAGGGCTCGCCGACGCCGAAGCTCCTGTATCACTCGAGGTTCCCGGAGTACACGCCGAACGATGTCGCCGATCCGGCAATCGTCGACGGGATCCTGGCGACCCCGCGCGATCCGTCCACGGGCCGGAGCCCCGTCGACAACGGCGCGATCGATTTCAACGCGGCGCTGAGAGACGTGCTGAATCCGTTCTTTCGATCCGGCGCCGACCCGACCGCCGACTCGTTCCAGCGTCTGACCTACGGGGGCTACCTGCTCCGGCAGGGACTCAGCCAGAGCGTCCCGACGCGCATCGTGGCCAATCGAACGATGGAGCGGCAGCTGCTGTTCGACATCAGCCATCCGGATGCCTTCAGGACCACCGGCAAGTTCCACACGTCCGTGCTCGACGAGCACGACTTCGCCCTCAACCGCGCCGCTTTCGGAGAGAGCGGCTACTCGAAGGGGAACTTCTATAACACGTACTGCAACGCACGCGTGACGCTGTCGGATGGGCGCGTCTACGTGTTCGGCGGACATGACATGCAGAGCAGCAACGGGATTTTCAAGGTCAACATCTTCGATCCCGAGACCGA
>Ga0299913_10005517_pt1 | contig 10818 bp, 7 predicted proteins | sample RVTome_9_FD_201360 | JGI IMG/M metagenome (GOLD analysis project Ga0299913, IMG submission 201360) | Soil microbial communities from uranium-contaminated site in the Upper Colorado River Basin, Wyoming, United States - RVT155D38 (version 2) ... | reverse complement strand
CTGGCGGAACATGCCTTCCATGCCGAAGGTCCGCGCCTCGTCCGCGACGATCGGCACCAGGCGCTCCTTGAGGTCCCTGTCCCGGGTGAGGGTCATCAGGAAGCGCACGAAGGCCATGGTGGTGGAAAGCTCGCGGTCGCCACTGCCTTCGGTGAGGGCGCTGAAAGCCGAGAGGCCGGGTACCTCGAGGGGGGGAGCGTCGATCTCGCGCCGCGGCAGGTAGCCGCCGAGACTCTCGCGCCGCTCGCGCAGGTAGCGCATCACCGCGCTGTCCTCCTCCGGCTTGTAGAAGGGCAGCTCCTCGATGCGCTCCTCGGAGATGGGAATGGCGAAGCGATCGCGGAACTGGCGCAGCGACTCCTCGCCCATCTTCTTCTGCTGATGGGTGACGTTCTGCCCCTCGCCGGCCTCACCCATCCCGTAGCCCTTGACCGTCTTGGCCAGGATGACCGTCGGCTGGCCGGCATGCTTCACGGCCGCGGCGTAGGCGGCGTAGACCTTGTCCGGGTCGTGACCGCCGCGCTTCAGGCGCCAGAGGTCCTCGTCGGACCAGTCGGCCACCATCTCGGCGAGCTCCGGTACCTTCCCGAAGAAGTGCTCTCGCACGTAGTCGCCACCGCGTGCCGCGTAGACCTGGTACTCGCCGTCGACGACCTCCTCCATGCGCTGGCGCAGCAGGCCGTCCCGGTCACGCGCCAGCAGGGGGTCCCAGTTGGCGCCCCAGATGACCTTGATGACGTTCCAGCCGGCGCCGCGGAAGACCGCCTCCAGCTCCTGGATGATCTTGCCGTTGCCGCGCACCGGGCCGTCCAGGCGCTGCAGGTTGCAGTTGATGACGAAGATCAGGTTGTCGAGCTGCTCGCGCGAGGCCAGGGAGATCGCTCCCAGACTCTCGGGCTCGTCCATCTCTCCGTCCCCGAGGAAGGCCCACACCTTGCGCTGCGCCGTGTCCACCAGCTGCCGGTTGTGGAGGTACTTCATGAACCGGGCCTGGTAGATGGCGCTGATCGAGGTCAGCCCCATGGAGACCGTCGGGAACTGCCAGAAGCCCGGCATCAACCAAGGATGCGGGTAGGAGGGGAGACCCCCGCCGGACGTCTCCTCCCGGAAGGCGGAGAGCTGGTCCTCGGTCAGCCGTCCCTCCAGGTAGGCGCGGGCGTAGACGCCGGGCGAGCTGTGCCCCTGGAACATGACCAGGTCGCCGCCACGGCTCCCCGAGGGAGCGTGGAAGAAGTGGTTGAAACCCACCTCGAAGAGGTTCGCCACCGACTGGTAGGTGGCGATATGGCCGCCGAGCGCCCCTTCCTTGCGATTTGCCCGCACCACCATCGCCATCGCGTTCCACCGGATGATGCTCTTGACGCGTCGCTCGAGCGACGGGTCGCCCGGTCGTTGCTCCTCCTGGTGGGGAGGGATGGTGTTCACGTAGGCCGTCGTGGCGTTGTAGGGCAGGTAGGCTCCCGAACGCCGGGCCTTGTCCACCAGGGCTTCGAGCAGGAAGTGCGCCCGCTCGGGACCGTCGCGCTCGATGACCTCCTCGAGAGCCTCCTTCCACTCGCGGGTCTCCTGCGGGTCGACGTCTGTGGTCTGCCGGTAGGGTTTGGTCATGTCCGGTCCTCGCGCCCGCCGCGACGGGTCCCCGCCCCAGTGGGTCGCAGGAGCGTATTGTAGCGGCAGGTCGTGACCGGCCCCCGCACGCTCCCGATGGGTCAGAGCCCGGCTCGCGGGAGCGTCGCGGCGCGAAGTCTGTGCGGACCGTCGCCGTCGGCCTCGACCCAGGCGACCATCCAGTCGGCCGCCAGCGGTGCGACACGGGGGAAGCCGCTCGTGCGGCCCGACGTCGTCCGTCCGACCTCGACCGCCTGGCCCGCCGTACCGTCGTCGGCGAAACGCCGCAGCAGGACCGCGGCCCCGTCGTGGACGGTCTCCAGCCACGTCACGACGGCTCCTCCCGCCGGGTCGATCCGGACGTCGACTCGACCCACCGCATCACCCAGATCGACCCGCCTCGGAGCGGAGAAGCTCTCGCCGGCGTCGGCGGACAGAGCCACGAAGACCCGCGGTCTCGCCTCGGCTGCCGTGAACCAGGCCATGGCGACACGATCCCCGTCCCCGTCGATGGCCGGCCCGTTGACCGGGCAGCCGGCGATCTCCCAACCGTCTTGCCACACCACGGCGGGAGGCGTCGCGCCGTCGATCCGCGCCAGCGCGATGTCGCGTACCTCCCCGGCCGACCGGTCCCGGTAGACGGCCAGCGCACCGTCGGAGGCGACCGCGAGGTCGGTCGAGCAGCACTCGCAAACTCGATCGTCCAGGACCGTCGCGGGCCCCACCGCGGTGTCGACGCGCGCCGTCCGCAGGCTCATCGGTCCTCCCTCGGCCATCGCTCGACCGTCGAGCCAGACGGCGCGCGCGGCCTCCCCCTCCGGCGCCCAGCTCACGAACCCGTGCTCGGTCGGAGTGCCGTCGTCGTGCAGCGGGCCCAGCTCGTCCCAGCTCGCCCCCCCGTCCGTCGAGCGCGCCAGCATGATCGAGTAGGCATAGGTCTGTGCACCGGTCTTCACCAACCAGTGGGCCAGGAGCGCTCCGTCACCGGCCACGCCGAGGCCAGGCACGTCCGCCCAGTTCGCGAAGAAGTCATCACCGCGAGCCACCTCCACGGGGTCCGACCATGCGGTCGCCGAGCGCCGGGAGACGACGAAGCGGTGACCGCCCTCGGCGAGCGGCTCGAGCCAGGAGAGCAGCAGGCCCGGTCGCGCCACCGCCAGCCAGGGCGCGAAGGCCCCGGTCGATGCCGGCGGATCGAGCGCGGTGACCTTCGTCTCGCGCCCGAGGGGCGAATCAGACGGTGGCCCGGCGCAAGCGCCTGCCACGAGGGCGAGCGCCCACCCCCGGCGCACCGTCCGCATCGGGCTCAGCCCTCGCCGCCGTCCCCAGCGTCAGCCTCGGCCGCCTCGCCGCCCTCGGCCTCCTCGCTCGCTTCGGCGCCGGGAACGGGCGCCTCCGCGGGAGCCGGCGAGCCGGCCTCGACGACGCCACAGGCAAGGCGGGCACCCGCCGCGCCGGTCGGCTGTGAGGTGAGGTCGTCGGCGTCCGCATGGAGGATCACCGCCCGACCCACGACGGAGAGCTCGCCCGCGCTCACCGTCAACTGCGTCGAGGTGAGCTCGAGGTGACCCGTCCCGTCCTCGCCGATCTCGATGTTGCCGAGATCGCCGGCGTGGTGGACCTCGGCATCCGGTCCGCCATGCTCGACGCCGGCAGGGTTGAAGTGATCACCGGCCGACGTGAAGTCGGCGGCACTGCAGTCACCGACCTCGTGCACGTGGAAGCCGTGGGTTCCGGGTGGCGCTCCCACGACGTGTGCCGTGATGCGCACGCCGTCCTCGGTCTCGCTGAAGTCCACCTGGCCCGAGATCTCCGATCCCTCGGCCGCCATCAGTTGCGCGGTCGCCGTCACAGGCGCCGGCGCCGCTTCCTCCTCAATCGCCATCGGCTCGGGAGCCGGCTCGGGAGCCGGCTCGGGCTCCGGGGCGCACGCCAACGTCAAGCAGGCGAGCGCGATCATCCACAGCGTCGATCTCAGCATGCTACCTCCTCAGGGCAGGGATGGACTGGGACTGTCGGGAGATCGGTCGACCAGCTCGAGACGCACCCTCGCCCACTTCCGATCGACGATGATCTCGAGAGGCTCGGCTCCCTCTCCCGCGGCCAGGTAGAGATCGAGGCTGCCCTTCCACTCGGGCTCTCCCTCGACGTGCCGGGCACGCACGGAGAACCACTCCAGGCTGTGCGACCGGCCGTCGACTGAACGTTCTTGCCAACCTCCGGACTCCACCACGACGGGATAGATCTTCCCGTCGCTCCAGATGCGTAGCTCGGCCGGTTGCTCCGGCCTGGTTTCGCGGATCCAGTGGATGCCGGACGCCACGTCGATGACATCCTGATCTCTGAGGTCCGCCTCCTTCTCCTTGCGCTTGCCACGATAGCGGTACGAGCTCTCGGCGTGCAGCGTCCGACCCGTGTCGGTGTCGATGACCGCGGCGTAGCGCCAGAAATCCCCCTTCTCGCTCTGCGGAGAGGTGATCAACAGCTCGAGCTCGAGGCCCTCGTCGACCGGCCGGCTGGCGAGCGTTCCGTCTCCTCGTCCGGGCAGCACGACCGAGGCGAGGCGACCCAGGAAACCCCCCAGGTTCCATTCGTAGACGAGCTCCTCGCTCTCGATCGCGGGACGCGCGCCGAAGGCCAAGGACAGCAAGGCGGAAGTGAGAAGCAGCAGGAACCGGATCCTCATACAATGACTATACAGTCAACCCGCGGGGCGGGTCGGTCAAGCCCCGGAGCGCACTCCCGACTCGAGCGGCGCCGATCGGACCTCTGTCCATGGCCCGGAAGATCCTGACCCATGGCGTGACTCTGCTGGTGCTGACCGCCGGCTCGCTGGGCCTGTGGGAGCTGCTCGCCCAGGTGACCGGGATCCTGGCCGGCCGCTCGCCCGGGCCCTGGGCGCTCGGCATCTTGATGGCCGCCCTGGGCGCCGGATTCGAGCCCACCCGCCGCTGGGTCCAGCGGCAGGTGGACGCCCGCTGGTTTCCGCGCAAGCTCGCCCTGGCCCAGCTGGAGACGGAGCTGCTCCCCGAGCTCGCCGGCGCCGGCAACATGGACGACGTCGCCGAGCGCTTCACGCGCAGCCTGCGCACCGGCTTGGGCCTGACCAGCGCGGCCCTCTTCGTCTCCGACTCCACCGGTCGCTTCTACCGGCTGCGCTCGTTGAAGGGGTCCGGGGAGCCTTCGAGCATCGTCTTGAGGACCCCGGAGCTGACCGCCTGGAGGATCCAGTGGGGCACTCGTCCGATCTCCCGTCGTGAGGCGCGGGAGCAGGGCATCGCCTGGCCGCGCCTCCTCCAGGAGCTCAACGCCGCCTATCTGGTCCCGGTCGTCTTCCAGGAGGAGCTTCTCGGGCTGCTGGCGCTCGGCCCGCCACGCTCGGGAGCCGAGCTCGACGCGGCGGACCTGGCCCGCTTGGAGGAGCTCGCGGAACGCTCCTCGGCAATGCTGGAGCACGCTCGTCTGTTCGCCTTGGCGAGCAACGACACCGTCACCGGCTTGTCCCGGCGCCGCATCTTCCAGGAGCGACTGGCCCAGGAGCTGGTCCGCAGTCGACGGACGCTGCGGCCCTTCAGCATCGCCGTGGCCGACATCGACGACTTCAAGAGGGTCAACGACACCTGGGGCCACCCGGCCGGCGATCAGGTGCTCAAGACGATCAGCCGCGGGCTCGCCGACGGGTGTCGTCGTTCCGACACGGTGTCGCGAATCGGGGGCGAGGAGTTCGCGATGCTGCTCCCCGAGACCGACCTGGATGCCGCCGTACAGCAGGCGGAGAAGCTGCGCGCTTCGGTGGCCGCCGAGGAGATGGATCTCGACGGCGAGGCCCGGGTCCGCATCACGATGAGCTTCGGCGTGTTCGGCTGGGAGCCCGACGCGGGGAACCTCGCCGCCGAGGCCGAGGAGATCATCGAGCACGCCGACAAGGCGCTCTACGAGGCCAAGAGAGCCGGGAAGAACCGCGTCGTGGCCTACGGCCAGGGCGTGCCGCCCGCCACCACGGTCGACCGCTGAGCGGTGTCGCCGGCCGGTATCATCGCCGCGCGCTGACCCCGACCGCGAGCGTCAACGACCCTGGGAGGCGACGATGCGACTCTCCTTCTCGATTCTCCTGACCCTGGCCACGGCGCTCGGCGCCCAGGAAGTGCCCACGCCGGAAGCGGTGTTCGGCCATCCCGTGGGCGCCGACCGCAAGCTGGCGCGTTACGATCAGGTCCTCGAGTACCTGCGCCGGGTCGCCGCCGCCTCGGACCGGGTTTCCGTGCAGCCGCTCGGAAACTCGACGCTGGGAGCCGAGATGGTGGCCGTCGTCCTCACCTCGGCAGGCAATCAAGCCGCGCTGGAGGGTCATCGCGCCGTTGCCGAGAGGCTCCGCGACGCCGATCGTCTCGACCCGGCCGAAGCCGAGGAGCTGATCGCGCAGGGCAAGGTCATCCTCCTGGTCACCTGCACTATCCACGCGACCGAGGTGGGGTGCACGCAGATGGCTGCCGAGCTCGCCCACCAGTTCGCCACCACCCAGGACCCCGACAGGCTGGCCTGGATGGACGACGTCGTCCTCCTGCTGATGCCCTCGATCAACCCGGACGGACAGAACCTGGTGATCGACTGGTACGAGGAGCACCGCGGCGGCGAGTTCGAGGGCGGCCCGCTGCCCTGGCTCTACCATCATTTCGTCGGCCACGACAACAACCGCGACTTCTACATGCTGACCCAGGCCGAGACCCGGGTCGTCAATGCCCTCCTCTACCACCAGTGGTTTCCGCAGGTCTTCGTCGACGAGCACCAGATGGGCCGCACCGGCCCACGGATGTTCGTGCCTCCGCAGACCGATCCGCTGGCTCCGGAGGTGCACTCGCTGATCTTCCGCATGGCCGACCTCATCGGGACCAACATGTCCTACCGCCTCGAGGAGGCCGGCAAGACCGGAGTCGGCCACAACATGATCTACGACAGCTACTGGCCCGGCGGGACCCGCAACACGGCCTGGTGGAAGAACGTGACGGGCCTGCTCACCGAGGTGGCCAGCGCCCGGATCGCCACGCCCATCCGCATCGAGCCCGGTGAGCTCGAAGGCGGCGACAAGGGGTTTCCGGAGTACGGGCGACGAGCCAACTTCCCCTCCCCCTGGCCCGGCGGATGGTGGCGCCTGCGCGACATCGTGGAGTACGAGCTGGTGGCCACCTGGGCGGCGCTCGAGACCGCCTCGCAGTACCGAGCGGAGATCCTGCGCAACTTCTACCGGATGGGGCGGGAGGCGGCGGAGACCGGCGCCTCCGAGCCGCCGTTCGCGTGGGTGATCCCCCCGCTGCAGCACGATCCGGTCGCGGCCGGCCGTCTCGTCTCCCTCCTGCTCGAGCACGGAGTGCGGGTGGAGATCGCCACCGGGCCCTTGCGGGCCGGGCTCGCCACCTACCCCACCGGGTCCTACGTGATCCCGGCCGACCAGCCCTACCGGGCCTTCCTCCTCACCATGCTCCGACCCCAGCGCTACCCGGAGGTCGTTCCCTACGTCGACGGGCCCGTGATCCCTCCCTACGACGTCACGTCCTGGTCGCTCCCCCTCTCGATGGGCGTCGACCTGGCGGAGCTCGCTGTTCCGTTGCCCTCCGCGGGACTGGCCCCGGTGGAGGAGCCTCGGTGGCCCGACGTGACGGTCGCCGCCGCGGCCGGAGGCCACCTGCTCCCGCACGCCGCCGACAGCGTCTATGTGGCGATGAACCGCCTGCTCGCCGAGGGCAGGGAGATCTATTGGCTCGCCGAACCCGCGACCGGCGCTCGGGGTGACGTCTGGGTGCCGCCGGGCGCCGTCGAGCCGGCGCATCTCCAGCGTCTCGCCGACGAGCTGCATCTGCCGGTGACCCCGCTCGACGCGGCGCCGGCCGGTGCCGCCTACCGGGTCCGGCCCGCGCGCGTCGGGCTCTACAAGCCCTGGGTGGCCAGCATGGACGAGGGCTGGACGCGGTACCTGCTCGAGCGCTACGAGTTCCCCTTTCGCAACCTCGCCAACGCCGACCTCGCCGACGACGGCTTCGGATCCACCATCGACGTCCTGCTCTTTCCGGATGTCGATGCCGAGATCCTGCGCGACGGCCGACCCGCCGATCCCGAGGCCCAGCGCTTCTGGGAGGAGCTGCCGCCCGAGTACGCCGGCGGTATCGGACCCGAGGCGGGCGAGAAGGTCCGTCAATGGATCGAGTCGGGAGGCTCCGCCGTGGCGCTCGACTCGTCCGGTCGCTACCTCATCGAGCTCCTGCAGCTGCCGGTCAGCGATGTCCTCGCCGAAGTGACCCCGGACCGCTTCGCCGCTCCGGGCACGACGCTGCGTCTGCTGATGGACACCACGTCACCCCTGGCTTGGGGCCTGCGCGAGGAGGAGGCGGGCTACTTCGCCGGCTCGCCCGCCTTCCGCACGGCGATCCCCAGCGGGGGGACCTCCCGGCGGGTCGTGGCCCGCTACCCGGACCACCGCGACGACATCCCCCTGTCGGGCTACATCCTCGGAGCCGAGCTCCTCGAGCGCAGGGCCGCGGTCGTCGACCTCGGAGTCGCCGACGGCCGGGTCCTGCTGATCGGCTTCCGCGCCCAACATCGGGCCCAGCCGCTCCGCACCTTCAAGCTGCTCTTCAACGCGCTCTACAAGCTCGAGGCGACGGAGCTGGAGCAGCGTTCAGGCACAAAGCCCTCCCACGCCTCTCCCTCGCACCCTGGCGAGCGCCGTCAGGGGAGCGGCTCGCTGCGATCCCGGACCTCCTCCGAGGTCAGGCCGTAGAGCGGCGGGGTCGGGACCTCGAGCATCGCCAGGTAGAGGTACAGCTGGCCGCGGTGGTGGACCTCGTGCTCGACCATGGCACGCAGCCACTTCCACGCCGTGATTGGGATGCCGGCCGGGGTCGAGATCTTCCTCGCCAGCAGCTCGGGGGACAGCCGGTCGAAGAGCTCCATCGACTCGGCGTGCATCCGATCCACCCAGGCGAAGACGGCGTCCGGGCCGTCGGCGAGCTCCTTGCCGTGGCCCGGATAGCGACTGGGTCGGCCGTGGACGTTCTCGGCGAACATCCAGCGCTCGATGGCCGCCAGGTGGCGCAGCAGATCGGCACAGGTGAACCTGTCTTCCCGATAACTCCAGTCGAAGCGGTCGGCGGGAATGCATCGGGCGACGCGCAGGGTGCGGCCGCGGATGTTGTCCCAGTACTCCAGAAAGGGCTCGATCCGCTCGATCTCCACGTCTAGGGCACCTCGTCGGGCAACGCCTCGAGATCGGCCAGCAGCTCCTCCACGACCTGGAAGCCGCCGCGCCAGAAGCCCCGGTCGCTGGGATCGACTCCGACCTCGGCGAGGATCTCGATCGGCCGGGCCGAGCCGCCGTGGGCGAGCAGCCGCAGGTAGCCCGGCACGAAGGCCTCGCCCTCCTGCCGGTACCGACGATAGAGCGCCAGCACGAGCAGCTGGCCGAAGCTGTAGGCGTAGCAGTAGAACGGCGTCTGGTAGATGTGCGGGATCGAGACCCACTCCCAGGCGAACTCGTCGGCGACCTCGACCGCGTCCCCGAGCTGCTCGGCCAGCCGGGTGAGGTAGAGGTCGTTGAGCTCGTCGGCCCGCTTGCCGTCGAGAATCGCCCGGTGGGCGTCGACCTCGAAACGGGTGAAGCCGGCCTGCCGCATGACGGTGGCGTAGATGTCGTCCAGCTTGCCCGCCAGCAGCTCGCGCTTGGCGGCGGGCGTCTCGACCTCCGAGAGGAGCCGGTCGGTCAGCAGGATCTCGGCGAAGACCGAGGCGGTCTCCGCCAGGGGCAGAGAGGCATGCTGGGTGAGCACCGAATGGTCCGCCGCCAACAGGCTGTGCACGGCGTGGCCGAGCTCGTGGGCCATGGTCGCCACGTCGCGCACACGGCCGGTGTAGTTGAGCAGGACCCAGGGCGTATGGACCGGCAGCACGGTAGCGCAGAAGGCACCGCCCTTCTTGCCCGGTCTCGCCTCCGCGTCCAGGTGATCGTCGGCGAGCACTCGCTCCGCCAGCTGCGCAACCCTGCCGTCGAAACGGGCGAAGGTCGACAGCACCAGCTCGACCGCGCGCTCGTACTCCACGGTCTCCTCGGCGGTGCCCACCGGAGCGTAGAGGTCGTAGCGCCGCAGCCGCGGCAGACCCAGACGCTCCGCCTTCCAGCGAAAGAACCGTTGGAAGAGCGAGGCGTTCTCGTCGGCCACCTCGAGCAGGGCGGCGACGGCCTCGTCCGGCAGGTCGTTGGCCACGTTGCGCACGGCCAGCGGATCGGCGAAGCCCCGCAGCTCGATGTTCTCCGCGTACCAGTCGCGCACCCGGTTGACGTAGATCTGGCCGAGCACGGTCTGCTCTCCGCCGAAGACCCGATGGAGCTCGCGGTACGCCGCCTCCCGGCGCGCCGGATCGCGAGAATAGACGTGGCTCATCAACTGGTCCCGTGTCAGCGTTCGGACCTCGCCATCGACCTCCAGATGGAACTGGAGCCGGTTGGTGAGCATCGAGTAGAGGGTGAGCACCGCGTCGATGCCGTTGGCGTCCTTGACGTTGATGAGCTGCTCGGCGCGCTCCTCCAGGGTGAACGGCTGGAGGCGCCTCGCGTCGAGGAGGAAGTGGCGGTAATCGGCGTCCGCCGGAGCGGACGGCAGCAACCTCTCCGCTGCTTCGTCGTCGAGCCCCTTCCACCACAGGATGAAGAAGAGCACGCGGTTCTGCATCCCGGTCAGCAGGTGCTCCAGACGGCCCTTGAGCGCGAGCGCACGGGGCGACTGGGTGTCCTCCGCGAACCGGAGGGAGCCATAGGCGGAGAGCTCCACCATGCCCTCGAGCAGCCGCTCGTAGGCGCCGAGGAGCTCCCGGAGGCGCTGCGGGGCCAGCTCCCGCGTCAGCTCCGCCCGCGCTGCCTCGAACCGGGAAACCTCCCTCTCGAGCGCCGCGAGGCGGCCGTCGACCGTCGACGACGAGTCATCCGGCAACAGGTCGCCGAGGTTCCAGCATCGGGGGTGGTAGACGGGGGGAGTCGACATTCGCGGCCCGCGGACCAGGAGTGGCGCGCGCGGCCGGAGATCCTACCAGCCGCCGCCCGCCGCTCGCGGCCGCCGAGCCGCGCGCCTCCCGCGCCGGGAAGCAGCCGGCCGCGGGAAGGGCAGGGGCGTCGAGCTCGCCCTGGCCGACCGGGAGTGCATCTTGAGCTCCAGGATCGTGCGCAGC
>Ga0299913_10005516_pt1 | contig 10821 bp, 7 predicted proteins | sample RVTome_9_FD_201360 | JGI IMG/M metagenome (GOLD analysis project Ga0299913, IMG submission 201360) | Soil microbial communities from uranium-contaminated site in the Upper Colorado River Basin, Wyoming, United States - RVT155D38 (version 2) ... | reverse complement strand
GTCCATGTCGATCCCGTCCGGCAGCCGGCCCATCCAGTCGTGCAGCGCTGCGGGGTCGTCGCAGGTGTGCACGGCCGCCCGGAACGCCGAGAGCTGGAGCTCCGACCCCGCGCCGCACTCCGTGAGCCTGGCCATGGCCGCGTCGTGGACGCGCGCCAAGGACCCGGCCGGGGCGGCGGGAAGCACCCATCCCAGGACCCACGGCATCAGGTGCCGCGATGTGTCCTCGCTGTCCTCGATCGGCAGGCTCGCGACCAGCAACTCGACCACCGACGCAGGGTCGAGTGCGCCGTGGTGGAACCCGCTGCGCACGTTGTTCCACACGCCCGCGCGCAGGGTCTCGTCCTTGACCTCCGGGAGCAGGGAGACCAGCCCGCTGAGGGTCACCGCGTCGGGCACGTAGACGCCCCAACTGGCCTCGGCAGGGTCGATCACGACGGGATCGTTGCCGGCCTCGAACGCCGTCTCCGGCCCGGTGACCTCGACGTCGCCGTCCTGCCACTCGCCGTCCACGGCTCGGGCGGCGCGGAACCGGTGCGGGCGGTCGGCCGGGTGATCGGCGGGCGGCGTGCGCCGCAGCACGCCCACCTCCCGGTCCAGCTCGAACACGTCGGGCCCCGCGGTCTGCAGCCACGCTCCCGTGAACGACGAGAGGTCGCCCGCCCCAGCGCGCTCCCAGCTCGCGAACAGGTCGTGCATGGTCGCGTTGCCGAACCGGTGCCGGGTGAAGTGGTCGATCGCCCCATCGAAGAACGCCCGGTCGCCGATCGTCGTGTTGACCTGGCGCAGGATGCTCGACCCCTTCACGTAGGAGATACCGTCGAAGTCCTGCAGCGCGGACGCCGCATCGGCGGCGCCGTTGCCCGCCACCGGGTGGGTGCTCGGCCGCTGGTCGGTGGTGAGCCCCCACTGGCGGCGCTGGTAGGAGAGGTGGGTCCAGGCGTCGTCGTACTCGGTGACGTCGGCGGTCACCCGGTTGCCGAGGTACTCGGCGAACGACTCGTTGAGCCAGAGATCGTCCCACCACTGCGGGGTGACGATGTTGCCGAACCACTGGTGCGCCATCTCGTGCGCGACGGTGGTGGCCCGCTCGACGCGGGCACCGCGGGTGACCCGGCTCGGGAACAGGGCGGGGTCGCGGTAGGTGACGCAGCCCGGATTCTCCATCGCGCCGGCGTTGAACTCGGGCACGAAGGCCTGGTGGTAGTCACCGAACGGGTAGCGGATCCCGAAGAGCCGGTGGTACTCGTCGAAGCACTGCCGGGTCATCGTGAACAGCTCGTCGGCCTCGCGGTCGAGCTCCGCGGCCAAGCTGGCGCGGGCGCTGAGGCCAAGAGGGATGCCGTCGTGCTCGTCGCGGATCACCTGGTAGGGGCCCGCGACCAGGGTGACGAAGTAGGTGGACAGCGGCTGCGTCGGCGCGAACTCCCACACGCCCGGCTCCACCTGCTCGCCGGGGGCGTTGCCGATCACGGTCCAGTCCTCGGGCGCGGTGACGTGGAACGTGTACGGCGCCTTGAGGTCCGGCTGGTCGAAGCAGGCGAACACCGTCGGCGCCGCGTCCATGAACGACATGCCGTAGACGTAGTGGCGCCCGTCCGCCGGGTCGACGCTGCGATGCAGGCCCTCGCCGTCGTTCCGGAACGGCATCCCCGCCTCCACGCGGAGCACGTTGGTGCCGGGGAGTGTGTCGAGGGGGAGCCGGCCGCGATCGAGAAGGTCCGGCTCGAGCGGGTGGTCGTTGAGCCGCAGGTCGACGATCCGCACCGGCTTCAGGTCAACGAAGGTCGGGCCGCCGCGGCTCTCGAACCGGACCGTGGTGACCGAGCCGAAGGTCTCGGTGTCGGAGGCGAGATCCAGCCGGACGTCGTACGACGTGACGTCGAGGAGCTCGCGACGGGTCTGCGCCTCGCTCTGCCGGAGGCTCGGGGCGCTCGGGTGTTGCGTCGTAGTCACGCGGCCACAGTATTCGGTGGGCAAGGCCAGGCCGGCTGCTGCCGGGCGCTGACGTCAGACGAGGGATCCGGGCGGTTCGCTGGTCGTACCGACCAGTCGTGCGAGATTGCTCATGGCCGGGCCGATGTTCGCCGCAAGGGACTCGAGGGCCGAGAGGACCCGGGGTTCTCCCAGGTGGGCAGCGGCGCCTCCTGCGGGATTCAGTCGCGATGTCTCGTTCCACGCTGCGAGGTCCGGCTCTGCCGAGCGCAAGGAGAGACCGGACATGCCGACGTGGGACAGCTCGAGCACGTCAGAGATCCGCCCGCTGAACGTCAGGGGAGAGCAGAGGCGGTTCTTGTCGGCGTCGTCCTCTCGGAGCCCCTCGACGGCACCAACGGTGGCCGCCGACCACGGGGTGAAGCCGATCGTCACGAGCTGCAACGTGATGCGGTCGGCTTCGAAGACCGGACGAGTCGCGGTCGTCGGCGTTCCCGCGGCGGTGCAGTCGACGAATACTTGGCCGGCACCGGATCTGACCGTGCCCCGTTCCAAAAGGACCTGGTCCGACGCGATCCGGTTGACTCTTCCCAGGCGAACGACGTTCTCGATCCGACGAAGTGACTCGAGCTCCCTCGTGCTCAGGATCGCGCCGCGGTAGGCATCGGGCTCGACTCCCGGGTCGATGCGCGCGAAGACCCCTGCTGCCTCGAGCCGATGCGCGAAGCCCGAGCCGTCGCTCGACTCCGCTGCAGCCTGCACCCAATGGGCCTGAAGCTGCAGATAGGAACCCACCAATTCGAGTGGCTGCAGGTATGTGCGATCCTGCACCCATGCGTCGCGCGGCCTGATCCAGCGGATCCGGTCCGGCGCGACGCCCTCGTCCATGAGCCAGTTGCAGGTGTCCATCGCCGTCTTGCCCGCGCCGACGACCGTGTAGCCGGCGGCGGCCTCGCTCAGGTTGACCAGGTCGTTGGGCGGGACCACCCGAACACCGGGATCGATGTCGAACCCGGGCGTGTGTGTCGAGGGGATGGACGAGGAGAGGTAGGTGGCATCGACGAGCCTGCGTCGAACCCTCACCGCGGTCTCCTCGCCGCTGACGCGCGACACGAGGCGGTGCTCCTCCGGACCGCCGCGGTAGTCGCACATCCCGAAGAACCGAACGCGACCCGAGGGAACCAGGACCGCATCGAGCACATCGCTGAAATAGCTGATGATCTCGGTCGCGGTTGCCCGCTCGTAGAAGCCGGCGTTCGGGCCGGAGTCGTCGATCCGGTCGGTGCCCAGCACCCGCTGGTTGACCCCATAGTTCGCCGAGGGCTGGTGCAGGCGGACGAACGGATACGCATCGAGCCAGTGACCGCCCGGCCGGTGGCGTCGATCGACGATCACCACATCGGCGTTCGCATCTGCTGCGATCAGCGCGTCCACGAAGGCCATCCCGGAGGCGCCTGCACCCACGACCAGGTAGTCGGTCTCGATCTCGCGCATCCGGGCCCCCATCTGCTGGCCAACAGGTTAAGGCGTGGCTGGGGGGAGGAATCCGTCTCGAAGGGAAACATTCCGGCGGGTCCGGGCAACCAATGGACAGGTTGCGGCGTCGTAGGAATGAGAGCGGAAGCGATCGGCGCGACCGCACGTCGGGAGGAAGTGACGCGATGTCACGTGCCGTTCGCCGCCGGGGCAGTGCCCTGGTCGCCTTCACCGCATCCCTGGGCCTGGTGGCCGGGATGCCCATGCTCTCGGGGGGTGCGGCCCAATCGGCGGAGCCGGCGCCTGACTGCAAACAGCCGTTCCCCATCGCGGAGCTGGCCAAGGACGACCCCGTCGAGGGGCTCACCGTCAGCGGGGGCACCACGCCCGAGCCGTTCACCGGCACGGTGGTCGGCGTCCTCGAGGACGGGATCGCGCCCGGTCTCGACATGGTCGTCATGAATCTCTCCTCGACCGAGATCGACCGCGTCGGCGGGATCTGGGCGGGCATGTCCGGCTCCCCGGTGTACGCCGACGACGGCCGGCTGATCGGTGCCGTGGCCTACGGCCTGGCCTACGGGGCGTCGCACTACGCGGGCATCACGCCGTTCGAGGACATGGACGACTACCTCAACGCCCCGGCCGCGCCGGCCCAGATCCCGGTCGGGAAGCGCCTGGCGGAGAGGATCGCCGCCGGCGGCGATGTCTCCGTCCGGCAGGCCGCGCAGGGCTTCGAGCAGCTGCCGATGGCGATCGGCGTCTCCGGGCTGACGGCCAAGCGACTCGCCCAGGGCAGCGAGGCCGACCGGGACTACCTCGGCCAGCGGGACACCTACGTCGTCGGCAGGGCTGTCGGGGATGCGTCGCCCGACCCGTCCACGGTCGTGGCGGGCGGCAACATCGCCGCGGCTCTGGCGTACGGCGACATCACCGCCGCCGGCGTCGGGACCGCCACCTCGGTCTGCGACGGCCGCGTGGTCGGGTTCGGACACCCGATGATGTTCGCCGGGAGGACGACGCTCAGCCTGCACCCCGCCGATGCCCTCTACGTCCAGGAGGACTCCCTGGGCGTGCCGTTCAAGGTCGCCAACATCGGTGACCCGGCCGGCACCATCACCGACGACCGGCTGACCGGGATCTCGGGCGGGTTCGGTGCCCTCCCGGAGACCACCACGATCACCTCGGCGGTGACCGCGGGCGACCGCTCGCGTGAGGGAGCGACGTACGTGAACATCCCCTCGGCCGCCGCGGAGATGACGTTCAACGAGCACCTCGCGAACCACGACCGGGTGGTCGACGGCATCGTCGGCGGGTCGGCCGAGCAGGAGTACACCATCACGGGCACCGACGCGAAGGGCCAGGCGTTCGAGATCGGCTACAGCGACCGGTTCCACTCGTCGTACGACATCTCCTTCGAGTCCGCCTTCGACACGGCCGACGTCGTGTGGGGCCTGACCTCGATCGAGGGCGTCACCGTCGACTCGGTCGCGATGACCTCGGACGTCAGCGAGGACAAGTCCACCTACACGGTCACGGCCGTGCAGCAGCGGAAGGGCGGGGAGTGGGTGAACGTCTCCAGGAAGTCGCCTGCGACTGTCAAGGCGGGCCACACCCTGAAGCTCCGGTCGGTGCTGAGCGGCCCGAGCGGCACGCGCTACGCACGCTACAGCTTCGCGGTGCCGGAGCGGTTCCATGACCAGAGGGGCTTCCTCTCCGTCTCCGGCGGCAACTGGCTGTACTCCGAGGCGGCCTACCAGCCGACCGTCGGCAAGATCGCGAAGGCGCTGGCCGACCAGGTCCGCAACGACGCCACGCAGGCCCAGTTCTCGGTGAGCAACGAGCGGGGGGAGATCGTCAGGACCAAGGTCTCGGACCCGGTCGACAGGGTCGTCAACGGTGACCGACGGGTGAAGGTGTTGGTCAAGTAGGGGCGCCGGCTCCAGCGGCGGTGGGCCCGGAGGCTTGGGCGACCGGCCCACCGCTGCGTACGGCGGCCGGTCACCCGGCGGCGACTCGACGACGCCCGAGCGGCAGGACGGCCAGCCCCGCTGCGAGCGCCATCACCGCGGGCACCAGGAGTGCGGTCCGGTAGTCGCCGATTGCGGGTGCGCCGGACCGATCGCCCGCCAGCACGATGGTCACCGCCGCGAGCCCGAGGGCCGCGCCGAACTGGAAGGACGTATAGAGGAGCCCACCGGCGAGGCCCTGCTCGTCCTCGGACACTCCCTCGGTGGCCGCAAGCGTGAGCGGCCCGTAGGCGAGCGCGAACGCGACACCGACGAGGATGAGCATGGGCAGCATCTGGGGGTAGGCCCAGTCGTGATCGAGCCGCAGGAACAGCACGAACGCGAGAACGGCGCTCGCGAACCCGGCCACCATGACCGGGGCGTTGCCGAACCGCCGCACCAGCGCCGGGGTGAGCAGCGGCGCCAGGACCAGGTCGATGCCCATGATCGCGAAGGCCAGCCCGGTCTCCAACGGCGACCAGCCGCGCAGGTCCTGGAGGTAGAGCGTGATCAGGAACTGGAAGCCGAAGAAGGCGCCCATGTAGAGCAGCCCGGCCAGGTTGGTGCGCAGCAGTCCGCGGCGGCGGAAGATGCCCAGTCGGACGAGCGGGGCGGGGGAGCGGCGCTCGTGCCGCACGAAGAGTAGGAACAGCAGCACCGCCACGGCGAGGGACGACACTCCGCCCGCTACGTCGTGGGCCTCACCGAGGGTGACAAGGCCGTAGACGGCGGTCACCATCCCGGCCGTGACGGTGACCGCCCCGGTCAGGTCGAACCGGTGGACGGCGACCGGACGGGCGGCATCGGGGCGGATCAGCGCCCGGCCGGCTACCAGGAGGAGACCACCGACCAGCACCGGCGCGAAGAACACCCAGCGCCAGCTGATCGTGGTCAGCAGGCCGCCCGCCACCATGCCGAGGGTGAAGCCGGCCGCGCCGGTGGCGCCGTAGATCACCACGGCGCGGTCGCGCAGGGGCCCCTCCTCGAAGCTGGTCGTGATGATGCTGAGGCCGGCCGGCATCATGAAGCCGGCGGCAACGCCGGTCACGAAGCGCGCCAGGATCAGCAGCCAGCCGGTGTCCGCGAGGCCGCCGAGCCCGGAGAAGACCACGAACACGCCGAGCGCGGTCAGGAACACGTGGCGCCGGCCGAACAGGTCGGCCGTCCGCCCGCCCAGGAGCATGAAGCCGGCGTACCCGAGCACGTAGGCGCTGATCACCCAGTGCGCCGTGCCGGTGGACAGGTCGAGATCGGACCGGATCGAGGGCACGGCGACGTTGAGCATCGCGACGTCGATGCCCTCGAGGAAGAGGGCGCCGCAGAGGACGAGCAGCAGCGCCCACTCGCGCGAGCTCATCCGCTGCAGGGCGGGAGACGGCGTCTGGACGGGCGCGGCGGTCACGGGCACTCCTCGTGCGGTTATCGAGAGTCATTCGGTTACTTCTTGTAACTGCAACCAGGATGAGCCAGGATGATTCCGTGGTGGAAGAAGGCACTTCGACGTCACCCGGTTCCTCCGAGGTGACCGTGGCCGGCCAGAGCGACGCCGACGCCGCGGATCCGGACTTCTGGGACGCCTTCCAGTGGGATACCCGCGAGGACTGTGAGGTCCGGCAGATCCTGGACCGGATCGCCGACAAGTGGTCGTTGCTGGTGATCTCACTGCTCGCTGAGCGGACCATGCGATTCACCGAGCTGCGGCGCGAGATCGACGGCATCAGCCAGCGGATGCTGACCGTCACCCTCCGTCACCTCGAGCGAGACGGGATGGTGTGTCGTACGGTCCACCCCGTCGTACCCCCCAAGGTCGAGTACTGTCTCTCGCCGCTGGGGCGCACGCTGCTCGGCACCGTCCAGTCGCTCGTCACCTGGACCGAGGAGCACCGGCAGGAGGTCGCCCGGGCGCGCGCGGAGTTCGACGCGGGGCGGGCGGCGAGCGAGGCCGAAGCCACTCCTTGACCGCCCCGCGGTCGTATCGTTGCCGCATGAGGGAGCGGGACACCGAGGCGCTGCTGCGGCTGATCCGCGACTCCGTGATCGGCGACGACCTGCTCATGGAGACGCCGTACGGCGTGCGCCGGGTGACGTACGCCGACTACACCGCGAGCGGGCGGGCGCTGACCTTCGTCGAGGACTTCATCCGCGAGCAGGTGCTGCCCGGCTACGCGAACACGCACACCGAGTCCAGCGGGACCGGCCTGCAGACCACCCGGCTCCGCGAGGAGGCCCGGGAGATCATCCGGGACGCGGTCGGCGCGGGAGACGACTCCGTGGTGATCTTCGCGGGCTCCGGGTGCACCGGCGCGATCGCGAAGCTGATCGGGGTGCTCGGGCTGCGGATCTCCTCCGCGCTCGACGACGCCCACCACCTCACCGAGCACATCCCGCCGGCCGAGCGGCCCGTGGTCTTCCTCGGGCCCTATGAGCACCACTCCAACGAGATCCCCTGGCGGGAGTCGATCGCCGACGTCGTGGTGATCCACCAGGACATCGACGGGGGAGTGGACCTCGAGGAGCTGCGCACCCAGCTCGAGAAGTACGCCGAGCGGCCGCTCAAGATCGGCACCTTCTCCGCGGCCTCCAACGTCACCGGCATCCTCTCCGACACCGCCGGAATCTCAACACTCCTGCACGAGCACGGCGCCCTGAGCTTCTGGGACTTCGCCGCGGCGGCGCCGTACATCGACATCGAGATGGACGCCGTGGACCCTGCGGCGCCGCTGTCCTACAAGGACGCGATCTTCCTGTCACCGCACAAGTTCATCGGCGGGCCGTCGACACCCGGCGTGCTGGTGGCCCGCCGCGAGCTGTTCGCCAACCGGGTGCCGGACGTGCCCGGGGGCGGCACCGTCCTCTATGTCAACGACGACGACCACCGCTACTTCGACGACCCCACGCATCGCGAGGAGGGCGGCACGCCCGCGATCATCGAGTCGATCCGCGCGGGGATGGTCTTCCAGCTCAAGCAGGCCGTCGGCACGGACACCATCCGCGAGCAGGAGGATCGGCACCTGGCCCGGGCGGTCGCCGCCTGGAAGGACGAGCCGGCGATCGAGCTGCTCGGCAACCTCGACGCGCCGCGGCTCTCGATCGTCTCGTTCGTGGTCCGGTCGCCGTCGGGTCGCTACCTCCACCACAACTACGTCGTGGCACTGCTCAACGACCTGTTCGGCATCCAGTCCCGTGGCGGCTGCTCGTGCGCAGGCCCCTACGGCCACCGGCTGCTCGGCATCGACATCGAGCGGTCACACGAGTTCGAGCGCGAGATCACCGGCGGCTGCGAGGGCATCAAGCCGGGCTGGGTGCGGGTGAACTTCAACTACTTCGTCTCCGACGCCGTGGCCGACTACGTCGTGCAGGCCGTGCGCCTGGTGGCGCGTGAGGGCTGGCGGCTACTCGGCGACTACCGGTTCGACCCGGCCACCGGTCTGTGGCGACACCGTGCGGGCGTCGTCACCCCACCGCTGAGCCTCCACGACATCTCCTACGACGGCGGGGCGCCGTCGATGCCGGCCAACAGGGCCACCGGGGGAGAGGAGCTGCTCACCGAACACCTGTGTGAGGCCGCAGAGATCCTGGCCGCCACATCCGAGCCCGACCTCTCCTCGCACCCCGGCAACGTCAGCGCCGACTTCGAGCACCTGCGCTGGTTCGACCTGCCCGAGGATGCCCTGGGCTGAGCGTCGCCTACGGCGCGATGCCCAGCGCGAACTCGACCTTCCCCTCCGGGTCGACGGCGGCGTCGAGGATCTTGTCGTCGAGGATCTCGGCCGCCTCGGGCGCGAGATAGATGGTGGCCCCGGACTGCTCGACGACCGCGTCGTCGGCCTCCGGCTCGGTCGCCGCCGAGATGGCGAAGCCGGGTTGGTCCCCGGCGCCCTCGGCGGTGATCCGGAGACCCGCGCTCTCCGGCATCCCGGGCTGGGCGGTGATGTCGCGGACGATCGTGCTGGCATTCTCGGTGAGGGTGAGCATGGCTCGCCTTTCCGGTGTGCGTGCAGTTCGCTCCACACTTGCCGACTGAGGGCCGCCGTTCAACCCCGGTCGCCTCCCGGGCGTGTTGTGCGAGAAGGTGTGAGTCATGACCGACCGGACCGACCCCGGCTGGCGGGGGATCGAGCTGTCCCGCGTATCCGCCGGCCACTACCTGGCCACGAACCGGCGCGGCGGGACCATCAAGGTGGGCTCCGGGGACGACGACGACTTCTCTCCGGTGGAGCTGCTGCTCGTGGCCCTGGCCGGGTGCGGGGCGGTCAACGTCGACGAGCTGACCAGCCGCCGGGCCGAGCCCGAGGCGTTCGCCGTGAGCGCCGAGGGACACAAGGTGCGCGACGAGCGCGGGGGCCACCTGGTGGGGCTCACGGTCACCTTCGACATCCGCTTCCCGGAGGGCGAGGACGGCGACCGAGCTCGGGCGTTCCTGCCGCGTGCCCTCCAGCAGACCCACGACCGGATCTGCACGGTCTCCCGCACCGTCGAGCTCGGCGAGCCGGTGGAGTACGCCGTCGCCGGGGAGCGCGGCTGATGGCCCGCGGGGCGCGACCCGGCCCGTGGACCGACGTGCCCCGGCAGGGCGGCCGACGCTTCATCGTGACCGGCGCCAGCGGCGGCCTCGGGCTCGAGACCGCCCGGATCCTCGCCCACCGGGGCGCCCACGTGGTGCTGGCCGTGCGCAACCCGGCCAAGGGCGAGGCGGCCGCGTCGTCGATCGGCGGCGACGTGGAGGTGCGCCCGCTGGACGTCTCCGACCTCGGCTCGGTGCGGGCGTTCGCGGCGGAGACCGGGCCGGTCGACGTACTGATCAACAACGCCGGGATCATGGGCGTCCCGTTCGACACCAGCCCGGACGGGTTCGAGCTGCACTTCGCCACCAACCACCTCGGCCACTTCGCGCTGGCCAACCTGCTGCTGCCCCGGCTGACCGACCGGGTGGTGGTCATCGGGTCGCAGTCGCATCGCACCGGCGAGCTCGACCTCGATGACCTGGACTGGAAACGGCGCGGCTACCGGGCCTACGCCGCCTACGGCGCGTCCAAGCTCGCCAACCTGCTGTTCCTGGCCGAGCTGCAGCGGCGGCTGACCGCGGCCGGCTCCATGCTGCGGGCCACCGGTGCGCACCCCGGCTCAACCGCCACCGGCATCACCGGCAACACCGGAAGCGGCGTGAAGACCCGGGTGGGCTCCTTCGGACACTGGCTGACCGGCATGCCGGCGTGGCGCGGGGCCCTCACCACCGTCTACGCGGCGAGCATGGATGTCCCGGGCAACACCTACGTCGGGCCGCACGGTCTGCGCGAGATGCACGGGTGGCCGGTCAACGTGGGCCGCAGCCGGCTGGCCAGCGACCCCGACCTCGCGAAGGCGCTGTGGGCGAGGTCGGAGGATCTGAGCGGGGTCCGATTCC
>Ga0299913_10005515_pt1 | contig 10821 bp, 6 predicted proteins | sample RVTome_9_FD_201360 | JGI IMG/M metagenome (GOLD analysis project Ga0299913, IMG submission 201360) | Soil microbial communities from uranium-contaminated site in the Upper Colorado River Basin, Wyoming, United States - RVT155D38 (version 2) ... | reverse complement strand
CGTGTAGGAGTCGTTCCACGCGGTGCCGGAGACCGGGCCTCCGTCGAAGTCGAGGAAGATCGTTCGTGCCGCGCCGAGCCTGCTGTGCAGGTTGAACGTGTTCTGGTTGGGGAAGGGGCCCGCCTCAGGCGCCGAAGCGCTCGTGACGGGCCGCGCCGGGAGCGGTTCCTTCACGTGCAGGATGCCGGTGGGGTCGACCCACAGCGAGGAGTCGGTGCGCAGCAGCGTCGCCAACTCGGCGGACGTCCGGTCGTACCGCTTGGCCACGAGGGCGAGGTCGTTGCCGAGGGCTCTCACCGCAGCCGCGCCCGACACGTTGCGTTCGAGGATGCGTTCCGGATCGGGGGACGGCGCATTGGTCGACATCGCGGCCGTGGCGGCGGAGGCGAACACCAGGGTCGAGACGCCGAGCGTCGCGATCGCGAGAAGTGGTCGGACGGTCATGAGGTGCCTCCAAGGGCGTGTGCAGCCAGGCCTGTTGCCTGCATGCACTGATGGAGGGAGCTCGACCCACCTTTGATACCGACCAGTCACAAACCGACCAACTCACCCCGGAGGTCCGTGCACGGAGAAGCGGCGTAGCCGGCGAAGGAGCCGTGCTGCTACGACGTCGACAGGCCTCGTCGCATCGCGGCGCCGGGTTGTGCTGAGGGATGCGGGACGCGGGCTCGCCTGCTACGAGCACGGGGAGTGCCGACGACGGTGATCAGGTGGGTTCCGCCATGGGCACGGCGCCCAGCGCGGCCAGGATCGCGCGCCCTTCGGCGCCCGCATCGCCACCGGCGAAGATCATGGTGCGCGCCTGCTGGTAGGGGCAACCGGCGTTCTCCAAGGTCGCGGCCATGGTGTGGAGACGCTCGCGGTCATCGGCGTCGAGAGCCGCCGCCCGCTCGACGATCACCGCGGCGATAGGGTTCCCACGGACGAGGAACCTCGCCCGGTCGAGACGACTGCGTCGGTCGGGCAGGTCGGCCAGAACGCCGGCCTCGGCCCACACGGCGGTGTACCACGGACGCCAGGCGGAGTCGTGCCAGGGCTTGAACGACTCCGGTGCAGCCGCAACGTGCTTGAGCGCGAGACCGAGCTCACCACGATGCAGCGCCACCAGCGCGTCGAAGGCCGGGCTGTAGATCGTCTGTCGTCTGCGCACGGGCGCCACGACCCGACGCATCTCAGCGGTCATCTCGAGCCACTCGCCGCGGCGCTCCGCGTCCCCCCGGATGCCGTACACCATTGCCGCCGCGGCAGGGGCGAAGGCGATGCCGGCGAGAGGGGGCCGCCCGGACTCCACCCACCCGCGGCGGAAGCGATCCGCCAGCGTGACCGCCTCATCGAGGTGACCGGCGACGGCGGCGGTGGTGAGCAGCCATTCAACGGCGAGGTGTTCTGCCTCGCCGAAGATGGCCAGCTCACTTCGCTGGCGTGCGTAGCGGCGCGCGGTGGCGAGGTCTCCCGCGGCCAGGAACACCATCGGCGCCATGTGGAGGACGTCGGTGTACTCCCAGGCCATCTCGGCGTCGTTGGCCGCGGGCGCGAGCAGCTCGAGGCGCCGGCGGACGGTCGCGACGGCGGCGTCCAGCTCGCCACCGATCAGGCGCGCGGCCGTCACCTGGTCGAGCGCGTGGCTCTCCAGGCGCACGTCGCCGACCCGGTGGGCCAGCTCGGCGGCGCGCTCCGCCAGGTCTGCGTACGTCGGGTCGAACTCGTCGGCGGGGGTGGTGACGGTGAGCATGGCCGCCTCGACGTGGACATCCCCACCCGCCAGGGCCCGCGCCTCCCCGAGGAGGGTGCGCACCTCGCCGGGCGGCGCCAGCTCGGACATGATGCCGGGTGCGTTCGTGATCACCGCCGCCGCGCTGGTGAGCTCGAGGGCGGCGCGTCCCGTGTCTCCGTCCCGGCGGGCCGCGTCGGATGCGGCGCGGAAGAGCCGGATCGCTTCGTTGCCGGCATGTCGGCCCCAGGCCACGGTCGCGCCGAGGTGCAGAGCGTGGGCAGCCTCGGCGGAACCGAACGCCAGTGCGGCCGACTCCTCGAACCGCTCCTGCGCCTCGCTCAGGCTCCCCAGTGCGTAGGCAAGGCGTGCCAGGCGCACGGCGAGCTGATGGGCGTCGGCCCGCAGCGCGGGCTGGCCGGCCGCCCACCCCAGACCGGCCCGCAGATCGTCGGCCACCTCGTCGAACCAACCGCGGGAGTCCTCGTCGGCCTCCAGCCGTTCCGCCGTCGTCAGGCACCAGCGCAGGTGACGACCACGTACGTCGCGGACCTCACCGACGTGGTCCATGCGCTCGGCGCCGTACTGCCGGATCGTCTCCAGCATCCGGTAGCGCGTGCCCGTGGGGCCGCCGAGCACCATCACCAGGTTGTGGTCGGCCAGGCGCGCCAAGGCATGCGCCACTTTGTCCTCCGTGAGCGGGGCGAAGCCGGTGACCTCCGCCGCCGCAGAGCCGCTGAACGCGGTGGCGAACACGGAGGCCCGCCGCAGCACCGCTTGCTCGTCGTCGGAGAGCAGCCCGAGGCTCCAGTCCAGCACGGAACGGACCGAACGGTGTCGTTCGTCCAGCCTGGGCCCCCCGGTCAACAGGCCCAGCTGGTCCGTCAGGCCCTGGGCCAACCCGTCGAGGCCCAGCGTCGCCACCCGCGCGGCCGCCAGCTCGATGGCCAGCGCGACACCGCCCAACCGGCCGCAGATCGTGGAGATCCGGCGCCGGTCGTCCGGGTACCGCGACGACCAGCCCGTCATCGCGGCGCGTTCACCGAACAATGCCGTCGCATCACCATCGCCGGCCCCGGCACGGAGTGACATCCCGGGCACGTGGAACACGTACTCGAAGGGCAACCGCAGCCGCGCCCGGCTGGTGGCCAGCACGGTGACGCGCGGGCAGCCGGTGAGCAGCCGCTCCAGCAGGGCATTGACCCCGTCCAGCAGGTGCTCGCAGTTGTCCATGACCACCAGCACCTCGACGGCGGCCAGCTTGGAGACGACCGTGTCCATGGGAGCGCGGCCCGGCTGCTCTCCGAACCCGAAGGCACCCGCCACGGCTGCCCCCAGCATCGCCGGGTCCGTCACCGGGACCAGGTCGACGTACCTGACGCCGTCTCGGTAACGGCTGCCGGCGTCCTGGGCGACGGCCAGCGCCAACCGAGTCTTGCCGACTCCGCCCGCGCCGACCGCCGTGACCAGCCGGTGCTCGCCGAGGGCACCCGCGAGCGCTTCCCGTTCGGCCGCCCTGCCCACGAACGAGGTCAGCGGAGTGGGCAGCGACACGTCGGGAGGCGCGGGGTCCGGTTGCGGGCCGGCGAGCCCGGCGAGCGCCCGGCGGTCGGCCACCCCGAGCTTGCGCAGCAACGACGAGACGTGGCTCTCGACGGTGCGCACCGAGAGGTACAGCCGGCTCGCGATCTGCGCGTTGGTCAGGTGGTCCCCGATGAGCGCGAGCACTTCTGCCTCGCGCTCGGAGACGCCGCCGGTGAGGGACGAGGACACACCCATGTCACGTCACCGCATCGAGATCGAAACGACGGCCGAGCGAGGGCAGGTCGAGTTCAGCCCGCCGCTCGAACCTGAGACCGGATCCGGCGGTGAGGTCTCGCAGGATCGAGGTCGCCCAGACCTCGCCGGTAGCGGCGCGGTCGGCGACCGCCTGGGCGACTGCCACACCGTCACCGGAGACCTGGGCCCCGCGCCGGGCGACCTCGGCGATGTGCAGCCCGATCGACATGTGCACCCCAGCGGTTGCGGCGCGCTCGGCGAGCGCCAGGCCGCAGCGGACCGCACGCCCCGGACCGTCGAAGGTCGCCAGCACGGTCGCCTGATCCGCAACCGCAGGGACTCCCCGGTAACCCTCGAGTGACTCACGCGCGATCCCGCGCACCCACGCCACATCGATGGGCGTCTCGAGGTGGACGGCGAGCAGCGTCGTGAGCGACGTCTCGCTCGGCGTGGACGACCCCAGGCTGCGGACGAACTGCTCGACCGGATCGAGGATCTGGTCCGGGTCAACCCCGACGAAGTGGTCGGCGCCGTCGAGCTCGACGAACCCAGCGCCGGGGATGCGCTGGGCAAGGAAGCGGCCCTCCTCGAGGCGACAGTCTGTGTCGTCGCGGCGGTGCAGCACGAGCGTGGGCGCCTGCACCGCGCCGAGCACCTCACGCACGTCGATGAGTGAGGCCATCTCGATGAGCGCACGCGCCGCTCCCGGGCTGGTGGCCGCGCGACAACGCTCTCCCCACCATCGCGCGAGGTCCTCGTCGGCGTTTGGGCACATGCGGCGCAGGTCGGCCTCCCACCCCCAGTCCCGCTCGAGCTGGACGGCGTACCTGGCCCGATCCTCCGGGCGGAAACCCCACGGATAGTCGGGAGCCCATAACCTCCGCGCATAGCTCGAGTAGATGACCAGGGCGTGCACGCGCTCGGGGAACGTCGCCGCGTACAGGATCGACATTGGGCCACCCTCGGAGTAGCCGAACAGCACCGCCCGCTCGGTGCTGGCGGCCTCCATCACCGCAGCCACGTCGCGCATGCGAGTCTCGAGGTCGGGCAGTGAGTCCGGCCGGTCCGACATCCCGGTCCCGCGCTTGTCGAACCTGATGAGGCGCGAGAAGGTGCCGAGCCGGTGCAGGAAGTGCGCATGCCGCCGTTCGGTCCAGTCGAGCATCAGGTGGGAGACGAAGCCGGCCACCAGGACCAGGTCGACATCGCTCGCTCCGGTGACCTGGTAGGCGATGTTGAGGTCGTCGCTGCGGGTGTACCGGATCGGCGAGGCGGCCTCGGCGGCAATCTCCGGCGCCTCCGGCCCACCATCGGGCAGCTCAGGCGCGTCGCCGTGTGTTGCCGCCAGATGCGCCAGCTCCTTGCGGTTGGCCACCTCGAGCTTGCGCAGCAGTGTCGACACGTGGCTCTCGACGGTCCGGACGGAGATGACCAGGCGGCGCGCGATCTGGGCATTGCTGAGGTGCGCCCCGACCAGGTCCAGCACCTCGGCCTCGCGGTCAGAGACGCCGGCCTGTGCCCAAGCCCGAGGCTCCATCCCCCGATCGTGGAACCTCGCGCAGCCCCAGTCAATCCGAGGCCACCCGCAATGAATCCGTGTTCGATCCGTGGTGGATCAGTGGTGGCCACGGATGCCCAGAGGGCGGCCCGGGACGACCGTGGACTGCGTTCAAGCACACCAAAGTGCACCCCAGCCGAAATGGAGGCCCGCATCATGACTAGTACTGACATCCCGACGCGTAACGGCGTCGACACCGCCACCTTGTTCGCCACCCTGGACGCGGTGAAGGGGAACCCGCACATCGCCAAGTTCCAGTTCCGGGCGAGCAACCGCTGGATAAGTGGGACCCACAACCAGTCCACGATCCACGGCTTCTACGGCGCCGGCCAGGAGATGGTCCACCGGCATGTGTCGACGTACGACGCCGACCATCCCGAGGTGCTCACCGGGCAGGACCACGGCCCGACGCCCGTCGAGTTCCTGCTGCATGCCCTGGCCGCGTGCCTCACCTCGGGGATCGCGAACATCGCTGCGGCCCGTGGGGTCACCCTGACCTCCGTCGAGTCCACCGTCGAGGGGGACATCGACCTGCTCGGCATCCTCGGGCTGTCCGACGAGGTCCGCAACGGCTACCAGCAGATCCGGGTCGGCTTCCACCTCGAGGGCGACGACGCCGACAAGCTGCGCGGTGTCGTGGAGCAGTCCCGGCTGCGTTCCGCGGTGTACGACGTGCTCACCCACGGCGTTCCCGTGAGCATCGACGTCACCACCGGCTGAGCGCCATGAGCGACTTCGACGTCGTCGTCGTGGGCGGTCGCGTCGCCGGCGCCTCGACCGCCTTGCTGTTGGCGCGGTCCGGCGCCCGCGTCGCCCTGCTCGACCGCGGCAGCTACGGCAGCGACACGCTGTCGACCCACGGCCTGATGCGAGCCGGCGTGTGGCAGCTGGACAGGTGGGGCGTGTTGCCCGGCGTGGTTGACGCGGGGACGCCGCCGATCCGGCGGACGGCGTTCCACTACGCCGATGGCGAGTCGGTCGAGGTCGCACTACGACCTACCGCGGGAGTCGAGGCCCTCTATGCGCCGCGGCGGCTGCTGCTCGACCGCCTCCTGGTCGACGCAGCCGCGGCCGCGGGTGCGGAGGTGCGCCACGAGACGGCCATGACCTCGCTGCTGAGCGAAGGCGGCCGGGTCGTCGGCGTCCAGGCCCGGGACCCACTGGGCCGGAAGCACCCGATCCGGGCCACCGTGACTGTGGGCGCCGACGGCGTTCGCTCGACCGTCGCGGCCCAGGCGGATGCTCCGGTCGTGTGGCAGGGGCGCTCGGCCGGGGCCGTGCTGTACCGCTACTACGCCGACCTGCCGACGGTCGGCTACGAATGGGCGTACGGCGCGGGCGTCGCGGCCGGGCTCATCCCCACCAACGACGGGCTCACCTGCGTCTTCGTCGGCACCTCACCGGCCCGGATGCGAAAGTTGCGGCCCGGCGGTGTCCCGGCGGCGTTCGCGGCCTTGCTGGCCGGGTCGTCCTCCGCGTTCCCGGCCAGGGTGGCCGCAGCCCGACCCGTAGGCAGGCCGCTCGGGTGGCCCGCGGTCCCGGGGTTCCTGCGACGCTGCTGGGGGCCGGGCTGGGCGCTGGTCGGGGACGCGGGCTACTACAAGGACCCGATCACCACGCACGGCATCACCGACGGTCTCCGCGACGCCGAGCTGCTCGCCGACGCGATCGTGGATTCCCTGGCCGGAAAGGTCCCCGAAACATCGGCCCTCGCGGCCTACCAGTCCGCACGCGACCGGATGTCGACCCGGCTCTTCTCGGCGACCGAGGCGGTCGCGGCGTACGACTGGGACACCCGCCGGGTCCGCACCCTGCTGCGGGGAGTCAGCGCGGCGATGGGTCACGAGCTGGAGCTGCTGCCAGGCTTTCTGAAGAGGCCGGCCCTCACCCGCACCTGAGAGGCCGGACGACGCCAGGCAGACTGCGAGCATGCCCACGTCCTCGTGGGCGTCATGGGCGTGTCCACCATCGCGGGAAGCCAGCCCCGGCGGGTGCCCGGGCGACGTGTTGGCAGACGACAGCACGGACCCTGGATGCCCTCGGAGCGAGAGACGGCCCTAGCCAGGGTCCCCGCTGGGCCGTGACTCGGGTTGCGCGCCTGTCGGGATTCGAACCCCAAACCTTCTGATCCGTAGGGACCTTCCGGTCTGGCTGGTGCGGCCTCGGCGCGCCTACAGGCGACCTGGCTGCGGTCTCAAACTAGCAGGTCAGAGCGGCCATCGGCCTGGTGACGAGTCCAGTCGCGCTCAGTCGCGGCACGACGCCTCTACGCCTCTACGCCTTGAGTAGTGGGTAATTGAGCCGTGATTGGGCCGGGACGAAGGGCGAGACCGTGTCCGATCGAAGCCCGCGGTCTGAGGGCCGTGCGTCGGGTCGCAGTACGGCTAGAACTCGTAGGAGAATGCCCGGAGATCGCGCTCGAACACCTGGGCGACCTTGTCGCGCATGGCAGGGGTGTAGGCGTCGCGGTAGGCGTGAGGATCGGGCGCCGCATTGGTGCGGCCGAACTCGCTGGGCGCTTCGAGCCCGATCCGAGCGAGCACGGCGCTCATGTCGGCGTCGAACGTCTCCTGGCGGCCGATGAAGTCCGCGATCCGGTTCTTGCTCTGCAGGTAGGACACCTGGGGCCAGTGAAGGGTAGGAATCTCGTCCAGTCCCCGGAGGACGAAGGTGTCGAAGTCGGTGTAGTCGTCAATGACGGCCCGCCACATGTCGTTGCGTCCGATCCGGCGGGTGGCTTCCTCGTCGCCGGCGGCCGCGGCGTCCCTGCGACGGATGATCATGGAGTGCCAGGACAGGAGCCGGGCCCAGGGGTTGCGGACGAAGCCAAAGATCCAGTACTTGGTGAGTTCGGGATTCGTTCTCAGGATTTGGCGGAGGCGAGCGTGGCGTCCCCCTCCGCGGGTATTGACGCCGCCGCCGTCGGGTAGTGCTGCGCGGAGGAAGGCGTCGATCGTGGAGCCGCCGGTCTTCTGTACGTGCACGAAGACGACACGGGCGTCGTGGGAGACCATCACGGACCACGAGGGTAGCCCGTGGACGTCCCCCTGACAGCCGCTGGTCCCGGACGAAGAGCGGCCCTAGCACTTGGCGGCCCCGAGCCCCACCTAGTCAGGCCGTCGCAACTGATCCCGCGAGCTTGCGTGGCGATCACTCCTGTCCGGCCCCCTCCACTCTGTCCAGCCATGCGTGAATGTCGGACTCGGTATGCAGATGGTCCCCAGGGCTCACGCGAAGGTCTACACCCACCAAGTCCGCCAGCGCCTCCCAGACGACTGGATCGTTCACCCCGGGTTCTGGCGCGTCCACCCACGATGACGCCCAGTCGGCGGCCTGCTCACGCGAGACGCGGCTCGCGAGCACATCCAGGAGGACTCGATGAACCTCGGGACGGGAAGGGCTGGGCAGCGTGGTCACCACGAGCCCCCATAGCTCCCGCACTCATCGAAGTAGCAATGGGTCTTGGTTGGGCCGGGGACGCAGCCCGATCTCGGGGGTACGCGGTGGGGGTACGCGTCCAGACGACCTGAGGCGACCACCTGCCGCCTGAGAGTAACTAGGCCGGTTCTTGAGACGGAGAAGGGCCGCTCCCTCGGTGGGGAACGACCCTGGCGGAACCCTTTGCGCAGGTCATGCGGCGAATCCGATCTGCGCGCCTGTAGGGATTCGAACCCCAAACCTTCTGATCCGTAGTCAGATGCTCTATCCGTTGAGCTACAGGCGCTCGTCGTACGGCACGCCGGACGACTGGTCGAGGATAGCCGAGGCCCTGGTGGCCGGCCGAATCGGCCGGAGTGCGACCGGGGTCACACCCCGTAGATCGATCCAATATGTCGCCGCTCCGGACGCGGATAGCCTCCCGGCAACCGCTCGCCCGCCAACGACGCCGCGCGACATCGCACGCCGACGCGCAAGGGGACAACGAACGCATGACTGCCACCATCACGGGGACGGCCCCGACGACCCATCAGGGCATCCTCGACTTCGTCGCCGAGGTCGCCGAGCTGACGCAGCCGGACCGGATCCACTGGTGCACCGGCTCCGACGCGGAGTGGGACGAGCTGACCCGGGCGCTGGAGGCGACCGGCACGTTCACCCGGCTGAACCCGGCGATCAAGCCGAGATCCTTCTACGCCGCCTCCGACCCGACCGACGTGGCGCGGGTCGAGGACCGCACCTACATCTGCTCGGTCGACGAGAAGGACTGTGGGCCCACCAACAACTGGATGGACCCGGAGGAGATGAAGGGCATCATGCGCGGGCTGTACGCCGGCTGCATGAAGGGTCGCACGATGTACGTCATCCCGTTCGTGATGGGCCACCTCGAGGCGGAGCGCCCGATGTTCGGGATCGAGCTCACCGACTCGGCGTACGTCACCGCGAGCATGCGCGTGATGGCCCGGATGGGCACGCCGGTGCTCGAGCGGATGACCGAGCTGGGCGCCGACTTCGTGCCGGCGATCCACTCGGTCGGCATGCCGCTCGAGAAGGGGCAGGCCGACGTCGCGTGGCCGTGCAACGACACCAAGTACATCGTGCAGTTCCCCGAGGAGCGGGCGATCTGGTCGTTCGGCTCGGGTTACGGCGGCAACGCCCTGCTCGGCAAGAAGTGTTACGCGCTGCGGATCGCGAGCGTCATGGCGCGCGACGAGGGCTGGCTGGCCGAGCACATGCTGATCCTCAAGCTCACCTCCCCGACCGGCGTCGTGAAGTACGTCGCGGCGGCGTTTCCGAGCGCGTGCGGCAAGACCAACCTCGCCATGCTCCAGCCGACCATCCCGGGCTGGAAGGTCGAGACGCTCGGCGACGACATCGCCTGGATGCGGGTCGGCGAGGACGGCCGGCTGTGGGCGGTCAACCCGGAGTACGGCTTCTTCGGCGTCGCGCCGGGCACCAACGAGCACACCAACCCCAACGCGATGCGGACCATCAACAAGGGCAACTCGGTCTTCACGAACGTCGCGCTCACCGAGGACGGCGACATCTGGTGGGAGGGCCTGGAGAACCCGCCGGCCCGCGCCACCTCCTGGAAGGGCGAGCCGTGGACGCCCGACAGCGACGAGCTGTCGAGCCACGCCAACAGCCGCTACTGCACGCCGATCACCCAGTGCGACATCCTCGCTCCCGAGTACGACGACCCGCGCGGCGTCCCGATCGACGCGATCCTCTTCGGCGGCCGCCGCAAGACCACGGTCCCGCTGGTGTTCGAGGCCCGCGACTGGACGCACGGCACGTTCCTCGGCGCCACCCTGTCCAGCGAGACGACCGCCGCCGCGGTCGGTGCGGTCGGCGTCGTACGTCGTGACCCGATGGCGATGCTGCCGTTCATCGGCTACCACGCCGGTGACTACTTCAACCACTGGATCAACGTGGGCAAGGACAACGACGCGTCCAAGCTGCCCCGGATCTTCTACGTCAACTGGTTCCGGCGCGACGACGAGGGTGGCTTCCTGTGGCCCGGCTTCGGCGAGAACAGCCGGGTCCTGAAGTGGGTCGTCGAGCGGATCGACGGCCAGGCCGCGGCACTCGAGACCCCGATCGGCCACGTCCCCGCGCCGGGCTCGCTCGACACCGACGGCCTCGACGTCACCGCCGAGCAGCTCGCGGCGGCGCTTCACGTGGACGCCGATGAGTGGCGCGCCGAGATCCCGCAGATCCAGGAGTGGTTCGAGAAGTTCGGCGACAACCTGCCCGCCGTGCTCTGGACCGAGCTCGACGGCCTGAAGGCGCGGCTCGGCCTCTGACCGACACTCCGCGCGGGGGCCCCTTCCTG
>Ga0299913_10005514_pt1 | contig 10822 bp, 8 predicted proteins | sample RVTome_9_FD_201360 | JGI IMG/M metagenome (GOLD analysis project Ga0299913, IMG submission 201360) | Soil microbial communities from uranium-contaminated site in the Upper Colorado River Basin, Wyoming, United States - RVT155D38 (version 2) ... | reverse complement strand
AGCCGATCGTGCTCGACTACAACGTCGAGTTCAAGGGCGCCGGTCACATCGAGACGCTCTACGCGCCGACGCCGTACCGGTCGTCCGACCATGATCCGGTGCTGGTCGGGCTCGATTTGCTCGACTTCGGGTTCGACGGGTTCGGGGCCCCGGTGGCCGATCCGCCGGCGCTCAACGCCGTCAACCCGGGAGCGACCGTTCCGCTCAAGTTCACCCTGAGCGGCACCTCCGGGCTCGACGTCCTGTTCAGCGACCCGGTCAGCTTCGAGATCGACTGCGCGACCGGGGTGGCGATCGGCGATCCCGTGCCGACCACGTCGGACGCGGGCCTGACCCTGGACACGGGCACCGGCCAGTACAAGTACGAATGGAAGACGCTCAAGAGCTTCGAGGACTCGTGCCGGACGTTCCGGCTCACGTTCGACGACGGCGCGTACGTGACGGCCGACTTCGATTTCCGCAAGTAGTCGTCCGCTCGGAGACACAACGGCGAGCCGGTCCGATCGGGGCCGGCTCGTCGCGCTAGCATCACTGGGTGCTCATCGAATCGGTCCCGAACGTCTCGGAGGGCCGCCGCCTCGACGTCGTCGATGCGCTCGCCGACACCCTGACCTCGGTCGAGGGCGTGTTCCTCCTCGACCGGACGAGTGATGCGAGCCACAACCGCTCGGTGTTCACGATCGCCGGCGAGCATCCGGCGGTCCTCGAGGCGCTCGAAGGGCTGGTCCGTCGGGCCATCGACCTGATCGACCTCAACCAGCACGTCGGGGAGCACCCGCGGATCGGTGCGGTGGACGTCGTTCCGCTGGTCCCGCTCGCGGACACCTCCATGGACGCGTGCGTCGAGCTCGCGGAGGCGTTCGCGGCCCGCATCGCCATCCGGCACGACATCCCCGTGTACCTGTACGCCAACGCCGCTCGCCGTTCGGACCGGGTCCGGCTCGCCGACGTCCGGCGCGGGCAGTTCGAGGGCCTCCGCGAGGAGATCGGCCAGCACGGTCGGGAGCCCGACCATGGACCGGCGCGGGTTCATCCGACGTTCGGGGCCCTGGCCGTCTCGGCCCGGCCGTTCCTCATCGCCTACAACATCAACCTCGCGTCCGACGAGGTCGAGCTGGCGAAGCGCATCGCGCGGCGCGTCCGCGAGTCGAGCGGCGGCCTGCCCAAGGTCCAGGCGGCGGGCTTCTGGATCGAGGAGCTGCGTCGCGCCCAGGTCTCGATGAACCTGCTCGACTTCGCGATCAGCCCGATCTGGCTCGTGTGGGATGCGGTCCGCGAGCTGGCCGCGGCCGACGGCGTCGAACCTGCCGAATCCGAGCTCATCGGGCTGGCCCCGCTGGCGGCCCTGCTCGACGTCGCCGACCACGCCGGAGCCGATCCGTCGGCCACGACCGAGGAGCGTCTCGCGGCGGCGGCCGGCTATCTGCGGCTGCGCGACTTCTCGCCACTCCAGGCGCTCGAGCTTCGGCTCGAGGCGGCCCGCGCGAACGCCGCGCCGGCCCGGCGCCGATCGTGAGCGGTGGCCCGTTCCGGATCATCGAGGGCGGCCGCGGTGAGGAGCCGACCCCGGGTCTCCTGATCCACGGCGCCTCGGAGATCGTCACGCTCGTCGGCGGGCTGCGGGCCGGGATCGGGCAGGGCCAGGTCGGACGGATCGCGGCCGAGGGCGAGCGCGGCCGGGACGGCGGATCGGACGCCCCGGTCATCGCCTGCTGGGACGGTCGCGTGGCAGCGGTCGGGCCGCGCGTGATGGTCGAAGCGTCGCTCGAGGCCGAAGGGTATCCGCTGGCCCGGTTCGCGCGGCTGGACGCGGCCGGCGGCGCGGTCACGCCGGGTCTCGTCGACCCGCACACGCATCTCCTGTTCGCCGGCACCCGCGAGGGCGAGATGGCGCTCCGCCAGGCCGGTGCGGACTACCTCGACATCCTTCAGGCGGGCGGCGGAATCCTGTCCACCGTGGCCGCCACCCGGGCCGCTGACGACGATGAGCTGGCCGCCCACGGACGGCGCTGGCTCGACGAGATGCTCGGCCACGGGGTCACGACGGTCGAGGCGAAGTCCGGCTACGGGCTCGACCTCGCGACCGAGCTGCGGCTGGTCGAGATCGCCTACCGGCTCGGGCTCGAGGGTCCGATCGACGTCGTGCCGACGTACCTCGGGGCGCATGCCGTCCCGCCCGAGTTCCGGGCCCGCCCCGACGGAACCGAGGCCTACGTGCGGTCGATCATCGACGAGCAGCTGCCGGGGATCGCGGCTCACGGCCGCGCTCGGTTCTGCGACGTCTTCTGCGAGACCGGGGTGTTCGACGCCGACCAGTCGCGGCGGATCCTGCAGGCCGCGGCCGCGTACGGGATGACGCCGCGGCTCCATGCCGACGAGCTGGCCCCGTCCGGTGGCGCGGAGCTGGCCGCCGAGCTTGGCGCGGCGTCGGCCGACCACCTGGCGGCCCCGTCGGAGGAGGGGATCGAGGCCCTGGCGGCAGCGGCGTCGTCCGAGCACCCGGTCGTGGCGACGTTGCTGCCCGCGACGACCTGGTTTCTGATGTCGGACCACTACGCGCCGGCCCGAAGGCTGATCGAGGGTGGCGTGCCGGTCGCACTGGCCACCGACTTCAACCCCGGGACGTCGCCGAATGCCAGCCTGCCGCTCGTGATGACCGTGGCGTGCCTGGCGCTCAAGCTCACGCCCGACGAGGCCCTCGCTGCCGTCACCGTCAACGCGGCCCACGCCCTGGGCCTGGGCGACGAGATCGGGTCGCTCGAGCCGGGAAAGGTCGCGGACCTGGTGGTCTGGAAGGTCCCGACGACGACGCAGATTCCCTACTGGCCGGGCGCCTCGCTCGTGAGGACCGTGATCAAGCGCGGCAGGGTCGTCCTCGACCACTCCTAGGGCCCGAGCGGGTCATGCCGGATCGTCGCGCAGCCGGGCGTAGGTGACGAGGTCGCGGTACCGGCCGCCCCGGAATTGCGCCCCGCGGGCGACGCCCTCGCGCCGGTAGCCGGCCTTCTCGAGCGCACGCTGCTCGGCGATGTTTCCCAGGTCCGTGGACGCCTCGACGCGGTGCGCTTCGGTCGTCTCGAACAGGTACGCGGCGAGCAGGCGCTGCGCCTCGCTCCCGTAACCCTGGCCGCGCGCGTGCGGCCGCAACTCGATCCCGAAGTTCCAGGCGGCCGATTCGGGGTTCGGCCCGTACGTCACGCGGTGCCAGCCGACCGCTCCGATCGGGGCACCGTCGGCGATCCGCTCGATGATCAGGACGCCGTTGCGCTCGTTGCGCAGCGGTCCGCGGGCCAGGACCTCGCGGTTGACGGGTTCGCGCGGCATGCCCATGTCGTTGAAGCCCCCGATCTCGGGGTCCGCATCCCAGGCATCGAGCAGGTCCGCGTCGGCGAGCGTCACGTCACGCAGGATCACGCGGGCCCCGGGGGTGGGTGGTTGCGGCATGTCAGACCTTGCCGCGCTGCTCCAGGCGGACGGTCACGGTTTCCACCGGCAGGCTGGACGCGGTCACCGACAGTTTCGACTGCACGACCGGCTCGGCGCTCATCTCGTGGAAGAACTTGGCCAGCGCCTCGGCGCATTCGGCCTCGTCGTCGCACAGCGGCATCGGGATGACGATGCGCGGGTCGAGCTGGGCCACGAGCTCGGCGGCCCGGGTCGCGCTCAGCGCGCCGCCGACCGGCACGCAGGCAATGTCGACCGAGCCGATGTCGCCGAGCTTCTCCTCGGTGAGCAGGTGGCCGATGTCGCCGAGGTGGATCGTGTGGACCCCGTCGAGCTCGACGACGAATGCGGTCTGTTTTCCGCGCTGGTTGCCGCGCGCGTCGTCGCGGTAGGTTCGGACGCCGGTCAGGAGGACCTCCTTGACCTCGTACTCGCCGGGGCCGTCGAGGGTGAAGGCGGCATCGAGGCTCGAGGGAAGCAGCGTCTTGCCGTCGCGCGACGGCTTGCCCTTCGCCTTGGGCAGCGGCGTGTCGTCCTGGTGACTGAAGGTCACGATGTCGCCGCTGATGCCTCGACCGGTCGGCCCGACGATCGACTGGTACGGGTCGTTGACGACGACGGCGTCGCGTCCGCGCAGACGAGTGCACGACCGCCCGTACCAGGTGACTTCCATACAGGCCGATTCTGACACAGCGGGCTGCACCGCCGCTCACCGGACGAGGCGCCGGCGCCGGACATGGAAAGACCGGAGGCGCCTGCCCAATCGGCGCCCCCGGTCGAGGGAGGGAGGATGGAACCTCAAGGGTTCGGTCCGATGCCTACGCTATCGAGATCGGGTTCAGGGCCAAGACGGCAACCGATTAAGAAAGCGACATCCACCGCGAAGTTGCCGATCGACCCGTTCCGGGCGGGACTTCTGGACCCCGGGGGTGTCGGGCATGTCCGTGGCACAATCGGCCGACCATGACCGTCCGCCGCGTGCGCCACGACCGCCTGGCGGTCATCTCGATTCTCGTCGTGCTGGTCGTCGGCGCATGCGATTCCTCGAATCCCTCGGGCACGCCGGCGACCCCCACGCCGGCTCCCACGGCGACACCTGCCGCGCCGCCATCCGAGACGCCAAGCCCGACCCCGGCCTCGAGCGCCGGACCCGACGCGGCCGATGCGGTGTACGACACGATCGAGGAGCAGGTCATCGCGATGCGCGGCCTCGCGCCGGAGGGCACGGTCGAACGCCAGACGATCGACGAAGCGGAGCTCGAGGCGCTCGTTCGGCAAATGTCGGCCGAGGAGACACCACCCGAGTTCATTGCCGCCCAGGAGCGGCTCTACAAGGCCCTCGGACTGCTCCCCGCCGATGCGAGCCTCGAAGACCTGACGATCGAGCTGCTCAGCGGCGGCGTCGCGGGGTTCTACCGTGACGACCAGAAGCAGCTGTACGTGGTCTCGCGGACCGGGGCCGTCGGTGCGACCGAGAAGATCACCTTCGCCCACGAGTACACCCACGCGCTCCAGGACCAGCACTTCACGGTGTTCGCCGACCAGGACGGCGTGAACGACCGCAGCGACTGGATCCTGGCTCGCCAGGCCGTCTACGAAGGCGATGCGACGCTCCTCATGACCCTGTGGGCGTCGCAGCACTTCACGCCCCAGGACTTCTCGGAGCTGCTCGCGGCGGGGGCCAACGACCCGTCGACCCAGATGCTCGAACGGATGCCGGCGATCCTTCGCGAGACGCTGCTCTACCCGTACACGACCGGGCTCGTCTTTGCCCAGGGCGTATACGTCGGCGGCAACTGGGCCGCGATCGACACCCTCTACGCCGACCTCCCCGAATCGACGGAGCAGATCATGCATGCCGACAAGTGGGCGGCGCGCGAGGCGCCCCTCGACGTCCAGCTCCCGGACGACCTCGCGGCGTCGCTGGGGAGTGGGTGGAGCGTCGCGATCGAGGACACCTTCGGTGAGTTCCAGCTTGGAATCTGGCTGCGCGAGGCCGAGGTGGACGGGGCCGAGACCGCGGCGGCCGGGTGGGGCGGCGACCGTGCCGCGGTCGTGAACGGCCCGGGCGGCAGATGGGGCGTGGCCTGGGCGACCGAGTGGGACAGCGCCGCCGATGCCGCCGAGTTCGACACCGCCGCGGCCGCCGCGGTCAGCGGGCTCCGTGACCCCGCGCGGGTGCTGCCCGGCGCCGGCGGCACGGCACGCTGGATCCTCGTCGCCAGCGACGACGCGACGCTCGGGACGTTGGCGGGCGCACTGGGGCTGGCCGGGTAGGACGCCCGGGCCGGAGGGTAATCGCGCGCCGCCGTCGCGGTGGAACGGGCTACATCGAGTCGGGGGCGGAGATCCCGAGCAAGCCCAGGGCATTGGCGAGGGTGATCCGGGTCGCCTCGGCCAGGGCGAGACGACTGGCGGACCGCTCGGGCTCGGCCGGGTCGACGACCCGCGCGTCCCGGTAGAACGCGTGGAATGTCGTCGCGAGCTCGGTCGCATAGGCCGTGATCCCGTGGGTCTCCTCGGCGAGCACGGTGTCCTCGACGACCTCGGGCAGCCGCACGACCGATCGTGCCAGCAGCGCCTCCGGGGCGCCGGTCAGGGCGCCTTCGAGATCGGTCGCGGGCGCCAGTCCCGCCTCGGCGGCCTTGCGCAGGATCGACGCGATTCGGGCGTGGGCGTACTGGACGTAGTAGACGGGGTTCTCGTTCGACTGCTTCTTGGCCAGCTCGATGTCGAAGTCGATCGCGCTCGTCGCGCCGCGTGACGCGAAGAACCAGCGGGCGGCGTCGACACCGACCTCCTCGAGCAGATCGTCGAGCGTGATGAACTCGCCGGACCGCTTGGACATCGAGATCTCCTCGCCGTCGCGCACGAACCGGACCCACGAGTAGAGCAGGATCTGGACGGCCTCGCGGTCGTAGCCCATCGCCTCGGCAGCGTTGCGGACCCGCGCGATCGTGCCGTGGTGGTCGGCGCCCCAGATGTAGATCAGGTGGTCGAACCCGCGGCTGAACTTCTCGGTGACGTACCCGATGTCGGCCGCAAAGTAGGTCGGCTCGCCATTCGAGCGTGTGATCACGCGGTCCTTGTCATCGCCGAAGGCCGTCGAACGAAACCACAGCGCCCCGTCCAGCTCGTAGACGTGGCCGCGCTCGCGAAGCCGCTCGATCGCGCGCCCAACCCAGCCCTCGGTGTGCAGGCGGCCCTCGCTGGTCCAGACGTCGAAGTGCACGCCGAGCCGCTCGAGGCTCGCCTCGATGCCCTCTCGAATCCGCGCCGTGGCCCAGCGTCCCAGGATGTCGGCCGTATCCGTGCCCGGCTCGATCGCCTGGCGCCAGACGTCGTCCGGAACGGACGATGCCAGGTCGCGGACGTACTCGCCGTGGTAGCCGTCCTCTGGAAGCGGCTCGTCGCGGCGGATCGCTGCCACGCTGGCACCGAGGTTGCGCACCTGGGCGCCGGCGTCGTTGAAGTAGTACTCGCGCGTGACGGCCTGGCCGCCGGCCTGGAGCACCCGGCACAGGAGGTCGCCGACGAACGCGCCCCGGGCATTGCCGACGTGGAGTGGTCCGGTGGGGTTGGCCGACACGAACTCGACGTTGACCGAACGGGGCCGCACCGGTGCGACGCGGCCCCAGTCGCGCGGGGCCGCGAGGATGTGGTCGAGCGTTTCCTCGAGCGCTCGGTCGGCGAGGCGCAGGTTGAGAAACCCGGGCGGGGCGACCTCCACCCCGGCGAACGGCGAACCGGACGGATCTTCCGCGATCTCGGTCACGAGCTCCGCTTCGATCGCCGCTGCGATGGCCAGTGGGGCCATGCGAAGGGGGCGAGCCAGCTTCAGGGCGACGTTACTGGCCAGATCACCGTGGCGCGCGTCCGCGGGGCGTTCGATCTCCACGGGAGGCAGGGTGGCGGCAGCCTCGGACGGGAGGCGGCCCTCAGAAACGGCACGGTCCAGGGCTCGTTCGACCGCGATCCGTGCCTGGGCGCGCACCGGCAGCGGCGTGTGGGTGGCGGGCGCGGCGGTCTCGCTCAACGACGTCTCCTGGGTGCTCTGGGAGCGACATCGTAGCGTCTCCCGACGGTGCGACTCCGCCGCGCGCCCTCGTCGCCGGTTGGGTCGTGCAGTGCGGATCTGTCAAATTGGGGCTAGTCAAGGGCGCAAAGGACTAGTACCTTTGGCGCCCGCCGAGGGAAACGAGCGCGCGTAAGAGCAGCGAAGTGCGTCTTGCCTGGATGCACTTCGCTGAACGCTGTGCCAGGCAAGGTTCCAGCGTCCGCGCGACCCGGTCGTATGGTCTTGGCTCATCGCGGGTCGCAATCACAAGGAGCGGTCATCGATGAAGCTCACCCGTTTTGGCGCCGGTCTCGCGGCGCTCGCGCTCACATTCGCACTTGTCGGCGCGGTAGGCGCCAGCACCGTTACGCCAACCCCGATCTCGAACGACAGCAACCCGACGTGCAGTGACTTCGGCCCCTGGCTGGAGGTCAAGAGCGACCCGCCGGGCAACGAGGTCATCAACGTCGCCGGGTTCGGTACGATCACCGTGTCGGGCTACGGCAACAACAGCTTCGACTGGAGCTCGACGTTCGGGATCGACGCCGTCCTCGTGAAGGCCGGCAGTGACAAGCACAACTTGTACGAATACGTCCCGGAGTCGACCGGCGACACGGACCTGGTCCCGCAGGACGGCCAGGGCAACGGGATCAGCCACATCAGCTTCTGCTACGACGAAGATCCTGACCCGACCCCGACACCCACACCCACCCCGACGCCGACCCCGACGGCCACGCCGACCGAGGCTCCGACGCCGACGCCCACCGCCACGCCGACCGAGGCTCCGACGCCGACCCCCACGGCCACCCCAACCGAGGCTCCGACGCCGACACCGACGCCTGAAGGCAGCGTTGGCGGCGAAACCGGCACGCCGCCTACCACGACCCTGCCGCCGACCGATTCGTTCGGTGGCCTGGTCGCGCCGGGCTCGGGCGCCTGGGTGATCCTGCTGGCCGTGATGGCCGGCATCGTCGCCAGCGTGCTCGTCCTGACCCCGCGCCGGCGCAACCGCAACCGCATCCGCTAGCTCGTTCGCTGTCCCCGCGAACCCAGGACCGGGGTGCCGTGACGGCACCCCGGTTTCTCGTTGCGCGGAATCGTGCGGGCGGGAGTCTCGCTCGCGCCGGCCCGTTGAGTCGGGTCCGACTCGCTCCTGCGATACCCGAGCGTCATCTCCCGCGGAATCTGACCGGGAATGCCGGTTTCGGGATCTGGCCGTGCACGGATGTTCCGGAGTTGAGTCCATGGCGAGTCGTTGCACCTGCGGGGCCCGCTGTGACCTCCAGCGCGACGGGACGTGCAGGCCGAAAGTACCTGCCAGGTCCCTCTCGGGGGGTGATCGGACGCACCAAAATCGCAATGTGGAAATCGGTGCGGTGGGGTTTTGGGCAATGAATGGCAGGACTAGGGTACTGGACGGTCCCAGTACCGATCTTCCAAGATCGAGGCAGCCGAAATGGCACTGGACAACTGGCATTCCAGGCCCGGCAACGTCGTCCTACCGCAGCTGGGGACCAAACGATGCACACGAGAACCGCAACGCTTTCGCCCAACGTGCTGAGCCTCCGAACCCTCGGATGGCTGGCCGTTGCCCTCCTCCTGGCCATGGCCTTGGTGCCCGTCTCGGGCGTGCGCCCAGTCCTGGCCGCATCGGTCGACCCGATCCCGAAGTCGGGCAATCCGACATGCGCGACCTTCGGCGCGGACTACGACCAGACCTGGACGCAGACGGTGGACGAGTCGCCGGGGAACGGCGTCCTTGTCGCCGACGGCTACGGCACGATCACGATCTCGAACTTCGAGCAGTCCGACAGCGGAACGCCCGGGTCCTTTGACTGGACCTCGACGTTCCCGATCGACGCGGTGTTCGTGAAGGCCGGCAACGACAGCCATCACCTCTACGTCTACGACCCCGAATCGATGGGGGACACGGACCTCGGCCCCCAGGCGGGTGCGGGCAACGGCATTAGCCACATCAGCTTCTGCTACGACGTCGACCCGGATCCCACGCCGACCCCGACGCCTGAGCCGACCCCGACCCCGACGCCGGAGCCCACGCCGACCCCGACGCCTGAGCCGACCCCGACCCCGACGCCGGAGCCCACGCCGACCCCGACGCCGGAGCCCACGCCGACCCCGACGCCGGAGCCCACGCCGACCCCGACGCCGGAAGGCAGCGTGGGTGGCGAGACCGGCACTCCGACGATCACCCTGCCGCCGACCGACACCATCGGTGGACCGGCAGCTCCCTCGAGCGACTCCTGGCGGATGATGCTGGTCCTGATGGCCGGCGTGCTCGCCAGCGCGCTCATCCTCACCCCGAACCGGGTGACCCGCCGCCGCTAGCCATCAATGGCCCCAGCCAGGGGAAGAGACCGGGGCGCGGGGGCGCCCCGGTCTCTCCTTGTGCCCGCTGCGGCATCAGACTGAACGCCGGGCGTTCACTCGGTCGCCCGGACCGCCCTCGGGCCTCGCACGGTCCCCCGCCCGGACCCCGCCCAACCCCGCCGCGGCATCAGACTGGACGCCGGGCGTTCACTCGGTCGCCCGGACGGCCCCCGGACCTCGCCCGGACGGGCCCACGGCCCCGGGGATACCGCCCGGACCCCGCCGCGGCATCAGACTGAACGCTGGGCGTTCACTCGGTCGCCCGGACCGCCCCCAGGCCCCGCCCGGGACCCCGCCCCGGCATCAGACTGAACGCTGGGCGTTCACTCGGTCGCCCGGACCGCCCCCGGACCGCCCCCCGACCCCGCCCAGCCGGCAGCCGGTCCCCGTAGGCCCGCTCGACCGAGTCATCAGCGGATGGTCGCCACGAAACCCGGATCGACGAGCTCGACCTGACCGGGATACTCGCGACAGACCGACTCGACCGTCTCGTCGCGATCGAGGCCCATCCCGAGATGGGTCAAGAGCACCCGCCCGGCACCGGTACGCACCGCCAGCGCCCCGACCGACGGACCGTCCAGGTGGGCGGCGTGCGGGTCCCCCGGGTACGGGCCGAACGACACCTCGGACAGCAGCGTGTCGCCCGGTCGCATCAAGGGGTCGATGTCGGTGGCACGTCCGCAATCACCGGTGTACACGAGCCCTGGCCCGTCGCCGACCGACAGCCGGAAGCCGTAGCTGTCGGGGGTGTGCAGGACGCGCCTCGCCTCGATCGCGAACGACCCCACCGAGAACGACCGCTCGGATAGAGCCTCGACATCGAGCGCACCGGCGCTGAAGCCAGGCTCCGCCTGCAGTCCGTCGATTCGGTCCGGCAGCTCGCGCGGGCCGACGATGCGCAGGCGCCGCGGGGGCTGGAACTCCCAGCGCAGG
>Ga0299913_10005512_pt1 | contig 10823 bp, 10 predicted proteins | sample RVTome_9_FD_201360 | JGI IMG/M metagenome (GOLD analysis project Ga0299913, IMG submission 201360) | Soil microbial communities from uranium-contaminated site in the Upper Colorado River Basin, Wyoming, United States - RVT155D38 (version 2) ... | reverse complement strand
GTGTCACCCGTCTCCGGCGGGAGTTCCACGTCGTCCGGGAGCGGGACGAGCTCGTGCGGATCGAGCAGAACGCGGAACTCGCGCAGCTTGTGCTCGTTGCGCGTGGCGAGGACGAGCCTCACGACCTGGCGGTTGCCGCCGGCGGGTCCGGCAGCTCCCCCGCTACCGCGGCCTGGGCGGCGCGGATCCGCTCGATGCCGCCGACGGCGAGCGCCAGCAGCTCGTCCAGCGACGCTCGCGAGAGCGGCGTGCGCTCGGCCGTGGCCTGCACCTCGACCAGGCCGCCGTCGCCCGTCATCACCACGTTCGCGTCGACCTCGGCGGTCGAGTCCTCCGAGTAGTCGAGGTCGAGGAGCGCGCGGCCCTCGACCATCCCGCACGACACCGCCGCGATCGAGCCGGTGAGCGGCAGGCGCGTGAGCTTCTTCTCCTCGATCAGCCGGTTGAGCGCGAGCTGGAGCGCGACGTAGCCGCCGCTGATCGCTGCGGTACGCGTCCCGCCATCAGCCTCGAGCACGTCGCAATCGACCCAGACCGTCCGCTCGCCCAGCGCCGCGAAGTCGATCACGCCGCGCAGGGAACGGCCGATCAGCCGCTGGATCTCGACCGTGCGGCCGTCCGCGCGGCCCTTCGAGACGTCGCGCTGCTTCCGCTCGCCCGTCGACGCCGGCAGCATTCCGTACTCGGCCGTCACCCAGCCGCGACCCTTCCCGGCCATCCACTTCGGCACGGACTCGTCGACGGATGCGGTGCAGATCACGCGGGTGCCGCCCATCGATATGAGCGCGGAGCCGGTCGCGGTGCGCACGAAGCCGGGCTCGATCGTCAGCGGGCGGAGCTCCTCCGGGCGCCGCCCGTCCCGTCGCGCGCCGCTCACGCTGCGGCCGCCTTCGGTGCAGGAGTCACGTCCACATGCCGAACCTCACCCATCGGCAGCTGGAGGAAGCGGGTGCCCACCGAACGGAACGACTCCGGGTCGGCCGAGCACAGGAAGCGGTACTCCCCGCGCCTGCCCTCGTCGCGTTCGAGGCCGCGCTGGCGAAGCGCGACCTCGACCTCGTCGGCGATCGCCTGGCCGGAGCTCACGACCTTGACCCCGCGGCCGAGGCTTCGCTGTAGCAGCGGGCTGATCAGCGGGTAGTGCGTGCAGCCGAGGATCACCGTGTCGACACCGGCGTCCCGGAGCGGATCGCAGTAGGCCTCCACCTGGGCGACAACGCGGTCGTCCACCTCGCCGCCGGCCTGGATCAGCGGCGCGAGCTCGGGGCAGGCGACCGGATGGAGATGTGCATCCCGGCTTGCCTCGGCGAGCGCGTCCTCGTAGGCGCCGCTCGCGACGGTGGCCTCGGTGGCGAGCAGGCCGACCTCGCCGCTTCGCGTCGCGCGCGCGGCGAGCCGGGACTCGGGCCCGACCACGGAGACGATCCCGACCTCACCGCCGAGCTCGCTGCGCAGCTTGGGCAGTGCGGCGGCAGTGGCCGAGTTGCACGCGACGACGAGCAGCTTCGCGCCGTCGTCGAGCAGGATCCGCGCCAGCTCGAGGGCGAAGGCCTCGAGCTCCTCGCGGGACCGCGGCCCGTAGGGGAAGCGCGCGGTGTCGCCGAGGTAGACGAAGTCCTCGTGCGGGAGCGACACGAGGCACTCGTGGAGGACGGTCAGCCCGCCGACGCCGGAGTCGAAGACGGCGATCGGAAGCTCTGCGTGGGCGGCTGACACGGCGCCCATGTTGCCATGGACCGGCAGGAGAGCGGCGGTGCCGCGAGCCCCTGCCGGTCTCCGTTCTCAACGGGACTAACTAGAACTGCACTTTCCTGACCGCCTGCTTGATCTTCGACAGGATCACGTCACCGAGCGCCTGGCCCTCATCCGTCTTGAAGCCGTTCATCGCCGCCACCACGCCCGCCATCACGAGCGCGACCAGCAGGATCAGCGCGACGTACTCGACCGTCCCCTGGCCGCGCGCATCGCGTGCGCGGCGAAGGGTGCGATAGACGGTGGCGTGGGCGTAGCCGAATGCGCGGTACATCGAGACCTCCCGGGTTTGCTTGCACGAGCAAGCGATCGTCCGGATCGCGATCCGACGTCTCAACGCGCGCAGCCACACGCCGGCCCGCAAGACTGTTACGAAGCCGTGCCTGACTGCCCGACCTGCAAAACGCCACTCACCGGAGACGAGAGCTTCTGTCTCCAGTGCGGAACGCGGCTCGTGCCCGAGCCCGAGCCGCCCCAGAGCTGGGCCATGCCCGGCGCGATCGTCGTGGTGATCGCGCTCATCGCGGTCGCGGGTCTCGTGTTCGCGCTCGAGCGAGTGGAATCGGATGCCGAACGGGCGGCGAGGGAGCCGGCGCTCGTCGTCGGGCGGCCGCAGCCGCCCGCCGGCGGGCAGCAGCCGACCGAGGTCGCTAGCTGGCCCGCCGGGACGGCCGCCTACACCGTCGTGCTGGCCGAGACGCCCGACGAGACGACGGCGCGCGCTCGCGCGACCGCGGCGGTCGAGGGCGGCGTGCCGGCCGGCGTGCTCCAGTCCGACGCCTACCCGACGCTCGAGCCCGGGATGTGGGTGCTCTTCAGCGGCCGCTTCGACACGCGGGTCGAGGCCGCCGAGGAGGCCACTCGCTACGTGGCGGCCGGTTTCCCCGACGCCGAGGCCGCGTTCGTCAGCGACCGCGTCCCGCCGGACGGCTAGCGCTTTCTAAAGAGGGTCTGACCCTCTTTAGAAACGGACGGCTGGCCGCTACGCGGCAAGCGGCCACCAGCGGCGCAGGTGCTCGACCGCCCGCGCGGTGACCGCATCCGGCTCGACCTCGGGCGCCGTGCCGTCGCCCGCGAGCGCGGCGAGCGTGTCCGCGACCGAGCGCGCGAGCGCGCCGAGCGCGTAACCGCCCTCCAGCACGACGCCGACCGGCACCCCCAGCTCGGCGGCGAGCTCCCGGACGCACGCGGCGAGCGCGGCGTACGACGCGTCCTCGAGCTCGCACGAGGCGAGCGGGTCCTCGCGGTGTGCGTCGTAGCCCGCCGACACCAAGACGACCCCCGGCCGGAACTCGCGTGCGGCGGGCGCGACGACGTGCTGCACGAGCGCGAGGAATGCGCTCCCTCCCGAGCCCGGCGGGACCGGCAGATTCAACGTGTACCCCTCGCCCGGCCCCGAGCCGGTGTCGCTCAGCGGGCCGGTGCCCGGATAGAGCGGCGACTGGTGAATGCTCGCAAACAGCACGTCGTCGCGGCTGTGGAAGATGTCGTTCGTCCCGTTGCCGTGGTGTACGTCCCAGTCGAGCACGAGGACACGCTCCGCACCGCGCCCGAGTGCGTGCTGCGCCGCGATCGCGACGTTGTTGAAGAGGCAGAATCCCATCGCGGTCGCGCGCTCGGCGTGATGGCCGGGCGGCCGCAGGCCACAGAACGCGAACGGAGCGTTGCCGGCGAGCAGCTCGTCGACCATCGCGCATGCACCGCCGGCGGCGTGCAGCGCCGCGCGGTAGGAGCCCGCGCTCAGGACCGTGTCCGCGTCGAGGTATCCGCCCCCAGCATCGGCGGCCGTGCGGATCGAATCCACGTAGGGCTCCGGGTGGATCGCCGTTACCGACGCGCGCTCCGCCTCCGGCGCCTCGCGCCGCTCGAGGCCGAGCCAGCCGCGCGCCTCGAGCTCCCCCTCGATCGCCGGGATCCGCGCCTTGTTCTCGGGATGGGCCCCGGTGTCGTGCTCGAGTGAGCTGACGTGGTGGAAGTAGAGCGGCGAACCGATCCCGGTACGGTAATCCGCCCCTGATGGCGGAGTCGCGCAGCGCGCCCATCCGAGCCGACATCGCCGTGGTCGGCGCCGGCGCCGCCGGGATCTACGCGGCGCTCGCCGCTGCGCGCGAGGGGGCGCGCGTCGTGCTCGTTTCGCGTTCGCCGCTCGCCCAGTCGGCGAGCTACTGGGCGCAGGGCGGGATCGCAGCGGCGATAGCGGCCGACGACTCGCCCGATCGCCATCTCGCGGACACCCTCAGCGCCGGCCGCGGAGCCGCACGCGAGAGCGCCGCGCGCGTGCTCTGCCGCGAGGCGCCGGCGCGCGTGCGCGACCTCGAGTCACTCGGCGTCCGTTTCGACGCCGACCGCCACGGCGCGCTCGCGCTCGGTCTCGAGGGCGGCCACTCGGCCCGCCGCGTGGTCCACGCCGGCGGGAGCGCCACCGGCCGCCGCATCACACGCGAGCTGTCGGCGATCGCCGCCCGGGACGAGCGGATCGAGGTGCTCGAGCAGGCGACTGCGGGCGTGATCTGGACGCTCGACGGCCGCTGCATCGGCGTACGCGCCGACCAGCCGGGGACCGGCAGCCGCGCGGTGAGCGCCCGGGCGACGCTGATGGCGACGGGGGGCGCAGCCGCGCTATGGGAGCGGACGACGAACCCGCGCGGCGCGATCGGCGCGGGCATGACGCTTGCGCACAGCGCGGGCGCCGCGCTCGCGGACATGGAGATGGTGCAGTTCCACCCGACCGCGCTTGCGTCGGGGGGCGAGCGCGACGGCTTCCTGATCACCGAGGCGGTCCGCGGCGAGGGCGCGCTGCTCTACGACGGTTCGGGAGAGCGGTTCGTGAACGAGCTCGCGCCGCGCGACGAGGTGGCGCTCGCCGTCAGGCGCAAGCTCGACTCAGGCGAGCGGGTCGAGCTTGACATGACGATGGTGCAGCGCGGGCGGTTTCCGAACGTGGTCAACACGCTCAACGAGGTCGGGATCGACCCCTACCGGGAGCGGGTTCCGGTCGCCCCGGCGGCGCACTACACGATGGGCGGAATCGCGACCGACCTCGACGGCGGATCGTCGCTGCGCGGTCTGTACGCAGTCGGCGAATGCGCGTGCAACGGCCTCCACGGGGCGAACCGGCTGGCATCCAACTCGCTCGCCGAGTGCTTCGTGTTCGGACGCCGCGCGGCCCTCGCCGGCCTGGGCGAGCCGGAGCCACCGCGCGACCCGGGCGAGCCGCCTGCCGAGGGACCGAACCCGGTGCCGCCGCGCGACACGCGCGCCGCCCTGTGGCGGCTCGCGGGAATCGAGCGCGCCGCCGATCAGCTGCGCGAACTGCTCGACGATCCGTTTCCGCTCGCGCGAATCGTGGCGGCGTCGGCACTCGCGCGCGAGGAGAGCCGCGGCGCGCACCAGCGCTCGGACTTCCCCGAAACCGACGCGCGTTTCGACCGTATGCACGCCGTCGCGCGGGGCGACGGCGTGCCACGGTTCGAACGCTGGGACTAGCCAGCGGCTAGCGGGAGCGGCTCGTCGCGCGCTTGCGGCCGCCCTTCGCGCCGGCCCGGCTGCGCTTGGCCGCCGTGCTCGCGGCCCGCGAGCTCGTGCGCGCGGTCTTCGCCGCGGAGCGGGCGCCCTTGGTGGCCGACCGGGCGCGGCTCTTCGTGCTGCGCGAGCGACTCGTCGTCGACCTGCTGCGCGAGCTGCCCGACGTCCGCTTGCGCGACCCCGAGGAGCGACGCTTGCGGCCGCCGTTGCGCAGCGCGGCCGGGATCTCCTCGCGCGCGACGCCCTTGGTGAACCGCGGGATCAGGCGCTCGAGGAACTTCGCCATCCGCTCCTCCTCGCGCCGGATCTCGCGCGCGAGCTTGGCCGTCTCCTTGTCGCCGACGGTGTCGGCGAGCGTCTCGATCGCGGTGTAGGTCGCGATCTCCTCGAACTCGTTCCAGTACTGCGACTTGGCGTTCTTCAGGAGCTTCTCCTGCTCGCCGGTTCCGCGCAGCATGTGGCCGGGTCCCTTCGCGGCCGCGACGGCGCGATTCGCGAGGTTGACCGCGCCGCTCGCGAGGTCGCTCGCGGCCTCCGGCCCGGGAACGGACACCTCCTCCGCTCTTCCGCCGATCGCCCTGATGCGGCTCTTGACCTGCCGCGCGTGATTGCGCGTCTCCTTGAGATGTTCCTGGAGCCGCTTGCGGTACGTCTTGTCGGTCGTCATCGAGATGTCCGCGGCGAGCGCGGTCTCGAGTTCCTTCTCCTTGCCGTACGCCTCGTTCAGGTACTGCACGAGCTTCAGGTCGCGTGCGTTCAGCTCAGTGGCCAAAGGGGATCCCTCCGTATTCAGTATTCGGGTTCCCTTAGGCCCTACCCGAGTGCCCCTGCTTTAAGCGTTCAGGCAGGAACCGGCAGGCCTACACCGATCACCTTCAGGCGGCGTGTCAGCGCGGCGAACGCCCACTCGTTCTGCTCCTGGCTCGAGTAGCCCATGAACGTGTACTCGTCGCCGAGCGACTTGCCCTTCGGCACCAGCACCCCCGCGGTCACCGGCAGCAGGTCGGCGAGCGTGTCCTGGATCCGCTTCGCGTATCGCTCCTCGCGCGCCTTCTGCTGGAGGAACCAGGTGCCGTACGCGACATGCCTGTGCTCGTCGCGCGAGATGTTCGTGAACCCCTCGACAAAACCGGGGAGGATCCCGCGCGTCTCGAAGAACTTCGTCATGAAGTGCTGGCCTGTGAGAGCGAGCACGCCCTCGATCAGGAGGTGGTACATGACGATGTAGTCGACCTTCGCGTCGACGTTCTGCGGGTCGTCGATCAGGCGCTTGCCGGCGTCGACCAGCACGCCGTCGAACAGCTCGATGAATGCATCGCTCACGTCGCGGCGCGCAAGCTCGAGGCGACCGGAGATCGAGGTGTCGTCGTAACCCGGCACCTCGCGGTACCAGCGGTCGAAGAACTGCATGTGGCGCGCCTCGTCGACCTGCTGGGTCGTGAGGAAAGCCTCCTCCTGCTCGTCCTCGTACGCCATCACGAGGCCCGAGAACTCCGTCGCCACGCGCTCCTCGCCGACGAAGAAGGACGACAGCCCCCAGAGGCACTCCTCGCGATCGGCCTCGTCGAGTGCAGCCCAGTCGCCGGGGTCGCGAGTGAGGTCGATCTCCTGCGAGGCCCACTGCTGACGCTCCCACAGCTCGTAGAGCTGCTGTGGCGTCATGAGCTGGATGTCGCGTCCGAGCTTTTCCTCGTCCGCGACCGTGCCGGGATCGACCTGCTGCGTGAGCTCGAGCAGCGTGGGCATCGTTAAGCCCACCTTAACAGTGGGTTCTTCCCGACCCAAAAGCTCGCTGGGATACTGCACGTTCTTCGTCTAGGGGGCACGACGAGAAAAGGCCAAGGAGGAGGGCCACCCACTGTGTATCAATTCAGCCGCTCGATCTACCGCGAGCTTGCGGGGGATGTGCAGGGCACGGACCAGGTCGAGCTTTATGAGAACCGTCAGCGAGTCCTACGCTCATGCGAGTCCGCGATGGAGCGGCTCGCGACCGACAGGTATTACTTCGCGCGCCCGTCGCGATCGTTGTTCAACGAGATCCGCGTGTTCTTCCCGATCAAGAGCCAGCTGCGCGTCCTGACGGTCGTGGAGCGCCACGTGAAGCTCGCGATCGGATATGTCGACGAGCATGCCCGCGCCGGGGTGACGTTCGACGGCAGCCCGCTCTGCTGTCACGCGACGACGCGCAAGGGCACCGCATGCCAGCGGGTGCCGCTGCCCGGCAGCAAGTACTGCCCGTCGCACCAGCACCTCGAGGAAGACTTCGAAGCGGCGCCGGAGGTCGTGGCCGCCTGAGTTAGCGTCCGCCGTGTGGTACTCGGCGTAGACGTCGGCGGCACCTTCACAGACGCCGTGCTCGCCACGCCGGGCGGGCTCGTCACGGCCAAGGCGCCGACCACCCCCGACGACCAGTCGGAGGGAGTGATCGACGCCGTGCGCGCGGCGCTCGATCGCGCGGGCGCGCGCACGGAAGAGGTCCAGCGGTTCGTGCACGGCATGACCGTCGGCACGAACGCCTTGCTCGAGGGGAAGGTCGCGCGCACCGCACTGCTGGCGACCGAGGGCTTCACCGACATCGAGGAGCTCGGCCGTCAGGCGCGCGCAGAGCTCTACCGGCTGTGTGCGGGCCATCCGCCGCCCCTCGTGCCGCCGGAGCTCCGAGTGGCGGTCCCCGAGCGCTGCGGGCCGGACGGCGTGCTGCGGCCGCTCGACGCGAACGAGCTGCGTGCGCGTGTCGAGGCTGCCGGCGATTTCGAGGCAGCGGCGGTGTGCCTGCTCTGGGGCTTTCGCCACCCCATGCACGAGGTCGCCTGCGGCGAAGCGCTCGGCGACGGCGTCCACGTCTCGCTCTCGCACGAGACGGCGGGCGTGTTCCGCGAATACGAGCGCTGCGCGACGACGGTCGTCGACGCCGCACTGTCGCCGCTCTTGCGGCGTTACCTCGAGCGCCTGGCCGACCGCGCGCTGGAGGCCGGGTTGCCGGTGCCCGAGATCATGCTGTCGGGCGGAGGTGTCGCGCCGGCGTCGGTTGCGGCGAAGCACGGCTCGTGGACGGTGCTCTCCGGTCCCGCGGGAGGAGCTGTCGGAGCAGCGGCCGCGGCGCGCGAGAGCGGTGCACCGGAGGCCGTGTGCCTCGACATGGGCGGGACCTCCTCGGACGTGAGCGTCGTCTCGCGCGGGCGCGCGCGCGAGAGCGGCGGGCGTGAGGTCGCCGGCCGCGCACTCGCGCTGCCGATGGTCGACGTGCACACGGTCGGCGCCGGGGGCGGCAGCATCGCGTGGCGCGACGCAGGCGGCGCGCTTCGCGTCGGGCCGCAGTCGGCGGGCGCAGTGCCCGGGCCGGCCTGTTACGGCCGCGGCGGGAGCGAACCGACCGTCACCGACGCCAACCTGCTGCTCGGCCACCTCGATCCGGACGCGCCGCTTGCGGGCGGCATCCGGCTCGACCGCACCGCTGCCGAGCGCGCAGTCGCAGCGCTGGCGAAGAACCTGGAGCTCGGTGTCCGCGAGACGGCCGAGGGAATTCTGCGGGTCGCGAACGCCGAGATGGCGGCGGCGGTACGCGTGATGACGGTCGAGCGCGGCCTCGACCCGCGCGGCCTCGCGCTGCTGGCCTTCGGGGGCGCCGGCCCGATGCACGGCGCCGCCGTCGCCGACGAGCTCGGCATGCGCCGCGTGGTGATCCCCGCCGCGTCGGGCGTACTGTCGGCGCTCGGGATGGTGGTGTCGGAACGACGCGTCGACGTGGTCGACAGCGTGCTGCTGTCCGGCGACGACCTCACGCAGGACGCGGTCGACGACGTGGTCCGGCGGCTGGTCGAGCGGGCCCGCGGCGAGCTCGGCGCCGACGGCGGCGATGTGCGGCCGTCGTTCGACGTGCGCTACGCGGGCCAGGCGTTCGAGCTCGCGGTCTCGACGGGCACGTCGCCCGACGACCTCCGGCGCGCGTTCGACCAGGCGCACGAGGAGCGTTACGGGTACGACGATCCGGAGGCGGAGATCGAGCTCGTCACGGTGCGCGTCAGCGTCGCGCTCCCGGGAGCCGACGTCGAAGCGCGCGTGGGCGGTGAGGGCGAGGCCTTGAGCGGACCGGCGACCGTGCCGCTGGACGAGGCGACGCTCGTCGTACCCGAGGGGTGGACCGCTACGCGGGACTCGAGCGGCTCGTGGCTGCTCGGGCGGGAGGCCTGATGGACCCGGTGACGCTCCAGGTGATGCTCGGCGCGCTGCGCTCGACGTGCGACGAGATGGGCGCGGTGCTGGTGCGGTCGGCTCACTCGGCCAACATCAAGGAGCGCCAGGACTCGTCGACGGCGCTGTTCGACCGCGCCGGGCGGATGGTGATGCAGGCGGAGCACATCCCGGTCCACCTGGGCGCGATGCCGAGCGCGGTCGCCGCCGTGCTCGACGAGGAACACAGCCCCGGTGACACGTGGATCCTCAACGACCCCTACCGCGGGGGCACCCACCTGCCCGACATCACGCTGATCTCGCCGGTGTTCGCCGGAGCCGAGCTGATCGGGTTCGCTGCGAACCGGGCCCACCACGCAGACGTCGGCGGCCGCACGCCGGGCAGCATGCCGGCGGACTCGCGCACTCTCGACGAGGAAGGCGTCGTGATCCCGCCGTCGCGGCTCGACGACGACCTCCTCGCCGAACTGGCCGGCCGGATGCGGAACCCAGCGCAGCGGCGTGCGGACCTGCGCGCGCAGGTCGCGGCGAACCGCACGGGAGCGGCGCGGCTCGCGGCGCTCGCCGAGGCGCACGGCGCCGACCTCCTGCGCGAGGCGATGGACGCGACGCTCGACTACGCGGAGCGGCGCACGCGCGCACGGATCGCCGAGCTCTCCGACGGACGGCGGGCAGCGGAGGACGTGCTGGAAGGGCGCGACGGCGATCTGGTGCTGCGGTTGCAGGCGACCGTCACCGGCGACGAGCTCGAGCTCGACTTCGCGGGCAGCGCCGGCCAGCACGACGGCAACCTGAACTGCCCGCTCGCGGTGACGCTGTCGGCGTGCTACTTCGCCGTCCGCGTGCTCGCCGACCCGGACGTCCCGCCGAGCGCCGGCGCGTGGCGCCCGGTCACGGTCAAGGCGCCCGAGGGTTCGCTGCTGAACGCGCGTCCGCCGGCCGCGGTCGCGGCGGGAAACGTGGAGACGTCTTCGCGCGTCGCCGACCTCGTGCTCGCGGCATTCGGGCGCGCGCTCGGCCAGGGCACGATGAACAACCTGACGCTGGGCAACGACCGCTTCACCTACTACGAGACGCTCGGCGGCGGTCAGGGGGCGTGCCCCGACGACGATGGTCCCAACGCCGTCCACGTGGCGATGAGCAACACGCTCAACACCCCGGTCGAGGCGCTCGAGCTCGAGTTCCCGCTACGCGCCGTCGAATACGGCGTCCGGCGCGGCTCCGGTGGAACGGGACAGCGGCGCGGCGGCGACGGCGTCGTGCGCGAGCTCGAGGCGCTCGAGCCGATGGACTACTCGCTGATCACCGAGCGCCGCCGGCACGGGCCCTTGGGCGCTGCCGGCGGCGCTCCGGGC
>Ga0299913_10005511_pt1 | contig 10824 bp, 11 predicted proteins | sample RVTome_9_FD_201360 | JGI IMG/M metagenome (GOLD analysis project Ga0299913, IMG submission 201360) | Soil microbial communities from uranium-contaminated site in the Upper Colorado River Basin, Wyoming, United States - RVT155D38 (version 2) ... | reverse complement strand
GAACGGGGGTGGGTCGACACCGCCGATCTCCGGCGCCTCACCGGCGAGGACCGCTCGCCCGACGTGGGTCGGTGGGTGGTGGCGCCGGCCGCCCGGGCCGCCGCCGAGCGCGACCTGCGTGACCGTGTGACCGCGGCCGGCCCCGTCGGGCTGGCCACCTCGGAGCTCGACGACTTCGGCCGTGCGCTGGTCGGGGCCATGGTCGGTGTCGAGGTCGTCGGCGGACGGGCCCGGCCCGCCGGCGCCCGCGACGAGCTGGCCGAGCACTGGTACGTCCAGGCGCTGGAGGCCGAGCCCTTCTCCCCGCCTCCAGCGGCCGAGGTGGACCCGGCCGAGCTCCGCGAGCTGGTGCGCCGGGGCCTGGTCGTGGGCGGCGACGGCGTGTGGTTCTCCGCCGGGGCGGTGGAGCAGGCCGCGGCCGTCGTCAGCGACCTGCTGGCCGGGCGGCCCGAGGGGGTCACGGTGGCCGACGTGCGGGACGCCCTGGGCACGACCCGGAAGCACGCCGTGCCGCTACTCGTCCTCCTCGACGGCCGCGGCGTCACCCGCCGGCGCGGGGACCGCCGCTTTCCGGGCCCGCGCGCGCCGCGCCCGGACGCGACGCCCTAGCCACCGCAAGCCCGGCGGCCACCGCGACCGCTCGACCTCCCAGGCGACGCGGGCCACCTCGACGGCGTTGGTCATGACCTCCCCGAACTGGTCCGGGTCGGCGAGCAGCCAGGAGTGCCGCCCGTCGACGATCTCGCCTTCACGGCCGATGGCATCGCACAGTGCCAGGAACGACGCCTGGGGGATCACGCCGTCGTCGGTTCCCCACAGCACGACGATCGGCAGCCGCCGCCGGCGGAGCTCCTGGAGGGCCGGGCGCAGGTCGGCCCGCCGAGCGAGGTGCGCCGCCCGCCACATCTCCCTCGGGTTGCGGACCAGGTTCGGGACGGCGTCCTTCAACACGACGGGGAGCACCTTCGTGCCGGTCCGGAGGGGGAGCAGGTCCCTTGGGAAGTGCAGGCCCCAGTCCCACAGGGGCCGCTCGGCCAGGCCCACGTGGAGGTCCGGGTCCTCCTCGTGGTGCTTCCAGGTGGCCCCGCCGATCGAGTTCACCAGCACGAGGGCACGGGCCTTCGAGCGGTGCCGGTGAGCGCAGGCGATGGCCGCTCCACCGCCGAACGAGTGACCGACCAGGAACACCCGCTCCTCGACCCCGATGACCTCGAGGAAGTCGGCCACCCAGTCCCCGTAGGCCTCGATGGTGAGCTCCGGGTCGGGCAGGGCGGCCGTGCCGCCGAAGCCGGGCAGCGCGGGAGCGAGCACCCGGGTCCCCATCTCGACCAGCCGGTCGAGCGCCGGGCCGTAGGAGCGGTACCCGAGTCCCCACCCGTGCAGGAAGACCACCGGCAACCCCACGCCCGCAGTCGCGTAGACCGCGGGCCGGCCCTGGACCTCGACGTCGTGCCAGCTCAAGCGGGCGGAGGGGTGCGGCGGAGCGTCGGAGCCGCCAGCCATACGGTGACCGTACCGGCACACCCCGCGCGCGGCGGGGCCGCCGATCGGGCAACTTCGGTCTTGATCGCGGAGCCCGGTGGGCGTACGGTCGCTCGGCGCGACACGAGGGGGGGCCACCGTGAGCGCATCCGTACGGGTAGCGGTCGGGCACGCCGACCAGAAGGATCGCCTCGGCGAATGGCAGATGCGGGCGGCCTGTCGCGGCCCACAGGCGGTGGTGTTCTTCCCGCCTTCGCACACCGAGCGCAAGGACGAGCGCGCTGAGCGCGAGGCCCAGGCCAAGTCCATCTGCGACAGCTGCTCGGTCCGGGAACCCTGCCTCCACTACGCCCTGCGCATCCGCGAGCCGCACGGCATCTGGGGCGGCCTCAACGAGGTCGAGCGCCGCCAGCTCCTCGCGAACTGATTCGATCGGGAACCAGAGGTTCCCGATCGAGGATCACCAGCCCGAGGCCTCGCTTCGCTCGGCATCCGGTTGCCGGGATGGCAAAGCCACACCGGCGAGCGGAACCCAACCTCACCGCTCGGCCTACTCGTCTTCCTCGTCGAGGGGCTCCACCTCGAGGACCACACCCTCGATGGCCACCACCCGCACGGTGGCGCCCGAGGGGATCGGCGTCGCCCGGTGGGTCCGGGCCCGCCAGAGCGCGCCGCGGACCGCCACCGCCCCCTCGGGGTGGATCTCGCCCCGGGCCCTCCCCTCCTCGCCCACCATCCACTGCCGGCCGATCGTGGGCGTCGAGAAGCGGGTGCGGACCATCGCCGGCATGCCGGCGAGCGTGAACAGGAGCACACCGGCGAACGAGCTGGCCAGGGTGATCCACGACAGCGTGATCCCCTCGTACAGGGTGAGGGTCCCCGCGACGTACGCGACCAGGCCGATGCCGGTCCACACCCGGGGGACGCCGGTCTGCACGTCCACGGCGAACGCCAGGACGGCGAAGACCAGGAGCGCCACGCCGAACCACGACGCCGGCAACACCGCCAGCCCGTAGCCCCCGAGGGCGAGGAGCCCCGCGCCGGCGACCCCGGCGATGCCCACGCCCGCGGTGTAGAGCTCGAACAGGATGAGCGCCATCCCGACGACCAGCAGCAGGTAGGCCACCGGTGGGCTGGCCACCGTGTGGAAGAGCTGGGACACGAGCGGCAGGGCACGGAAGCGCGTCTCGGTCACCGGGACTCGCCGCGGCTGGCCAGCTCGCTCCTCGGCCTCGGTCACCACCCCTTCCAGGTCGATCGTGAAGTCGCCGATCGTGGGGGCGAACCGCTCCACGACCTCCGCGTCGACTGCCTCGTCCTCGTCGAGCGACTGGTCCGCCAGCCGGTCGAGCTCGGCACGGAAGTCGGGACGGAAGGCCTCCGGAGGTGTGACGGGGTCGTCGAGGTCGCCGATGTGGGTCCCGGACGCCATCGCGCTGTCGTCGGACACCCCGACCAGCTCGGCCGCGGCTCCGCGTGCCGCCGAGCCGCTCGGGCCGACCCAGACGGCGACGGGCACGTCGGCCGTCGCCAGGCGCTCCACCAGGCGACGCATCTCGTCGTCGCCGACCGCTGCCCCCGGGCTGTTGAGCTGGAGCACGAGCGCCACGGCAGCGTCGTCCTCGGCGCGGGCCACGGCCTGCTCGACGAAGTCGACCAGGATGGGGTCGAGGCGGCCGCTGACCTCGATCACGTCCACCACCCCGGGGTCCTGTCGGTCCTCGGGCTGGGCCCCTGCGGGCAGGGCCGTGAACGCGAGGGCTGCCGCGACGGGTAAGACCCGCCAGAAGCCCGTCGATAGTCTGCGCACGCCCCTCCGGAGGGAGACCGGTGGATCCAGCGCGGTTCTTCGCCGCATGCCGAGTGGTCATCGTGGCGGGCAAGGGCGGCGTGGGCAAGACGACCGTCACCGCCGCCCTGGCCCGCGCCGCAGCGCGCGCCGGTTGCGCGCCCCTGATCGTGGAGGTCGAGGGCAAGAGCGGCCTGGCCTCGGCGTTCGGCGAGCCGCCCCTCGGCTACGAGGAGACCGTGCTGGCCGAGGAGGACTCGGGAGGCCGGGTCCGGGAGATCCGCGCCAGGACGCTCACCCCCGACGACGCGATGCTCGAGTACCTCCGGGAGCACGGCCTGACGCGGGTGGCGAACCGGCTCGTGAAGTCGGGAGTCCTCGACGTCGTCGCCACCGCGACCCCGGGGATCAAGGACATCCTCGTCCTCGGCAAGGTGAAGCAGCTCGACGCCGCCGGCGAAGCCGACCTCATCATCCTCGACGCGCCGGCCGCGGGCCACGCGATCACCTTCCTGCGATCGGCGTCCGCGCTGCTGGACTCGGTGCGGGTCGGGCCGATCCACACGCAGGCATCCGAGGTGATGGAGCTGCTCACCGACCCGGAGCGGTGCCAGGTCCTGCTCGTCGCCCTGCCCGAGGAGACCCCGGTGAACGAGCTGGTGGAGACCGCCTACAACCTCGAGGACCAGGTCGGGGTGGCGCTGGGCCCGGTGGTCGTCAACGGGGTGTACCCCGAGGTGGACGGGCTGGGGGCAGACCCCCGCGCCGCCGCCGAGGCCGCCGGGAGCTCGCTGCGGGACGGCGAGGGCGAGACGCTCGCGGCCGCGGCCCACTTCCGAAAGGCGCGGATGGCGCTCCAGAGGGAGCAGATCGAGCGCCTCGCCGACCGCCTGCCCCTCCCCCAGCTCCGCCTCCCGTTCCTCTTCACGACCGAGATCGGTCCCGTCGAGCTCGACCTCTTGGCCGAGTGCCTCCTGGAGGGCATCACGGCGACGGACGAGATCCCCACCGGCCGGGTCACGAGCTCGACGTGACCGAGCGATCGCTCGAGGAGCTCGTCCGGGAGGCCCGCATCCTCGTGTGCTGTGGGTCCGGTGGCGTGGGCAAGACGACGGTGGCCGCCGCGCTGGGGATCGAGGCGGCCAAGGCGGGGCGGCGGGCGGTGGTGGTCACCATCGACCCCGCCAAGCGGCTGGCCGACGCCCTGGGCCTGGACGCGCTCACCGGCGAGCCCGGCGTGGTCGACGGCCCCTGGGAGGGCGAGATGGCTGCCTTGATGCTCGACACCAAGAACACCTTCGACAACCTGGTCACCAAGCACGCCAGCTCGCCCGAGCAGGCGGAGTCCATCCTCTCCAACCGCTTCTACCGCAACGTCTCCGGTGCGCTCTCGGCCACCCAGGAGTTCATGGCCATGGAGAAGCTCTACGAGCTGCACGAGGAGACCGACTACGAGCTGATCGTGGTGGACACCCCGCCGAGCCGGCACGCCTTGGACTTCCTGGACGCACCGAGCACGCTCACCCGCTTCCTGGAGCACCCGCTGTTCCGCATCGTGATCGCTCCCACGCGGGGCCTCGTGAAGGCGATGAACGTGGCCGCCCAGGCGTTCCTCCGAACGGTGTCGCGAGTGGTCGGCTCAGAGGTGATCGAGGACGCCATCGCCTTCTTCAAGGCGTTCGAGGGGATGGAGGAGGGCTTCCGCAACCGCGCGGCCAAGGTGGACGAGCTGCTGGCCGACGACAGCACGGCGTTCGTCCTCGTGGCGTCGCCCCGGCGGGACACCATCGAGGAAGCGACCTACTTCGCGGACCAGCTCCTGGAGGCCGACCTGCGGGTGCGCGCCCTGGTGGTCAACCGCATGCATCCTCGCTTCGGCGACGGCCTGGCCGAGGCCACCCGAGAGCGCTCACGCACGCTCGAGGGAACCGATCTCGGCGGGCTCTACGCCAACCTCGCCGACTTCCAGCTCGTGGCGGCGCGGGAGGAGGAGCACCTGTCGTCCCTCGCCTCCGAGGTCGAGCCCGCCCCCGTGGTGCGGGTCCCGTTCCTCGAGCGCGACGTCCACGACCTCGACGGCCTGTCCAAGCTCTCCGACCACCTCTTCGGTGCGTTCCCCGGCCACGCAGGCCAGGCCCCGAGCCGCTCGGACGGTGCCGGGTAGCGGCTACTCGGGGTCCGTCGCGGCCCCCGCCAGGGCGGCGGCGGCCGCGTCCACGGTGTCGGTCACCGAGACGATGCGGTCGAACCCGGTGGTGTGGAGCAGGCGGGTGAGGGTGGGCCGGCTGCAGACCACGGCGACGTCACCGCCGGATTCACGGGCCCGTCGGATCCCCCCGATGAGCGCCCCCAGCCCCGCCGAGTCCATGAAGGGCACCTCGGAGAGGTCGATCAACAAGCGCCCCTGCTCGCCGAGCTCGGAGAGCTTCTCCCGGAACTGGCCGACCGTGTACGCGTCGAGCTCGCCCACGGGGCGACACAGGGTGTAGTCGCCCGGAGACTCGACCTGGATCTGCAGCACGACGCGCGCTCCTGGAGCGGGGAGACGGTGTGGCGGGGCGCGATGGTACCCGGGCGCCACCGTTAGCCTCGGCGGCCATGCCCACGGTGCTGGTCACGACCGATGCTGACTGGGTGTTCGACGAGGTCGACGCCGCCCTCTCGGACACCGGCACCGGCGTGCGGCGCGTCAACGCAGGGCGCGACGTCCTGCCGGCCGTGGCCGAGACCGATCCCGACCTGGTCGTGCTCGACCTGCAGATCGGCAACATGGGCGGGATGGCGGCGTGCATGAGCCTGCGCCTCGAGGAGGGCGCGGGTCGCCTCGATCACCGGCCGGTCCTGATGCTCCTCGACCGGCGCGACGATGTCTTCCTCGCCAAGCGGTCCCGTGCCGAGGGCTGGATCATCAAGCCGCTCGACGCCTTCCGGCTCCGCAAGGCGGCGACGGCCCTGCTCGAGGGCGACACCTTCCACGACGATCAGCCCGCCACGGCCGACGCCGCCATCGAGCAGCATCGGGGCGCGGAGTGGGTCAGCGCCGAGACCGGCGGCCCGCCCCTCAGCTAGCGACGCCGCTCAGCCGCGGGCCTCAGGACGGTTGGCCAGGAACCCAGCCGGGCAACGCGGCCGCCTGCTCCACCCAGGTGGCCACCTGCGCCTCGTCGAGATCGTCCTCGTGGATGTCGAGGTAGCGCACGTCCTCGTCCTTGGACTCGCCGGGGGGGACAGGACGCAGCGAGGTGCCACGGAGGAACGTCACCTTCACGTAGTTCGTGAAGCAACGGAAGCTGAGGAACCAGCCCTGGCCCTCGACTCCGTAGAACGGCGAGTTCCACTTGACCGCCTTGCGCACGCCGGGGACGGCGCGCACGATGAGCGCGTCGAGGCGCTCCCCGATGTCGCGCTTCCAGCCCGGCATGGCCGCGATGTAGGCCTGCACGGGGGCGTCGCCGTCGGCCTTGGCGATCTGCGGGTTGCCGCCTGACAGGAGGACGACCTTCTCGCCCGCTCGGCCCTCGGTCGGCTCGGGCTTCGAGCCCTTACTTCGCCGGGCCATTCTGGGCCACCGCGGCCTTCACGAGCGCCTTGAACGCGCGCGCGTCGACCTTCTCCCCTTCGTGGATGTCGATCGCCCGGCGCGTGTTGCCCTCCAAGCTGGAGTTGAAGAGGCCCGATGGGTCCGGGACGCTGGCCCCCCGGGCGAAGGTGAGCTTCACGACCTTCGTGTACGCCTCCCCGGTGCAGACGATCCCAGCGTGGGACCAAACGGGCACGCCCGACGGGTTCGTGGGCTTGACCCACTTGCACTCCTCGGTCATCTCCGGGTCGGCCTCGAGGATCAGCGCCCGCATGCGGGCCAGGGTCTCCCCGCGCCATCCCCCCAGGTCGCGGATCCGCTCGTCGATGAGCCGGGATGCGGCCGCTCCCTCGATGGGCGGGGACTTGGACTTGGTGGCCGACTTCCGTGGCTTGCTCGCGCCCGACGTGCCCTTTGCCTTCGGCTTCGCCTTTTGGTTCATCGTCGGGAAGGCGGGATTTGAACCCGCGACCTCGTCGTCCCGAACGACGCGCGCTGCCAAACTGCGCCACTTCCCGGTGGGGGGAGCGTACTCAGAAGGGTGTTCTGGGGGCACCGCCGGCGAGCCATGTCCGGATCTCCCGACGGCTGACCGGGCCCCGGGGCCGCCAGGGGTCGTCGATGACGCCCTCGTCGGCCAGGGCCATCGCCGCCGGCCGGGCCCGCGTCAGGGCGCTCTGGTCGACGGCGCAGCGGGTGGCCTCGGCGTCCAGGCCGAACAGCGCCGCTCCGTTGAGCCCCAGCACCTTTGCCTTCACCTCGGGCGTCAGAGGCGGGTAGCCGAACTGCTCCTGGTAGTCGGCGCCGATCTCGAAGGCGCGGAAGGCCATAATCTGCGGCTGGGGCGACCCGAACCAGATGGCGTCGGTGCCCCACATCACCCGGTCCACGCCGACGCGGCTCAGCAGCTTGCCGAGGAGATGAGCGGCCTGGTCCGGCGAGTCGATCACCTCCCGCCAGGCCGTGCCCAGCTCGGCCCACACGTTGGAGTTCGGGGGCAGACCGGCGTCGTCCATCGCCCGAACGAGCGAGTTGATGCCCCGCTCGGCCGCGGCCGGGTCGTAGGGCCCTTCGGTCGTCTCCCGCTCGAAGGCGGAGTGGAACACGACGAAGTCCATGTCCGGGTACTGCCGGGCGAGGTTCACCATGTCGCCCGGGCCGTTGAACCGGTCGTCGAACTCGAGCAGAGGCAGGCCCTTGTGGGCGACGAAGACCCTCTTGTCCAGCTCGCGCGCCTTCTCGACGACGGGGATCCCGATGGCCGGGTCGTCCAGGGCGTAGCCCTGGTTGCCCGGCCCCCAGGCCGGATAGGCCTTGAAGGCGGCCACGTCGCCGGTGGCCGCCGTCTCCTCCATCAGTGCCAGGCGCCCGTCGAGCGATCCGAAGTTGGGGGCGATGACGTCGTGCAGCAGCAGCCGGGCGGCTCCCCCCTCGGTCACCGACTCGACCAGGTCCTGGGTCCCCCGCTTGTCCTCGAACGGGACCGGCGCGTCGGCGTCGCCCGAGTTCGGGACGTCGGACAACATGGCGACGGTGGTGTCGCTGAACAGGAACATCGCCTCCACGTACGACTGCCGGTCGAGGCAGACGTAGGGGTCGGCTTCCTGGCAGCCGTCGGGGGCGAGGTCGCGGATCATGTCGGCGATCCGAGGGGCGTTCTGGCGCCAAGGGCCGTCCGGCATCACGTGGTGGGTGTGCACGTCGAAGATGAACTCGCCCTGGTCGCCCAGCGCCTCGGCGCACGCCTCGACGTCCTCGGGCTCGGGAACGGTGAACGTGCCGCCGGTGGTGGGGGCGGCCGTCGAGGTCGGCGCGGCCCCCTCGTCGCCGGACGCGCAGGCGTTGAACACCGTCAGGGAGGCGGCGACCCCGCCCGCGCTGCGAAGGAACCGCCGCCGATCCATGCCGATGCGGTCCGCCGCCGACAACGAGCGCTCGAGGGCGCGGCGGGCGATCTCCCGATCCCTCGACGACGACGCCCGGGGAACGAACTCGCCGTTGGAGACCTCCCCGGGCACGATCGGGAGCAGGGGCGGGCGATCGGCCATCTCGCGGCGCCGACCCCGCCAGGACCCCCCTCGCACCCCACCGACGGTAGGGCCTGGTCCCCGGCAGTGTCAGTGCACCCTCGTACCATCTGCGCGAGGAGAGACATGAGTGGACCGAGCGCCCACGGGCGCAGCCTGCCCGCCTGCGTGGCCGAACGCAGGGGTGGCCGGGGAACGCAGAGGACAGCATGAGCGAACCGGTCACGCCGCTCGACGCGGCCCCAGCGCGACGGGCACCGACCGCCACGTCGGCGTTCGGCGTCTCGCGCCGGGAGAACCACGACGCGAGCGGGTTCTACGCCCGCTTCACGCCGCCGGAGCTGTCCAACGACAGCACGGTGAACGCTCGCAAGGGCATCGACGAGGTCTTCTGTGGAGACGCCCGGGACATGGCGGAGGTCCCCGACGCCTCCGTCGCCCTGGTCGTCACCTCGCCCCCCTACTTCGCGGGCAAGGAGTACGAGGAGGACCTCGGCGAGGGTGCCGTCCCCGGGACCTACCTCGACTACCTCCAGATGCTCACCGACGTGTTCGCCGAGTGCGTCCGCACCCTGGAGCCGGGTGGTCGCATCGCGGTCAACGTGGCCAACCTCGGCCGGAAGCCCTACCGGTCGCTGTCGGCCGACGTGATCCGGATCCTCCAGGACGAGCTGCGGCTCCTGCTCCGGGGAGAGGTCATCTGGAAGAAGGGCGACGGCGCCACCGGCTCGTGTGCCTGGGGCTCGTTCCAGCGCCCCACCAACCCGGTCCTCCGCGACCTCACGGAGCGGGTGGTCATCGCCAGCAAGGGCCGCTTCGATCGGGCGATACCCGCCAGGAAGCGCCACGACCAGGGTCTCCCGTCCGACGCCACCATCGGACGCGAGGAGTTCATGGAGGCCACCACCGACGTGTGGGAGCTGCCGCCCGAGAACGCCACCCGCGTCCAGCACCCGGCCCCCTTCCCGGTCGAGCTGCCCGAGCGCCTGATCCGGCTGTACACGTACCAGCACGACCTCGTCGTCGACCCGTTCATCGGGTCGGGCACCACGGCGATCGCCGCGATCCGCACCAAGCGGCACTACGCCGGCTACGACCTCGACGAGGGATACGTCGCCACGGCCCGGGCCCGGATCCGGGAAGAGCTGCGGCGCCGGTTCGACGAGCCCGAGTCCTTCCAGCAGGGGGTGCTCATCCCCGCAGTCCCCGACCCCGCCCCCGACGACGAGGACTTCCAGCGGCGGGCGGTCCGCGAGGGCCGGGCGGCCCGCGAGCTGGCGGCCCGCGTCCTCGAGTGGTCGGGCTTCCGGGAGATCGACACCGACGTCCGGTTCCCGGGCGGCGTCACCGCCAACTTCGCCGCCCGCGACGCCCACGGCACCCGGTGGGTGTTCGACGTCTCCGGAGCCTTCACGAGCTCGCGGGCCGGGCTGCGGCGCACCGACACCCTGTGGAAGGCCCTGGGGCGGGCCGCGCTCCTCCACCAGTTCGACGCCCGCCTGCGCATCGTGCTCCTCACCACCGACCTCCCGCCCGCGGGGAGCAAGGGGGCCGAGGCGCTGCGGGTGGCGTGCGAGGGGGGCATCCTCGCCGACGCCATCCAGCTCAGGTCGCCCGAGGACCAGGAGCGGCTCAGGCAGTACGCGGTCGGCTAGGCGGCCAGGTCCCGCACGCCGTCACCGGCATCCTCGGCGGCGTCCTCCGGGGCAGCCGCCTCGATGTCGAGATGGGGCAACACGCGGTCGAGCCAGCGGGGCAGCTTCCAGTTGGCGTCGCCCAGCAGCTCCATGGTCGCGGGCACCAGCACCACGCGGACCACGGTGGCGTCGAGGAGGATGGCCACGGCCAGGCCGAGCCCGAACACCTTGATGATGGCGTCGTCGGCGAGGAGGAACGACCCGAAGATCGTCACCATGATCGCGGCCGCCGCCGTGATCACGCGAGCG
>Ga0299913_10005510_pt1 | contig 10824 bp, 11 predicted proteins | sample RVTome_9_FD_201360 | JGI IMG/M metagenome (GOLD analysis project Ga0299913, IMG submission 201360) | Soil microbial communities from uranium-contaminated site in the Upper Colorado River Basin, Wyoming, United States - RVT155D38 (version 2) ... | reverse complement strand
AAGGGCCGAGGCACGGTCGGCGACGTCGGTTACGTCGACGAGGACGGCTACCTGTTCCTCACCGACCGCAAGTCATTCATGATCATCTCCGGCGGTGTGAACATCTATCCGCAGGAAGCGGAGAACGTGTTGGTCACCCACCCGAGGGTGCTCGACGTGGCGGTGCTGGGCGTGCCCAACGCGGACCTCGGTGAAGAGGTCAAGGGTGTTGTGCAGCCCGCGAGGTGGGAGGACGCCGGCGCTGAGCTCGAGGCAGAGCTCATCGAGTTCTGCCGGTCGAAGCTCTCGCTGTACAAGTGCCCGCGCTCGATCGACTTCGTCGAGCAGCTCCCCCGCCTCGACACCGGCAAGCTCTACAAGCAGGAACTGCGCAAGCGCTACTGGGACTAGGAGCGGCCGGCGACAAAGGCGCCGACGCCGGCAAGGTTGGCGTCGATCAGCCACCGTCCACCCTCCCGGAGCGCGTCGCGCACTGCGACCGCGCCCGCGATGCCGGTCAACGGATCGGCGATGGCATCGCCCATGAAGCACGGCTCGTCTCGCCACCACCCGACGAGGCCACCGGCGACCGCCGCGTCGTCACCGAAGCCGACCCAGTTGCGCTGCGGCTCGCCGCGGCCGTGACCGGTGATCGACAGCCACACACGCGGGCCGTTGGCGACGATCTCGCGGGCGTCGACGCCGAGTTGCTCGAGGGCGCGCGGTCGAGATCCCTCCACGACGACATCGGCGGACAGCAACAGCTCGCGCACCGTTTCGCCCGTGAAGTCGATCGTCCGGAATTCCTTGCCGGCGTGCATGAGTTCGAAGAATGCGGCGGGACCGTTCCGCGCTCCGTCGGGGCGAGTCATCGACTCGACCTTGATCACTCGGGCACCAGTCTCCCGCAGCAACCGGGTGCACAACGGCCCCGCCCACAGCGAGGAGAGGTCGGCGACGACGGGAACGCGGTCAAGGGGGACGGCGTCGCCGAGGTGCGTTCGCTCGATCAGCGGTCCGGCGGCTCGCTCGCCCAAGGCCGCGACCGGAAGCCCGAGCAGCCGCCCCTGATCGACCAGCTCAGCCGATGGCCGCGTGGCCACCGTCGCTTCGACGTCCTGCCAACGAGCGTCGCACCCGATCCAGGCCGGCACGAGGTCGTCGTCGTCCTGGCGCGTGAGCGACAGCGCCATCCACCCGTCGGCCGACTCCATCAATCGGGTCGCCCCGCCGCAGGACACACGGCCGTTGCGCGTGTAGCTCCAGATGCCGGCGCGCTCGGTCAGCAACGCCATTGCGTCGACGCCGATCGGTGCTCCGATGGCTCGGATCCGTTCGACGACGCCCTCCGGGGGGCCCAGCGGCGGACCGTCGGCGAACCCTGTCAGTTCAGCGAGCGACGTCATTGCTGCGGCGTACCGTACCGGCCGTGCCAAAGCACGCGATTGCCGCCGCCGCGCTCGAGTTGTTGCTCGATGCGACCGAGTCGATGGACGTCGAGCGCGCACTCATCGTGGAGTCCGCGACGTACTCACTGCTTCAAGCCGGCCCGGAGCACCAGGCGTGGTTGGCAGCGCGCACGCGCCGGCCGCAGCGGCCGGAAGGCGATGCCGTCCGCGTTTCACGGGAGGACGGCGTGTTACGCCTCACGCTCAACCGACCGCACGTGCGCAACGCGTTCAACGCCGCGATGCGGGAGGCACTCCTCGACGGGTTGTTGATTGCCGCCCTCGACCCGACGGAGCGCGTGGTACTCGACGGAGCGGGCGAGAACTTCTGCAGCGGTGGTGACCTCGACGAGTTCGGCACGCTCGACGATCCGGCGACCGCCCACCTGCTGCGCGTCGAGCGCAATGTCGGACGCGCCGTTTACCAGTTGCGCAACCGCACAACCGTCATCGTGCATGGGGCGTGCATCGGCGCCGGCGTGGAGATCCCGGCGTTTGCCGGGCGCGTGATCGCGCGACCCGACGCGACGTTCCGCTTGCCCGAGATCGGCATGGGGCTGGTACCGGGCGCGGGCGGCACGGTGAGTATCCCGCGCCGCATCGGCCGGGAGCGTTTCCTAGCGCTCGCGCGCTCCGGTGACCCGATCGACGCCGCCACCGCGTTGAACTGGGGCCTGATCGACGAGATCAACAAGTCCTGACGATTGCGCTAGAGCTCAGACTTCAGGACGCGGCGGAGGAGCTTGCCGGTCTCGCTGTACGGCAGCTCGTCGAGGAATTCGATGCGGGCGGGCACGCGTGAGGAGCGCAGCCGGTCGCGGACCCACGTCTGCAACTCGGACTCCGTGACGTCGGCGCTCGTCACGACGAACGCGACCGGCACCTCCCCCCACTCGTCGTCGGCGGCGCCGATGACCGCAGCTTCGGCGACGGCAGGATGCTCGACGAGCGCGTCTTCGATCTCGCCGGGCGACAGGTTCTCGGCGCCGCGCACGATCACGTCGTCGAGCCGGCCGTCGACGAAGAGGTAGCCGCCGTCGTCGAGCCGTCCACCGTCTTTTGTCGGGAACCACCCGTCGTCGCGCACCGTCGTACCGATCCCCTCGTACTCCCCGGACACCTGCTCACCCCGCACCCAGATCTCGCCGTGGCGGATCTCGAGCTCGATGGTGGGCAGCGGGCGTCCCACCGACCCGAGCCGGGCGCGCACGGCGGGGTCGTCGCTCGCCATCGCCTCGCGGTGGTCCTCGGGAGTGAGGATCGCCACGGTCGACGACGTCTCGGTCAGCCCGTACGCGTTCACGAATCCCGTGTCCGGCAGCAACGTCAGGGCTCGCTCGACGACCGAGACCGGCATCCGGCCTCCCCCGTACGACAGGTGGCGCAGCGCCGGAAGCCGCTCACCGCTCGACTCGAGGTGGTCGAGGATGCGGCCGAGCATGGTGGGCACGACCATCGCGTGCGTGATCGCCTCGCGCCGCGCCGCGTCGACCCACGCCTCGGGCGTGAACTGTGGCAGGTACACGATGCGCCGGCCTCCGTAGACCGACGACAACACGGCGGCAATGCCGGCGATGTGATACGGCGGCACACTGACGAGCGCGGCGTCGTCGGGCGAGGAACCGAGGAACTCCACCGTTCCGAGCACATACGACGACAGGTGAGAATGCCGCAGCACGGCCGCCTTGGGCGCGCCCGTCGTGCCGCTCGTGAAGAGCAGCACCGCGATCGCATCCGGGTCCGATGGCGCGACACCTCGCTCCTCACCGCCGGCAATCGAGTCGAGGAACGACGGCCGGTCGATCACCTGCAGACCGCTGATGCCGGCCAGACGTCCGACGACGTCGGGATCGACCACGGCAGTGCCCGGCGCCGCCCGCTCCACGATCGCCCGGAGCTGCTCGTCGGCGAGCCGGTAGTTGACCGGTATGTACGGAACACCGGCGAGGGCCGCGCTGAACAGCCCGATCGGCACGGCTTCGGAGTTCACATCGACGGCGATGAAGCCATCACCGGCCAACTTGGCGCCCGCCGTTGCCCGTTCGAGCAGCTCCGCGTACGTCAACGAGCCGACCGCGACGCGGTCGCCGGCCGAGTCCGCAACCATCTCCAGGAGCATGGAGATGTTCATGTCAGGTCAGTCTGAGGAGGGAAGCGGCTTGGCGTCCTTCAACGCCAACGGCTGGCCGTCGAGCGACAGCGAACCGGCTCCACCCTTCGTCGCCAGCACTTCGATGCCGGTCTCGGGATCGGCGAAGCGCTTGCCCATCTGCGTGCCGCCCGAGAACGCGTCGGCGACCTGACCGCCTTCAGGGCGCTCGGCGTCGTGCGCAATCATCGGCTGGCCGCCGCACTCGAGCGACGCGGCACCACTCGGAGCACGGACAACCACGACTTCTGTGTCGCACACCGCACTCCGCCAACGGGATCCCGCCTTCAGCTCCATGGGCACTTCCTACAGAATCGCACCGGCGTCCTTCAAACGGATGATCTCGTCCCAGTCGTAGCCGAGCTCGAGCAGCAACGTCTCGGTGTGCTCGCCGTGCTGCGGAGCGCCCTGCAACTCGGGCGGGGTGTTGTCGAATTGCACGGGGTTGCCGACGACGCTGAACGTGCCCTGGTCGCTCTCGATCGGCCGCAGGTATCCGTTGGCGAGCACCTGCTGGTCGTCGTGCAGCTCGAGCGGCACCTGGTAGGGCGACCACACGCCTTCGGCGTCAAGCAGCTCTTCCTTCCACTCCTCGTACGTGCGCTCCGCGAACGCGGCGTCGAACGCCTCGATGCACTCGCGCTTGTTCTCGGTGCGCGCCGCGTGATCTTTGAAGCGGGGATCGTCGATCAACTCCGGATGTCCGATCTGCCGGCACGTGTCGGGCCAGTACTTGTCCGACTCGAGCATGCACAACATGATGAAGCGGTCGTCCTTCGTCTTGTACGTGTTGACGAGCACGTTCGGGTTCGCGAAGCGGTCGCCGCCGCCGGTCGGCAGCTTCGGCAGACCGAAGATCTTGCTGGCCATGACGTCAGGCGCCAGCGCCCACAGCGCGCACGACAGCAGCGAGATGTCGACTTCCGACGGCACGCCGTGCCGCTCGCGCCGGAAGAGAGCTGCCGCGATGCCGCCGGCGATCGTCATGCCGCCCGGCAGGTCGCCGTACGCCGCCCGCGGACCGATCGGGTACTCCATCGAGTCGGGTGTGAGGCTCAGCGCGTGACCACCGCGTGCGAAGTACGTGGCGCCGTCGTAGCCGCCGCGCTCGGACTCGGGCCCTCGCTGGCCGTTGCCGCTACCGCGGGCGTAGATGATGTTCGGGTTGCGCGCCCGGATGTGCTCGACGTCGATCTTCATCGACCGGCGGGCCGCCGGAAGGAAGCTGGTGAGGAAGACGTCCGAGGTCTCGGCCAACTTGTAGAGCAACTCGAGGCCATCCTCGGATCGAATGTCGATGCCGATGCTGCGCTTGCCCCGGTTGGGTTGCTCCATCATGAAGTTCGGGATCCCGCTGCTTCCGCCCATCAGCCCCGACGTCATGAGCCCGCGCTGCGGGTCGCCGGTCGCCGGATGCTCGACTTTGATGACGTCCGCGCCCCAGTCGGCCAACACCGCACCCGCAGCGGGCACGAACGTCCACGTGGCCACCTCGAGCACCCTCACCCCGGCTAGCACTTGATCCATGCCCGCAAAGTACTTTCAGCCCGTGGCTGGGACCGAACCGATGACCGATCCGAGGACCGAACCGACGTACGACGAGCTGCTCGCTCGCACCGACGCGCCGCCCGGGTCGTCGTGGGGGCTGTGGCCGGACCCGCAGGTGCTCGGTTGCCTGAACCGCATCACGCCCGAGCGCCGGCTGCGGGCAGCGGGCCTCGTGCAGACCGGCGAGGTGTTCGCGCTCGACCTCGACCCCGAGGTTCCGGATCCCCCGCTGTTCCATCGCGTGCGCCTGGAACGTGAGGTCACGTGGCTCGGCGACGTCGGCCACGACGAGATCCTCAGCAACTACAACACGCAGTCGTCCACGCAGTGGGACGGTTTCCGCCACATCCGCAGCCGCGAGCACGGGTTCTATGGCGGCGTTGCCGACGAGGATCACGGCGTCCATCACTGGGCCGACCACGGCATCGTGACGCGGGGTGTGCTGGCCGACGTCGCCCGCACGCGCCACATCGATCCAGGCGAGGCGGAGGTGATCACCCCTGAGGAGGTCGCCGCCACGCTCGACGCGCAAGGCGTCGCCGTCGAGCGGGGCGACATCCTGCTGATCCGCACGGGTTGGACGACGTGGTACCGGTCGCTCGACGCGGCCGGCCGCGAGGCCGCGGCCGGAATACGCCAGGGCTGCGGGCTGCGGGCGGGCGTGGGCACGACTCGCTTCCTGTGGGACCTCGGCATCGCCGCGGTCGCAGGCGACCAACCGGCACTCGAGGTGTTCCCTCCGGGCACCGGAGCGGAAGAATCCAACGACCCGGAGCAGCAGTTCATGCACTTCCAGCTGCTGCCGCGGTTGGGTATGCCGATCGGCGAGCTGTTCGACCTCGACGCACTGGCCGACGCCTGTGCCGCCGACGGCCGCTACGACTTCATGTTCACCTCGGCGCCGCTGCGGATTCGCAACGGTGTGGCGTCGCCGCCCAACGCATTGGCGATCCGATGAACCTGAGCTACCCACCGGAGGCAGAGGCGTTCCGCGAGGAACTGCGTTCGTGGCTCGAGGCGAACCTGCCCGAGGGTCTGACCGGTTTCAGCGAGCAGCTGGAACGAGGTTCGGAAGAGCTCGAACGATTGCGGGCGTGGAACGTCGTGCTCGCTGACGCGGGTTACGCCGCGTTGTCGTGGCCGGAGGAGTATGGCGGCCGCGGAGCGAGCCTCATGGAGCAGATCGTCTTCAACGAGGAGATGGATCGAGTGCAGGCGCCGGGGCCCGTGAACATCGTGGGGATGCCCAACATCGCGCCGGCGATCATGCAGTGGGGCACCGAAGAGCAGAAGGTGCGCTTTCTGCCGCGCATGCTTCGGGGCGACGACATCTGGTGCCAGGGCATGTCCGAGCCCAACGCAGGATCGGATCTCGCGTCGTTGCAGTGCCGGGCAGTTCTCGACGGCGACGTGTTCGTCGTCAACGGTCAGAAGACGTGGAACACGCTCGGGTCCGTTGCCGACTGGTGCCAGCTGTACGTGCGCACCGATCCGTCAGTCAAGAAACACAAAGGGATCTCGTGCTTGTTGGTCGACATGACGCTGCGGGGGGTCGAGGTGCGGCCGCTTGTGACGATCACCGGCGACCCCGGGTTCAGCGAGTTGTTCTTCACCGACGTGCGAGTGCCGGCGTCGGCGCTGCTCGGCCCGCTCAACGAGGGTTGGAAGGTGGCGACGACCACTCTGGCGCATGAACGCGCTGGTGTCGCCAAGCTCCACCTCGGGTTGCGGCGCGGCGCGCGCGAGCTGATCGAGCAGGCCCGCGAGGCCGGCGTCGCCGAGGATCCGGTGCTGCGCCAGAAGCTGGCGCGTGTGTACCTCGAAGCCGAGTACTTGAAGCTGCTTGCGGACCGAGCGATCTCCGGGCAGCTGCACGGCCGGCCGCTGGGACCTGAGGGCAGCGTGGCCAAGCTCGTCTGGGCGGACGTGCAGAACCATCTCGTCGAAGTGGCCAGCGAGGTGCACGGAGCCGACGCGTGGAACCTGCGCAACGGCATGCGCCGGGTGAGCGTTCGCAGCCTGTCGATCGCCGGCGGCACGACCCAGGTCAACAAGAACATCGTCGCCCAACGCGTGCTCGGGATGCCCCGTGGACTTTGAGTTCAGCTCCGAGCAAGAGCAGCTACGGGAGAGCGTGCGGCGGTTCTTGAACGACCGGGCGCCGATCTCCTACGTGCGGGCGATGTACGACGATCCCACCGGCACCACGCCCGACGTCTGGAAGGGGCTCGCCGACCTCGGTGCCCTCGATCCGGAGCTCGGCATGATCGACGTCGGCGTGGTGCTGGAGGAGATGGGCCGGTCGGTGCATCCCGGTCCGTATCTCTCGACCCTCGCGGCGCGTTGGGCCGGTTTGGACGACGACTCGGTGATCGCGACGTTGGCGCTCGACCTCGCCCACGTTCCTGACGCGTGCGCCTCCGATGTCGTGGTCGTCCCCGACGGTGAGGACCTGTACGCCGTCGACGACTTCGACGTGACGCCGGTGCCCACTCCGGACGGCACCCGCAAGGTCGGAGCCGTGACCGTCAACACGCGCGGCCGCAAGCTGGAGGAGGGCGACCTAAAGGGCGCAGTCGATCGGTGGACTGTCGGGTACGTGGTCGACGGTGTCGGCGCGGCGAGCGCGGCGCTCGAACTCGCCGTCGCGTACGGCCACGAGCGCGAGCAATTCGACCGCCCGATCGGTTCGTTCCAGGCGGTACAGCATCTGTGCGCCGACATGCTCACGTCGCTCGAGCTCGGTCGGGCGGGCGCGTACTACGGGCTCTGGGCCGCGGACCACGAGGACGCGGCGGAGCTGCACCGCGCCGCGACGATGGCCAAGGCGTTTGCCAGCGACGCGTTCTTCCGCATCGGCGCGGACGCCATCCAGGTGTTCGGCGGCATCGGCTACACGTGGGAGCACGACATCCACCTCTTCTACAAGCGTCTGCTCACCCTCCAGCACACGCTCGGCAGCACGACCGACCACCTCGAAGAGCTCGCCCGCCTCGTGATCTAGGCATTTCCCACTCAGGCCTACACAGTTCTGTGTAGGCCTGAGTGGGATTTCGCCAGGAAGGGGTTAGGCGGCCTTTTCGAGGATGTGGACGCCGCAGGCGGAACCGAGGCCGATGACGTGGGCCAGTCCGACGGTGGCGCCGTCGATCTGGCGATCGCCGGCCTCGCCGCGGAGGTGGTGGCACACCTCCCAGATGTTGGCGATGCCGGTGGCGGCGATCGGGTGTCCCTTCGACTCGAGTCCGCCGGACACGTTGACCGGCGTCGCGCCGTCACGCCACGTGGCGCCCGACTCGAAGAACGGCACGGCCTCACCGGGCGCGCACAACATCAAGTTGTCGTAGTGGACGAGTTCCGCGGTCGCGAAGCAGTCGTGCAGCTCGACGAGGTCGAGATCTTCCGGCGCGACACCGGCTTGCGCGTACGCCTGCTCGGCCGCGTTCCGCGTGAGCGTGTTCACGTCGGGCAGGATTTGGCACGCTTCCTGCCAGGGGTCGGTCGTCAGGATCGACGCGCTCACCTTGATCGCGCGGCGACGCTGATCGGGGTCGAGGGTCTTCAACTTCGCATCTGAGACCACGACCGCCGCGGCGGCACCGTCGCAGTTGGCCGAGCACATCGGCCGCGTGTTCGGGTAGGCGATCATCACGTCGTTCATGATCTCGTCGACTGTGAACCGCTTCTGGTACGCGGCGAGCGGATTCAGCGTGCTGTGTGCGTGGTTCTTCTCGCTGATGCGGGCGAACAGCTCGAAGGTGGTGCCGCCATACTTGTGGCCGTACTCCATGCCGACCTGCGCGAACACGCCCGGCATCGTCTCTGTGCCGATGCGTCCGTCGACGGTGGCGACCGCGCCATAGCGGCCGCGCGGCTCCCACTCCTTCTTGTCGCTCTTCGGGCGGCCGCCGGCGCCCAGCAGGCCGACCCCGGCAAGCTTCTCGACGCCCACGGCCAGGCCCATGTCGCACTCGCCGGCCTTCACGGCCATGATCGCCGTACGCAGGGCCGTGGCGCCGGTGGCGCAGGCGTTGGCCACGTTGTAGACGGGAATGCCCGTCTGACCGATCTGCTTCTGGAGCTGCTGGCCGATGCCCCCGCTGGCCGCCATCAGATTACCGGCGGCGAGCACGCCCATCTGCTTCATCGTCACGCCGCCGTCGTTCAGCGCGCCGAGCGCGGCTTCCGCTGCGAGGTCGACGGTGTCCTTGTCGGGGTACTTACCGAACTTCGTCATGTGAATCCCGAGGATCCAAACGTTGTCTGCCATCGGTTCTCTCCTTGGGATCAGACGGGCTCGAAGCCGAAGGCAATGGCTTCGGTGCCGTTGTCGTCGGTGCCGATTGGATACGTCGCGAGCTTCACCTTCATGCCGAGGTGCACGTGGTCGGGATCGGGTTCCGTGTTGATGACGTTGCCGCGCACGCTCGTCCCGTCGCAGTCGACGACCGCCGCAACGAACGGGACCGGGATGCCAGGTGCAGCCATGGACACGATCGTGAACGCGCGCACTTCACCTTCGGTTGGTACCGCCGCCTTCTCGAACGATTGGCCACCGCATGCCGCACACGCGTTGCGCCGGTCGAAGAACCGCGCGCCGCAGTCGATGCACTGGTTGGCCTCCAGATGCGGGTCGTCGCCCAGCACCAGGTACTCGACCAATGGAACAGCCATGCCCACGATCTCCTCCTCGAGTTCGCCCCGACGCCGACGTTAGTAGCGCGCGGACCATCCGGTCACAGTCGACGCGATACCGACGGGTCACACCTCGGGAATCTCGATGTGATCGAGGTCTTTCGGCTCGGGAAACCTCGGATCCATCGCGACGAGGGTCTCGGTGAGGATCCGGTTGACGGCCCAATTCCGGTACCACTTGCGGTTCGCGGGCACGACGTACCACGGCGCGTCTGGCGTCGAGGTGCGGCGCAGCATCTCCTCCGCGGCCGCCATGTACTCGTGCCAATGCTTGCGCTCCTCGAGGTCTTCGACGTTGAACTTCCACCGCTTGGCCGGATCGTCGAGCCGGGCGCGCAGCCGCTCGGCCTGCTCTTCCGGTGAGATGTGGAGCCACAGCTTGACGATGGTCGTTCCGGCCGCGACCAGATGCTTCTCGAAGTCGTTGATCGCGTCGTAGCGAGCCCGCCACACGGCCTCGGACACCCAACCATGCACACGCACGATCAGTACGTCCTCGTAGTGCGATCGGTTGAAGATCCCGATCTCGCCCGCAGCGGGCACCCACCGATGAACACGCCACAGGAAGTCGTGCCGGCGTTCCTCCTCGCTGGGCGCCTTGAACGACGTGACTCGCACCCCCACCGGGTTCACGCCGCGGAACACGTGACGGATCGTGCCGTCCTTGCCTCCGGTGTCGAGCGCCTGGAGAACGACAAGCAGGGAGCGGCTGCCTTCGGCCCACAGCCGCTCCTGCAGCGCGAGCAGCTCCTCGTTGAGCGCGCCGAGAGCGGCCTCGGTCTCGGACTCGCCGCCCGGCGCGCCCTCCGTCGAGCCCGGATCGATGCGCGACAAATCGACGTCCGCGGAGACCCGCCAGCGGTCGCCGGGCGGCATCGTTACCCCGCCTGCCAGCGCTGATAGAGCCCGACGAGCTCATCGAGCGCCTCGTCGGACAGCACACCGGGTTCGGCCCGGCCGAGCAGGTCGATCGTGACCTGGAGCTGCGCGAGGTACTCGGAGCAA
>Ga0299913_10005509_pt1 | contig 10824 bp, 10 predicted proteins | sample RVTome_9_FD_201360 | JGI IMG/M metagenome (GOLD analysis project Ga0299913, IMG submission 201360) | Soil microbial communities from uranium-contaminated site in the Upper Colorado River Basin, Wyoming, United States - RVT155D38 (version 2) ... | reverse complement strand
GTAGGGGTCGGCTGCATGCGACGAGCAGGCTGCATTGCCGGTCGGCTGCTCTCTTCGAGTCAGTTATGTGGCTAGCTGCGCGCAGCGTGGGCCCATCGTCCCGCATCACGCGTGATGCGCGCCAACAGACTCCATTCGATGAGCGTGTTGCAGCGTTCTAGAGTGCTCCGCGTGCATCCTAGCTCCGGGATGGACGGCGCCCTCACGCTCCCGTGTCGGCACATAACCGACTCACGGGCAGCAAGCAGCCTCCAACCATCGCCGACCAATGAGGGAGCCTCCAGCGCACGCCGCCACCATCTGCGAGCCGCGGCGGGCTACCGGCGGATACGAGCCCCGCGTAAAGAGAGCACCCGGCCGACTGTGTCGGCCGGGTGCTCCATGAGGGTCTGAGGTCCGCGTGAGTCAGCGAACGAGCTGAGTACCCACTACTGGCACGGCGCAGTCGTCGCTGCCAGGGGGACACGCAGTGAACTCACCGATCTGTCCGGTGATCATGCCGTTCACGAACCAGCCCTTCAAGCAGCTCGTGCTGCCGTTGCCGCCCACAAGCGGGGTCCCCGGGCTCTGATTGCACTCGGGGAAGTTATTACCCTGAACGTAAGCCCGGTCGAGAAGGAACTGGGCCACCTGCGGGATGTGGTAGTAAAGGTTGTTGCCGTCTCCCGGGTCGGTGCAGTCCTGCGGCAATCCGCTCGAGGGGATGTCGCGGCAGGTCGCATCGAACATCGGAATGAGCACAATCGACCCGGCATAGTTGTCGTTGATGACGTTCTCGACGTTGTTGACATCACCGGTCTGGCTCGGCACCCACATCGGCAGCGATGAAGCGACGTTACAGAGCGTCGAAATCTGCTGTGCGAGGTTTCCGCCACAGTTGGGCACGTCGAGCCAACCCACCCCGCCCGGACCGGTGCTGCAGAGCGGTACGATCGACTCGTTCGCGGCCGTCGCCTGCGAGGGCGATCCGATGACCGTCCATTCGCCGCCGGGGCGCAAAGGCTGGTTGGTTCCGTCGCAGGTGATGATCGGGATCGAGAACGATACCGGCAGAATGCCGCAGCCATGGGCCACCTCGCAGCCACCTTGCCAAACACCGGCGAGCGCCGTTGCCGTTGCGCCAGCCGTCCAAGTTGGCTGACCGATCATGCTGGCAAGGAAGGTGTTGAAGGACCGTAATCCGTTGGCCTCGATGCCGTCGGCATCGCTGGGAATAGCGCCGCCAAGCCCTACGCCTCCGACACGATTGTGAGCGAAGTCGACGTAATAGGTGGCATCCATAGTCGACGAGTTTTCGGCGAAGGCGCTCGTGATGGCACTAACGACGTCGGCGTCGGTCTTGGAGGCGCCGCTGAACTTCTGAGCGATCACGACGGCGCCGGCGAGGGCGGCCGCATCGGCGGCATTCTGGGTACCCCTCTGCTGGGCCATGGCATTACCACCGTCGATCGCGACAGCAGTCGCACCGAGTATCACCGCCATGCTCACGGCCATAATTACGATCGCCTGCCCGGCCTCACGTGGCCCGCGGTGACGTAGCCGACTCATTCTTACGACTCCTTCGTTCGGATTCCTGGTCATGGGCATGTCAGTTTCGTGCCGTATGGGCACAGGTATTCGATGGGCTCGATGCTGGTAGAGGAAAGGGGTATCGAGCTCCAGAAGACGCTTATGACGGGGGTGATCGGCGTGAAGGCGAGATGCGCTTCGACGATCGCCAGGCAGCCGATCAGCTGCGGGTTGCAGGGCTCGACGCTTGGAGCGCTACAGTCGACAGCCGAGGAAGAAGCGTTCTTGAAGCAGACGTCCACGTTGCTCGACGTCAGGCCAAGGGTCACCGCCGTCGAGATCGCCACTGCCTGCACGCGGCTCACATCCTGGTCGACCATAGCGGTGCGGCTCGCCTGGCGGGCCGACTGGGCCAGCGTGTTGTAGGCAAACACGGCACGTCCGAGGTCGAGGAGACCCAGAACGATGACAACGATTATCGGGATCGTGATCGCGAACTCGACGAGGGCCTGGCCTCGTGCGCGGCGGTGCGCCTTAACCAATTTGCCGATCATGGCCCAACCTGGATGGTGGCGCCAGAGCAGCCGCCCGGCGGGTTAACCAGCCCGCCGGCAAGCGACTGGTAGCCGATCATGTAGTTGCCGGTGCCAGGGAGCTCGGTCAGGTTGGCCGCCGCGAAGCCGGCGCCAGTCCACATCGATGATGCAGCATTCTTGCGCGCTCCGGAGAAGGCCGGGACTTTGCAGCCCACGAGCACGTAGTCCGTTCGCGTGAGGATGCCGAAGTCGACCACCAGGGTCACGCTGTATGTGCCGCGTGTGGTGTAGGAGTAGCTCACATTGTTGTTACAGCTGGTGGATGTGCCGCCGTCACCGAAAGTCCACAGGCAGGCGTTCCTGGGTCCACTCGTAGTGTTGGTGAACGTGACCCCGAGCGTGGGGATTCCGACGATCTGGTTTTCGGTGGGACCCGGCGGTGAGGCCGGGGCGCCCCCCCCGAATGAATCGGGACTGGTCGGCGTGCCGTAGAAAGTCACAACTGGTGGCGCGGGTGTCGGGGTTACGGGCGGCGGGGTAACGCCTATGGGCAGTGTGGGTGTGGGCAGCGGTGGGAGCGTCGGCGTTGGAATGGGTAACGTGGGCGAAGGCGAGGGTGTGGCAGCTCCGCCGCCGCCGACGGGCGGTGCGTCCGTCGTCCCGTATCGGATGGCAAAACTTGCGCTTGAGCGGACGGGCAGATTGCCGGCGCCGTCACCGATCAGGTTTGACAGCATTGGGGTCATCAGGCGGAAGTTGCAGTCCAGGTCCACCCGAACACGCGAACCGACGTTGTAGGTGTTGGGCGCCGCATCGGGGAAGGTCGGATCAGGCAGCGTCCCAGGTAGGGTGCAGTTGATGCCCCTTGTGTCCTTGGCCATCAACTGTCGGTAGCGCAGCTGAATTGCAGTATTCCCAGATTGCCACGCATCTGGATTCATGGCGGCAAAGTTGGCACCGATCCGCGCGACGTTGTTCAGGCTCACCCACCCGAGGTAGACCCGGCCAACGTCAATCGTGATGAGCAGGACCAGCAGCAAGACCGGCGCGAACAGGGCGAACTCGGCGAGGCTCTGTCCCTTGGAGCGGCGACGTCCTGCGGGGCGACGTTCAACACGCAAACGCGCCGGGGTCGGCGATGTGTTCATTCGGCTCCCAGAGGTGACGATTCGGCCCAGCAGGACGTGCCGGGCTAACTACGCTGACGCGCGCACCTTGAATGGAAGCTTGAAATGTGGGCGTCGACGCACCACCGGTAGTCCCAGTGGGGACGGTCTTTACGTACCGGTCTTTCTGCCTAGGCTGGGCTGGCGACTATGCGTTGGTCGAACAAACGGCTAGTCCGCGCCTCGTGTAGCCGACTGCCGACCGCTACCTACTCGATCAGGCCTGCAAGAGTAATGCCGGGCAGGAAGTTCTCGTCGTAGGCGACGGTTATGGTCCCGCCGTTGCCAGCGGCACGGATCCGATATCCGATCAGCTGGTCCATCGTCTGCGCGCCTGCATTGCCTTGCACCAGGATCTGAGCTGCTGGCGCATATACAACGCCGCGGACCTGCATGTCCGAGTTTCCACCCACGATCTCGACTGTCAGGGTTACGGAGCGATCCTGGAAAACGACGAAGTTGTCCCATGGCTCGCCCGCACTCAGCGGATACAGATTCATCTGGGCCACGCCACCCTGCAGCACAACCTGGCCCGCCGCAACCGACGGATGGGTCGTGTTGAAGATGAGGACACCATGGTCGAGGGTCGTACCGCCGTCGACCGATGTGAGCCCGACATTGGCAGCACGGAACCCACCGCCCCCGATGTAGTAAACGCCGGCTTCCAACAGGAAGTTGCCGCCCTGGAGGTTGATGCCGCCGGGGTAGTAACCCGGGTGCAAGCGCCACGTCTTGCTCGCGTCGTAGGAGCCACCGAAGTTGCACTTGGCGGGGGCGGCATGCGTCGCGGGTGTCGTTCCGCCGGGACATGCAGCGGGAATGCTGCCAGTTCCGGAAACAATCTCAATCGGGGCCGGCAACGCCGGCGGCGGGCCGGGGAACTCCCCGTTCGCCATCGGGTAGCCCAGGTTTGGCCACGCGTACGGATCAGGCATGTAGTCCGCGCCGGTGTTGGCAGGGTTGCAGTCGTTGTGCGAAACACCTCCGCCATACGACGCGTCACCAACGACGTTGCAGCCGATTCCGGCGCCCTCGAGGTAGAGGCCGCCGTTGCCGGCTACGCGAAAGGCCCTGTCACCACTGGTGCACGATGAGTTGACCTGGATATTCCCATTTGACCGGATCGTGCCCGAGCCTTCAACGACAGTTGACGGGCAGCCGGTTGGATCGAGGGCCAGCATGGCGAACCCACCGCCCGAACTGGTCTGGTTGGCGGCTACTGCGCGAGCGCGCGGCGTCCAGTCGGTGATCCCAAAGAGCGAAGAGAAGATGGATGCCCGGGTATTGCCGATATTGACCTCGATGCGACCCGACGAGGGGAAGTTAACGCTGACCGTCACGCCGCCGACGCCGTGGGTATAGCCGTTCTTGGTGGCTATGGCGCGCGCGCGAGTCGTCGCGGTGGCCGTGTTGCCGGGCAGGAAGCGCGCGCCGGCCAGCGCGGCAGCGTCAGCCGCATTCTGCTCGCTGCGCTTTTCGAGCATGACCATGCCGGTGTCGAAGGCCAGCGCCGCGGCGCCCAGCAATACGAAAAGGAAGACCACGAAAATGCCGAGGGCCTGGCCTCGCTCGCGGCTGTGCCGCTCAGTTGTTGACAACAAGGGTCGTCTCCGCATGTATGCCGATGTTGGGGAGCAGCGGCAGCATCGCCGAGTAGGTGTAGTCCACCTCCAGGGTGACGTTCGAGCCGCGCGCGTTGGAGTTGCCGTTGGGCCCGTAGTAGCACGGGTTGGCCGGGCTGCTGCACACCGTGCCGTCGGGCTGCGTGACTGCAGGGAAACTCAGATCGCTGACCGACAGCAGGCCTACCGCCGCATCGGCCACCGCCTGGCGCACGTTGGACCCGGATGGGTCGCATGGATTCGCGGCCCCGCCGGGCATGGGGCCGCTGGGACATCCGTCGATGGCCTGGAAGCCGTGGACGATGGCATAGCGGGCGCCTTCGCGCACCGCGTTGTTGAGGGTGTGGTAGTAGAGCACGAAGCGCCCGAACTCGAGGATGCCGAAGAACATCAGGAACAGGATCGGCGCCACCAGGGCGAACTCGACCAGCCCCTGGCCGCGGCTCTGCTTGCGGCCGCGAAGGCGACCGATCATGGCTGGTCGACCTCGAAGTCGGAGACCGCGAACACACTCGTCCTGGTGAACGTGAAACTCGAGGGCAGCCCGAGCAGCCCACTCGGAAGGATCAGGTCGAAGGTGTATGACAAATCAACCCTGACGTTGCACGGCGTCGACGTGCGGGGCACGGTGGGGCAGCCGGCGGCGCCCACGCCGGCGTCACCTGTATCCAGGGTGTAGGCAAAAGCTGGGTTGGCACAGCCGGTGCCCGGGTCGCTGTCGGGATCGTCGTACTCGGGCAGTGCCCCCGCGGCGACGCATGCGCGCCGCTCCATCTCGGCGACGGTGTTGGATTGGTTGGTCGCGTCCCACTGCCACGGGTAGAGCGTGCCCGAGTCCGCCGCCTCTCTTGCGGCGGTCTCGACGACGATCATCGTGTTGTACAGCCGTGCGAAGTCGCCGATGGCCAGCATCAAGATGGCCAGGATGGGCAGGATGAGCGCGAACTCGGTGACACTCTGCCCCCGCTGCCGCTCCCTGGAGGGCGAGTGGGCTGGGAGGTTAGGCGCTGTTCCGACCGCTGCCCGCCACCTTGGCGAGCGTGCATCAACGACCACGGGGAGATGACTATCCCCTCGCCGTCGCGACCTCAGCAGTTGTCCCAGTCGGAGCAGTACCACGGTACGGATACTGGCCGACCCAGCTTGCGTGCCGCTTTGCAATGTGGCGTCCGAGCAACGGCCAAATGGTACTAGTACCAACCCTGTTCGGGGCATGCACGGACAGTGCGATCAGCCGCGCGATCCTAGGCGTCAGGAGCAGGTAGTTGCCCGATTGCTTTCGCTCCGGCGCGCTGGGGATTGCCGCTACTTGACGAGTTGAACTCCCAGAAGCGACTCCTCGCATTCTGCGTCGTCGCAATCCTGTGGGGGCCCCACCGGTCCAACCGTTATGTACTTGATGAACCAGCCCTTCATGCAGCTCGTGGCGCCGTTGCCGCCGCCCATCGGCTGCCCGGGCAGTGAATTGCAGTCCGGTCCATCGTTGCCCTGGATGTACGCCTCGTACAGCAAGAACGCCGCGAATTTTGGAATGTGGTACCAGATGTTGTTGCCCTGGCCCGGGTCCGTGCAATCTGCCGGTAGGCCACTGGACGGAACGTCCCGACAGGTACTATCGAACATCGGAATAAGAATGATCTTGCCCTGGTGGGTGTTCATTGCATTCTCGACGTTGTTCATATCGCCGGACTGTGTCTGAAGCCAGACAGGCAAGGGGACCGACTTGTTGCACGGTGTGAGGATCCAGTCGGCCATGTTGTTGCCTGGACAACCGAGGACGCCCATATCGAGCCATCCCACTCCTCCGGGCCCGTTGAAGCACAGTGGCACGATCGACATGTTCCCGTTGTTGGCGGCTGGAATCCCGCCTTCGACCAGCGGCCACTCCTGGCCGATCCGCAACGGGCGGTTCGTGCCATCGCAGGTGGTGATCGGGATCGAGAAGGTGACGGGGGCCATCACGCAACCTTCACTGGCGGCACAGATTCCATCGAGTGCACCTGCCAGAGCCGTGGCCGTGGCGCCGGTTGAGACCGAGCCGATGTTGGCGAGGTTGGACAGGTAGGTGGCGACGCTACGCGTTCCATCCACCCTTACCCCGGCGGCACTTGCTGGGATCGCCCCGCCCTGGCCCACCTGGCCGACGACGTTGTGGTTGTAGTCGACGTACTCGGCAGAGATGAGATTCGTCTGGTTCGCTGCAAGGGCGTTTGTCACCGCTTGGCTGACGTCAGCGTCGGTGCGGGTCGCACCTCCCATCTTCTGGACGAGCACGCTGGCGCCGGCGAGTGACGAGGCGTCGGTGCCGTTCTGCGTAGCACGCTGATGAGCCATCGCGTTGCCGCCGTCGATGACCAGGGCGGTGACGACCAGGAGTACCGCGATGCTGACGGCCATGAGGACAATGGCCTGCCCTTGCTCCCCGCGCTTCAGCTGTGGACGCGGAGTCGCCTTCCGGGACTTCATGATCAGTTTCATGGACACGTCACCTTCGATCCGAGGGGACAGACGTACTCGATCGGCCCGATGCTGGTCGAGGACATCTGGATGGGCGGGATCATCGAGCCGATCACCGGGGTGACCAGCTGGAAGTTCGTTGTGGATGTGACGATGGCGAGGCATCCCAGCTCACGTTCAGATGAGGAGCCGCATACGTCGATGTTGTTGCAGGTCCGCTCAGCTGAATCGCCCTCCTTGAAGCAGACATCGATATCGGTCGCCGCCAAGCCGAGTGTCGGTGCACTATCGATGGCCACGGCCTTGACCCGCGTTTCGTCTTGATCGACTATCGCCATGCGGTTGGCCTGACGCGCGGATTCGGCCAGCGTGTTGTACGCAAATACACCCCGGCCGAGATCGATGATGGCAAAGATGAGCAGGATGATGATGGGCAGTACCAGGGCAAACTCCACCAGCGACTGACCACCAGGGCGATTGGGCGAGGTAATCCTCGCCATCACGGTCCCACCGTCAACGTCGCGCCCGAGCATCCGCCGGGTGGATTGATGATGCCGCCGGCCGGATTCTGGTAGGTGATCTGATAGTTGCCATTGCCGGGAAGGTAGGTAACGGATCCCGAGAAGCCGGCGCCCGTCCAAAGGCCGGCGGCGTTGTTCTTGCGCACGCCCGAGAAGGAGGGCACCTTGCAGGACACGGTCACGTATCCAACTCGGGTCATCGACTGGCCATTCACCGTCAGGGTGACGTGATAGGTTCCCTTGGCGGTGTAGGTGTTCGAGACGGTTGAACTACATGTACCGTTGGTGCCACCGTCTCCGAAGTCCCACAGGCAGGCGACCTGTGTCCCGGTGGTCGTGTTTGTGAATGTCACCGCAAGCGGCTCAATGCCGACGATGTTCTCGAATCCAGGCGAAGGGGTAGGTCCGCCGCCAAAGGAGTCGATGCTCGTCGGCGTGCCATAGAAGTCGACCGTCACAGGCGGGAAGGTGGGAGGCAGCGTGGCACCCGGGTCTGGCGTGGGGGTGGGGCCGCCGGGAGTGGGGGTCGGGCCCGGCGGAGGTGAGGATGTCGGAGCAGCTGACGGCAGCGTGCCGCCGATCGTCTGACCGCTGTCGAGAGCGCCCGTGCGCACGGTGAAAACGGCATACGCGCTTACGGGAACCGAGTTGCCGCTGCCGATTATGCTGCCGATGAATGGCGTCAGCAGCTGGAAGCTGCACGTGACGTCGACGCGTACGGTTGAACCAAAGGTGTACCCGCTGAAGTTAGGCGCGGCGATCGGATTCGGCGGCGTACAGCCAGCCGAGTGGTAGTCGGCCTGCATCAGTTCCTGGTAGCGAGCCTTCTTGGCCACATCACCGACGCCCTGCCAGCCATCCGGGTTGATCGCTGCATAGTTGGCCCCGATGCGCGCCATGTTCTCGATGTTCACGTAGCCCAGAAACACGCGACCGAAGTCGAGGGTCATCAGCAGCACCAGGACGATGACCGGAGCGAAGATTGCGAGCTCGGCCAGGCTCTGGCCGCGCTCGGAGCGTGATCGGTGCATGCGATCAGCGCTGGCCGATGCTGGCTTCTGGGACGTCATGGATCCTCTTAAGGGGTACGGATGTCCCTCTGGGTCCGGTACGAACGTACCAATACTGGTAACCAAACCTTGCGATGGACCTTGCAGGTTTGCGTTTCCGCACCGCCTCACGGGCGGCCCAACCGTCGCCGTGACCCGCGCGGCACGTTCGTGGACGCGGGCCGCGCTAGATGATCAGCCCGTAGCCGGTAAACGTCGGCAGGGCACAGGCGTCGTAGAGGACGTTGATGTTGCCGCCATCGCCGTTGATCTGGAACGTGTAGGCGATGATGGCGTCCATCGACAGCGTGCCGCTGCCGCCGTTGACCTTGACGTTGGCCGTCGGTGCGAAGATCAAGCCTCGCGCGTCCATGTCGGAGTCGCCCGCGTTGATCACAACTTCGTTCGTAACGGCCGGATCCTGGAATATGAGATAGCGCTCCCAGGGCTCGAGGTCCTCACTGGGATCGCAGCTGTGAATGCCGCCCAGTGGGTGCAGGTGGAACTCGGCCGAGCTGCCGCCGAGCTGGATCGCGCCCGAGGCCGCAACGGTATGCGTGGTATTGAACAGGAGCACGCCGCCGCCAAGGCTTGTACCACCCGACTCAACCGAGATCACGAGGACGCCGTTGCCCGCCGCCTGTAAACCGCCACCGGCGAGATGGTAGATACCTGGCTCGAGGTAGAAGACGCCGCCCTGCAGCTTGATGCCGCCCGGGTAATAGCCCGGGTACAGACGCCATGCCGTACCCGCATAGCTCGACTGGAACTGGCATACGGCGGGGGCGGCATCGCTGGCAGGCGCAGACGAGCCCGGACAACCCGAGGGAATGGCCTTCGTCGTACCACCGACCTGCAGCGCAGGCATGGGCCAGCTCGCGTTGAGAGGCATCCCGCTGACGGGGAACGTCAACGGAGAGCCCTGCTGGGGCGGGTCACAGTACGTGCCGTTGGCCTTTCCCGAGATCTGCGAGCCACCCACCACGTAGCAGCCCAGCCCGTCATGGGCCAGCTCAAGCGACCCCTGACCGGAGATCTTCAGGGCTTGATCAGGACACGCTGAGTTGACCTGGACATCGCCATTGGATGAAACGACTCCGGTTCCCGAAATGAGCACGGCCGGACAATCGTCGGGGCTGAGCGCGACGAACGCCGCGAAGGGCTGGTCATCATCCATCTTGACCGCGACGGCCAGTGCACCAACGTCCCACGATGTCTGGCCGACGACACCGGCGAAGACCGAGGGCATCGCTCGCGAGATTGCCACCTCGATCCTCGTCGCCGAGGTGCCGATTCTGATTGTCACGGACGGGTCGCTTACGGGGTCATAGCCGTTCATCGCCGCCATGGCCAGCGCCTTACTGCGCGCCATGCTCGTCGCCGGGAGGTAGCGCGCGCCCGCCAGCGCGGCCGAGTCGGCCGCGTTCTGTTCATCACGCCGCTCGAGCATCACCATCCCGGTGTCGAACGCGAGTGCGGCGACGATGATCAGCAGCACCAGCGAGATGGCGAAGACGACGATTGCCTGTCCGCGTTCGCGCGGCCGCCGATTGGGTGACCTAGTTGTTGATGACAAGTTTGGACTCCGAGCGAATCGTTAAGTCAGGCAGGAAGTCGATGGGAATCAAGGCTGTGTATGCATACTCGACCCTGACGAGCACGTTGTTGCCGCTTACATTGCTGCCATTGGGCGAGCCGTCGGCGTGGAAGTAGAGTGGGAAGCGAGGATCGCCCGGCCAGCCGTAGGTGAAACCGGATGGATTAAGTCCGAAGGAGCCCCTACGTACGGCCTCGCGGACCTTGTCACCAGCGGGATCGCAGTTATTGGCGTTTGAAGCGGGCGGCAGTGGCCCACTGGGGCAGCGGTCAAACGCGTTCTCTCCGTGGACGATCGCGTAGCGCGCGCCCTCACGTATGCCGTTGTTCAGCGAGTGGTAGTAGAAGATGAAGCGACCGGCCTCGAT
>Ga0299913_10005507_pt1 | contig 10827 bp, 14 predicted proteins | sample RVTome_9_FD_201360 | JGI IMG/M metagenome (GOLD analysis project Ga0299913, IMG submission 201360) | Soil microbial communities from uranium-contaminated site in the Upper Colorado River Basin, Wyoming, United States - RVT155D38 (version 2) ... | reverse complement strand
GATTACCGCCGCTATCAGGGCAACCATGATTCCGTACTCGACTGCGGTCGCGCCGTCCTCGTTGCGGAGTTCGGCGAAGCGGTTCTGCAGCTTTACGTAAAGTGCCAGCATGCTTACACCCCCTTCCGATGCGCTCGAAGTATTAGGGCCAGACGTCCAGCACGGCCTGGAAGAGGTCTTGTGTCCTCTCTCCGAGGAGCTGGACGGTTCCTGCAACGACTGCCGCAATCAAAGAGGCGAGGATGGCGTACTCGATCGCGGTCGCACCGTGCTCGTCTTCAAATGGTCCGAGCACGGCGCGTCCTCGAGGTCTCCCGATCCGCCGCAAGCCTGTCTTCATGCGGGTCTCATATTCGGCTGGAAATGTTTGGGAGTGAATACGCCAAAGATGCGGTTCGGAGTCATCAGATCGGGTGGGTTACCAATTCCAGGAAGACTAGACAGCCTGGTTGCGGAACAAGGCTGCAAGTAGCCCAGCGCAATAGCCCCATTCGGTGGCGCGGTTTCTCGTGTGACTACGCGACCTGCTGCAGAAGTCCGGAACAAATGCACGCGCCGGGGTGCCCGCGGCGTGCGGATGAAGGGTGAGGGACGGCGTGTCGAATGCGTTTCAGAGTTCTTGAACCGATCGGGCTACTGGAAACCGAGTTCCAATCCCTTGAGGCAGGCCTTGCGGACTAGTTCGCGTTGACCGGCATTGAGTCCGGCCACAGCATCGACGTACGCGTCGGCCATCTTTTGTGCGCGCACCGCGCGTCCTTCGCGCACCTGAGCGCGGACCAGAGCGGCACCGAACCGGCACGACTGCCGCGCCTTCGAGGCAAGCCTGTCGACCGTGTCCCTCTGCGACTGGTTCTCGTCGGCGCCTAGATGCAGTGGAGTGTCGAACCATCCTTTAACGTCGCCGGTGACCGCGAATGCGACCAAGGCGGCGAATACGACAATCGCTATCCCCATCCGGTTCACGCGAGCGCTCCCGCCTCGACAAAGAGTCGCCGGAGAACCTCGTCAGTCGCCGCGCTTGAGTCCTGTGCCGGTACGACTCGGTGTCCCAGAACGGGAAGTACGGCTCGCTTGACGTCGTGGTGCGTCACGTGATCGCGATCGTCCATCCGGGCGTGCGCCTTGGCGGCGGCGAGCAGATGAACCGCGGCGCGCGGGCTTGCTCCGAGGGCAAACTCCGGCGCCGACCTGGTCGCCTGCACCAGGCGGGCGATGAAGCGAAGCATCCCTGGAGTCACATTCGTCCGATCCACCATTCGGCGTGCTTCGAGCAGATCTGCTCCCGTGATCGACGTTGCTACATCCATCAGCGTCATCGGCAGCACCCCATGGTGATCGAGCGCCAGGATCTCGACCTCCTCGTCTTCGCTCGGGTAGTCCATTCGGATTCGCAGCAGGAACCGGTCGAGCTGCGAAATCGGAAGCGGGTACGTCCCTGCGTGGTTGAGGGGGTTCTGAGTCGCGATGACGAGAAAAGGTTCGGGCAGTATGTGCGTTTCACCGGCCACCGTCACCTGGTGCTCCTGCATTGCTTCCAGAAGCGCCGCCTGCGTGTGCGGAGGTGTTCGGTTCACCTCGTCGGCGAGCAAGATGTTGGTGAACACGGGTCCTGGGTGGAACACGGTGCCGAGCTGCCCGGGGCCCATTGCTCCGGTTAGATCGGACGGCCGCATATCCGGAGTGAATTGAACACGTTTGAACGTCAGCGCCATCGTGCGCGCTAGTGAATTGGCGAGCAGCGTCTTGGCGACTCCTGGGACTCCCTCGATGAGGATGTGCCCGCCGAGCGTCGCTGCACAAAGCGCCTGTTGTACGGCGTCGTCTTGTCCAACGACAACCTTACGGATCTCTTTTGTCATCCTCTCGACGACGTCTCGCATGGGCTCTCTCCGAAAATTGACCTAAGTGTGGGAGTGAATAGATGAAAAGAGCTTCCGCTCTCGCGGATGGGGATTACATCCGCAATGAGCGCAGAACGGCCCGCGCCAAATGTCCAGCGACCCATTCCCGCCAAGTGGAAGAGCTCTTCGCGTGCTGCGGGATTGGCTCGGAGCAGCGCGGACATCGTCGACGTGACGGTCTTAGATGTCGCAGCCTGTACACGACGGATCGTCACGCACTGATGTTCGGCTTCCATTACGACGCCGGGTGGAGCTCAGGTCACCTTCGGCAGGACCGAGTCTTCGTAGAACGAGAAGAAGCCGGCTTGGTCGGGGCCGATCTGATGCACCGTCACCTGCTCGTATCCCGCATCCAGGAACTTCGAGATCTCCTCGATGTGGCGATCGGGGTCGGGGCCGCAGGCAACCGCTTCCGCAACGTCGTCCTCTGAGACGAGTTCCGCAACGGCTTCGTAGTGCGCAGGCAACGCAAGGTCCTGCCCGAGTTGACCGCCCATGGCGATGTTCGGCCACCACTCGGTTGCGGTCTTTCGCGCCTCGGCGGCATTCTCCGAATAGCAGACGTGCATCTCTGCGATGCGCGGCTTTCCCTTCCCCCCGGCAGCTTCGAAGGTTTCCACTGTTTCGCCGTCGGGAGCGACCGAGATCAGACCATCGCCGGCGCGCGCCGCCAGTTCCACCGCCTTATCGCCGCTTCCGGCGATGAAGATTGGGGGCGGCTCGTCCGGGAGGCTATATATCCGGGCGTTCTCGACCGTGTAGTGCCTTCCGTAGTGCGAACGCTGTCCGCCCTTCCAGAGCGTGCGGATTACCTCAATTGCTTCCTCGAGCATCTCCAGTCGCTGAGCCGCCGAAGGCCATTTGTCGCCGAGGATGTGCTCGTTGAGGTTCTCTCCGGTTCCCAATCCGAGGAAGAAGCGTCGCGGGAGGAGCAGCTCACTAGTCGCTGCGGCCTGAGCGATGATTGCCGGGTGGATCCGGATCGTCGGGCACGTCACACCGGTTCCGATGCGCAGCCGTTCGGTCGCCTCCGACAGCGCGCCGATTACCGACCACACGAACGGACTTTCGCCCTGGCGCTCGATCCACGGATGGAAGTGATCGGAAATGAGGGCATAAGAGAAGCCGGCATCTTCGGCGCGCCGGGCGTTATCGACCAGTGCCTTGGGTCCGTGCTCCTCCGACGAAAGTTTGTAACCGATTTCGTGCATTGTTCAGTCCTCCCTGAATCCGGGCCGGGAGCCGTGCGCCCCCTCGAGCCTGGGAAGGCGCAACAATCCCGACCCGAGCGCCGCCGGCTATTTTGATTCGAATGGTTCGCCGGTCCCCATGAACCGGCGTCGCGGTTTCTACCCACCCCGCGCCCGCACAAGCGTTTGCTTTCCCACCGAGTGCTCGGTTAGGCAAGCCACCGAACCTGTGGTGACCAGACGACAACATGTGTCGTTTTGTGTCCACAGGATCTGAGATCCTGCAATTCGAGGGGAGTCGGCGAACCGCCGGGACGCGCGACACGGCCGGCCGCCGGGAGCTCGTCAGGACTCAGTGGGCTTCATGGCTTCCGTGGAAGCGCTCCTGCCCAATATCTGCTATGGCTCCCCGGTCGCCCGGCGGTCGATCGTGTCACTGACAAGTCGGATTGTGACGCCATTGCATCCGGAGGGTAACGTCCATTCGGCCCTCTATCGCTAGTCCGCCGGACCTCTCTCGTCTACATCCGGGACCGCCGGGGCAATCGGTGTACGTCCGCGCACAGGTGCGGAATCCGCAGATCGGGGCGGACGGACCGGCGGAACGAGGTTGTCTAGACATTTCACCGGAGCTACGCGAGGATGCCGTGATGTCCTCGTCGCCGACCGATACCGGAGCCGCACAGGCGGCTGACCCCGGACGCGTATCCGGAGCGAGTTTGTAACGGAAGCACATCCCTAGATGTTCTCGGCGGCCGCGAGCGCGGCTCCAATCGAGCCTGCGGAAGAACCCAAGGCGGCGGGAGCGACTTCGACCTGATCGCGGGGGACCAGAGTCACCCGGCTCCGGACGGCGGCCCGTAGTGGCCCGAGCAGGAGCTCTCCGGCGGCGGCAATGCCACCCCCGACCACGATCCGATCGGGTCCTAGAACGGTGACCAGGTTGGCCAGGCCGATCCCCAGGTACTGAGCAACGGTCTCGACCGCTGCCCGGCACCGACTGTCGCCGTCGTGCACACCGGCGAAGACCTCTTCTGCGGTTGCCCGTCCGGCAAGCCGGGCGAGCTCGCCTGACTTCGCGACCGCCTCGACGCATCCGCGGTTGCCGCAGCCGCACAGCGGCCCGTCCGGCACGACCGTCTGGTGCCCGATCTCACCGGCCCTGCCCCAGGCGCCGAGGTGCAGCTTCCCATCGACGAGGATTCCTCCGCCCACGCCCGTTCCCAGAGTCACGCCCACCAGAGTGCTGCAGCCGCGCCCGGCGCCCAGCCTGCCCTCCGCCAGCGTGAACGCCCGGGCGTCGTTAACGAGTGTTACGGGTGCGCGCAGGCCTGCGGCCAGAGGTGCACTCAGCGGAACGCCGTCCCAGTGCCCGGGGAGGTTCGGCAGAAGAACGGCGACGCCGTCCCTGCGTTCGAACAGGCCCGGAATTCCGAGGCCGGTCCCGTCAACGGGGCCGTGTTGATCTATCGCATCCCGCCCGAGCTCGACGAGTCGTTCGACGACTCCGGATGGACCGCGCTCCGCGTGGGCGCGGTGGATGAGCTCACGACCTCAACGGCCTTATCGGTGGCCTCGATCACGACGGTCTTGATATTGGTGCCTCCGAGGTCGAGCCCGACGAACCGCCGCACCGTCACCGAAGGAGATCCTGCTCGTTGCGGTGAAGGACGGCCTCGAACTCGTAGCGCTGGGCGGCATAGCGAGTCTCGGTGTGTTCGAGGAGTTTTCCATGCTGGTCGGAGATCACCCTTCGCTCGCACAACAGCGAGTCGCCGTCTTGCAGTTGAAGCAGGATGCGTTCGTCCGCGGCGGCCGGGCGGGCAGTGACCTGTGCGTGCGCACGCGTTGGTATGCGACCGATGCGTTCCATGGCTTCGTGAAGCGACGTCGTTTCGAGATCTACCTCGAGGACCGGCGCAAGATCAGGAGCGAGCACGGCCCGCTCGATCGCCATGGGAGTGCCGTCGGCCAGCCTCAACCGTTCGAGAACCACGACGCCATCGCCCTGATTCAAGTCGAGGGCTTTGACGTCCTCCGGTTCGGGAGTGGTGATCTCGGCCGTCAGAAGCCGCGATGACGCGCGCCGGCCCCGACGGCGCATGCTTTCGGTAAAGGAGAGCGGTGAGCCGAGCAGTCGCTGCACGCGCCGGGCCGCGACGAACGTTCCTTGGCCCCGCCGCCGGTACAGGAGGCCTTCACTGAGCAGCAACCCCACCGCCTGTCGGGCCGTCATGCGGCTGACGGAGAACTGCTTGCACAGTTCGGCATCCGACGGAAGGCGATCGCCCGGTGAGGCCGCCGCGACGAGGGTTCGAAGGTACTGAGCGATCTGCGCGTAGCGTGTCTCGTTCTCGGCCGCCATCCCGCCTCACACCTTGACCCCGCGTTTGGACGTGCCTAGGATGCCGGTTGTCTAGACATTTGTCACGCGCGCTGAGCGCGTATCGCTGAGGGGGGCAGCCATCCGTCGGTCTCGGACGCGGGCAGGGGGGTCTGGCACGGCCGCGCGCAGGTGGCTGGCCGAGGCACAGCGCCTCCTGCAGCGGATCGAGGCCACGCAGATGGAGGCGATCGGCACAGCGGCCGGCTTGAGTGCCGACGCGATCGCCGCGGGAGGGCTGGTTCACCTTTTCGGAACGGGCCATTCCAGGATTCCGCTCGAGGAGATGTTCCCTCGCTATGGGTCGTTCCCGGGGTTCCATCCGATCGCCGAGCTATCGATGACCTTTCACACCGAGGTCGTTGGTGCGAACGGACAGAGGCAGGCGATGTTCATCGAGCGCGTGGAGGGCTTGGCGGAGGAAATCCTGGCGAACTTCCAGTTCGGACCCTCGGACGTGATGATGGTGTTCAGCGCCGGAGGTCTTTCGAGCGTTCCCGTGGAGATCGCAATGGGTGCGCGCGCCCGTGGGTTGCCGACGATCGCGGTCACATCTGTCGCACAGTCAATGGCGGGGGCTCCGTCCCATAGTTCCGGTACGAGGATGCTCGATCACGCCGATGTGGTGATCGACATCTGCACTCCCGTGGGTGACGCGCTCGTCGGCCTTGAGGGCGTCGATACGCCGGTGGGTCCCGGGTCGACTGTCGCTTATGCCGCGGTGGTAAACGAGATCAAGGTCCAGACGGCCGAGAAGCTCATCGAACGAGGGGCCTTGCCGGCCGTGATCAGCAGCCCTTCGATCGTGGGCCGGGAGCGCGCCGCGGCGCTTTTCGAGGCCGCGTATAAAGACCATGCAACGAGGTATGCGCGTGCGTTGGCGGGTTCGTCGGGGACGGGGGCCGGGGCGCCCGGAAGTTCGAAGTCGGAGAGCAGGCTGGAGCGAGGAGGAGGAAAGGGGTAGCGCATGCGAGTACGCAGATCCGCCCGCTGGATCGCAGCGTTCGCCGTCGTCGGGTTAATCGCCGCGGCGTGTGGCGACGATGACGATGATGGTGGTGATGCTGGGGACCAAGGGGGCGGAGACGAGCAGTATGTAATCGGCGTGAGCAACACTCTAGTCGGCAATCGATGGCGTGATGATCTTCTCCAACGATGAGTGGCCGTCCGGACACAACCTTGCCTATTCGCCCTCGATGTGGCGGACGATGCTGGACGAGTTCGGTGACACCCTGGGGCTGAATTTCGACCCCTCCCATCTCGTGTGGCAGATGATCGACATACAAGCCGCCATCGAGGAGTTCGGCGAGCGCTTCTACCACGTTCATGCCAAGGACTTGGAGATCGACCGCCGTGGACTCTACGAGCACGGCATCCTGTCCCTCGGAATGGGCTGGCAGGTCCCCCGTCTTCCGGGGCTGGGAGAAGTGGATTGGGGCCGGTTCTTCGGTGCCCTCTACCGCGTCGGATACGACTACGTGATCTCAATCGAGCACGAGGACCGCGCGTTCGAGGCAACCGATGAGCTGATCGAACGGGGATTCCTGTTGTCCCGCGATGTCCTTGCTCCGCATGTGAAGTGACCGCACCCCCTTCCTACGGGAGTTTCGACGTCGTTGTCGTCGGATCCGGGTCGGCGGGGTCCGTTGCCGCCATCGCAGCGGCCCGCTGCGGCGCAGATACCTTGCTGCTCGAGAAGCTGCCCTTCCTCGGCGGAAACTCGACCGCCGTTCTCGATACCTTCTACGGTTTCTTCACTCCCGGAGCGCGGCCCCGCAAGATCGTCGGCGGCGTGGGTGATGAGGTGGTCGACGAACTCCGGAGGCTCGGGAGGGTGGTTGAACGACCGAACACATACGGCGCCGGAACGGGGATCACATACTCGGCCGAGCAACTCAAGGTCGCATGGGAGCATCTGGTGCGAAGCTCCGGTGCCCGCGTCCTGCTGCACGCCTTTCTCCAGGACGCGTCGGCTCACGACGGACGCGTCTCCCGGTTGACCGTGGCAACAAAGGCCGGGATCCAAACCGTGGCTGCGCGCATCGTCGTGGACGCGTCGGGAGATGCGGATGTGTGTCACCACGCAGGACTTGGGTACGAGTTGGCCGGTGCTATCGAACCGGCTCAGACCCTTACGACGACGTTCCGGATGGTCAACGTCGATCACGCGCGCCGCGCATCGATCACCAAGGTTGAGTTGCACAACCTGATGGATGAAGCAGCGGAGTCCGGCGAGTACGACCTCCCGAGACGCGAGGGAAGCGATCACATAACGCCGGTGGAGGGTATGACAGCAACGATCATGACTCGCATCGAGCACGTTCGTCGAGAGGGTGACACGGTCGTCAACGCGACGGATCCGGATGTTCTTACGGCTGCCGAGATGGAAGGCCGTCGTCAGGCCCTCGAGTACGCCAGATTCCTAGTCGAGCGCGTCCCGGGCTACGAGAACGCATCACTGGTGGCGCTCGGCACTCAGATCGGTTTGAGGGAGACCCGTCGCGTTTACGGGGACTACAGACTTTCACGCGCCGATGTGCTCGGGGCGCGGCAGTTCGACGATCAGATCGGGCTGTGCGGAGCCCCCATCGAGGATCACCGGCCGGGGATCGGCACGCGCTGGGAGTACCTTCCCGAGGGGTCGGCGGTGGGGATTCCGTACCGGTCGCTCGTGGCGCGGGATGCACAGAACGTCCTCGTTGCCGGGCGCTGTTTCTCGGCGACCCACGATGCCCACGCGTCGGTTAGATCGATGGCTCAGTGCATGGCCATGGGGCAGGCCGCCGGAACCGCGGCGGCGCTGGCGCTGGGCCGTGGAGATGATGTTCGAGCGCTTGAGCCCGGTAGGCTGCTGGCCAGATTGAGGGCCGATGGGGCCGTGCTGGCAGTCGAGGCGCAGGTTTGATCGTTCGCACGATTCTCGGCGACATCGATCCCGGAACTCTGGGGATCACATACGCGCACGAGCACCTCATCATCGACTCGCCCCTCGTGGCCGACCGCTGGCCGCATATCTACTTGAACGATGTCCAGGCGGCCGTGGAGGAGGTAGCGGAGTGCGTTTCGGCGGGGGTCGGCGCGATGGTGGACGCCCTGCCCTGTGCGGCGGGTCGCGACGTTGCCAAGCTCGCCGAGATCAGCACCGCAACGGGCCTTCACGTGATCGCGGCGACGGGACTCCACACGGCGCGCTATTACCCCGGGCGGAGTTGGACGCGCGCGGAATCGGCCGACGTGCTGGCAGAACTCTTTCAAGCGGAGATCGAGCATGGCATCGACGGCTACGACTACTCGGCGCCGGTGGTGAGGCGCACCCGCTACCGTGCCGGCATCATCAAGGTGGCGACGCTGGAAGATCATCCAGACGACGCCGAACGAACGCTGTTCGAGGCCGCCGCGGAAACTCACCGGTCGACCGGCGCGCCGATTCTGACGCATTGTGAACAGGGGAGAGGTGCGCTCGGGCAGGTCGAGATGCTCGTCGCCCTCGGCGTGTCACCCGATCGCATCGTTCTCTCACACACCGACAAGCAGCCGGATCTGGGGTACCACCGGGAGCTGTTGTCGTCGGGAGTGAATCTCGAGTACGACCAGGCGTTGCGCCGCCCGCCCGAGGAGCCCGGAGGAACAGCGTGGCTGCTGGCTCAGATGCTCGCGGAGGGGTTCGCAGATCGCCTGATGCTCGGGACCGACGGGGCTCGGCGCTCTTTGTGGAGCGCCCTGGGGGGCAAGCCGGGCCTCGCGTGGCTCGCCACAGGTTTCGTCCGAGTAATGGAAGCCGCGGGTATCGACGGCGATGTTCGCCGGCGCCTCTTCATAGACAACCCCGCGCGCGTGCTCGCTTTCAGCCCAAATGTTAAATAGCCCCTACCTGTCGGTGTTCAGTTAACATCTCGGATTCTTCTGATCAGTCCCCGGCCACCTGGGTCACGATCTCCGATGGCCCCGAGCGGTTGTCCGACCAGTCTTTGGCCACCACGAAGTACCAGTACTTCGTGCGTTTGGCGACGGACTCGTCGTAGTAGACGTCGCTGGCGGTTGCACCGATGCGAACGAACTTCTCGCCGTCCTTGCTGCGCCAGAGGTCGTACTCGAAGATTCCCGCGTCGTCGGTTGAGACCGTCCACGCGATCCTTATTCGATCGCCGTTGTTGATGCTCCCGGCCCTCACGTCGCCCGGGATGGAGGGCACCGATTCATCAGGCCCCACCATCGCCCAGCGGAAACGATGGTCCGAGTATGAGAGCTTGCTGCCGTCGATTCCTGATCCGAGAACTCCACCCTTTGCGAAGATGTAATCGACGCCCTTTTCTCTAGAAACCTGATAGATGGTGTCGTTGTAGTTGCGCCCTCCCCCCGTCAGCCAGACCCACCACTTCTCGGTTTTTATCTGGCCGAAGGTGCCGCCGCTGAGCACGCCAACGCGATTGAAGTCACCGCCGATGACGTGGAAACGCCTCGCGGAACCGGCACCGTACTTGTTAGTTAATCCCAGCGCGACCTTCTTCACGCTCTGTATGTAGGGGCCGCCTCCGGGAATGTGGACGCTGGCGAGAGCGAGCTCGAGCCCTCCCGCGCGCTGACGCACGAAGGCCCGGGCATTCTTCTTGTACTCGGTCTTGCCGGACGGCGGGTCGAAAGTCGTAACGATGTAACCGCTCTTGCCGGCTTTCTCCATGGTCTTTGTGTTGATCACGATGGCCGTGTCGGCTTTGTAAACGCGCGTCTTTGTCTGACGCCAGGCGCGTTTACCCGCGTCCTGGATAACCCGGAATGGTTGCCCGGTTTTGTTCGTCAGCACGCGCGCAACTCGATGTGCGCTCTTGCTATTGACCTCTTGCAGGAGCAGCACATCGGGATCCTGCTTCAACACCTTGAGAAGCCGCGCGATGAAGACGTTCACCTCCGACATGTCACGGAGGTCGTTGCCGTCGTTGAACCCCTCCTGGAGATTGATGGTCACGACGGCGACGGGAGTGGAGGCAGCAGACGCGCGAGCTGCGCCGAAGCTTGCCTCGGTAATTCCACCGGAGGCGGGGAGGACGGCCGCGGCCAAAAGCAGAAGGCCGGCAACGCGGGTAATCGCGCGCGCACCGGATCGAGCGGGAGTGACCCGCGCAGACTTCATCTACCAATCCTCGGGGGGCCGGTGCCCGTTCTGAATAGCGAATCGGGGCTATTTATCCATCAACCAACCGTTGCTCGGCGTTTCCGGCGTTGTCCCAGCCGCTCAGAATGGGAGTGTGCTTAAGGGATGGGCTGCCAGTCCGCGTCGACTTCGAACTTGTTCGGCGTGTTCGTCAGCCGCCGCAGCCGGTTTCCATTGGTCCGCATCTTGTACAGATCGCTC
>Ga0299913_10005506_pt1 | contig 10829 bp, 8 predicted proteins | sample RVTome_9_FD_201360 | JGI IMG/M metagenome (GOLD analysis project Ga0299913, IMG submission 201360) | Soil microbial communities from uranium-contaminated site in the Upper Colorado River Basin, Wyoming, United States - RVT155D38 (version 2) ... | reverse complement strand
AGCGAGAGCGCGTAGTCGTGGGCGGGATCGCTGAACCAGCCCGCCATCCGCAGGCCCGCCTCGGCGAAGATCCCCTCCAGCCGGTGGCGGGTGAACTTGGAGGAGATCTCCGTGCGCATCTCCTCGGCGGCGGCGAAGCCGACCTCCATCCCCAGCGACGGAAACCGAACCGTCTGCTCAGCCAGTGAGCGCAAGCGGATGTCCATCCGCGACTGGCGGTCGTCGTAGCGGGCGACGTGCTCGAAGCGGTCGAGGTCGAAGTCGGCGTCCAGCTCGCGGTTCAGCACCCGCAGGACGTTCTTGTTGAACTCGGCGGTGACCCCCCGCGAATCGTCATAGGCGGCCTCGAGGCGGCGACGCTCCTTGATCAGGTCGGTGCCGAGCAGCAGCCGGTCGGCCGGGCCGAGGGTTGCGGCAATCCGGGCCAGGAACTCCTGGCGCGCGTCGGCGTAGAGGTTGCCGATCGTGCCGCCGAGGAAGGCGATCATCCGCGGGGACCCGCCGCGCGGGGCCAGCTCGAGGTCCTTCTCGAAGTCGCCGACGAGGCCGCGTACCTCGAGGCCGGGATACTCGTCGACCAGCAGAGCCGCGGTCTCGCGGGTGATCTGCTCGGAGATGTCGACCGGCGCGTAGGTCTTCAGGGAGCCGGCATCGCGCATCGCGTCGAGCAGGTGGCGGGTCTTGCTGGCCGATCCCGAGCCCAGCTCGACGAGCGTCGCCGGGTTTCCGGCGACTGCGATCAGCTCGGCGGAGCGAGTGGCGAGGATCGACCGCTCGGTGCGCGTCGGGTAGTACTCGGGCAGCTCGGTGATCCGCTCGAAGAGCCGCGATCCGCGCTCGTCATAGAAGTACTTGGGCGGCAGCTCCTTCGGCTCCATCCTCAGGCCGATCTCCACGTCGCGGGCCATCGCGCCGACCCGGTCCTCGCGCGGGCGCACCTCGATAGCAACCCGCGCCGCCGCGGTCCGGGTCTCCATCAGGCGTCCCTCGCGCAGCGGATCCCGGCGAAGAGCTGGCGCCGCTCGGGCAGGTCCCAGTTGCGGAAGCTGGGCCGGATCACGTCGCGCCTGGTCGCCCAGGCGCCGCCCCGCAGCACCTTGTAGGTATCGCCGAAGAAGACCTCCGAGTACTCCGGATACGGGAACGCCGCGAAGCCGGGGTAGGCGAGGAAGTCGGAGGCGGTCCACTCCCAGACGTCGCCGAGCATCTGCACGGCCCCGCAGCCGGCGGGGGCATCGGCATAGGCACCCGCCGGGGCGGTGCCGAAGCCGAGCTGGTCGAGGTTGGCGCGCGCGGTCGAGGCGCCCGCGCAGGCGGCCTCCCACTCCTGCTCGCTGGGCAGCCGCTTGCCCGCCCAGCGGGCGAAGGCGGCTGCCCCGTGCCAGGAGACGTGGACGACCGGATGCGCGGGATCGAGCGGCACTCTCTCTGCCATCGCCGTGCGGAGCCAGCCTCCGCCCCCGTCGCGCTCCCAGTAGAGCGGCGGCTCGGCGCCGGTCTCCTCGACGAAGGCCAGGTAGTCGCGGTTGGCGACCGGGGTGCGGTCGATCCAGAAGGCATCGAGCTCGACCTCCTGCGCGGGGCGCTCGTTGTCGTAGGCGAAGCCCGCGGCGGGAGCGCCGACCTCGTAGGAGCCCGCCTCGACGAGGACCATCTCGGGCCCCTCGCCGGTCGCCTCCCGAGCATGGCGTGGGTCGGTTCGGAGCGGCTCGTAGCTCTCGACCATCTGGAGCAGCTGCAGCATCGTCTCGGTGTGCTGGTGCTCGTGCGCGAGCAGCAGCTCGTAGACGAAGCCGTCACGCAGGAGCGGGTCCTCGGTGTCGTCGAGCTCGACCTCATCGAGGACCTCGAGGCTGCGCTCGCGCACCGCCTCCAGGTACGGCTGGACCTCGCCGGAGCGGAGGATCGGCAGCTCCCCGCGGGTGCGGCGGGGGTTCTCGATCGCGTCGTAGTAGCGGCCGAGGTCGCCGCGCAGCGGCTCGCGCCCGCCGATCGTCCGCACCAGCCAGAGCTCCTCGAAGTTGGCGATGTGGCCGAGATCCCAGACCAGAGGGCTGAGGATCGGCGAGTAGACGCGGTTGAGCTGCTCGTCGCTGAGCGGCTCGATCAGCTCGAGGGTGCGCCGCCGCGCCTCCGCGAGGCGCTCGGCGATCGCTTCCTTCGGGCTTGCCGTCACCTCCGGCGCGATGAAGGCACTCTAGTCGGCGGCGTCCGCCGCCGACAGCAGCAGGTCAGGCGGCGCAGCCGCCGCATCGATCCCTATACACACGGCGCATCCGGCTTGTCATTAAGCTGCGCCGCCGATGCGGATGCAAGGCACGGGCGCGCTGGTCGCCGGCGGGGCATCCGGCCTCGGCGAGGCGACCGCGCGGGCGCTCGCCGAGCGCGGCGCGCGGGTCGTGATCGCCGACCTCAACGCCGAGAAGGGTGAGGCGCTGGCGGCGGAGATCGGCGCCAGGTTCGTGTCCGCCGACGTAACCGACGAGGCAGCCGTGGCTGGGGCGGTGGAGGCGGCTGCTGCCGGGGGCGGGCTGCGGATCTCGGTCTGCTGCGCCGGGATCGGCTGGGCCCAGCGGGTGACCGGAAAGCAGGGGCCGCACGACCTCGAGATCTTCTCGAACGTGGTCAAGGTCAACCTGATCGGCACCTTCAACGTGCTGCGCCTCGCGGCGAGCGCGATGAACGGGAACGAGCCCGACGAGGGCGGCGAGCGCGGGGTCTGCGTCAACACCGCCTCGATCGCCGCCTTCGACGGACAGATCGGCCAGGTCGCCTACGCGGCCTCGAAGGGCGGCATCGTCGGGCTCACCCTGCCGGCCGCCCGCGACCTCGCCTCGCGCGGGATCCGCGTCGTCACGATCGCCCCGGGCCTCTTCGACACGCCGCTGCTGGCGGCCCTGCCCGAGGAGGCGCGCGAGGCGCTCGGCGCGACGATGCCGTTTCCCTCCCGCCTCGGGTTGCCAGCCGAGTACGCGCAGCTGGCGCTTCAGATCGTCGAGAACCCGATGCTGAACGGGGAGACGATCCGGCTCGACGGCGCCCTGCGGATGGCGCCGAAGTAGGGGCCTAGGAGGTCCCCTCCGCCTCGGGGTCGCGCCAGACCACCTTCGTCCACGGCGCGGTGACAGCGAAGCTGAAGCGCCCGGCATCGCCGGCCGCGATCGGCTCCAGCGGGATCAGGCGGATCCGGTCGCCGGGGGTGATCCGCCCCACCTTCTGGGCCTCGCCGCGGACGTTGCCGGCGTGGCTGCCGCCGGAGACGAAGAGCCACCTGCTGGCCTCGCACCAGCCACCGGCCGGACGGGCGCCGACCGCCTCGGCGGCATCGCCCAGCACCGCGATGCCGGCGTCCGAGCCCCAGTTCGCCGCCCCCTGCTGGCAGTTGTAGCCGCGGTGGGAGGAGGCGCGCTGGGCGACGCTGCCGTCCGGGCCGATGCGGAACTGCGTGCCCTCCCAGTCGTCGCGGTGATAGCCCCGCCGGCCGGCGACCGGGATCCCGCGCAGGGTGGCGCTGTCCGCGTAGTAGGTCCAGTACTGGAGGTAGAGGTTGCCGCGGCGGGCATCCGAGCAATCGCCGCCGAGCCGGGTGGTCCGCGCCACGGCCGGCTCACGGCAATCGACGACGTGGACGAAGGCGACGACCGGCTCGCCGCGGCTGGAGCGGGCGACGACCCCCTCGCCGGGCCCGTCCCCGCAGGCGGATGAGCGGCAGCGGCGGAAGTCGACCGGCAGCGCGTGCATCCCGTGCTCGTAGGCGAGGCCGGGTGCATGCCGGCGTACAAGCTCCGCCAGCTCCTCGCCGTAGGCCGCGACCAGCTGTGGCGCCTCCCGGCAGGCGTCGCTGAGCGAGACCGCACAGACGATCCGCGCCGCCAGCGACCGCGCCAGCGAGGCGACCGGCAGGCGCAGCCCCGCGGCGACCAGTGCCGCGAACAGGAGCGCGAGCAGGGACAGGAGGGCGATCCACTCGACCGTCCCCTGGCCGATCTCACCGGTCCGACCCCGCTCGCGCCGCTGCATGGCGCGACGCTAGGGACGCCGGGCGCACGGGTGGCATGGCGGTGTGCCGAGGGCGGCGCAGAGCGCGCGCGCAGCCGTGCCGCCCTCGGGGGCCGCTGTTATCGTCGGCCCGTGGTCGACCCGACCCAGCCGCAGGGCGTTCAGGTGCGCCGCGAGGGCACCAACTGGCGGCTCTGGGCGATCGGCATCGTCGTAGCGCTGCTGGCGATCGTCGCCCTCCAGAACTCGCAGGAGGTCGAGCTCGAGATCCTCTTCGTGGAGACCACGGCTCCGCTGATCGCGATCCTGCTGATCGCCGCCGCGCTCGGGGCGGCGATCGGCTACCTCGCGCCGGTGCTGCGCCGTCACCGCCGCGCGGAGCGCCGCCGCGACGAGAACGAGTAGCTAGAGCTCCTTCACCTCGGAGGCGATCTCGGCCGCCGCCGCCTTGGCGTCGGCGAACAGCATCGAGGTGTTCGGCTCATAGAAGAGGTCGTTGTCGATGCCGGCAAAGCCCGGGCTGAGCGAGCGTTTGATGACGATCACCTCCCGGGCCTCGTCGACCTCGATGATCGGCATCCCGGCGATCGGGCTATCGGGGTCGTTCTTCGCCGCCGGGTTGGTGACGTCGTTGGCGCCGACGACGACGGCGACGTCGGTGCGCGGCAGCTCGCCGTTGATCTCGTCCATCTCCCTGAGCTGCTCGTAGGGCACGTCGGCCTCGGCGAGGAGGACGTTCATGTGGCCCGGCATCCGCCCGGCGACCGGATGGATCGCGTAGTTGACGGTGACGCCCCGCTTATCGAGCTCGTCGGCAAGCTCCTTGATCGCGTGCTGGGCCTGCGCGACCGCAAGGCCGTAGCCGGGCACGATCACGACCGAGTCGGCGTAGGCGAGCTTGATCGCGGCGTCCTGGGGGCCGATCGAGGTATGCGGGCGCTCCTCGCCGGTGCCGGCGCCGGCGGTCGGGGCGCCCCCGAAGCCTGCGAAGAGGATGTTGGCGACCGAGCGGTTCATCGCCGTCGCCATCTCGAGGGTGAGGATCGTTCCCGAGGAGCCGACGAGGGTCCCGGCGACGATCAGCGCCACATTGTCGAGCGCGAATCCCGCGGCGGCGGCGGCGAGGCCGGTGAAGGCGTTCAGCAGCGAGATCACCACCGGCATGTCGGCGCCCCCGATCGGCAGCACGACGAGGTTGCCGAGCGCCGCGGCGGCGACCAGGACGAGGATGAAAAGCCCCTCGGAGGGGTCGTCGTTGTTGGCGGCGAGGAGGACGCAGGCGACGACGATCCCGATCAGCAGCAGGGCGTTGACGACCTGCTGGCCCGGCAGGGCCAATGGCCTGGTCGGGATCAGGTCCTGGAGCTTGGCGAAGGCGATGTTCGAGCCCCAGAAGGAGACCGAGCCGACCACCGCCGAGAAGAGGACCGGGATCATCTCGTCAAGCGGGATCTCCTCGCCGAGCGAGATCCCGTGGCGGATCTCCGACCAGGCGATCAGCGCCACGGCGCCGCCGCCGACGCCGTTGTAGAGGGCGACCATCTGCGGCATCTGCGTCATCTGCACCCGGATCGACGCGACCACCCCGACCGCGGTCCCGACCACGATCCCGCCGACGATCAGCCCCCAGTTGCCGATCCCGTCGAGCAGCAGGGTGGTGGCGACGGCGATCGCCATGCCCGCCGCCGCGGTCAGGTTCCCCTGCTTGGCGGTGGTCGGGTGGGTGCCGCGACGCACGCCGAAGATGAACATCGAGAAGGAGACGATGTAGAGGGCGATGGCGAGGTCGCCGCCAGGCTCAAGCACCGCGAGGGGAAGCACGGCTTACCTCATCCCTCCCGCGTCCCGGCCGAACCGGAGGCGTCAGCCGAGGATTCGGACGGCTTCGCCGTCTCAGCCGGCTTTGGTTTCCGGGCGAACATGCCGAGCATCCGGTCGGTGACCATGAAGCCGCCGACGATGTTGATCGTCCCGAAGGCGATCGCGATCACTCCGATCACCTTCTCGAGGGAGTCGTCGGCGAAGCCGACGACGATCAGCCCGCCGAGCATGACGATGCCGTGGATCGCGTTGGTCTGCGACATCAGCGGCGTGTGCAGCGTCGTCGGCACCTTCGAGATCACCTCGAAGCCGACGAACGCGGCGAGGACGAAGATCGTGATCTCGGTGATCAGGTCCATCAGCCCTGCCCATCTTCCGGCTTCGGCGCCCCGGCCGTACGCTCTCCGCGCAGCTTGCCGTCGTGCGCTATGCAGGCGGCGTCGAGGATGTCGTCGTCGAAGTCGACCTTGAGCTCGCCTTCGTCACTGACGAGCAGGCCGAGCAGATTCTCGAGGTTCTTCGCGTAGAGCTGCGAGGCGTCGGCGGCCATCTCGCTGACCAGGTTGCTGGGCCCGATCACCTTGACCCCGTTCTCGACCACGGTCTCGCCCGGCTTCGAGGGCTCCGCGTTGCCTCCCGAATCGGCGGCCAGGTCGACCACCACCGATCCGGTCTTCATCCCCTTCACCGCCTCCGAGGTGATCAAGAGCGGGGCCGGGCGTCCCGGAATCTGGGCGGTGGTGATGATCACGTCCTGCTTCGCCGCGGCCTCGGCGAGCGCCTCCCGCACCTTCTCGTCCTCCTCGTCGGTGAGCGGCCGCGCGTAGCCGCCCTCGCCCTCGGCGTCGGGGATGAAGTCGAGCTCGAGCGGGCGGCCGCCGAGCGAGGCGATCTGCTCCCAGGCGGCGCGGCGGATGTCGAAGCCGGTGACGATCGCGCCGAGCCGCTTCGCGGTCGCGATCGCCTGCAGGCCGGCGACGCCGGCGCCGAGCACCATGACCTTGGCCGGGGCGAGGGTCCCGGCTGCGGTGGTCATCATCGGGAAGAGCTGTCCGGCCTCGCGGGCGGCGAGCAGCGTCGCCGCGTAGCCGGCCAGGTTCGCCTGCGAGGAGAGCGCGTCCATCGCCTGGGCGCGGGTCGTGCGCGGGATCGCCTCCATCGCGAAGGCGGTCGCCCCTGCCTCGGCAAGCGCCCTGTTGGTCTCGGCGGAGGTCAGAGGTGCGAGGTGGGAGATCAGCACCTGGCCCGAGCGCAGCCGCCCGATCTCCTCGGCCGAGGGGACGGCGACGTGGAGCAGTACCTCGGCATCCCACGGGTCACCGATCTGCGCCCCCGCCTCGGAGTACTGCTGGTCGGGGTGGCCCGCGCCCTCCCCCGCCCCCGCCTCGACGACCACCTCAACCTTCTCGTCCTTGACCAGCGAGCCGACGACGTCGGGAACGAGCGCGACGCGGCGCTCGCCCTCGGCAGTCTCTTTGGGCACGCCGATCTTCATCCGGGCTGCGGCAGCCTACGAGATCGGTCTAGGCAGGCGCGCCGACGCCGGCGATCGCCGCCAGGCGCTCGATCGTGTGCCGGCGCTGGTCGGGATCGAGATGGACCGGGCTGACAATCAGCCGATCCACGCCCGCGCTCTTGAATCGCTCGAGGCGCTCCGCCACCTCCGATTCGGAGCCGATCAGCGAGGTGGCGTCGGCGACCTCGTCGGTGATCGCGTTGTAGGCGGCTTCCTTGTCGCCGTCCTGGTAGAGGCGCTGCACCTTGTCGGCGATCTCGCCGAAGCCGAAGCGGTGCGCGAGGTCGACGTAGAAGTTGGTCTTGCGGGAGCCCATGCCGCCGAAGTAGAGGAGCAGGCCGGCCTTGACGACGCCGCGGGCGGCCTCGACGTCGCCGTCGATCGCCACCTGAAGCGTGGGCGATACCTCGAGAGCGGAGCGGTCGCGATCGCCCTTGGCGAGGCCGGCCTCGATGTGCTCGCCCCAGGTCTCCTCGAAGGCCTCGACGCTGAAGAAGATCGGGATCCAGCCGTCGGCGATCTCCGCCGCCAGCTCCACCGACTTGCGCCCGATCGCGCCCAGGAAGACCGGTATCGAGTTGCGCTCAGGGTGGAAATTGAGCTTCAGCGCCTTGCCCTCGCCGCCCTCGAGCGGCAGCGTGTAGTGCTCGCCATGGTGCTCGAGGGGGCCCTCGCGGGCGATGATCTTGCGCACCACCTCGACGTACTCGCGGGTGCGTCCCCAGGGCTTCGCGTAGGGGACCCCGTACCAGCCTTCGGAGACCTGCGGGCCGGACGGCCCGAACCCGAAGATGAAGCGCCCCCCGGAGAGCTTGTCGATCGTCGCGCCGGCCATCGCCGCAGCGGCGGGTGGGCGTGCCGGCACTTGCATGATCGCGGCGCCGAGCCTGATCGTCTCGGTCTGGGCCGCCAGCCAGGCGAGCACGCTGACCACGTCGGAGCCGTAGGACTCCGCCACCCAGACCGACTCGAAGCCGGCGCCCTCGGCGGCCTGCACTGCCTCGATCGCCTCCGGCCCCGCCGGGCCGATCCCCCAGTAGCCGAGGTTGAGTCCGAGCTTCAGCTCGCTCACGCCGCGAACCCTATTGGAACCGCAGACTGCTGTATCTATGAGCAGGTGACCGACGCGGTCAGCGAGCGAGGGCTCTCCAGCGCCGAGGCGGCCGCCCGGCTGGAGCGGCTCGGGCCGCCCCCGGAGACCTCGTCGCGCTCGACGGCGAGCATCGTGGCCGGCAACGTCTTCACGCTCTTCAACGCGATCATCGGCGTCTTCTTCATCCTCATCCTCTCGCTGGGGCTGTTCGCCGACGCCGTCTTCGGGTTCATCGCCGCCCTCAACTCCTACATCGGGATCCGCCAGGAGCTGAAGGCGAAGGAGACCCTCGATCAGCTCGCGGTGCTGGTCGCCCCCCGCGCCAAGGTGATCCGCGACGGCGCCGTGGTCGAGCTGCTCGCCGATGAGGTCGTGCCCGGCGACGTCGTCCGGGTCGAGCCCGGCGACCAGCTCGTCGCCGACGGCGAGGTGATCCGAAGCCGCGGGATGACGCTCGACGAGTCGGTCCTCACCGGCGAGTCCGACGGGGTCCGCAAGGGGCTCGGCGAACGGGCGCTCTCGGGGTCCTTCTGCATCGCCGGCTCGGGCTTCTACGAGGTCGACGCAGTGCGCGATCAAAGCTACGCGGGCCGGATCGCCGGCGAGGCGAAGGCGTTCCGCCACCCCGACTCGCCGCTCCAGGGGGAGGTCAACCGGGTGATCGTCGCCTGCACGTGGGCGATGCTGCCGCTCGCGGTCCTGCTGATCTTCGCGCTCAGCGCCCGTGACGAGCCGCTCACCGAGGCCGCCCAGACCGCCACCGCCGGCCTGATCACGCTGATCCCGGAGGGCCTGGTGCTGCTGATGAGCGTCACCTTCGCGGTCGCGGCGGTGCGCCTTGCCCGCAGGGACACCCTGGTGCAGCAAATCAGCGCCACCGAGTCGCTGGCCGCGGTCGACACGATCTGCGTCGACAAGACCGGCACCCTCACCGATGGCGAGCTCGAGCTGCGCTCGGTCGAGAGCGCCGACCCCGAGGACCCGCGGGCGGCGCACCGCGCGCTTGCCCGGTTCGCGGCCAGCGCCGGCGACCGCAACCGCACCCTGGAGGCGATCGCCGAGCGCTTCCCGGCCCGCGCGGAGGAGGTCAGCGCCGAGGTTCCCTTCTCCTCGGAGTGGAAATGGAGCGGGCTCAGCCTCAACGGCGCCAGCTACGTGATGGGCGCGCCCGATGTGCTCGAGCACCAGGGCGCACTGGAGATGCCACCGACGCTGGCGCAAAAGCTGCGGGAGGAGACCGCGGCGGGGCGCCGCGTCGTCGCCTTCGGCGAGGCCCAGGGTCGGCTCCCGGACAATCCGGCGGCCGAGCCGCCGCCGCGGCTCGACCTGCGGGCGCTGGTCGTCCTCGAGGAGACCTTGCGCCCGGACGCGGAGGCGACGATCGAGTTCATGCGCGACCAGGAGGTCGACCTGAAGCTGATCTCCGGCGATGCGCGGGCGACCGTCACCGCCGTCGCCTACGGGGTCGGCGTCCCCCCCGAAGCGGGGGTGATCGAGGGCCCGCAGCTGCCCGACGACCGGGCGGCGCTGCGCCAGGCGGCCACCCAGAACACGATCTTCTGCCGGATCAAGCCGGATCAGAAGAAGGCCTTGGTCGGCGCCCTCTCCGACGCCGGTCGCTACACGGCGATGATCGGCGACGGGGTCAACGACGTGCCGGCGATGAAGAGCGCACGGATGGCGGTGGCGATGGGCTCGGGCAGCCAGGTCGCCAAGGGGGTCTCCGACGTCGTCCTCCTCAAGGACCAGTTCTCACGGCTGCCCGAGGCGGTCGCAGAGGGGCGGCGGATCGCCCGCAACATCCACCGCCTCGGCCGCCTCTACCTGACCAAGAGCGTCTATGCGGCGGCATTGATCCTGCTGGTCGCGGTCCCCGGCTTCGCGTTCCCCTTCCTGCCCCGCCACCTGACGCTGGCCGCGTTCCTGACGATCGGGATCCCGTCCTTCGTGCTCGCCCTCGCCCCCTCGGACGGGCCGCTCTACCGGGGGCGGCTGCTGCGCTCGCTGGCCGCATTCGCGGTCCCGGCGGGGCTGGCGATCGCGATCGGCTCGATCCTCTCCTTCTTCCTCGTCGACACCCTCGCCGGCGGCAGCCTCGAGGAGGGCCGCACGGCGGCGACCACCACGCTGATCGTGCTCGGCCTCAGCTTCGTGCTGCTGCTCGAGCGCGGGCCGGGCCGCGAGCACATCGCGATCCAGAGCTACATGCTGGCGCTGGTGGCCGGCCTCGGGGCGCTGTTCGCGCTGGGCCTGGCGGCGGCGCCGGTACGCGACTTCTTCGAGATGACCCTGCTCAGCGCCGGTCAGTGGTTCCTGGCGCTCGCCGCCGCCGCCGCCGGGCTGATCATCGCCAGCGTGATCTGGCGACTGCCCCAGATCCAGCGCCTCGAGGCGCCCGAC
>Ga0299913_10005505_pt1 | contig 10829 bp, 10 predicted proteins | sample RVTome_9_FD_201360 | JGI IMG/M metagenome (GOLD analysis project Ga0299913, IMG submission 201360) | Soil microbial communities from uranium-contaminated site in the Upper Colorado River Basin, Wyoming, United States - RVT155D38 (version 2) ... | reverse complement strand
AGCACGCGCGCGGCCGGAGCGCCCCCAGGGCTCTCGGCGGCGCGGAGAGCCGCGCACAACACCGGCAGTGCGGCGAGCCAGGACAGCACGTCGCGGCGGGCCGCGCCCATGCGGCTCGACTCCCCACGCGCCCAGCCGTCGAGGAGGAGTCGCGTCCACTTCTCGCCGTAGCGGTCGACGACGGCGGCGAAGGCCCGGGCGACCGGCGGGGAGATCGCCTCCAGGCAGAACGGCCTCAGGAGCCCTGCCGCGAGGTCCGGCGACTCCAGCCCGGCGGCGACCCGCAACACCGGCGAGAGCAGCCCCGCTGGCTCCGCGCGGGCGACGACCTCGCCCCAGAACGGCAGCACGGATGCTACGAGCTCGCGGGCTTCCTGCTGCTCGCCGGCTCGCAGCCGCTCGCGCAGGATCGCCAGCGCCCAGGCGGGCGAGGCCTCGGCACGTACCGCAAACGAACGCTCGCGCGGCCACAGGACGATCGCCGCCCGACGGTACCAGCGGTCCATGGTGTTGCCGTAATTGCCCATGTAGCCTTCGTACTCGACTTCATGAGGCGTGAGCGCCGTCGAAGGCGTGCTGGCGCAGACCTCGTCGCCGGCGACCGCGGTGAGGATCGGCAGGGCGACACCGCCCCGCGGCTCGATCCAGCGCTCCAGAGTCACGGTCGAGTCGATGAGCTCGCCGACGAGATAGGCCTCCGGATCGTCCGCCGGGGGCTCGTCGTCGGGCAACCACTCGTCGTCGTCCTCGTCGCGTCGCCAGCGCCGGCGCTGGCGCCACGGCGGCTCCCACGGCGCTTCGCACTCATGCGTCTCGTGCACCGTAGCGAGCGCCAAGACGACGTCGCAGTCGGCGAGCTCCGCCGCCGCCAGTAGCGCGTGCGCCCGAGCCGCGTCGCACCCCTTGAGCCGCCCCCAGCCGAGGCCGCGCTGGGTGTACTGGTGGTCGAGCAGGTAGACGAGCCGGCTCGGTGGCTCGCATGGCGGCGCGTTCTCGCGGGCGTACGGCGATCGTGGCGGCGGTGTGGTGAAGTGCTCGCGGAGCCTGGCGGCCAGGTTGCGGACGCCACCTGGCGCGGGCGTCGCGGCGGCGGTTGTCTCGCCTTCGAGCATCAGCTCGTAAGTCAACACGATGCGGTACCCGGTCCGCACCGGGCGGACCTCGTGGCGGCAGTCGGCATAAAAGGCGATGAACGAGAGCGGCTGCTTGGTGGCCCGATAGGCCACCCGCTCACCCTGGTGCTCGACGACGATGGCACCGCCGCTGAAGGTCGAGGGCAGGGTGACGACCAGCGTGCCGACCATGGCGTCGCTCTTCTCCGAGTCCTGGTGCGGCTTGAAGAACTGACCGGGCCCGTAGACGAGGAGGCCATGGAGCTGGGCGGTGAGGTGCTGCCCGGGCGCGAGACCGAGATCGGCTCCGAGCGTGGCGAGCATGGGCTCGAGTGTGCGATTCCAGCGGCCGCGGTCGATCTTGACCTGTCGCGCCGGGATCTCACCGGTGTCGCGCACCCGACGGTCCAGCAACGTCTGCTCGCGGCGGCCGTAGCAGGCGGGGCGCGCCTTGTGGAGGAGGATCTGCGCCTGTGCGCGCTGGATTGGGAAGTGGATCGGTCCCACGCCTGCGACGGTGAGAACGAGATCGTCGGCCGGGGCCGTCCGGCGGGAGGCAAACGACCCGGCTCGGATCTCTGCCAGCAGCTTGGCAATCTGCTCGCTCGCCGTCGACTTCACCGGGACATTCTCTCGTAGCGTCGAGTCCTGTGCGACCGACGATCAGACATCGCGCGCCTCGTCCGTCGAAGGCCGCCGGGAGAGCAGCCTCACCGCCATCCACTCCAGGATCCCCTGGTCGTGATCTGCGGCACCACCGACGCACCCGCTCGGTCGTCCAGCTCCAGTCGTGTCCTGTAGACTCCCACCATGGAAAACCGGCACGCACTACATACGCTGGTCGACGAGCTACCGGAACCGGAGCTGCCGGCGGCGAAGCGGTTCCTGGAGTACCTCCGGCAGGCGGCAGATCCCCTCCAGGTGGCCCTCGACTCCTCCCCCGTGGACGACGAGCCGCTGACGGAGGAAGATCTGGCGGCGATTCGGGAAGGTTTCGCGGATAGGGCGCACGGTGAAACCGTGTCCAACGAGGAAGTGAAGCGGCTTCTCCACGACGCGAAGTGAGTCGCCGGGTCGACTGGGCGAAACGAGCTCTCAAGGCACTTTCCCGCCTCGATCAACCGACCCAAAGAGAATCATCGCTGCGATCGACGAGCTCGCCGAGACGAACCGAGGCGACATCCGCCGCTTCGAGGGCCGCAAGGAACGGAGTTATCGGCTGCGAGTCGGCGGCTGGCGAGTGCTGTTCTCCCATCCGGACGACGGGACGCTCCTGATCCAGAGCATCCGGCCGCGAGGCGACGCATACAAGCGATAGGAGTCCGTTCCCGCGGTGTGCGGCCACCGTGGGTTCCTCTCCCAACGAGAGGCACGAGCTACGCCAGATCGAGCGCCTCGCGGACGGCCGGCGCGTCGCGGAAGTCGGGCACGATCCGCTCCGCGCCGGCGTCCCGCAGGCGCTCGGCCCGCGGGCCGGCTCCCACGCCGACGAAGCGCCACCCGAGCGCCCGGGCGATCTCGACGTCCCAGACGCCGTCGCCGACGAGGACCATGCGCTCGGCCGGCGGGCGGCCGGCGGAGGAGCGCGAGGCGGCGAGACGGAAGATCTCGACGCGGTCCGGCGTGTCGCTCGACGAGGCGGCCAGGAGCCGGGTGGGCAGCTCGGCGGCGCGGAGCTTCAGGAGGGCCGAGGCGCGCCAGCCCCCCGTCGCGACCGCGATCCGTCGACCGTCGGCCGCCAGCCCGTCGAGCATCGCCGCGGCGCCGGGGACCGCCCGGAAGCGCGCCGGCTCGCGGTCCCGGACGTCGCCGAGGAGCTCGAGGAACCGCCACTCGACCCCGCGCGCCTCGTCCGCCGAAGGCCGCCGGGAGAGCAGCCTCACCGCCATCCACTCCAGGATCCCCTGGTCCGTGATCTGCGGCGCCGCGGCCCAATCCAGCTGCCGAGCCCCGTCCCCCAGCCACTCCGCGCACGCCCGGACGTAGCACTCCGCGTCCACCGCGACCGTGTCGCAGAGCGTCCCGTCGAGATCGAAGACGACGAGCGGAGTGCGGTGTGCCGTCCGGGACAAGAGCGCTCAGCCGGTGGCCTGGAGGGCGGCGGCGATGGCGTTGATCGACAGGTAGAGGGCGCGCCGCAGGTCGTCGCGCCGCTCGCCATCGGCCTCCCGGCACCGGCGGAGGAGCTCGACCTGGACCAGGTTGAGCACGTCGGTGTAGGGGTTGCGCAGCGCGATCGAGCGGCGGATGACCGGCGTGCCCGCGAGGAGGCCGTCGCGGCCGGTGACGGCGGCGATCGCGGCGGCGGCGGCGGCGAAGTCGTCGGCGATCCTGCGGTGGAAGGAGCCCGGCGCTTCGGGGTCCTCGGCGAGGGCGGCGTAGCGGCGGGCGATCGGCAGCCGCGCCCGCGCCATCTCGCGCTCGGCGTTGTCGAGGACGGCGGCGAAGAACGGCCAGCGGCGGTACAGGGCGGTCAGCCGCTCGCCCTCGCCCGCCGCCAGCGCCGCGCCGAGCGCCCGGCCGGTGCCGTACCAGCCGGGCACCAGGTACCGCGTCTGGTTCCAGGCGAAGCTCCAGGGGATGGCGCGCAGGTCGTCGAAGTCGACCTCGGCGGCGCCCTGGCGCGACACCGGGCGCGAGGCGATCGGCAGGGTGCTGATCTCCTCGATCGGCGTCGCCCGGGTGTACCAGGGCCAGAAGCCGGGGTCGTCGATCAGCTCCCGGTAGGCGGTCATCGCCGTCTCGCCGAGGCGCTCCGTCAGCGCCAGGTCGGCGGCGGCGGGCCGGAAGGCGCCGTCGCCGTCCGCCGCGCCGCCGGCCGTGGTCATCACCGCGTGGACGATCTGCTCGAGGTGGCGGTGGGCGAGCGCCGGGACGGCGTAGCGGAAGGAGATCACCTCGCCCTGCTCGGTGAAGCGGATGCGGCCGGTGCGCGCCTCCGGCGGCAGGGCGACGATCGCCCGCCCGGCGCGCCCGCCGCCGCGCCCGACGGTGCCGCCCCGCCCGTGGAACAGCCGCAGCGCCACCCCCTGCTCCGCCGCCACCCGCCCGAGCGCCGCCTGCGCCTTGTGGAGCGCCCAGTTGGCGCGCCAGTAGCCGCCGTCCTTGTTGGAGTCGGAGTAGCCGATCATCACCTCCTGGCGGTCGCCGCGGGCGGCGAGGTGGCGGCGGTACAGCGGCGTCGCGAGGAGCGCGCCGAGCCGTTCGGCGGCGTTCTCCAGGTCGTCGATCGTCTCGAACAGCGGCACCACGTCGAGCCGGCTCTCCACGCGCTCCCCGGCAAGCCGCCACAGGCCCGCCTCGCGCGCCAGCAGCAGCACCTCGAGGAGGTCGCTCGGGCGGTGGGTCATCGACACGATCCAGGTCGGCATCGAGCCCGGCTCGGCACGCTCGGCGGCGAGCATCAGGGCCAGGGTGGCGAGGAGGTCGGCGGTGGCGGGCGAGGTCTCGACGCCGGGGAGCAGCAGCGGCCGCGGGCGGCCCAGCTCGTCGGCGAGGAGGGCGGCGCGGCTCTCCTCGTCGAGCGAGCCGTAGTCGGCGACCACGCCGGCGGCGGTGAGGAGCTCCCCGACCGCCCGCTCGTGGACCTCGCTGTGCTGGCGCACGTCGAGGGCGGCGAGGCGCAGCCCGAAGGCGGCGGCGCGGTCGCGCACGGCGGCGAGCCGACCGCTCTCGACGGCGGGCGCGAAGCCCGACTCGGCGAGGGCCGCGGCGAGGCGATCGAGGGCGTCGACCAGGGAGGCGGTGTCGAGAACGGCAGCGGCGAAAAGGGTGGCAGACTGGCGGGCACTCGGCCGTACGACGCCACCGCCGACGGCCGACCCCTCGACCATCCTCCCGTCGTCGATCTCTTTTCGTTCCTCCTCCAGCCGCCGCCGCAGGACCGCCACCGCCAGACGGAACGGCTCGTGCCGCCGCCGCGACCGCTCGTCCTCGCCGAGCCACCGCTCGGCCGCCGCGTCGACCTCGGCCCGGAAGCCCTCCGGCACCCGCACCCGCCGGTCCGAGATCGTCAGCTCCTCCTCCAGGCGGCGAGATCGGCGAGCAGGAGGTCGATCGCCGTCCGCCGGTGCGCCACGAGCGTGCGCCGCGTCACCTCCGGCGTCACCCGCGGGTTGCCGTCGCGGTCGCCACCGATCCACGAGCGGTAGCGGAGGAACGGCGGCACCGCGATCGAGCGGCCCCAGCGCGTCCGCGCCGCCCGCCGCACGTCGGCGGTGATCGCCGGCACGCTCCGCCAGATGCCGTGGCCGAGAAAGACCAGCCCCTGGGCCACCTCGTCGTCGACCGTCGGGCGGACGACCGGCACCGCGTCGGTGGCGAGGAGGACGGCGACCTCGGCGGCCAGCGTGTCGAGCGTGTCCGCCGTCTCCTCCGGCGTGGCGCCGGGCCGCTGCAGGTCTTCGAGCAGCTCGGCGACCCGCCGCTCCTGGCGCAGCACGCTCGGGCGCCGCGCCTCGGTGGGGTGGGCGGTCAGGGTCGGCTCGACCTCGAGGCCGGCGAGGAGGCGTGCGAAGCCGTCGGCGTCGAGACCGCGTTCCGCCAGCGCGTCGACGGCGGCGGCGATCGACTCCGGCCGGCGGCCGCCTCGCGAGCGCTCGCGGTTGATGCGCAGGATCTCCCGCGTCTCCGCCTGGTTGATGAGCTGGAAGAAGGTGCCGAAGGCGCGCAGCAGCCAGACCAGCGTGGCGTCGTCGAGCCCAGCGATCCGCCCCGCCGCCCGCTCGCGCGGCGCCTCGTCGTCCCCCTCGACGAGCGCCTGCTTGGCGAGCCCGCGCAGCTCCTCGACGAGCCCGAAGAGCTCGTCCCCCGCCTGCTCGCGGATCGCCTCGCCGAGCATGGCGCCCAGGAGGTTGACCTGCTCGGAGAGCGGCCGGGAGATCCCGTCCCCCTCGGCCGCCACGTCGATGCCCCTCCAGGTGCGCACGGAGGGAGGATAGCGTCCCGCCAGGGGCGGCAGCGCGTCGGTCCGCGCTCAGCGGCCGCCGGGCGCGTGCAGTAGCCGCCGCGTCTCAGCGACCGCGCGAGGCCTGGCTCGCCGCGGACGGTCGCTTGGCGGCTCGATCTCGGAGGCGCTCGAGGAACGGATCTTCGAGCTCCTGCGAGGCCAGCCACTCGAGCTCCTCTTCCAACGTCATGCCTTCGATCTGCGCCGAGATCCTGTCGCGATTCGCCCGCATCATGCCCACCGCATCGAACTTCTTCTCGGTCTCACTCATCCGGCAACACCTCCCGCGGCGCCCGAATCTCGAGCGTCGGATAGCCTCTCCTCAAGTTCACAGAGTTGTAACCGTGAATCCGGAACAGGTTGACGATGTGTTTGAAGTTCCAGCTCACCAACACGTCGACGCGGGCTACGGTGCCCATCGCGATGTGCTGAGCATCGGCTCGCATCTTGGCCGTGATCACACCTTCGCGAATGTAGGCTTCCGCCAGCTCCCTCGCCTCCGCGTCGAGCTGGAGCATCTCGATGTGTTCCTCGGGTACTGCGGCGAGATGCCTGCGCACCGCCTCCGGAGCCGCTGCGAGCTCCTGCACCGTGAGCGTCGACAGCACTGGGATGAAGTCTCCTCGGACGAAGCACTCCATCAGCCGGACTGAATGCGCCGAGAACTCATCGTCCTCGCACCCGCCCACGACCGACGCGTCCACGTAGATCCGAGGCTTCACACCCGCATGCTACACCTGCGCCCTGAACGAGCGCGCCGGAAACTGGCGGCGACCGACAAGAGCCAAGGAGTGCCCCGCGCGACGAGCTGACGCTGCCGCCCGTTTGAGAGAGCGGTCCGGCCAGCCCACGCCTTGTGTCGACTCTGGCATACTCGATCGGTGAACTCGCCGGACACAGGAAAGAAGCGGCTCCAGGCTGGGGTTTGGAAGGTGGGATCGGCGGCCGAGTTCCTGGAGCTGAGTGCCGAAGAGGCCGCCCTGCTCGATCTCCGCCTGACGCTGGCCGATGCGGTGAGACGACTCCGCGAGAGAAGCACCTCACTCAGGTCAAACTGGCCGAGCTCCTCGGCTCGAGCCAGAGTCGGGTCGCCAAGGTGGAGGCCGCCGAGGAGTCCTTCTCCCTGGACCTGCTCATCCGCTCGTTCCTCGCCATGGGCCCTCGAACGCCCCCAGACATTTGAGCGAAATCGTACTCGGACTCCAGTTTCCTCGCACTCCACCGCTGAAGTCGTAGTACGGTCGCAGGTCGAGGTCTCTCGTCTCGGCCTTGCTCATACTCTTTCCGTTCTCGGCGGTCAGTGCGGCGGCCGCGGCTCACTCCTCGCGCGACGACGCGGTACGATCATACGCCCGAAGAGCGCTTTCGAGGTCACTCCGCCAAGTCGCCCACGAGAGGGACTTGCTCGCGATATCCGACCAGCTAGTCGAAGAGGCCTGCCTCAGCAGCGAATCGAACTGCTCTTTCGACTTGATGACGTGCGAAATTCTACCGTAGACCGTGACGGACTCGCCCGCGAACACCTCGACTGGCGGAATCGGCGGGTGGTGCTCGCCTGGGGGCCGAGGCGCCGGAGCGTACCCTCCGGGAAGCACCCAAAGCTCCAGTGCCTCTTGCGCGATCGGCTCGCGGTGCCAAGCGCCGCCTCCAGATTGCCAAAGAAAGTCGACCGGTCGGGGGCCCACGACTACTAACAGCTCGCCGCCGTGACCGGTGTTGAAGTGCCCCCACGGTATCTCGTCATCCCGTGCTCCATGAAGACTCCATCCCGGCGGAAGCACTTCGAGCATGGCACTTCTGGCCTCCGCGTTCGCGAAGGGTTCCGACAAAGGAAGATGCCCATTGTCTGGCTGGCGTTCGCAGGCCAGCATTACGCTGGCGAGCGGAAGGACCATCAAGGAGCGCCTCAGCCGGAGCATCACGAGACGGTGCATTTATTGGCTAGGTGACCGGTCATTCATGCACGTAGGCCCAGTCTTCGATTCGCTTCAACCAGCCACCGTGGCCAAGGTCGGGGTAGTTCTGAAGAGGATAATAGATGAACTGGTCCCAGTTCAGAATGCCGGTTGCCGTCGGCAGGGACAGAATCCACGGGTTGCCGTGATAGTGAAGAGGCGTATCCGCGTCAGCGAGGTAGTCGAAGGTCGGCAAGTCGCGGCGCAGATCCGCCGGCAGCTCGTCAAGAGACTCTGGAGGCGAACCGTTCAGATCCTCGTAGTCATGGATGGCTTGAACCAGGGGGCGGGCTTGTCTCGCAAGCTGGGCGAAGCCGTGATCGCGGATCCTCCAAGCGGCTACCCACGATAAGGCCTGCAGAAGGAAGAACACGAAGATGAAACATGTAGCTGCTAGCGAGGCATGCCTAGCGCGCTTCAGCAGTGTAGCCACCAAGGATACCGGAAGTGCCAGTAGCGCCAGAAACATGGGGATGGTGAGGAACTCGACGCCAGGGATCTCCCACCAACGTGGGCCATACACCGAGGCCCAGTGGATTCCGACAATCGCGCCGCTGATCGGTAGTGAAGTGAGAACCCCGAGGAACACAGCGGATCGGAGCCTCGCCTTCAGCGGTCTCGCTAAGGTCATCGCGGTCGCATCCGTCGCCTACCCGTTGAGTAACCGAATGCCTCGTCGACGATGAAACTCCGTTTCACTCGTCAGCACCGGCCGGGAGCGGCTCGGGCTCGGCGTCGGCCAGCACGAGGTCGCAGGCGTCGCGGAGGTTCTCCTCGAACTCGCCAGCGCGACGAGCCGTCGGTCATGCGGTCTCGAGCTCCTCGCGAATCACCCGCCGCAGGGTTTCCTCCAGAGGCTCGTCGGCCTTTCGGATGTACTCACGGAGCGCCGTGTTGATGAGCGTCTGGTAGTTGCCTCCACCGGCGGCGTGGACTTGCTGCTTGAACCACTCCACCACGTCCTCGTCCAGACGGATCGTGATTCGCGTCTTCCCGCGGGGAACCGGAACCACCGAACCGCGCTTGGCCTGCCCAAAGTCGTACTCTTTTCTCATAGCCCTGTCTCGTATCGACGCCGCTCTGCGCCGGTTGCCGTTTGGGGCCGAGATCAGGCGAATGCGCTCGCCCCTCCAGGTGTAGACCATCACCAGAACCCGCTGGTGTGGATCGCGCCCCATGGTGACCCAGCGCTCCTCGCCCAGCGCATCCGGATCCCGAAGGGTCAGGGCCAGGTCGTCTTCCAGGACCAAGGCGGCGTCGGCGAAGTCGACGCCGTGCTTCTGGAGGTTCGCATCCGCCTTCCTCTCGTCCCACTCGAACTCCACGAGAGGAGTGTATGCACAAACGTGCTCCGAGGTCAACTCTCTGAGTCTCCGCCTCGCCCTTATTGAGACCGCCCGTCTAACAGACGTTTCAGCTGAAACGCCCCCGGCGGCGATCAGGGCGGCCACCGCCAGGGCTCCGCGGCGCCGGGGACCGCCCGGAAGCGCACCGGCTCGCGGTTCCGGACGAGACTGCGCTGTCTCACGGACGCGTTGCGGGGCTCCTCGTGGTGGACAGGCATGCCTCCGACTTTCATATCCGTCCCGGCGCCTCGTAGGTCAGCCCGAAGATCGTATCGGTCATCCACCTCCGGAACGACTCGTTGTCCATGAACTGCCTGAACAGCTCCGTGTCGTCCTTCAGCACGGCCGTCATCACCCGACCCAGGGCCTTGTCGTGCTCGATGCGGGCGTTCTGCTTGTCCGAGTTCCGACGGGCGTTCTGGTAGGCCTCGTCCGCGGCGACCCGTTGCGGGATGTCCTCGGTGATCAGCTTGTGCACCCGGTCGGCGTGGGACCACGGGATGTTGCCGAACTGGTCGTTGAAGGCCTTGAGGATGTTGGAGAGCCGGTCGAGCTCGGGCTCGGGCCCGGGGCCGCCGCCGGTGGTCGGCACCGGCTCGATCTCGGCGTCGGCGTCCGGGAGCAGGATCTTCACGGCCGCCTGCTTCTCCACCCGGTAGCTGTCCATGTCGATCGCCTCGAGGATGCCCTTCGACAGGTCCTCCTCGACCGGCGCCGGCAGCTTCGGGACCACGAAGGTCAGGAAGATCGAGAGCTTCTCCCAGTCGGCGTTCGTGTACGGCAGGATCGACGACAGGAACCCGTAGGCGCGCAGGAACGCCTTCGCCTTGCCCTTGAAGTCCACCTGGGCGTCCTCGTCGAGCCGCTCGCGGTAGTCGGCCACGCAGGCGTCGAGGACGGGGTCGAGGCGGTCGCGGTCGGACGTCGGGCTGGGTCGCGCCCAGGAAGGCCGAGAGCTGAGCGAGGTCGACGCAGTACTCGCGGTCGAAGTCCCTCGGGTCGCCGCCGACCCACCCCGCCCCGTACACCGCCGGCCGCTCGGCGAGGGCCTCGCCGGACCCGACCTCGCACGGAGAGCCGGTGAGCGCCGTGCAGATCAGCCTTTCGAGGCCGCGCTCCGAGGTGTCCGTCGTCACCGCTCCGGGTCTCGCGTCTGGAACAGGGCCGCCTGCCGCGCCACGGCGGGGGTCGCGTCCACGCTCGGCGGCGCGTCGCGCAACAGAGCGTCGAGCTCCCCGACGTCCCGCGGCTCCGGCCACGGGCGAGCCCCCCGCGCGCGCAAGGCATCGAGCCCCGCCGAGCCGCCGCCGTCGGCGCGCACGAACACCGGCACCGCCGACTCGCGATCCAGCTCCTCCGTCGCACCGGCCCAGGTGCCCCCCTTCTCCACTTCGGCCTGGACCACCAGCGCGGCCTCGGCGAAGGCGTAGATGAGCTTGTTGCGTTGCATCGCGTGCCCCACGTTGAA